>Ga0315286_10007574_pt1 | contig 10643 bp, 5 predicted proteins | sample YL17G10_0_MG_FD_205038 | JGI IMG/M metagenome (GOLD analysis project Ga0315286, IMG submission 205038) | Sediment microbial communities from Yellowstone Lake, YNP, Wyoming, USA - YL17G10_0 | ecosystem: Environmental > Aquatic > Freshwater > Lake > Sediment | place: USA: Wyoming | collected...
TCCTCGATGATGCGGGGGCGCCTGGATGTCATGGGGCTCCCCAACATCGTTCAGGTCCTGGAGGCCGAGCGCCGGACGGGCACCCTGCGTCTGACGAGCGAAGCACGGCGGGGCGAGATCCTGTTCCTGGAGGGGCGGGTCGCGTTTGCCATGGAGGGGGCCCGACAGGGCGAGACGGCGATCTATCGGATGCTGGGGTGGAACAAGGGAGACTTCGAGCTGGAGCTGACGTCGGGGACGGGGCCTGCGACGGCCCAGATCGCCCGGTCGAACCAGTCGCTCCTCATGGAAGGCGTCCGCCGGTTGGACGAGATCCCGGCCCTGCGACAGACCGTCGGCTCTCCGGACGGCCCCATCAAGATGTTCCCGGTCTTTCGGGACGGGCTGCTTCGCCGGACGCTGCCGAGCGGGTTCCAGCAGCTTGTGACCCTCTGCGACGGCAGACACAAGCTGGGCCAACTGCTGGACGCGACCACGCTGGACGAGTGGGGCGCGCTGCGCTTCCTGGCCCGCTTCTTGAAATTGGGGATGCTGGAGCACGGCGTCGCCGTCAAGCGCGCCTCGCCCCGGCTGGGGATCCAGGTCTCCGTAGAGTTCCAGAGCCTGAAGGCGTTCCGGCCGGCGCGCAGTCTGGACGTGTCGGCCCGAGGGATGTTCCTGCGGACGACTCAGGTCTACCCCGTCGGGGAAGACATCCTGGTCAGATTCAACTTGCCGGGCGTGGCCCATCCGTTCAAGACGGTCGGACGCGTCATGTGGAGCAGCTCCGTCGACACCTCCCAGGGGTTGCCGGCGGGGATGGGCATCCAGTTCCTGGACCTGGAAGGCCAGGAGCAGGGCGTGGTTGAACAGTACGTCGTCGAGCTGCTCCTGGATCGGGTCCTGACGGATGAGACGGAAGGGAAAGAGTAGATCTGACTCTTCTCCCACGCTTCCCTCCGTGTTCTGCTTCGGTCGGCCCCTGCCAACATCCGATATAATCATGATTCTTCAGGCAAGCCCCGGAGCCCCGGTCCGGCCCTTGCGGGGTGGCGTTGTCGGAGTATAATGGTCGGTCCCCGGCGGCCCGCCGCCATCACCCCCAAAGGAGCCTTGGCCGTGAACAGCATCCGCATCCGCGGCGCTCGCGAGCATAATCTGCAATCCATCGATCTGGACATCCCCCGCGACAAGCTGATCGTCATCACGGGGGTGTCCGGCTCGGGGAAGTCCTCCCTGGCCTTCGACACGATCTATGCCGAGGGCCAGCGTCGGTACGTGGAGTCCCTCTCGGCTTACGCCCGGCAGTTCCTGGAGCAGATGGACAAGCCGGACGTGGACCTGATCGAGGGGCTGTCGCCCGCCATCTCCATCGAGCAGAAGACCACCAGCAAGAATCCGCGATCGACGGTGGCCACGGTCACCGAGATCTACGATTACCTGCGCCTTCTCTTCGCCCGCATCGGTCGCCCTCACTGCTATCGCTGCGGGAAGCCGATCAGCTCGCAAACGGTCAGCCAGATTGTTGATCAGATTCTGGCTCTGCCGGCGGGAACCAAGATCCAGGTGCTGGCCCCCATCGTGCGGGGCCGCAAGGGGGAGTACCGCCAGATCTTCGTCCAGATGCGGAAGGAAGGGTTCGTCCGCGCGCGGATCAACGGCGCGCTCCACGACATGGACGAGCCGATCGAGCTGGACAAGAACAAGAAGCACACCATCGAGGTAGTGGTCGATCGCCTGGTCGTGTCGGACACGCTGGGGCGGCGCCTGGCCGACTCGCTGGAGACGGCCCTCAAGCTGGCCGAGGGGCTCGTCACAATCAATCAGCCCGACCTGAAAAAAGACCTCACCTTCTCCGAGCGGATGGCGTGCATCGAGTGCGGCGTGAGCTATCCCGAGATCAGCCCTCGGATCTTCTCCTTCAACAACCCGCATGGCGCATGCCCATCCTGCGACGGGCTGGGCACCAAGCTGGACGTTCGGGAGGCCTCCCTGGACCCCAGCCTGCGGGAGCTGGGGGAGGAGTTCTTCGGGGCCAGCCTGGGCTCCCTGGACCGGCGGTACAAGGAGACGCAGTCCTCGCGGGTTCGGGAAGAGATCGAGAGCTATGTGGAGCGCCTGGCCAGTGTCCAGCCGTGCTCGGAGTGCGGCGGGGCGCGCCTCCGGAAGGAGTCGCTGGCCATCCGGGTGGGCGGGCTGAACATCGCCGAGGTGACCAGAAAATCCGTGAAGGCGGCCCTGGAGTTCTTCGACGCCCTGGGGACGAACGGGTCGTCCGGGGGTCCCCTGAGCCTTACCGACAAGGAACGGGAGATCGCCCGCCGGATCCTGAAAGAGATCCGGGAGCGGCTGGGATTCCTGATAAACGTCGGGCTGGATTACCTGACGCTGGATCGGACGGCCGCCACGCTGGCGGGAGGGGAGGGGCAGCGCATCCGTCTGGCGACCCAGATCGGCAGCTCGCTCATGGGTGTCCTCTACATCTTGGACGAGCCCAGCATCGGTCTGCACCAGCGGGACAATGTCCGGCTGCTCAACACACTGAAGAGGCTGCGCGACCTCGGCAACACCGTCCTGGTGGTAGAGCACGACGAGGAGACGATCCGCGCTGCGGACTATGTGATCGACCTGGGGCCAGGGGCCGGCGTCTCCGGCGGCCAAGTGATCGCGGTCGGGGCGCCGGAGGTCATCATGGCCCACCGCACCTCACTGACAGGGCGCTACCTGTCGGGAGAGTTGTCAATTCCGGTCCCGCGCCAGCGCCGGCCTCACACCGGGCAGCAGCTCGTCATCCGGGGGGCCCGGGAGCACAACCTGAAAGACATCGAGGTGGAGATCCCGCTGGGGCTCTTCACCTGCGTGACCGGGGTCTCCGGGTCTGGGAAGAGCACGCTGGTGACCGACATCCTGCGCAAGGCGCTGGACGCCGCGCTGTACGGGGGCAGGGAACGGCCGGGGGCGCACGACAAGATCCTGGGCCTCGAGCAGATCGACAAGGTGATCGACATCGATCAGTCCCCCATCGGCCGAACCCCGCGGAGCAACCCGGCCACCTATACCGGCGTCTTCGGGTTCATCCGGGAATTGTACGCCCTGACCCCCGAGGCGCGGATGCGGGGCTATCAGCCGGGCCGTTTCAGCTTCAACGTGAAGGGGGGGCGCTGTGAGGCCTGCCAGGGCGACGGCCTGATTCAGATCGAGATGCACTTCCTGCCCGACGTCTACGTGATGTGCGAGGTCTGCAAGGGGAAGCGCTATAACCGGGAAACCCTGGAGATCGGCTACAAGGGGAAGAGTATTGCCGACATCCTGGCCATGACGGTGGAGGAAGCCTTGCGCTTCTTCGAGAATGTTCCCCGCGTTCGCGAAAAGCTGCAGACGCTGTACGACGTCGGCCTGGGCTACATCAGGCTGGGCCAATCGGCCACGACGCTCTCCGGGGGGGAAGCCCAGCGGGTGAAATTGAGCCGGGAGCTGTCCCGCCGGGGCACGGGGCGGACGCTCTATATCCTGGACGAGCCGACCACCGGTCTTCACTTTGCGGACATCCAACAACTCCTGGACGTGTTGCATCGGCTGCGGGATGCCGGGAACACGGTCCTGGTGATCGAGCACAATCTGGACGTCATCAAGACGGCCGACCACATCATCGACCTCGGACCGGAGGGGGGCGACTCGGGGGGGCAGATCGTCGCGACCGGCACTCCCGAGGAAGTCGTCCGGGTCAAAGAATCGCATACCGGGCAATTCCTCAAACGAGTTCTGAGGAATGGGAAAAGTAAACCGCGCGGTGACGGTGCGGGAGGTTGACAGAAAAAATCTAGCGGTTGCTCACGAACTTCCTGTTTGCCTGATTTGACTCAATCGTCCCATCCTCATGGTCTTTCAAGAGACAAAGTGACCCATCAAACCATAGTCACCGTGTTGGTATGGATGCTCGGCTAGTTTTCTTGAATGACAAAATCATTGTAAATTCAAGTGGTTGCATTTGTATATTCCTATCGGATGAGCGACCAAGTCGAGTTGAATACATGGCATGATGCTTGCCCTATTCTGATGAAGTCTGCTTGCGCTGCAGGAACCAGTCTGCGCAATAACCGGGGGGGGCTACACCAAGAGTGGCTCCCCCGGATTGAAAGCTGTAGTCGCGGGACCGACTCCCCCCCCTCCCCGGTCCCGTGACCAGGCCCCCGGCCCGAGCGATCGGGCCGGGGGTTTTTTCTGTGAGCCACGACAACGCCTCACGTTAGATAAATATATTATAATTCAATATCTTATATGATAAATACAATAATCTACATAATGTGTTAGAGCATGGGTCGGAGAAGTGTTCTACGGTTTATCTTCGGGCTGCTCGATAGATATGTTGTGTCCGAAGTATAATATGTAACTAGCTATAGAAACACACGGATAGTGACGCATCGGCCGGAAAAACATGAAGGCTCTCCCGACTTCCGTACGGTCTGGAGTGTCTTGGTCCTTGCCGGGATCCGTCAGTGCCTCCTTCGATTGGGACTATCTTCGGTCCAGTTTCAAGTCATTCAGGATGTTGACTTACCTCTGCTCGGGCGGGCTTGGTGGTCATCGCGTTTCCTCCCCCCGAGGGCGTCGATGGCCCCCGAGGTGACTTTGCGGCGGGAAACACTTGACAGGTGGGATTGGGACTCTAGAGTGGTACCGTGTCCGCCTGCCCTTCAAGTGCAGGGCCGAATTCCGGGATCGTGGGCGTTTGGCCTAGAGGGAGCGAAACCATGCATGGCATCCTCGTGCTAGTGATCAGCGCCAACCATACCGAGGTGCGCGTCCTTCAGAGCATTCTGCGCGAGCAATCCGGGGGGGAAGTGGCGATCGTTGGATCCGTGGATCGAGGAGAAGAAGCGTTGAGCCGGTCGCTGGCGCTGCGGCCGCAGGTCATACTGGTCAACCTCGATCGAGCCGAGGAGGGAGCATTGGAGATCATTCCCCGGCTTCGCGGCTTGGTGCTGGAGGCGGGCATCGTGGCGCTGATTCCACCGGCCGGGAGCGTCTACGAGGAGATGGCGCGTGCCGCCGGAGCGGACGCCGTCGTCGCTCGGACCGACGTGGCTACCGGTCTCGTGCCTGCCGTCCGTCGTGCCGCCCGGTCGGCGCAGTCGCGGCGGCGACTGATCGATCAGGGCGCCCCGGAACTGGCGCCGTGAGTGGTGCGCGCTCATCCCCGATGACTCGGCGGGGTGGCGCGATGGTCCCCTGACAACGCGGCGCCAGGCCGGGGCCGGATTCGAGGATCGTATGCCAACGCGTATCCTGGTGATTGATGACGACAACATGATCCTGCAGTCTGTGGGGACCCTCCTGAGGTCCGCCGGGTACGAGGTCCAGGTCGCGGCCGATGGTCCGGCGGGGCTCACGCGGGCAACCAGTGCGCCACCCGATATCGTGCTGCTGGACGTGGTGATGCCCGTCCTGGATGGATATGAGGTGTGTCGCCGCCTGCGGAATGACCCCAAGACTCAGAATGTTCCGGTCATCATGCTGACGGCGAGCGGGGATCCCACCCTCAACCGCCAGGCCTACGCCGCCGGCGCCTATGCGTGCGTTCCCAAGCCGTTCAGGCGGGAAGCCCTGATCGCGACCATCGAGAGTGTTCGCGCGGGGGTGATGCGGCAGAAACCGGACGGCCCATCGAAGGATGGCGGCAAAGCCTAACTGTACTTCCGGGGGCGGTATGCCCGCCTGGAGATGCCGACGCCTCCCGTTTCCTTCTTTACATCCTGTGGCAATCTTGGCTACACTACTCTGTTATGTGGGGGCGAGGGGAAATGCGGCCGAAAGGCCCCTGGAATCTGAGTCTGCGCGGCAAGCTGTTGCTGATGATGTTCGGCTTGCTGGTGCTGGTGCTGGTGACGATGTTCGGCCTGTACTGGCGCGCGGAGCGGCAGTTGATCGCGCAGGTGGAGCGGCATACCGCGGACCTCAGCACGGCCATCCAGATCGGCGCCGAGCAACTGACCTCGAAGGGCCGGACCAGCGAGGCGCGCCTGCAGGACTACGTGCAGCGCCTCAAGCGGCGGGGCGTGGGCGAGATCTCCATCGTGAGCAACGAGGAGAAGGTGATCCTCTCCTCGAACCCCCGACGGGTAGGAGCGCGGGTGGATCCCAATCGCAAAGACATCCTGATCACGGCCCGGTTGGGCGAGGAGACGGCCGGCACCAGCCAGAAGACGTATAACCTCTTCGTGCCGATCGTGGTGGGGAACCAGCGGAGCGGGTACATCCTGATCAGCATGATCCTGGACGACTTTGCCGAGATGGCGCGGGCCAACTTCCTCAGGCGGCTGGTGTGGACGGTGCTGGTCTTTGCCGTGGGAATCGGCGGCGCCGTGGTGCTGGCCTGGACCTACACCAAGCCGATCTCCCAGGTGGTGGAGGTGGCCCGCCGGGTGGCGCAGGGGAAACTGGACGAACGGCTGCCGGCCAATCGGCACGACGAGATCGGCGAGCTGAACCGCAGCTTCAACGAGATGGTGGAGCGCCTCCAGGAGCGCGCGGAGCTGGAGGCACGCTTGGGGCGAGCGGAGAGGATGTCGGCGGTGGCCCATCTGGCCTCGGGAGTCGCCCACGAGGTGCGAAACCCCCTGAACACGATCAGCATGACGATCGGTCACCTGAGGGCCCATTTTCCGCCCGGCGGGTCAGCCGAGCGGGAGGAGTTCATGCGTCTTACCTCCATGGTCATGGAGGAGATCCGCCGGCTCGACGACATGATCAAGAGTTTTCTCAAGTACGGGAAGCCGCTCAATCTGACGCGGCAGCAGGCCGACGTGCGCCGGCTGTTGGATGAGGTCCTGGAGGTGGCAGCCCAGAAAGCTCAGGCGGACCAGATCCGAGTGGAGCGGGCGTACGCGGCCGACCTGCCGGAGATTTTGGTGGACGTGCCACACCTGAAGACGTGCTTCTTGAACCTCGTTCTCAACGCGTTCCACGCCATGGCCGGTGGCAGTGGCGGCACGCTGCGCGTGTACGCGGAGCGGGTCAACGGGTCAAGTGGTCCGTTGGGCGATTTGGAAAGCCCGGGTGACCAATCGGTAATTCGATCAATCGATTCGCCGAAGGCGTGGGTGGGGATTCGCTTCCAGGATACCGGGACGGGCATCGCACCGGAGCATCTGCCGCAGATCTTCGAGCCATATTTCACAACCAAGGATGTCGGGATCGGGCTCGGTTTGGCCCTGACCAAGCAGATCGTGGAAGAGCACGGGGGTCGGATCGAGCTGACCAGCGAGCCAGGTCAGGGGACCCTGGTTCGGATCCGGCTTCCCATCGGGGTGCCCACGGCATGAACAAAGGACAGATCCTGGTCGTGGATGATGAGGCGGCGCAGCGCGAGATCCTTCGCACCATCCTCACGGCCGAAGACTACGAAGTCGAGACCGCTGGGACGGCGAAGGAGGCTCTCGAAAAAGGGGGGCGGCAGCGCTTCGATCTGGTGCTCACGGATCTCCGCATGCCGGGGGCGGATGGCCTTTCGCTTGTCCGCAGCCTTAGCCGCGAAGATCCTCCCACCCTGGTCATCATCATGACGGGCCATGGCTCCCTGGACACGGCCGAGCAGGCCATGAAGCAGGGGGCCTTCGACTATCTGACCAAGCCGTTGGAGCGGGACGACCTCCTCCGCATCGTCAACCGGGCCTTCGAGCGCGTCCGGCTCATCGAGGAGAACCGGCTGCTCCGACAGCAGCTCGAGGAGCGCTACCGCATCGAGGGGATCGTCGGAAGCCATTACCGGATGCGGGAGGTCTTCGACAAGCTCCACAAGATCTCCGGCAGCAGCTCGACTGTCCTCATCACCGGCGACAGCGGGACGGGGAAGGAGCTGGTCGCCCGCGCGATCCATCGCCACAGCCCGCGCGGGGATCGGACCTTCGTGGCGGTGAGTTGTGCCGCCATCCCCGAGACGTTGATCGAGAGCGAGCTGTTCGGCCACGAGAAGGGGGCCTTCACCGGCGCCGTCGTGCGCCATCAGGGCTTGTTCGAGGCGGCGGATAAGAGTACTCTCTTCCTGGACGAGATCGGCGAGCTGAGCCCGAACATGCAATCGAAGGTCCTGCGGGCCCTGCAGGAGCGGGAGGTCCGGCGGGTCGGCGGCCGCGAGAGCCTCAAGATCGACGTACGGATCATCGCCGCCACGAACAAACACCTCGAGGAGGAGGTGACCCGCGGGCGGTTCCGCGAGGATTTGTTCTATCGGTTAAACGTGGTCACCCTCGGGCTTCCGCCGCTGCGGGAGCGCAGCACGGACATTCCCCAGCTGGCCGAGTATTTCGTGAAGCGGGTGAGTGAGGAGGCGAGCCGCCCGGCGGTGCCCATCACCACCGAGGCGATGCGGCTCCTTCTGAACTACGATTGGCCGGGCAACGTGCGCCAACTGGAGGCCGTCCTGCAGCGCGCCGTCCTGCTCTCCGATGGGCAGAAGATCGATTATACCGATCTTCCGATCGAGGTCCGGTTCTCGACCCTGCCCTCCCATGAGCCGATGGCGGCCGCGGAATCGGCGGGGGCACACCGTTTTCTCCTGCCGCCGCAGGGGATTGATCTGGAGGGGGTGGAGCGGGATTTCATCCTCCAGGCCATGGAGCTGTCGGGATGGGTGATCGCCAAGGCGGCCAAGCTGTTGGGATTGAGCTATCGCACGCTTCAATACCGGCTGGACAAGTTCCAGATTCGTCGGGAGGGAAGCGAAGGGGTGGGGTCCAGCGAGGAGCCGGCCGATGAGGCCAGCCCGGGACCCCGAGAGGTATAACCGTCTGATGCGTGGATGAACGGAAAGGGGGGATGGCATGGGCAGCGTCGTGAAGAAGCGCCGGAAGAAGATCGCGAAGCACAAGTACAAGAAGCTGCTGAAGCGGACGAGACATCAACGCCGGAACAAGTAGGGCGTTGACGCCGCAAAGGGGCCAGGTCCCTCGCCGGGGGACTGGCCCCTGTTTTCTTTTGGGGTTCGTTCCGGGGCGCGCCTCGAACGAACGAGCGGTTATCCCGTTCCTGGAGGTCGAGGCATGAGCACCCATCCTCTCGCCGGCAAGCCTGCGCCGCGGTCGATGCTCGTCAACGTCCCGCGGCTGATCGCCGCGTACTACGCGACCGCGCCCGACCCGGACGTCGCCGAGCAGCGGGTCGCGTTCGGGACCAGCGGCCACCGCGGCTCCTCGCTCAAGGGGTCGTTCAACGAGACCCACATCCTGGCCACGACGCAAGCGATCTGCCTCTACCGGATGGCGCAGGGCGTCGACGGCCCGCTTTACCTCGGGAAGGACACGCACGCCCTGTCCGAGCCGGCCTTCATGACCGCCCTCGAGGTGCTGGCGGCGAACGGGGTCGAGGTCATGGTGGACGCCGAGGGCGGCTACACGCCGACCCCGGTCATCTCGCACGCCATCCTGGCCTATAATCGCCGCCGCACGAGCCACCTCGCCGATGGCATCGTGATCACCCCGTCCCACAATCCCCCCGAGGACGGCGGCTTCAAGTACAACCCGCCGTACGGCGGACCGGCCGACACGGCGGTGACCGACTGGATCGAGAAGAAGGCCAACGAGTTCCTGGCGGGAGACAACCGCGAGGTGCGTCGCACCCCCTATGCCAGGGCGACCAACGCGCCGACCACGCACGCCCACGACTACATCGGTCCGTACGTTTCCGAGCTGGCCCAGGTCGTCGACATGGATGCGATCAAGGGCGCGCGTCTCAAGATCGGTGTCGATCCCCTGGGCGGAGCCGGGGTCGGGTACTGGCAGCCGACGGCGGAGCGGTACGGTCTGAACCTCGACCTCGTCAACCCGGAGGTGGATCCGACCTTCGCGTTCATGACGCTCGATCGCGACGGCAAGATCCGCATGGACTGCTCGTCTCCGTACGCCATGGCGGGCCTCATCGGACTCAAGGACACGTACGATGTCGCCTTTGGCAATGACTGCGACACCGACCGTCACGGCATCGTGGCCAAGAGCGTGGGCCTGTTGAACCCCAACCACTACCTCGCCGCGGCGATCTGGTATCTGTTCCAGCACCGGCCGGGGTGGAGACGCGATGCGGCGGTCGGCAAGACTCTGGTGTCCAGCAGCATGATCGACCGGGTCACCAGGCAACTGGGGCGACGCCTCGCCGAGGTGCCGGTGGGCTTCAAGTGGTTCGTGGAAGGCCTCCTGGACGGACGCTACGGGTTCGGGGGCGAGGAGAGCGCGGGGGCCTCTTTCTTGCGCCGGGATGGCACGGTGTGGACGACGGACAAGGACGGCATCATCCTGGGCTTGCTGGCCGCCGAGATGACCGCCAAGCTCGATCGCGATCCGGGCGAGGTCTATGCCGACCTGACGCGCCGGTTCGGCGCGCCCGTCTATGAGCGGATCGACGCCCCGGCGAGCAGCAGGCAAAAGGCCGTGCTGAAGCGACTCTCGCCCGGGCAGGTGACCGCCACCGAGCTCGCCGGCGAGAAGATCATCGCCAAGATCACCGAGGCGCCCGAAGGCGGCGCACCGATCGGCGGCCTCAAGGTCGTGACCGAGAACGGCTGGTTTGCCGCGCGCCCGTCCGGAACCGAGGACGTTTACAAGATCTATGCGGAGAGTTTCCTGGGGCGCGATCACCTGCTGCGTCTCCAGGAAGAAGCGCGCGCCATGGTCGGC
>Ga0315286_10007575_pt1 | contig 10642 bp, 13 predicted proteins | sample YL17G10_0_MG_FD_205038 | JGI IMG/M metagenome (GOLD analysis project Ga0315286, IMG submission 205038) | Sediment microbial communities from Yellowstone Lake, YNP, Wyoming, USA - YL17G10_0 | ecosystem: Environmental > Aquatic > Freshwater > Lake > Sediment | place: USA: Wyoming | collected...
TCGCGTGGTGGCGCCCGCGCGACTTGAGGTGAGCGAGCTTGGATGCGGAAATTCTCATGGTCGGATCTTTCGGTTGGGGTTCAGGATTTGGCGATGAGCACCACGGCCGCGATCCCTGCCAGTAGCAATAGGACCGTTCCGGCGCCGGGGAGCTCGGAGGGGTTAAAAATCGAATCGGGCGCCCGCGTGACGCGCGGCGTAGCGGGGACGGCGCCACGGTCGCGCGCCAGCCCATCGAAAACGGCTAGCTCCTCGACCATGGGATCGATGTCGTTCATCGTCGAGCGCGCGTCCAGCATGTGAGAACTGTTGCGCTCGACGCGGTAGAGCTCGCGCCAGCGGGCGAGAAACGAATTAAAACGGGCGATTTCCGGCGCCGTGAACTTCGTGGGCGCCGCGTTCCACGCCGCGAGCACGCCGTTCGCTTTCGCGTCGGTGTCGTCGAGGTAACGGTAAACCGCCGCCTCGTTGACGAACGTGGGGAAAAATCCACTAGCATCCTGACTAGGCGCCCGCGACGCGGCCGCGCTCGAGCGTGGCGCGAGCCCGGAACGGTAGAGAAGCTCGGCGGGATTCATCGGATCACATGAACGCGGCCGCGGCCGCGGCGAGAGCGAGCAGAAGCCCCCCGCCGCCATCGGCAGGCTTTCCCGGCAGGGGAACCGGGGGTCCGCCGGGGGACGGGGGAGAGGGAGGGAGCCCCGGCAGGATCGGGGGACCGGGCGGAGCGGGGGGCGCGACGCGGGCCGTGTACCGTTGAAGCGCGCTCATCGTCGAATCGTCCAGCGTGCCATCGGTGCGAAGCTGCGAGCCGTCGCCGCCGGCCGCGTCCCACCAGATTTGGAACGACTGGATCGCCTGCGACGTGCGAGCGGACAGGATGCCGGTGAGATCGGCCGAGCTCGCGCCGAAATCGGCCGGGCGACACACGCCGGGAGTCTGCACGGCCCAATTGTGAAGCATCACCTGAACTTGCAGCAGAGCCGCGTTCGAGGCCGGCGGAGCGGGGGGCGCCGGGGGAGGTACGCCGGGCGAAGGGGGCTTCACGAGGCGCGGGGGCGGGGGCGAGACGGGGGGAGCCGGGGGCGAGACGGGGGGAGCCGCTGCAACCCACGACGCCGGCAGGCGGATCACCTGGCCCGCGCGCCACGGATAGAGATCCTGGTACATGATCCGTTCCGGGTCATTCGGATCGGGAATGTCAACCACCCGCATCCCCGGATTCACCGCGGGGAGCTCGCGCCAGCGGTTCAGCGTCGAGGTAAAGCGCTGCGAAACCTTCTGTCCCGTGTCGCCGCTCGCGATCGTGTACGTCCCGCCGCCAGAGACGGGGGGAGCCGCGGGCGGAGGGGTGCCCGGCGGAGGCGCGACCGGCGGAGGCGCGACCGCGACGCCGGGGACGTTCAATTTCTGCCCGCGGAAAATCTTGTTGATGTCCGCGATCTGAGGGTTGGCCGCGGCGAGCGCGGAGAGGGTCACGCCCAGCTTTTTCGCGATCTGAGCCATTCCGTAATCGCTGGCGTCGACGGTGTATGTGGCTCCGCCAGCGTCGAGCGCGCCCGCCTCCGTCCGCGTGAGCAGAGCTCGGAGCGCGGGGGAGAGCGCACGCACGGACGCGTGACGCGAGACATGGGAGAGCAGCGCGCGGGAGAACCCGCGGCCGCGCGTGCCGCGCCCGCTGGCGTTCCACGTCGACGAGCTCACGGCGTGGCCCCCATGACGGGACAAGAAAACGTCGAGGCTTTCGGAGCTCGAAACGCTCTCCTCGAGCTTGGGGTGCAGTGCGAGCCGCGGGAGTAGGCCCCCGAGCGCTGGCGATCCCACGCGGGAGATCGTCCCGCAAATCGCCGCGAATGCGGCCCGAATCGTCGACGGCGTGAGGTGCAGACGCGTTGCCACGTCCGCCAGCGGCGCCGAGCGGAGCCGGGGATCGGCGAGCAGAGCCGCGGCCGCGGTATGCACGCCCGAGGGGAGCACGGACGCGAACGGAGAGCGATAGCCGATCCTCCGCTCCTCCGTCGCGAGGGGATTGGCCGCGGTCATGGGACGCCCGCCCACGCCCGCCCGCTGCATCGCCTGAGCTCGAGCCATCGCTAACCCCGTGTCAAATGCCTTGCGCGCCATGTCGCCTCCGGGAATCGAGCGCCGCGCCGCCTCGAGCGCCGCGGTAGAAGGATCGGCGCCGCGAGCGATCGCGATCGCCGTGTCGTATGCCGCCGCTCCGAGCGGCCCACCAGGAACCACGCCGCGCCCGGCCGCGATCGCCGCGTCCGTCACCGACTGGCCCTGCGCGAGCGCGCTAGCCGCGCCGAGCGCCGCCGACACGCCCGACCCGAGGCCGGGGACCATCGACGCGACGGCTTGCGCGTAGGGCACGGCGGAGAGCGCCGCGCCGCCGAGCTTGGCGAGCGTCGATTTTTCGGCGCCGCGTTGCGCGTTCGCGTCGGCGAAACCCCCGCCGATCCCGATCTGTAGCGCCATCAAATCATCGGGTGAAAATTGCTGCCAGAACGGCGACGAGCGGAGCGAGCTCACAAGATTTTGATGCGTGTACCCAAGGTCTTTGCGGTAGCGCACGGCGTCGCCCATGACTTGCGCCATCCACTCGACACCCCCGAGCGCCTTGGCCTGGTCCGCGCCCGAGAGACGCGCGAACGACGGCAAGCGGCGGAGCAGCGCCGCCATGTTGCCGTGCCAGTCCTCGGCCGCGCCGCTGGCCTCTCGCAGATCGGGACACGGGACCGGACGGCCGAGCGCGTCGAGGCAGATCGTATCCGGCTCGAGGTAGACCACGCTCGAGCCGCCCCAACCCCCGCCGTAGCCGCGGCCGCGCCAGCGTTTCCCGCCGCCGTGGTGCCCGTGGCCCCCGCCGTGGTGGCCTTTGCCCTTGGGGCCTGCGGCGTCCGCGTCGAGGTACGCGCTATCACGCACGTCTCCCACGTCGGCGTCATAGGTAGGCACGCCGGGAGCGTCCCACGGCCGCGCCGGCCGATCCCCCCCGCCTTGACAGCCGTGCCGATGTGTGCCGCCATGAGACGTGCCCGGCCGCTTTGCGTGTCTCGCCTGCGATGCTCGCGCCGATCGGTGGTCGACCCGGTGCGGCAAATGCGGAGCGATCGAGACGATCACGCGCGGCGCCGAGCTTGCCGATCGCGCCCCCCGCTCGCGTCCCGTGCTCCTGTCCACGGTCGCCGCGATCGATCCCCCGCGATACACGACCGGCCGGGCCGCGTGGGATCTCGTGCTCGGCGGAGGCGTCGTGGCGCCGTCCGCCATCATCGTGACCGGCCCGCCCGGCGTAGGGAAATCCACGAAGCTGCTACACGTCGCCGGCCGGCTCGCGCGCGAGCTCGACGGCGCCGCGCTGTTTTTGTCCGCTGAAATGCCCGTTGCCATGGTCGCCGCGGCCGCGCGTCGTATCGGCGCCGACCTGGCCCGGATCATCGCGTGGGAAGTGTCCGACGTAGACGAAGCGGCCGCGAGGATCGCGCACGATCGGCCCCGCGTGGTTGTATGGGATTCGGCGAGCGTGTTCCGCGTGGGCGGAGCTCGAGGCGAGCAGGCGACCGAGAGCGCGATCCTCCGGGCGATCGCCGCCGGCCGCGCCGTAGGCGCCGTGTCCTGGATCGTCCTACACGTCACGAAGGAAGGCCGTCCGGCGGGCCTGCACGCAAACCTACACCACGTCGACGCCGACTTGCGCTTGGCGCGCGGCAAGGCCGGGCGCCCGCTTTGCCGCGTCACGAAAAATCGATTTGGCCCCGCTCCGCTTCGCGCCGTCGACGCCGACTAATTTCGCCCCGCGTCGACGACGCCGGGGCACCCGTAGATCGTGACGTAGGTTGTCGAGGCCGGCGCCGGTATCCACGGCCCGTGAACCGTCGCCGAAACGCCAGCCGGCCCTTGCACCGTCGCCGATGCGCCCGCCGGGAGCGCCGCGGCACCACACCCTAAAATATGCATTGTGAGCCAGACAAACGCCGCCAGCATCACGAACAGGAACAACCACGGCCCGATCCCCTCGTCGGAATTCATCGCGTAAGCACCCGCTCCCCCCGAGGCCCCCGCGGCACGTCGTCGGGCGACTGGCCGAGCTCGCATCCTTTCAAGATCAATTCCGCGAGCAGCCACCCGCCCGGCCCCGCAAGAGGTTCGCGTTCCGAACCCGGCCAGCGGACTTCCGCCTGGACGTGGCGGAATTGTCCGGGGTGCGGGAAGATCGCCCGGATGTGCGCCTCGAGGCCCACGACGCGGCAAAGGGCGACGAAAAGCCGTGATTTACCGTCGCAATCGTCATACCCGCGCGCGACGATCGTCTCACTGTCGGCGAATTGCTCTCCGCTCGGCCCGCGCCCACGATCGCGCACGTAGCGGATTTCGTCGCGCGCGAATCGGTGGAGCTCGCGCGCTAGCGCCGCCCTCGAGGCCCCGTGCTCGAGCTCGGCGCGACGCTGTAGCCGGTGGGCCACGCCCCGCAACTTGAGCCCCGTAGCGTCGAGGCTCGCGGCCGCGTCGAGCCACCTAGCCTTATCCTCAAGCGTCGGAAACGCGACGAGGCGATCGGTCACGACGCACCGTTGGCGCCCGCGGCCGGGCCGGCGCCCGCGGCCAGCCCGGCGCCATTCGTCGCCGCGATCACGCTGGCGGCCGCGGTCAGACCTTCCGTAAATTCTTGCATGTCGGAGCGGGCCGGCGGATCGTCGGCGCTCTCCGACAGCCCGAATGCGGTTTGCATCCCGTCCTTGAACGCCGCGAACTGTCCCCCGCTACCGCCGCCGCCGCCGGCCGCGGCGAGCTTGGCCGCGGCCTCGACGAACGCGGCCGGATCTTGTCTGTTGCTCGAGAGCGCCGCGACGAGCACCTGCGTCATTTGCGCCGATTGCTGGCCTTGAGCCTGCATCATCGAAGCGAAAAGTTGACTTTGCGCCGCGGCCGCTGTCGCCGCTTGCTGCGCTGAATTCTGCATCATCGCAAGCAGCAGCGGCATAAACCCGAGATCGGGACCGCTCGAGCTCGCCGCGCTCGGCGCCGGCGCGGGGGGCGGAGCGGAGTATGCGCCGAACCCGGCTTGCGTGTCGACCGAGAGCGGCCGGGCGGGGCCTGCCAAATTGTACGCTTCGCGCCGCACGATCGAGGTTTTGTCAGGATCGCGCGCGATGAGCTCGTAACGCCCGCCCCCGAACATTTGCGTCACGTCGGACTGATCCTGTAGCTCGTCCGCGGTGAAAAGCCGCGGCGCCCATACTTGCCCGCCCGCCTCGTACCGGGTGACGTGCACGAACCCGATCGGAGGATAGTCCGCCGGATCTTCCTCGTCCCGCAAGGGAAACAACGGGTGCACTTTCCGCGCGCCGGGGATCACTGCGACACCTGCGGGAGCGAGCGCGCGGCCGCGGTCAGGATCTCATCGCTGAAACGATGCGCTAGCCTCGCGTCCCACGTCGACGACGTGCGGCGCCGATCGTCGGTGCAGAGCTCAACCACGATTTCCCCCGGCCGCACGCCGAGTGCGATCGAGTAGGTATCCACCGCGCCCGGCGAGCTCGAGGCCCGCCGCGCCGCGAGCGCCGCCGCGAGCGCCGCCACTCCAACCACTACCCCCGCCAGAAATCCGATCATGCTCGAGCCCCTTTCACCACGACCGCCACTCTCGCACGGTCGCCCATTTCTGGCCGTCCCATACGCGCCATGCCTCGTAGAGAAAATCTGCCGGCGCTCCGCTCGGCGTGCGCCCGCGCCCCGTGTCATTCTGCGCTTGCGCCTGGCGCCGCGCCCAAAGGTTCGCGGCGTAGCTGTCGTGCATGTACGAGGCCCCCGGAGCCTCGATCGGATCGGCCGTGCGGCCCGTTGCCGTCCAGCCCTGCCCGCGGACATACGCGGCCGAGTCGAAAACTACCCAGTGCCAGAGGTTCGAGGGATCGAGCGCCATCGGTCACGCCCCCTTGACGAGCGAGAGAGCGGCCGGCGCGGGGGCTAGCTCGAGCTCGGCCCCGATCGTGAACGTGTATTCCACGTCCGTATCCGCGGTCACTGCGGCCGCGAGAGACGCGGAGAGCGCCGCGATCGCTGCGACGGAGCCGGCCAGCGTGGCGCCGCCTCCGCCCTTGGATCGGAGCGCGACGACAAGGCGCGATCCTTCCCGCTCGATGCTGACTCTGAGATCGGCCATGTCTCCCGCACCTTTCGCGCGACCCATAGCCGCGCCACGAACAACCAGAACCCGAAATCCCAATCTTCGCCCGAGCTCATCAGAACGGCGCCGGCGAGAGCAGCGCGCGGTGCCCTGCACGCGCGGCCGCGTTGCTCGCCGCAAGCGCTTGCGCCCGCGTCGAGAAATAGCGGAGCGGGAGCCGCGTGCTTTCATAGTGCGCGTTTGCGTTGCCCACGCCGTAATCGTGTCCGCCCGCCGGGTTGCTGTGCTTCGTGATCTCCCATCGCGGGAGCGAGCCGGTACTCTGCGCCCACTCCTTCGCGTATTTGATCAGGAACGCGCGCCCGTCCTTGTTCATCGTGGCCGTTACAAATCTACTGCGTCGAGGCGCGCGGCCCGCTGGCCTCGAGGGAGACGGCACCGCAAGGCCATAAGGCGCGCGGCCCGCTGGCCTCAAGGGAGCCGTCGCCGCGAGGCCTTCCAAAACATCGTTGACCGTCCCGTGCTCCTGCGTGTTCGCCGGCCGCGTGGGCGCCTCCTCTCGATCGCGCTCCGCCCGGAGCGCTACCCCCATCCGAGCTTGTTCGAGCCGATCCATTTCGTATAGCTCGGCGTCCGTGTATTTCGGCGGGGGGCGCCGCGCGATCGCTTCCTGTAGGGACAGTTCGTTTGCGCGCCGCGCCGCCTCGAGCCGATCGCGAGCTCGAGGGGTCAGCGGCCCCTTGTTCGCCTCTCGGATCGCGCGGCCGATTTCGTCCACCTTGAACATGGCATCGGCACTTTGCGGCCGGATCTCCCACTCCGCGCACGCGAGATCGAAGGCTTTTTCTAGCCGGGTTAGCAGGCTGTCTTTCAACTGCCCGCGCGCCTCTTTCGCCGCGTCCTTTGCCGCCCACGCCGCCGCCATGTCTGCGCGATCGCGCTCAAACTTCGCGTCCGCCTCGCGTTCCGCTTCCAACTGCAAGGCTTCGCGCGCGGCCGCGCGCCCCGCCCGTACCTCCGCCTCGAGCGGGGTTTCCCGCGAGCGCTCGAGCTCGATCGCGCCTAGCGCGCTGTCGGCGAGCTCGCGCGCGGAGAGGATCACGGGATCGGCTCGCGTAGGTAGCGCCAGCGTCCGCGCCGACGCCTTGCCGCGGTCGCGGCCGCGGTTCTTGCTTGGGATGAGCCGGTACGCCGAGCTCTCCGCGAGCCGGGCGAGCTCGCGCGCCTTGGGACCGAGGGGCGCCCGGATCTTGCGCGCTCGGCGCTCCTCGAGCTCGGCGCGTTGATGCGCCCGTACCGCTTCTGCCACGTCCCGATCTACATCTTCTCCCGAGATCGAGAGCACTTCGGAGGGGTTCTCCTCCGCCCATTGTAGGAAGGCATCAGTGCGGGAAATCCGATCGCTCGCGCGGATCGCTCCCCTCACCCGATCGAACACCGGGATCAAATGCGCCACGCCCGCCTCGAGGTTACGCCGCACGGCGTCGTCTGACTCCTGCTCGAGCTCGCGCGCCGTCGCGCGCTTCGCCGCGCCCAGCTTCACCGGCTTGTGCGAACGGGAAATCTGAGCCTGATACTTCCGTTCTTCTCCGAGGATAAGCCGCGCCTTGACAAGATCGGGCTCGGCCGAGCCGCGGATCGCGTCCTTCGCGGCGGAGCACTCCGCCCGAGCATTGGCCCGCACCAAATTCGCTTCCTCACGAAGTAGGAGCATCGCTGCGGCCCGCGTTTTGCGGATCTTCTCGCGGTTCGCGGCCCGCGCTTCCTGGCACCACGCCACGGCGACTTGCATCCGATCGCGCCGATGCTCGCGCGCGGCCCGGAGCGCCTCTCGCGCCGCCTGTACCCCGGCCCGCGCTTCCGCGCGAACCTTGGCCGTACCGTGAGACTCGAGACTCGCGCGCCACGCTTTTTGGCCGCGCTTCGTCATTTCGCCGGCCGCGTTTGTTTCAATTCGGTGGGTCACGGGGGGAGCCTTCCTGAAACGGAGCGTGGATTTAGGAGAGCGCCCACGCGACGCCGACGACCAAGACCGCAAGCGCCGCGAGCTCGAGGCCCCCGCCCCCGCCTCCGCCAAGCTCGAGCGCCGACGCGTCGACCCATCCGACACCCGCCCGCCCGTCGACCGCCCACGCGCCGGGAGCGACCGATAGCCGGCGGATCTGGCGGTTCGTGACTTGCGCCCCGTGCTCGTCCGTCTGTCCCCCTTGCACGACCGTCAGATCGAAAACCCCCGGCCCGGCCGGGCGGACCCCGACGACGATCGCCATGTGTTCCGGCCCGCCCCCGCCGGGGCCTCCGATGAGAAACACGGCGCCGCGTACCAGGGGCGCCGAAAACGTGCGCCACGCGCCGTGAGCTCGAGCGAGGCCCACGACGCGCGAGACGGCGGAGCCCACGACATAGGGCGCCGCGAGCTCAGCGCCCGCGTAGCCCGCTCGGCGGAGCGCCGCGCCGGCCGCGAACCCGCATCCCGACATGTGCAAGATCGATCGTCCCATGTCCGGGGTTTCACCGGGGGCCAGTGCGGCAAGGTAGCGCGTGGGATCGAGCCGGGCGGACAGACCCGCCAGCGAGAGCGCCGCATCGGCCACGCGCTCGAGGTTGTCGGGGGCGATCGTGCTCATTCGTCGACGCTGGCGCTCTCTAGCTCGGCGTGTCCCGACGCGAACCCGCGCCGCTGGTACGTGTCTCGTATGCCTAGCACGCGATTGAGATCGCCGAACCGTGCCCCGAGGCGGCGCATTTCGTCGACGAGGTAGGCGCGATCCTGCGAGGCCTTCTCCGGGTCAGCATGAGCCCGCGCCGCCTTGCGCGCCGCCGGCCCGATGCGCCGGGCGAAGATCGCCACGTCCTTTGCGATCGCCTCCGCTGTCGACGTGTACCCGCGCACCGTAACCGACGTGGCCTTGTCCATTTTCTTTCCGCCGCACCCGCACGCGCCTCGGCTCATCCTACCGCCAGCACCGGAACAGCCCCGGCCCCCGCGAGAGAGAGCGCCGTGCCGAGCTCGAGCGCCGTCGACGGGTCGACGCGCATCGATCGTTCATGCCCCAAATCGTCTACGAGCATCAAAAGGACGGATTTCCCGTCCTCGTGAGGCCCGACAAGGGCAGCTTGTAGGATCGTTTCGTCGGGAAACATAGCGGGGCGGCAAGGCGGGGGCCTTGAAGATTCCTTGACGATCGCTTGAAGATCGCTTGACCGGACCTTGGCACCCCCCTTGGCACCCTGCGGCACTATCTGACACACGGGCAAAGCGTCACGCCCGACACGGTTGCGAAGTAGTTGCACTCTCGCAGGCGGGGGCGTATGTAACGGAGTCTGTAGCCCGCGCCCCGGTGGCGTGCCCCTCCCCGGCGGAGCGGGGCGAGTCACCGGGGCCGGGTGGTCGACTCGGCCCCAAGCTCCGCCGCCCCGAGGTAACATGCCCAAACATCCGAAATCACCCGCGTCCGTCGACGCTTCCCCCGGTAGTGCGGGAGGGAGTCACTCTCGCAGGAGCGCCGCGACGGGCGAGAAAACCAGCCCGGCCGCGGCGTCACATTGTCAGACGTGCCGAACGCGTGCCGATCGCGCTCCGTTTAGCTCGGCGGAGCACGGCCCCATCGCGCGGCTGCTTCACGTCGCCGGGGCCTGCGTCGAGGCCCGCCGCGAGGCCCACGCGTGCGCCTGGCCCACGGTCGCGGCCGCGCTCGCCGCCTGCTCGGAGCCGGGGCGGGATTTGGCGTGGGTCGGAACGTCCGCGCCGCGGCGCCTCGAGCGGCCCGAGTGGATCGCGTGGTGGTGCGCCCGCGAGGCGTTCGCGCTCGGCCCCCGCGTGGCGCTCGCGTGGCTCGCGTTCCTTCGCGCGCACACGCTCGCCCGAGCGATCGGCCGTGCGGCTCTTGTCGTGCACGGCTACCAGATGAGAGACGCGCTACGAATCGTCGACGCCGCGAACATGGCCGAGCGATCCCGGTCACTGCGGCGGGGACCGTGGCCCGTGCCGACGCTTGCCGACGTGCTCGAGCTCGAGGCCTTGACCGCGGACATTCAGCGGGAGCCCTGGCCCGAGCTCGAGGCGTGCGCCCGCGCCGCGCTCGGCCTGCGTCGCGCCGCCCGCGAATTGCTGGCGTTCGAGGGATCGCAGAGCGCCCCGTGGAAGTTTGCCGACGCCTCCGCCGATGCCGCCTACGCGTGCTCCGTGCTCCTCGACCGCGGGGGGCCTCGTTGCACGGCCGCGGGCCTGCTCCGCTGGCGCGACGCGATCCCGGAGGCGTGGCGGATCGAGATCGGCTCGCCGCACGTCGCGTTGCTCGAGGTGCCCGGCGCCGCGCAGATCGCTACCGCCGTCGAGCTCGCCGATTTCGTGGGGGAGACGTGACCGGGCCGGCAGACGATCGCCGCGTCGTGCCGTGCCGCGCGTGTGGCGCCCCGATGATTTGGGCGCGCTCGCCCGGTCCCAAGGGGCGCGCGATGCCGATCGACGCCGTGCCCGATCCACGGGGCCTGCTCATGCTGAACGGC
>Ga0315286_10007576_pt1 | contig 10642 bp, 6 predicted proteins | sample YL17G10_0_MG_FD_205038 | JGI IMG/M metagenome (GOLD analysis project Ga0315286, IMG submission 205038) | Sediment microbial communities from Yellowstone Lake, YNP, Wyoming, USA - YL17G10_0 | ecosystem: Environmental > Aquatic > Freshwater > Lake > Sediment | place: USA: Wyoming | collected...
GGCAACTTTGGTAAAAGCGGTAGCCTCATGTAATAACGAACTAGCCGGAGTCGAGGATATTATACGAGAACAGTTGAAGGGGGGACCGGTCCTGCACGTTGATGAAACGGGATTCCGGGTGAACGGGATTCGGCACTGGCTCCATGTGGCAAGTACGGGACTCCTCACGTGGTACGGCTATCATAAAAAACGTGGGTCAACTGCAACGGATGATATGCAAATATTACCGGCTTTCAAGGGTACTATGGTCCACGACTTCTGGAAGTCCTATTTTCGGTATGGGTGCCGACATGCACTCTGTAATGCGCACCTGATCCGGGAACTGACCGGTATTTCAGAAACCTATGGCCATGAATGGAGCTCGCAGATGAACGAACTCCTCCATGATATCAAGAAAGCCGTGGATAGTGCCCGGGTCTCCTCCTCTGGTCTTACGCACCAACAGATTACCGAGTTTGAATTGAGATACTCCCGGATTATTTCTATCGGGATACGGGAAAACCCGGTTCCCGTTTGTTCCGGAATACCGGTTAAACGGGGTCGTAAGAAACAATCCAAAGCTAAAAATCTCTTGGACCGATGCCAACTGCATCAACGGGAGATCCTCGCGTTTATGTATGATTTCATGATTCCGTTTGAAAATAATCAGGCAGAACGAGATATCCGTATGGTTAAACTCCAACAGAAAATTTCGGGTACCTTCCGGAGTGATGAGGGGGCTGCCTGGTTCTGCCGTATCAGGGGATATATCTCCACGGTGAAAAAGAATGGTGAGCCGGTTCTGGCCTCACTTGTTGGGGCGTTTGAGAAGAAACCGTTCGTGCCTCAGGCCTCTTATTCTTGTTGAAATGGGGCATGATCTGAACAGTAACGATTTATGAGTATATACTTTATATCATCATCGTGGTTTTTCGACTTTTTCCAAGTTGACATGTCGTGCGATTGCCATATAACCGAAAAGATCCCCGTCTTCTGCGGCAATTGCAGAAATATTTGCCTCAACAGGAACTCTCCCGGACGATGAAAGTATCATGAGAGGCACTGTTTTATTCCCGTTCTTTTTGACTTCCATGAGGGAGTCCAATACCATTTTACGGAATTCCGGAGCAATATAGAGCGCGATACTCTTGCCTGCCAGATCATTGCAGCTTCCTGCATTTACCGCGCTGACAAGTGCATCATTTACCCAGATACACTTACCGGATCGATCGAGAATTGCAATATAATCCCGCGCCATTTTCAGCGCATTGGACAGGTAGTGCGGACTTAATAACCCCGGGGTTTTTGTTGTATCATGATCATCGGGATGCTCTGCGGCCGGGTCCAAGCTTATCATTGTCCCCTCGGTTTTTTCTCCGATTATCTCATCGGAGGTGGTCTCTCCAGTCAAAGATAGAATTTTCTGTTCTTGTTCCGCTTTTTTTCTCTCCAGTGATATCCTCATAGACGACAAACTGTTTCTTGTTTGAGAGCGTAACCGGGCGGAAAACGATTTCACGGTCAACGCCATTTTTACATCTTACGGTAAACGTCCTCGGTCTTTCAAGGCCGTTTTTGGATGCTTCAAGATCTGATTTCCATATCTCGATGACATTTTTACGGTATACCGGATCCGGATATGCCAGTGAAAACCATTCTCTTCCTGTTTTAACGTCGTTGAGATCATACCCGAAGGTCACAATGAACTTCTTATTTACATATCGGTATGTACCATCAGGTTCAATTATTGCAATGGGAACAGGCGCATATTGTGCTACACTTGAAAAAATCTCCTCACTTTCTTTTAGTGCATCTTCTGCAACCTTCCTCTGAAGCACAATCGACGCTGCCCGGGCATAGGTCTCGATAAGTTGTATATCGTGGATTGCTGCACCTTTGTGAAGAAATATCGTTGCATTCCCAAAAAGTATATCCCCGCGAACAAATCCGATCCCATAGATATCGCCTATCTTGACTGCTTCAACAATCTGGTCACAGGTTTCCTTTGGAACCACCTTGAAGAGGACATCAAAAAGTGAAAAAGGCACTTTGTGCAGCCGTCCAGTACTGAGAGTCTGGAACGCCACGGGATCGATTAGATAGTTGATATCTTCCGGGTTCCGGCCGAGATATCGTGTACAGGTAGCACGATCACCATCCCCTTTACAGGATCTGCACGTGAGGATGCCGGTTATACCATTGAATGAATTTACACTGATCATTGCATCGGCAATCAGCAATTTCAGGTCGGTAGCAATTTTTTCAAAAATATTGGTATCGGGAGATAGTTCAATAAATTCCTGCAGTTTTTGGGAGAAAAATTCCATCTGTTCTATGTGTTCCTGTATTTTTTCCGCTGCGGCATACCGCTCACTGATATCACGGAAGATTCCCTCGACACCCATTACTTTACCGGAATTATCGAAGTAGAGGTGGCTGTTGGTCGAAACGTATAAGGGTAGTCCATCTTTTGTTTTCAGGATAACTTCGTAGTCGTTCACCCTTCCTTTGGCATATACGGCATCAAGAAATAATTTCCGTTTTTCAGGCTCCCAGTAAAACACATCTGCTATGCTCTTTCCAAGACACTGATCGAATGAATTGTAACCTAACATAGATGCCCAGGAAGGGCTTGCCAGAATCAGGTTTCCGTCTTTGTCGGAACGGTAAAAAACATCCTGGATATTTTCAATGACACTCCGGTATAATTTTTCGCTCTCTTTTAAGGATTTTTCAGTGATCCACCGTTGTAACGCAACGGATGCCTGCCGGACATACGTTTCAATAAGTTTACCATGCTCTAGTTTATCACCTTTCCGGAGCAGTATCACCAGACCGGCGACGATTATCCCCTGCGATATCAACCCCATGGTATAAATATCGCCAATGTTCAGGGTTTCTTCTATCTTGGCACATACTGCTTCGGGCACATTCCTGTGCATGGTAAAAAAAAGGTTACCAGGAACTCTGACTATTCTTCCGCTCAAATTGGACTTTACAGCCATATCTCCTTCGGCACCCTTAATAAACCTCACAGTCTTACCGATAATATCTTCCCCCATCAGTGTACTGAAGACGTCGCGATCTTCATCTCCTAGTACGCTACGGGTGGTCGCAGTGAAGGTTTTTAAATCAATGGAATTTACTACGACTATTGCTTTTGGAAGAATAGCCTGTACCTCTCCGCAGATGGTTCCGTAAATATCGGCATCTGGGGGGAGTTCGAGAAATTCATAGGATGTCCGTGAGATATACTCAATATCTGCAATGTATTGCCTGATTTTTGCTTCTGCCTCCTTTTGTTCGGTAATATCCCTGCCAACGCCCTGATATTCGACAATCGTCCCTTGATTGTCTAAGAGAGCCCTGTTCGTCCACTGTGTCCAGCGGATGCGGCCTGATGGATCAAAAACCCGATGTTCAATTGATCGCACGGGATTCTGATTGTTCAGGGAATGCAGGTCAAGGCTCAGATTTTCCTGCTCGTCTTTTGGGATCTGGGAAAGGGAAAAAATAGACTGCCCAAGCAATTCATCCCGATCCTTTAAAAAATACCTGCACACTGAATCATTTACGTAGGTGAGTGTCCCGTCAGGAAGGAACCGTGTGACAAATTCAGTCTGGTCCTCAACGATACCCCGGTACCTGGCTTCACTTGACTTCAGGGCATCATCAGTGCGCCTCCGGTGTAATACGATGGAAGCCTGCCGGATAAATGTCTCGATAATCGAAGAGTTGGTTAGGGTTTCACCTTTCCGGAGTGAAAATGCCACGTCTCCAAAGATTATCCCGTGCCTGGTCAGTCCGATGGTGAAAAGGCTATCTCCCAGGTCGAGACTCTTCCTGATCATGTTGCAGGTATCCTGAGGAACCTGCTGGAAAAAAATAGTGTGCAGGCTTTCTTCACTATGCACTAATTTTCCTGCCTGTAATGCGCTGAAAAATTTCATCTTTTGTTCTTCTGGCGATAAACTGATATTGAATTGGAACCCTTGCACGTCCTTCCCGAGGCATTTTGTGAGGAGGTCTCGATCCTGGTTGGGTAGGACAGCTCTGACAGTGAGTGTATCAGCTCTTACATCAATTGAATTCACCGTAATTAATGCGTCAGGAATAATCTCGGAAAGACCCTGCCCGATTGCCTGAAAAATGTCGGCGTCAGGAGACAGCACAACAAACTCCTGCGCTTTCCGTGAGAGGAATTCCATATCCTTGATATACTGGTTGATCCTCGCTGCTGCTTCATGTTTTTCAGTATTATCTCTTCCTATACCCTGGTATTCAATAGGCTCTTGTGCATCATCAAACAGCACACGCACTGTCCACAGGTTCCAGCGGTCCTGCCCGCAGGAGTGGTGGATCCGGCATTCAAAGGATTGAACCGGATTTTGAACGTTCAGTGACTGGATGCACTGGTTCATAACTGCACTGTCATCACTTTCAATATCGGGGATAAGTGGTCCACCAAGGAGATCCGCCTTATTCTTCCCGAGATACCGGGCATATGCCTCATTGACAAAAACGAGAGTCCCGTTTGGCAGAAATCGCGTGATAAAGTCGGTCTGGTCCTCTACGATGCCGCGGTATTGGGCCTCGTTGAGCTCCAGCATCTTCTGGTACGTGATATGAGCCGTAATATCTTCGATGATAAGGGTAATCCCCCTGCTCCCGTCTTCAAATGCCGTTTGTAACTGTTTTACCTTGTAATGGCATTTCTTTCCCTCAATGGTACATTCAATTTCATGTACCTTTTCCTGAGAACCTTCGGTATCTTTGGAGGGTATGGTAACCGGTATAGCGTTGAGGAGGGGGTGATCTATGTCCTTGATGTTCCTGCCTATGAGTGCTTCTCTACTCTTATTAATCTGTACAAGAACCGGTTCATTGACCTGCATGATTTTTTGCTCATGGTCAAGAATGATGAGCATATCAGTAGAGTATTCCAGCATCGATGAGATAGGGACCCGATGAGAGGGGAAGAATACTTTTGCAGCACCAATAACCTGCATTTCCACCTGCCCGGAGATGAGGAGTATATCGAGGTATTTTGATATAAGATTCCGGTTCATTTCCATTTTGGTGGCAAGATCTGAGATGGTGATACCTCTTGGATGCCACTTAAGGATCTGTTTGAGTCGATCTACTTTCTCCTGATCGAAAACTGGCATTATTGAAAATAGGCATTTGTTTTAATATATATATCGGTTTTAATTAATTATTAATATTATATTTTCAAAAGGGGCACATGCATCAAAAATTAATTAAATATACTTAATTAATAGAAATAATTCAAATTAATTCTTTAATAATAACTATACGGATTGATACCAGATGAATCATTTTTCAGATGTTCTACAGAATTACTTTAACTTGCCCGGCTTGATTTTATTTCGATGTTTTTTTAACTTTGACGGATGCATCACCCTTTATACCGGTGCCGGAAATCTGATCGATCTCCATATCCGAATAACAAAGAAGTGCAAAGTAAGTTAGTAAAACAAGATAGTTCCCTTATAAAAAATGAGGCAGGGTTGAATGATTAGGACATGAGGCGATTACTTTCCTGATACATGTCATGGAACGATCCTGAAATTTTCCCAAGAGAGATACCCCGCCATACATCCTTTCCCTCCCCTCCTCCCAATGAATTGACGGCTCCCTTCCTACCAGACTTCTGGGAAAGCCATATTGGTATAGATGTCCTCCAGCCGGGCCTTGTGGCCGCGTTCCATGTTTGCGAGCTGGCTAAAGAGCAACTGCGTCTCGGTGTCTTTGGCCAGATTCGCGAGCTGGGTGTACATCTGCATGGCTTCCAGCTCCTTCTTGATCGCAATAACAATACCTTCGATGGGTTTCATGCCAACTTTCAGGGCAGGCGCCGGGAGTGTATCTCCCACCTTGTAGTCATGCGATGCATCAAACTTCATCTTTGAGATATCTTTTGCAAGCATCCCTTCCAGGAACTCGCGGTGCTGCTTCTCTTCTCCGGCAAGTTCGGCGAAAAGCGATTTCATTGCCGGATTCTTTGCCTTGTCGGCAACACCACGGTAAAACGTGTATGCCTCGACTTCATTTTCGATTGCCGTTGCTATGATCTTCTTTGCATCATCTGCTTTCATGGTTTTATTCATCTCCTGATTAGTATTCTTTTGTTGTTCCACCGGTTCATTCAGATACCGGGTTCATTTTTTTTACCAGTAAAGGAACTCTTCCCTGATCATTCACCGGATAAAAAAATTAATTGGTGTAGGCTGCCTTACCCAGTTTGGGCTCGAAAGCAGCGTCTCCCTCCACGCGGATTGCATGCGAGAAGAGTGCCATGGGAATATCCATCGGGCAGAGCTCTTCGCATTGGCCACAGTTGATGCAGGTGTCTGAGATGTGTGCGAAACGCCTGAGGTGGAACATTGAATTCGGGGGAAGCTCTCCCCGTTTGATCATGAGCGTATCCTTTTTCAGCTCATCTGCAGCAGTGAAACAGACCGGGCAGTTCTCAATGCAGGAATAGCACTTGATGCACCGTGACGTTTCTTTGTTGATAGTCTCCCAGAGGTTTGCTCCAAGTGCTGTGAAATCATGCTTGCGCCACTTGTCGCCGAGCTTGAACATTGCACCCTCGACTTTAGCCCGGATCTCAAGACCCTTGGGATTTGCTGCTTCAGTGGCAAGGACACCGGATTTCACTGCACCGCTTACCAGGTGTGCACCCTTCTCGCTGCAGACCTCAACAAAGGTTGCCTTACCGGCCTTGTCGCCGATGACACCCCAGTTCCCGCAGGCGAGATCCGCCTGGCGGGGGATTTTGTAATTGCAGCGACGGCAGTTGGACCTGCGGCCGTAGCCAGCTTCTTCGAGCTCGTCCATGGAGATCCCTTTGTGTCCGCCTTCGTACTCGATGATGAACTGGCCTTTGTCGATCTCTTCCTTGTGGACCTTGTCCGGGTCAACCCCGAATTTGTCCGCGATCATTTTTCTAGCGAGGATGGGGCTGACCGAGCCTCCACAGTTGACGCCGATCATCACGATGTTGTCAAGGTTGATCTGCTTGCGCTTGGCAAGCTCAAGGAAACCCATCACATCGCATCCCTTGACGGTCACCCCGATCTTCTTGGTCTTTGCACCGTCAAGGTATTTCTTGACATATTTTGGCAGCAGGAGCGTTCCGCAGTGAAGGGAACCGGCAGTGCTGGCAAGTTCTTTGGGGTCAGTGATCAGCACGGGCTGGGCATCGTAGATATCTGCACCTTTCCTGATGGCCAGAACTGCATCGACTGCCTTTGATTCGAGTGCGTGCTTCCAGAGTGCGGTAACCGCGCCACCGAGTTCTGCTTTCTTCTTGATCTCTGCATCATTGGTCCATGCGTAGATCATATCGCCCTTTTTAACTGCAGGGGTACCTCCGAATAGTCCCATGTTACTTCACCTCCGCAATCTTCTCAATTCTTACCGCACAGGCCTTGAACTCCGGAATTGCCGCAGTCGGGTCGAGTGCGTTGTTGGTCAGGGTGTTGGCTGCACATTCCACGTAGTGGAACGGGATGAAGACTACACCTTTCTTTATGCCTTTAGTTACACGTGCACCAATCTTGATCTCGCCTCTGCGGGTGATGGCCTTGACCATCTCCTTGTCCTTGATGCCGAGTGCCGTTGCATCCTCGGTATTGATCTCAACCCAGCCGGTCGGCTCCTCGCGCTCGAGGTCCTCGGAGCGGCGGGTCATGGTTCCGGTATGCCACTGCCAGATACAGCGCCCGGTGGTGAGGATGAGCGGGTAGTCCTTGTCCGGCACTTCAGCCGGGTATTTGAACTCGATTGGCGTGAAGATGCCCAGTCCGTCCGGGTGGGTGAACTTCTCCTTGTGCAGGATGGGTGTCCCCGGGTGCTCGGCTGTCGGGCACGGCCAGTGCAGGGCTTCGGGTTTCTCGAGCCGTGCATAGGTCATACCGCCATAGGACGGGGTGACCTTGGAGATTTCAGTAAATATCTCTTCTGGATTCTTGTACGGGAACTGTTTTTCATATCCCATGTGTTTGGCAAGCTCGCAGAAGATCTGCCAGTCGGCCTTGGCCTCGCCGGGCGGGTCCTGGGCTTTTCTCCATTTCTGGACACGGCGTTCGGTGTTGGTCTGGGTACCGTCCTTTTCGGCAAAACAGGCGGCAGGTAAAACAACGTTTGCAAACTTGGCAGTTTCGGTCATGAAGATATCCTGCACAACCATGAATTCGACATTCTTCATCCCTTTCTCCACGTGGTGAAGGTCAGGGTCGGAGAGCATCGGGTTCTCGCCCATGATATAGACGCACTTGACTGTTCCGGGCGTGTCAGCGAGGGTATTGATCAGCTTGGTGACGGTTAAACCGACTTTACCCTCGGCAATCTCGCAACCCCATGCATCCATCATCTTCTTGCGCATCTCAGGGACGATTACTGCCTGGTACCCGGAATACACATTGGCGAGCGCTCCCATGTCGCAGGCGCCCTGCACGTTGTTCTGGCCACGCAGTGCACAGATGCCGGTACCGGGTCTCCCGAGGTTGCCGGTCAGCATCTGGAGGTTTGCAATCGACTTGACGTTATCCACGCCGGTCGTGTGCTGGGTGATACCCATCGAATAGAGAATTGCGGTGCTGCCGGAAGTCCCAATCCACTGTGCCGCAGTGGCGAGATCTTTTGCCGGTATACCGCTGATCTTTGCAACGTTCTCCAGGCTGTAAGCGTCCTTCATCACGACTTCTTTTACTTTCTCGAAATCCTTCGTCCGCTTCGCAATGAAGTCTTTGTTCTCCCAGCCGTTTTTAAGGATTTGCTGCATTATGCAGTTAAAGATGGCGACATCTGTTCCTGAGTAAAACGGCAGGTACAGGTCTGCCTGCTTCGCCGTTGGGGTGAATCGCGGGTCAGCGTAGATGACCTTCGCACCCTTCGCCTTCGCCTGCATGACGCGGCGCCCTATCAGCGGGTGGGTCTCAAACGTGTTGCTGCCGGTAATAAAGATGCATTTTGCTTCGGCAATGTCTGCGATCGACTGGGTCATTGCACCGGACCCAAACGCACCGGCCAGACCGACGACCGTCGATGCATGGCAGAGACGGGCGCAGTGGTCGATGTTAGGGGTCTTCAAGACAGCCCGGGCAAACTTCTGCATCAGGTAGTTCTCCTCGTTGGAGACCCGTGCAGAAGCAAGGCAGGCCATCTCATCTCCCTTGTATGACTTGAACTTTGATGCTATCAGCTTGTAAGCCTCATCCCAGCTCGCCTCGACAAACTTACCGTCTTTCTTGATGAGCGGCTTTGTCAGGCGGTCAGGACTGTTAATGAATTCATGTGCATAGTTACCCTTAGGGCAGAGTTTGCCCTCGTTTACCGGATTGCGGTGCCATGGTGCGACGCCAACAACCTTCTTGTCTTTGACAACAAGGTTGAAGCCGCAACCGGTCCCGCAATACGGACATGTGGTTGGTACGTACTTTACATCCATAAGAATACCTCCTACAATTGCTGATTAGGATAACCAAGATTAAACCTTGTGATTTATTGATGAAAAAATCAATAAATTTTCGAAAGATAAAATTTTAATATATTTTACTCTCTATCAAAATTTACACTTTTTAGTTATTGTTATTCCTGATACACTATTGGCATTTGCCGCAAACGCATGGCTTAAATACAAAAATAATTGCATAAAATGGATTTTTTCTGGGAAGGAATATGATAAACCATCACATACGAGTGATGATGAATTTTGTGAAAAATTGATGAGTCATGAACGCGTTACTGTTGAGGCTGTTGCATAACTCGAAAAAAACAACCCATTTGTACAATTTGTGATGGAGAAACTGCAGTCTGACAGAAATGCAGGGATATTTCTGACCTCAACTGATACAAAAGTACAGTTGAAAATAGTCATGCAACAGCCTCTGTTACTACACTTATTGATAAAATAGAAAAAGTCGTTGTATGGATAATATTAGCGATGGTAATTCTGTAATTTCCTGATGAAAGCGAGCTGATTGTCAGCTTCGTTTTTCTTCTCTTTCCCTATGTAGTCCATGATCACGGATACGGGTTTTGCCAGTTCATAGACTTTCATCGGCCTACCCTTGTTCTCGGAGGGGCTTTCATGACTTTTGATCCATCCCTGGTCCATCAGGTACTTCATTGCTATACTCACTTCGGGCTGGCGCATGTCGGTACCGCGCTCGATTGCCTTGGAAGTTGCTTGCGGTGTGCTCGTAAAGAACACCAGCACCTTGGCAACGTTTTTTTTCGTTCCAATCTCGATTAACAGATTAACGAACCCTTCTTCCTTTTCAGTAAAATATTGAACGATTTCCTGTTTCATTACACCACCAGATGTTTCCGGAGTATTCTCATCTGTTTTTTTATTCGAATCGATAAATACATTCTGATATTATTTTCCGCCTATTTGGCAGAACTCGTCAGCGATCATCCGGATTTGCGGTCGGTGGGCTTCGAATCATCGCCAGCCATCCGTCCCGTCGTAAACAGATTTTTTATGCGGCGCTTTCGGCGCTCTGTATTCGTGATGGTCTGGATGTTGGCGAATCGGGCTAGTCACGCGATCGTTGATCATTAAGATAATCCTCTCCCTACAATTATCCGTTTCTCGCTTCAGGGCTTAAGAAGAAAATTACCTCCAAAA
>Ga0315286_10007577_pt1 | contig 10642 bp, 32 predicted proteins | sample YL17G10_0_MG_FD_205038 | JGI IMG/M metagenome (GOLD analysis project Ga0315286, IMG submission 205038) | Sediment microbial communities from Yellowstone Lake, YNP, Wyoming, USA - YL17G10_0 | ecosystem: Environmental > Aquatic > Freshwater > Lake > Sediment | place: USA: Wyoming | collected...
TCTCCTCCAAAAATAAATAAATCACATTCTGGAACTTTTATATTCCAGTGTTGGCGGTGGGTGTCTGCAATAGCACAAAGCTTAATACTCACTTAACCACCTTTGGAAGTCTTTCAGTTAAATAAAGCACCTCATTATCATCAATGCTTATTAAGAATTGATTGAAAGTATCGGGGTCAAACCACATGTCAACAATGGTTTTGTCAAACATTTTAATCTCCTGTTATTGCGTGGTCACAATAATCACACCAGCATTGTTTACACATACCTAAATTTTTAGATTGTGTTTCATTTGCAATCGTTTCATTGCTTTCTATTTCTTCTTGAGATAATTTTTTCCCACATTCACAATACATTTTACCTCTCCTCTCATGGTTCATTCATCCCAAGTCATTGTTTCAAGTAAGACTACTCTTTTCGTACCCATTATATTTTGCCCAATTATCTATATCCATAAAATACATCTTGTTTTCTGGACAATTTCTATCACTTATCCAAACATCTTTTTTCGGAACGTAGTTCTTGTTGACCCATCTTAATATCTTCTTTGCTGTTTCTAATATTCCGCAATCACATTTTCTTTTATCACAATCTGGTGAATGAATAAGCAATTCTTCTAGTATCTCCTCAATCTCATCCCTCTCTTTGGTCATTTTATCTCTCCTTTAGAATACTGTCTTTTCAAACCTACTACAAGTATACCATATTTGATAGGTCATTGTCAAGGGTTTGGTTTAACTATTTTAAAATAAACGTAGCCACACTATGTTATACCCGATAAGGATAAACCGCCCCTATTTTCCCAGGAATCCTGGTAAATTAACCATCTTTTGCTATTTAAATACCCTGGGGGGTATAATAAAATGTTTTTAAGGGTAGGGTAGATTATTATATTTATTCAGATATATTATAATGCTTCCATTAATTCTATGCTTTCACAAAAACATCCTATTCTTTGTGAATAATTAAAACAGACACCCACTTCTAAGATGCCCTAATTTATAGGGTTTATACAGGTAAGAATCAATTATTTTGCTCTAATCGACCCTGGGTGGGTATACCAATTAATTCGTTTTCCGAAATTAAATCATAACCCATTTAAACAACGATAGTTATAATTCATACATCCCACTAAAAAACCCACTATTCTTTAAATAACCACCAAAAAGAAATAAATACCCCTCTTTTAATAACCCCCATGTAGTGAGATGTAATTACCGATAAATAAATGTTTTTATTTTTAAGTGCTTGAAAACAAAGGGGTTAAAAATAAATGAATTAAAAGGGGATTCGATGGCGAGAGTAGGACGGTGGTTAATAAATAATCGAAAGCGGTTTCTTTGCCAATTTTTACCCTGGGTATATTATTTTTTCATAACTTGTTGATATATAACAAGATTGATTTAAGGGTATAATACCCTATACTATGAATAAAAAACGTCATTTTTGATATAACCTATTGAAAACAAAAGAGTTATACCATTTTTTTCTATCTTCTTTTGTTGTAAACTATTGAAAACAAACAATGTTTATTTTCTCTCGACAACGTTATTTTTAACATATTGCTATAGAATAACTTATGAATTAAACTTTAAAACCCTTTAAAATCTTGATTTTCTAGCATTATTTAATTAATCTCTTTAAATTAGGGGTTATTTTCTTTTTGTATTGATTATTTGGGTTTAATTATGGATTGATTTTATTAAATAAATTAAAATAATTATAAGATGTTGTAGCATAACAAGTTATAACAAAACTATTTTAGATGTTACCCTTGTTTTATTCCTAGAATGTTTTATCTTTATACTAGGGATAAATAAACCCTTTAAAATGGAGGCCTCGATAATGGATAAACTAATAGATATTCAAAAAATGTTAGAAGGTTTTCCAAAAGATTGTCGTATGTATTGGATAAAAGCACTTATAAAGGATGGGGAGATTAGCGAAGCGGAAGCGGGTTATTTAGTTTATATCAATAAGCTTTTATAAAACCCTTTAAAAATGGAGGTTTTAAAATGGAAAAAACCAAAAATGTTATTTGTCCTAATTGCGGAAAAATTCAGGAATTGAAAGAGATTGATTATACTTTGGATTATATTGGAGGCCATGTTAAGGATTGTCACGTTATTCTTAAAGATAAATGTATTACTGGAATTCGCTATTGTGCTATTTGCCGATAAAACCCTTTAAAATGGAGGCTTTTGTTATGGAAAAATTAAATACTATTCAATTTGTAAAACAAGAAAAAATCTTTTATAAATTATATAGAAAATATAAATACTCAATAAAAAATGCAAAATTTAAAGCTTTTCATGATACAATTTTATTTTTTAAAAATAATTAGTATAAAAAAGGAAAACAAAAAATGTATAATCCTTATTTTTTATATACTATACAAAAGAAAAAATCTGATATTATAGGCCTATGGAAAGATAAAAACGGAAAGATTTATAAAGATTTTATCAAGATAAAAAAATTTTACTACTTCAGGCCATTTTATAAAAACGTGATAAAGCTTTTTTTGCAAGGTGAAAAAACCGTTTTTTATATAAATAATGATAAGGCCACGATTGAAACAAGAGAAGGAAACAAAACATTTTTAAATAATGTTACTTTTTATCATACGTTAAAATTAAAAGCTTCACTTGTTAAAAAGCTTTTAAAAAATAATGGAGGCCTAACAATTTTTAAAAATAAAGGTTTTAAAAATGGTTATACTTTGCAGACATGGGAGGCCTAGAAAATGGTTAAAAGATTTTTTTATAATCCTGATAATGGAAGCATTCAAATTTTCGATAATTCCCATGTCGAATTTTATCATAATAACAAAGATAAAATTTTACATTTACCCTTTGACTATTATATTAGAGGGATTATAACAGAAGAAAACACAATTCTTTTAAGGGTTTTTTATCCCTATGAAAACATAAATGAATTAGCCTATGAAAAACTATTATTTAATTCGCAAGCTTTACTCAAATTAAAATTAAATAAAATTAAAAAAGCTTTACTTTCGCAAGGTATAAACGCAAGTGATTTTATTTTAAATGTTACGAATGAAAACACAAAAGAGATTTTAAAAACAAATTATGTATAAAACCCTTAACAATGGAGGCCTTTACTATGACAAAAAAACATTTTATCGCATTGGCAAGGATTTTTTCAAAGTATAACTTGGATGTTCATAGTATAGGGAAAGAAATTTTTTGGGATATTGTCGAATTATGCGAAAATGAAAATCCCAATTTTGACAAAGAAAGATTTTTAAAAGCTTGTGGAGTAAATAGTTAAAACCTTAAAAACCTTTAAATGGAGGCCTTAAAAATGAAAATCAAAACTTATTTGCCTATTTTTTCAGGATTTTATTATACATTGTGGGAATTCGATTATTTTCAAATTGAGGATTTTATAAAAGAAGAAAGAAAAAACAAGGGTTTATTTTCTGATTATAACGTGGATGATTTAGAAATCAATTTTGAAAATTATGAAATTGACATTGTGCAAGGTTTTTGTAATACCTTGCCATATTATTTAGAGAATTTTATTATCGGGATTGAATTGGAAACAATAGTCAATCCGAAAACGTATAATTTTAAAAATGACAGTGCTAATGTTATAATTGATATAAAAGAAAATGAAATTGCAAATTTTATTTATTCGCATAAAAAAGAATTTTGCGAATTTTTAAAAAATAGATATACTTCTAGAGATGGTTTTATTTCATGGTACAGTAATAATTTTGAAACGTGGGAAAGTGAAACAAAAAATTTTCTTGATTTTAGCATAAATGGACATTATCTTGGAAGTATACTTGATTTTATAGCTATACAAGAAAATCTTTCAGAAAATGAATTTTACGAAAACATTATAGAAAGAATTGATTTTCTTTCCTATGCTAAAAACTTGGATGAAATTATAAATACAAGTGATAATTCGCTTTTTGAATTTTTAACAAAAAACGGAATTGAAAAGTATTTTGCGGATTATATAGAAACAAGTTTTGACAATGGTTTTATTAACAAGCTTGTTTTATCCAAAAAAATCTTGTCTGTTATTCAAGAGTATAAGCTTTTTACAAGTGAAGCTTAAAAAATCACTCTATGATTGACAAGGTTAAAAGATTTTTAACAATGCCATGTATTATGAGGGAGGGAAAAAAGAAAATGAAAACATACATTTATGGAGAAATATTTATAAAAACAAGAAAAAATCTTTACTGTATAAAATCGTATAACGTTGGATTTTCTGATAAAATCGAAAATGAATTTTATATTGCAACAAAAACATTTTCGTCACAAATTGGAAAAACCAATACATTTACTTTTTGTGATGGTAACAAACATTTATCAAGTTTTGACAATGGAGAAAATCCTTTATTTAACAAGATAAAAGAGAATTCGCGTTTATTTAAGGCCTTAAAAAATAGAATTTTTTAGCATTGTGTTATTAGAGGCCAAGAGGCCAGCCAGCGAAGCGAAACAAGGCCAAGAGGCCAGCCAGCGAAGCGAAACAAGGCCAAGAGGCCAGCCAGCGAAGCGAAACAAGGCCAAGAGGCCAGCCAGCGAAGCGAAACAAGGCCAGAAAAACCACAATGCTAAAAAAGCAAAATTTTTAAGAAAGAAAACATTTTCGCCATTTACCACACAAAGGAACGTAAAGAGAAAAAAATAAAAACGCCAATATATCAATATAATATGATATTTTGGCAATATAACAAAAGGGAGGTGTTAAAATGAAAAAATACCTTGTTATAGATTGCGAATTTAATCGCGCATGGAATTTTAATTTAATAGGAAAAATTTTCAATATTGCGCCGTCATATACCATTGTTATCGAAATTTTATAAAAATATTTAAAATCGGAGGCTGGAATCATGGAAAAAAATTGCCCATTATGCGGAAGTAAAAACTGGAATTATGATATTATCGTTTCATTATCGGGAATCGTTTTTTGTGGCGATTGTTGGCATGAAGTAAAACAAGAGGCCTATAAATTGGGATTTTGGCCTTGTACCATAATGACAAAATCAATTTATAACAAGGCTTTAAGGCTGGCAAAAAATAACCTTAAAAACGTGGAGGCTTAAAAAATGGAAAAAATAGAATATAGGCCGTTTTCATGTGACAAATGTGGGGCAATACATTCTATTCAAACGAATCACAAGGGGCAAGTATATAGTCAAAAATGCCAAAATTGGCCTTGTACGGCTGGATGTGGGGATTTTACATCTATGACGTATTGGGGAGGTGAAACGGAAGAAAAAATTGCAAGGGCAAAGGATGAATTTGGGAATGAAAAAAAATTGATTTTTAAAAAATCTTAAAAACCTTTTAAAACGGAGGCCAAAAAATGTATATCGAAGAAAACGAAAAACAAATTGAGATTGACGCGGAGGCCTTAATTGAATTGTTACGGCATGGAAAAGCGGAGTACATGGGGATTATAATTAAGGTAGTATAACCTTTAAAAACGGAGGCCTATTCTATGGATAATTTGACAAGGGCTATTCTTTCACAACGCGATAATGAAAAAGAGGAGAAAAAATAATATGAAAAAATCAGTTGTCTTTATTTTAGAAAATGGAATAACAGAAAAAGCCTTAACAAGTTTTGAGCCGTTTTTATTCGAGGATAAAGAATTGGTAACATGGCCTAGTAAACAAAAAGCCTATATTTATAAAAAAGACGAAAACATAAAATGGCAATATTGCGGAGGTGAATAGCATGGGAAACGAATATAAAAATGTTACGCTAAAAAAATCCGATATACGCGAAGCGATAAATTCTTTTGACGGTGAATATGTAAATTTTGGGATTGAATTCAATCGGATAAATGGCGAAAAAATCCTTTATGTTACAAATGGCGAATTCGGCGATAATAGAATCATAAAAATTATAAATGCCAGAAGTAAATAATATCATAACAAACGGAGGCTTTAAAATGGAAAACTTTAAGGATGTTTTCGAGGCCGTTTTCAAACGGTACAATGCAAAAGATTATTTTATGACAAAGCAAACAATTAGGAATAAACTTTTATATGCAAAGCAAAATAATATAACCGTAAAATATTCGGAGGTTAAAAAGTATATCTTGAATGAAAAACAAAAGTCCTATAATTTTATGCTAAAAAGAATCGAAGAAAAAAAGGCTGGCATATCTTTCCCGAAGCGAGAAAAGTTTACATGGGAAATATTTAATAAATTATCAATATAAAGATTTTACATGCTATTTTGTAACATCTTGGAAACAAAGAAGTTAAGAAATCAGTTATTTTGTGTCAAGGGATTGACAAATTTAAAATATGTGTTATACTTTTAACACAAAAACGGAGGATTGAAAAATGAGAATCTTTCAATTGGATGAAGTTTATAGTGTAGTATGTAATTCAGAATCGACAAGAAGCGGTTTTCGTCATGTTGCGGTATTGCATAAAAATGGTTATGAAATTGCAAGGGCAAAATGTACTTACCAAAATAGGACGTGGGAATGTTACGAATTTGAAAGCGTATTGTTAAAACTTGTGGATGATTTTATGGCTCAATGCGACAAACAAAAATATCGTGATGTTATTAAAAATTTCCGATAAACCTTTTAATATGGGAGGGCAATATCATGCGTGAATCTTATGAAACGATTGAAAGAGAAGGTTTTGTTGGCAAGATTTATCAAGATGAGGGCGGTTATGATACACCTAGAGATTGGGATAATCTTGGAAAAATGATTTGTTGGCATAATCGTTATAATTTGGGTGATGAAAAATTGTTAGAAAATTATTCTGAATCAAAAGAATGTAGACTTAAAAAATTAACAGACTATTGTAATGGTTGGGATGAAATCGAGGAAGTTTTGAAAAAGGAATTCGGGGCGGTTGTTATTCTTCCGTTATTCCTATATGACCATAGCGGTATATCTATGAGGACGTATTCTCATGGGCAACACGCTGGATGGGATGGCGGTTATGTAGGCTTTATCTATGCAACAAAGGCCGATATACTGAAAGAGTATTCAGTTAAAAGAATCACAAAGGCAATAAAAGAGAAGGTTGAAAAAATCCTTACTTCCGAGGTTGAAACATATTCGCAATACTTGGAAGGTGATGTTTACTTTTTCAATATCGCAGATACCGACGGTGAAATTGTTGAATCGTGCGGAGGGTTTTACGGCATGGAAGCGGTAAAGGAAGAAGTGAATTCGCAGATTGATTATTTGGTAAAGGAAAGACAAGCGAATTTAAAGAATACAGAAGCTTTGGTTTTGGGATAAAAATAATATAACACTTTCAAAAAGCTTAATATAGGAGGATAAGAAAATGAGGAAATACGATTTATATGATTGGTATTTGGAAAATTCAGTAGATGAATCAAAAGGAGAAATCCCTCTTTCTTTTCAGGAATGGGAAAGAGAAATTTATCCAAGTGACGTAGAATTTTTAAAACAAATATTAGCATAATTAAGGAGGAAAATAAAATGAGAAAATTTATTCATACCAAAGAACAGGCCAGACAATACGGAATTGATTATCAAAATTGGGCGAGTAACAAAGATTTAAGTTATGGGGAACTTATTCATTTTCAAAATAAGTTATCCAAAATTGCGGAGAAATTTGATTTGGTGGAAGAATTTCAAGAGAACGGACTTATTTAGCGATATAGCAATCTGTAAATATATTATGGCCTAAACATAAAAACCATAAATGACTATATCGCTTTTTTAAAAGGAGGAAGATATGACTTATACTCAAATATTCTATCTTATTGAAGATAGTGGTAAAATTGTTGCATGGCAAATTTTAGAGGCAGAAACGAATCCTTTTGTTAGGTTAAGAAATAGGATGCACTATTTTAAGGTGCTTTATGAAAACAAAGAATTGATTGATTTTCCTTTAAACAAAAAGTGGGAGGAATAGAAAATGAAAAAATTAACAAAAGAAGAAAAAGAAATTCTTAAAGATTGCGGAGGAGAATGTAATTGTTGTTTTTATGATGGTGGATGCAATTTGCAAGATAAATTAAAGGAGGAATAAATGCGAGAATTTATAAAGGAAGTTATTTTATTATGTGTTATTCTTTTCTTCTTAATAGATATACGGATTGCAAGAGGAGAGGAATATTATACAGATGAAGCAATTGCCGACGCAATTTATATAGCAGAAGGAGGTTTAAAAACTCATTATCCTTTTGGTATAAAAACCGTAAATTGTCAGGGCTATAATGAATGTAGGCAAGTATGTTTAAAAACTATTTACAATAATAGAATTAGATTTTCTGAATATGGGTATAGACAAGAAAAAGATTTTTTAACTTTTCTTTCAAAAAGATATTGTCCTCTTTCTATTGATGGTTGTGAAAACTGGTTGCCGAATGTAAAATATTATTTAAAAAAGGAAAAATAAAATAGTTATATCTATCTCAATTTAAAGAAGTTACAACAAAAAATAAATTTGTAATTTCAAGAAAAATGTGTTATACTTAACAAAGGGAGGTAAAAGAAAATGACACTAATTTTAATCGCAGTAGGTTTACTTCTGGTCACAGTTATTGAATATGTGTGGCATGATAGGCGAAAAATCCAAGAACAGCACCAAAAATTTCAAGAAGAATTGGATGCTATTAGGCGTAAAATTGATTTAGAAGATGCCCAAAGGCATGAAGAAGAATATAAACGAATTGATGATGCCGAAATTTAAAAAGGAGGGGTGTGATATGAGAGATATTACAAATTTGAATCGAGAGCATGATGATAAGTTATGGGAAAATGATACGGTTCAATTTGCCCGATTGATTAACGAATTAGATTTGCTTGGTACATTTAGTGATGAACGATTAACCGAATTAGCAAATGCAACGGATTTGTCACAGCCAGAAATTTTAGAATTAGTTGAAAGAGCCAAAAACGTTTATGATGAAACGCTTGAACAGTTATAAGGAGGTTTAAAATGAGTGTTCTTACCGTTGAGCAACACGAAAGAATGAATGAGTTGTACGAAAAGGCAGTATCGCGTTATCTGGACAAGACAGACTTTGATGTGACCTATTGGCTTTCGGATGAGGAAGCAAATGAGTATTGTGCCTTGTTAGATGCCGATTGTGGAGGTGAATAATGAGAGGCCTTAACGATTTGAACAGGGAACACGATAGCAAAATATATCAAGAAAAGTTAGAATCGTACCGTAAAGAAGCGTACAAATACTTTTCAAAGGTTGGAATTTCCCCTTGCCCCGAAGAAGTGGTTGAATTCGTTTGTGAATGTGTGGAGGATGAATCGGGATGTGAAGTTGATGATGGTACATTTTTTGGGATAGCCAAAAGATTAGGAATCACTCTTGAATAAGGAGGTTTATATGTTTTTAAATGTAAAACATTGTAAACAATTTGTACATGATAAAAACAAACAATTAAGCAAGGAAGCAATAGAAGCCCTCAATTTCAGGGTACAAGCAATCCTTTTAGGGGCAGTAAACAATGCTAGGGCATTTAAGCGTATAGGCGAATCGGACGTACAACATACAAAGTGAGGAGATTAAAAAATGGATAAACTTATTGAAGGAAAAGATTATGATTTAGTTATGGCAGACGAATGTTTTGATGATGATAATGGTGGTTTAATTTATGGAATCCATTGGTTAGATGATGAGGATGGCGAAGTTGAGCCGTATGTTTGCGAATGTCAATGGTTCAAGACAGAAGAAAATAATTTACCTTACGTTTGGCCTACAAAGGATAAATAAAATGTTTATTATAGACTTTATACATTCTTGTATTAAATGTGGTGGAAAATATACCTTAGTAGACAAGAACATTGAAGATTTAGATAAATTATGCCCTCATTGTTTATTGCATTATAAAAAATTTAATAAAAATAATAATGATAATTCCCAATCATATTCAAGATATATTTCTTCCGACGTAAAACAAACCGTTTGGAAACGTGATAACGGTAGGTGTGTTTGTTGTAATTCGTTAATTAATTTAGAGTACGACCATATAATTCCAATATCAAAGGGCGGTAGTAATTTTGAAAACAATATTCAAATTTTATGTTACGATTGTAACCGAACAAAATCTAATAAAATACTTTAAAAGGATAATAAAATGTTTATTATAGACTTTATACATTCTTGTATTAAATGTGGTGGAAAATATACCTTAGTAGACAAGAGCATTGAAGATTTAGATAAATTATGCCCTCATTGTTTATTGCATAAAAAGCCAAAGGTTCAAGAGGTTATTATTACCCCTGCCCTTCTTGATACAAGTAAATTATCTATTTCTATTCAAACAAATCTTTGGAGGCCAAACGATTTTTCAAAATATATTGGTCAAGAATCGTTAAAGGATATTCTTCAAAGTTATATTCGAGGATGCAAAGAATTAGGTAAACCCTTCCCACATTTTCTTGTTGATGGTAAAGCTGGAACAGGAAAAACAACAATTGCTTATATTCTAGCGAATCAATTAGGTTTAAATTTTGTTGAATCTTTAGCCAACACAATCAAATCTCCCCAACAGTTAATTGATTTACTTGTGGAAGTCAATGGAGGAGTGTTTCTTATTGATGAGTTACAAGTAATAAATAAACAAGTGGCAACCTTTCTACTTCCTATCATGGAGGACTTTAAAGTAGGTGGTCAGTATATTAAACC
>Ga0315286_10007578_pt1 | contig 10642 bp, 8 predicted proteins | sample YL17G10_0_MG_FD_205038 | JGI IMG/M metagenome (GOLD analysis project Ga0315286, IMG submission 205038) | Sediment microbial communities from Yellowstone Lake, YNP, Wyoming, USA - YL17G10_0 | ecosystem: Environmental > Aquatic > Freshwater > Lake > Sediment | place: USA: Wyoming | collected...
CGGCGCGCTCGAAGTGGGCGATGTCATTCTCGGCGTCTTCGGCAAGCCGTTCACCGAAGATGCCCGCAAGAGTTTCGGCTGGGCAATCGGGCGGGCCGAGACTGAGGATGCTCACGGCATCCTGCCGCTGATCGTCTGGCACAAAGGGAAGACGCGGAGCGTAGATCTCAAGCTCCAGGTCATCGGCGACTACAGCGACACCTCGCCCTACGACTGTCCCAAGGCGACGAAGATTCTCGAGCACGGTCTCGCCCTCGTCGCCAAAGACATCGGGAAAGAAAATCGGTTCTTCATCAACGAGCTGGCCTTGCTGGCCTCAGGGAAACCCGAGTACCTGGGACTCGTGCGCAAGACCGCTCACGAGGTGGCAGCCCGCACGCCAGATCTCGACAAGCTGTGGCAGGATTCAACCCCCGGCGGCATGCACACCTGGGGCTTCGCCTGCCACAACCTGTTCCTGACCGAGTATTACCTGGCCACCGGCGACAAGGCTGTCCTGCCGCCCATTCGGGCCTACACCGCCCGCATCGCTCGCGGTTAGGGCATCTACGGCACGTGGGGGCACGCCCTGTTCGGCCCCGGCGACAATGGCCAACTGCACGGCCCCATCCCGCCCTATGGCCCGGTCAACCAAGCCGGCCTTCCCTGCTTTGTCTCTTTGGTCCTGGCACTGAAGTGTGGCATTGACGACCCGGAACTCAAACCAGCCATCGCCAGGGCCAACAAGTTCTTCGGCTACTACGTCGGCAAAGGCTCGATCCCCTACGGCGAACACAGGCCCGGCATCGGCCACGATGACAATGGCAAGAACAGCCTCGCCACGATGGCCTTCGCCCTTCACGGCAACCGGACACAGACGCGGTTTTTCGCAAAGATGGTGACCGCCTCCTGCGAGTCCCGCGAATGGGGGCATATGGGCAACGGCTTCAGCTATGTCTGGGGGCCCCCAGCCGCCAACTGCGGCACCCCGAAAGCCCTGGCGGCCTGTTGAACGATAACGACCGCTGGCTTCGCGTCCAGGCCGCCGAGGCGCTGCGGACCATCGGGGAAGATGCCAGGCCGGTCCTGCCCCAGATGCTCAAAGCCGCCGCCGTCAAGGATGAAACCGATCACATGCAGTTCGCCGCCGGCGCGCTCGCCTACGCCCTCTTCTATCCCGGCGGCGCATACGGGCCCAGAGGAGTCCTTGCCAGGTCGATCGACGGCATCGCCACCGACCTGCTCTATCCGGCCATCCGGTCGATCGCTGCCAATCCCGACACGGAAAAGCAACAAGGCTGAAGCCGAAAAACAGCAACCGCTATCAACACTCTTCGTCTCAGAATCGTCGGCATCGCTGCGCTTCTTAGCGGCCTGCCTTTCGGCATTCCCACTGCAGCAGATTGGCAACCGGCGCCCGGCCACATCATGACTCGCTGGGCAAAGGAAGTTTCGCCAGGCAATGCCTGGGCCGAGTATCCGCGTCCCCAAGTGGTCCGTTCCGAGTGGCAAACCCTCAACGGGCTGTGGGACTACGCCATCGTAGGCGAGGGCGGCGAATGGAAGAAGCCCAATGTTGGGAATGCAACCTATGATCCATTGCTCAACAAGTTGCCCAAGCCGCCGGCACAGTGGGATGGGCGAATCCTGGTGCCCTTTGGCGTCGAAGCGGCGCTGTCCGGCGTGGGCCGCCTCGTTCGGCCCAATCAACTCCTCTGGTATCGCCGAGCGTTTGATGTGCGGGCAAAGTGGCTGCGCCGGCGCATCCTGCTTCACTTCGAAGCGGTGGACTGGCACTGCGTCGTCTGGGTCAACGGGCAGAGGGTCGGCCAGAACAAGGGCGCCTCTGTCCCGTTTACCTTCGACATCACCGACGCACTCAGGACAGGTGGTCCGCAGGAACTCACGCTGGTGGTTTGGCACCCGAACAACGCCGGTGATCAGGCTGTCGGCAAGCAGGCCCTGCCTGAAATCAAGAAGGGCTGGCGCTACACGCCCACGACCGGCATCGGGCAACCAGTGTGGATCGAGCCTGTGCCCGACACTCCCATCACGCCGCTTGCCCTTACACCCAGATCACCGATGTGGAACACGAATGCAACGCCTGGCTGACCTACAATCGCCAGGTCAGCAAACTTCCGATTGACCGATTGAACGCACTGCACCAGCGCCTCTACGCTCCGCCGCCCGCCCTGAAACCCATCGCGCCGATGCGCCCGGCCGACGAAGCCGAGCCCGCTCAGCCTGACGCGAAGAAACGCGTGCAGTGCGCCTTGACCATCGAGAAAGTGCCCCAGCGCCCAGTCGTGTGCGCCTCCGGTGCGGGCTCGGCCAAGCTTCATGTGAACGGCCAGCTCATCAAGCACTTTGGCGACCGACCACGCCAGGGTTACGCGTGGGTGTCAATGGCGTTGCTGACCTCGCAATCCATGAAGGCCCTGCATCCGGGCAGTAACGTAATCACGCTGGAGTTGTCCGCACCATCCAGCGCCCCGTGCGAACCGCTTCCGGAAGTGTTGCGGAAAGCCGGTTACCCGCCAGCATGCTTCGGCAAGACGCATTGGTTGGCGACGACTTGCTTGACGCGCGGATTCGAAGTGCGCTATGCCTCGACCGACCCGGAGGAGGCAGCGATCTTGATGAGCCAGGTGCCCGAGGCCGACCATCGAGATGGGTGCGCGTTCAACCGCTGCCTGCAGTTCCTCGACAAAGGCCTGCACGTGAAACGTCCCCTGTTTCTCTATCTCCCATTCTTCAAACCGCCCGCCGTTTACAATGTGCCCGCCGGCTTCGAAGAGATCGATGATCTTGACGCCATGCCGGCGCCCGAGCAGCCTTCCCTGGAGCAAGTCGAGCCCTGCCACGCCAGGGGCGCCAACCGGGAAATGATCGATCGCTCTTTCTGGAACCAGCCGACGAAACAGCAATGGCAGCAAATGATCCTTCGCTATCGCGCCAATTGTTCCTGCATTGACAGCATGGTCGCCCGGGTCATGGACCAACTCCGGGCCAGGGGCGTGCTGGACAACTGCCTCACTGTCTATGTGTCCGATCATGGCGACATGCTGGGCGACCGTTGCCACACGTTTGACAGGTATTGCGTGTTCGAGCATAGTGTGAGAGTGCCGCTGACTCTAACCGGCTCGGCAAGTTCGAACGAGAAGAAGGGCACGGTGGATCATCGGCCCGCGGTACTGGTGGATATTCTTCCCACGATCCTGGAGATGGCAGGCATTCCCACAATTAGCGGAACACCGGGCCACAATCTGCTCGGTTCCACTTCCCGAAAGGCCAGCGTTTGCGAGTCCAACGATCAGCCAACGGCGGTTTCGCTCATGTGGCCAACGAGCGAGCGCAAGTTGATACTGACTTTTCCCACGGCCTCTCTCCAGAAAAGTAACGTCCGAATTGCGGATGTGACGGCTGGAGAGCTTCATGATCTGAAGACGGATGCCAAAGAATGGAATAACCTCTACGCCAAAGCCGAACATCGCGCGCAGTGGGAACGAATGCGTGATGAACTCATGACCCACCTCGATCGCGTCGCTCTCAAAAAAGTGAATCCCTCGAAAAGAACCCGAGGAGCCAAGCCTATGAATCGACCAAGAATACCGAGAACCACCCTGAAACCGAGGACATCCATCCTGCTCACCCTCGCCGCATTGCTAGTGGCCCCGCTGGCCCGGCTGGACGCCGCGGAGGACAAGCCTACCCAGACGTCTCTTACCGCCGCCCCCACGCCGGAGGCGGGACTCACCCGGGAACAGCGCATCCAATGGTGGCGCGACGCCAGGTTCGGCATGTTCATCCATTGGGGGCTGTATTCAATCCCCGCGGGGGTCTGGAAGGACAAGATCCATGCGACGGGGTATTCCGAATGGATCATGTTCGCTGAGAAGATCCCCGCCAGGGAGTATGAGTTGCTGGCTGCGAGGTTCAACCCCGTTAGATTCGATGCCAAGGCCTGGGCCGCGATCGCGAAGACGGCCGGCATGAAATACATGGTTGTGACAACCAAACACCACGATGGCTTCAGCATGTTCAGGTCCCGATTGACGCCGTACAACGTCGCCGACGCTACGCCGTTCAAACGGGATGTCACCCGGGAGTTGTCGGATGCGTGCCGTGATTCCGGCCTCCGGTTTGGCTGCTACTATTCCATAGACCGGGACTGGTATCGGCCCCAGGGCCCAGGAACCAATTACAGGCAGAACAATGTCTGGGATTTCCCCGATTCCAGGAAGCAGGATTTCGACCGCTACTTCGAGAAGTTCGCCAAGCCGCAGGTCCAGGAACTCCTGGCCAATTACCGGCCGGACCTTCTCTGGTTCGATGACATCGACATGAAGAGCGACGCCCAGGTCGAGGATCTTTACCGGGCCATCCGGAAGTTGCGGCCGGAATGCGTGCTGAACAGCAGAATCAAGGGCTGCCGCTTCCCGAGCCGGATTCCGCCTCCCCATTGCGATTATATTTCCACGGGCGACAACGAGATCGCGGACAAGGCCCTCGGATTTGAATGGGAAAATCCCGGCTCGATGAACACCAGCTACGGCTACAATCAGAACGATCACAATTGGGTGGACGCCAAGGAGATTGTTTTCCGGCTGGTGGACATCGTCAGCAAGGGCGGCAATTACCTGCTGAATGTCGGCCCCACCTCCGAAGGACTCATTCCCCAGCCAAGCATTGACCGGCTGATGGAGGTCGGAGCGTGGATGGACACCAACCAGGAAGCCATCTACGGAACTTCGCCCTGGAAGGTCTTTCACGATGGACCGCTATGGGGCCATGAGGCGCCCAAGGCCGGGGAAAAAAGCACCGGGTTCCCCGTCGATATCCGATTCACGGCCAAAGGGCATTCGACCTACGCCATCTGCCTGGCCTGGCCTGAAAAGGAGGTCGTGGTAAGGGCGCTGGGCAGTAGAGCAGTGCCCGACAAGACAATAGCCGCCGTAAGCATGTTGGGCTCAAAAGACGAGGTTAAATGGCGTCAGACCGATGATGCGCTGACTCTTTCGGTTCCGCGGGAGAAGCCGTGTCGCTACGCCTTTGTTGATCGGATCGACTTCAAAAAGGGAATGAGATAAGGATGTGTTAAATGAATCAAATCGCTTGCGGCGTGATTCTGCTAACGGGGCTTTTGCAGGCGGCGTCTGCCCAATACTCGGGCTGGCAGCATGAAGGCTCCATATTCATCCTCACCACGCCCGAGGGGGCGAATCTGCCGGCCACGGCCTCGGAAGACGGCTTTCCGTTGTTGGTGCGTTTGAACAAAGGGGTCTTCGATTTCAGCCAAGCCAGGCCGAATGGCCAGGATATCCGCTTTTCCGCGCAGGGCAAAGCCCTGGCCTATCAGGTGGAGCAGTGGGATGCGGCCAAAGGCACCGCCAGCATCTGGGTGCGCATCCCCGTCATCAAGGGCAATGCGCGCCAGGAAATCAAACTGCATTGGGGCAAGGCCGAAGCCGCGAGCGAATCCAAAGGGGCGGCGGTCTTCAATGCCGACAATGGCTATGCCACCGTCTTGCACATGGACGAGGCGCTGAAGGATGAACTCGGCACCCTTACGCCCAAGGATGCAGGCTCGACCACGGCGGGCGGGATCATCGGCAAGGCCCGCCATTTCGTGCCGGGCAAGGGGATCAATGGCGGCGATCACGTCACTGATTATCCCTACAGCGACAACCCGTTCACATCCGAAGCCTGGGTCCGAGCCGAGGCCCCGGGGACGCCCATCTTTGGCTTTGGGAGGTATGCCACCCGGCTCAACGGCAAGACGGGAGATGGCAATGAGGTGGTGATCTATATGGGATCACCGCCCCGTCTTTCCTGGGCTTCCGATGGTCCTGGTGGCGCCGCCGCCGGCACGACACCCGCGATGAGGCACTGGAATTATGTGGCTGCCACCTATTCAAACGGGACCAGCCAGATCTATGTGAACGGCAAGATCGAGGGAAGCAATTATCATCGCGCCGCGATGTCGACGGTGAGAGACATCGGTATGACCATTGGCGGCATGCGGGGTAGTTATGACTTTGCCGGCGACATCGACGAAGTGCGCGTTTCGCGGGTTGCGCGCTCCGCCGACTGGATCAAGCTGGCATACGAAAACCAGAAAGCCCTGCAAACCCTGGTCGGCACTTTGGTGCAGCCGGGCAATGCCTTTTCGGCCTCGCCGACCGAGATCAAGGTTGCTGAGGGCAAGAGTGCGACCGTCACCGCTCAGGCCGGGGGCGCCCAAAAGGTCTATTGGATTCTCAAACGAGATGGCACGCATGGCATCGTCGCTGTTGACCAGTATTCGTACACCCTCGATGCCGGCCGGGTGGTGGCCGACACGGCCTTTGTTCTCCAGTTTAAGGCGGTTTGTGCCAATGAGGTCAAGACCCGCAACATCCCCGTGACGATCAAGGAGGAGATTCCCGAGCCGGTGTTTTCTCTGAGAGCGCCCGCAGTTTGGAATGGCCGGGACACCATTGAAGTCATGCCTGCGATCAGCAATCCCAAGGAGATGAGGGCCAAAGGCGCTGGGGAATTGAATTACAGGTGGCTCGTCTCCGGTGGCGCCGTGATCAAGGAGGTGGTCCCCGGCAAACTGCTGCTTAAGCGATCGCAGTGCGGCGGCAAGATCACCGTCACGTTGGCGCTCGATAACGGCGGCGCGGATTCTGCCGCCACGACGTCGATTGTGGTGACTGAGCCGAAAAGTGATCCCTGGGTCCAGAGAATTCCCGGGAAGGACGACAAACCCGAGGACAATCAGTTCTATGCCCGCGACGATAAGAACGAGGGCACGCTTTATTACAACGGAACCCTGGGCCGGGCCGCCGACTCCGTGTTTCTCAAGCTTTATGCCGACGAGCGGGTACTTAAGACCGAAAGCCACGAACTCCCCGCAGACAAGACCTATGCGTTCACGCTCACACTCAAGCCAGGCCTGATCAAATACAGAGTGGAGTTCGGAACCAAATCCGGTGACACTGAAACGGTATCGAACACCGTTAAGAATCTCATCTGTGGCGACGCCTATATCATCGACGGACAGTCCAATGCTGAAGCCACCGGTCCGAACAATGGACCCGGGGTGGACCCGGAGACCCCCCTCAGCACCTGGCTCCGCAGTTATGGCAATCAGCATGACGGAACGACCCGCGGAGCGTGGGGGAACGCCGTACGAACGCATATATGGGGAAGACCGGATTATGGAAACCATCAGATCGGCGCCTGGGGCATGGTGCTCGCCAACAACATGGTGGAGAAGTATCAGATTCCCATTTGCATCATCAACGGCGCTTATGGCGGCACCCCCATTTTCCAACACCAGCCGAACCCAGCCAATCACTTTGACTCGAGCGGCGAGTTCTATCGCGACCCCTACAAGATTTACGGCAGCCTGCTGACGCGCGTGGCCGGTGCCAAACTGACGCACGGTATTCGCGGCATCCTTTGGCACCAGGGCGAGAACGACCAGGGCAGTGGTGCGCCCACCGGTGACTACAACTGGAAATCGTATCAACAGTACTTTGTCGAGATGTCCGCCGCCTGGAAACAGGACTACCCCAACATCCAGCACTATTACATCTACCAGATCTGGCCCAGCGGCTGCAACATGGGTGGCACTCACGCTGGCGACATGTTGCTCGAGGTTCAGAGAACCATGCCCTTTCTCTATTCCAACATGCGGATCATGTCCACCCTCGGCATCGTCAGCGGATCGAGCGGCCGCGGATTGGCTCATTTTGATTTGGAAGGCTATACGCAGCTCGCGCAGTTGATGAGCCCCCTCTGGGAGCAGGACAATTACGGCCTGGTCCCGCAACAGGCGATCACCGCGCCAAACCTCAAACGAGCATGGTTCACCAGTGACGCTAAGGATGCAATCGCTCTCGACTTTGGCCAACCCATGGCCTGGAAGGACGAGATGAAGCGATATATCTACCTCGATGACGTGGCGGCGCCGATCGGCACAGGCGCAGTCTCAGGCAACGTCATCACGCTCAAGTTGACAGCGACTTCGAGCGCAAGAACCATCTCCTATCTGGCCGGAAGAGACTGGGATGGGACTCCCAAACATCTGCTCTACGGCGCCAACGGCATCGCCGCGCTGACGTTCTGTTCGGTCGCAATCGCGCCCTCGGCAGCGGCCGAGTCGGCCCGGGTTGCTTTTGAACCCACGGTTCAATCGCCCAGACAGTATCAGACTCCGGAATGGAACGCCACCGTCCAGCACGGGCTGCACCTGGGCGTGGCCTCGCATGTCGCAAGAACCTATCGCTGGCTTCAGGCATCGCATGGAGCCCACAACTCGGGCCCGCTGCCAGGAGTTCCCTATGATGGCCACAATCCGGAATATGCGGATCTCTACGGGGTGAAATGGAATGGCACCAGCTTCTGGTACGAGCAGAGGAGCGACGTGGGGCCACCGGAATTCGAGAAGCAGTCTGAAAACCGGATAAAGGATCTGATGGACAAGTATCACCCCGATCTCTACTACACCGACGACGGCATTCCCTTCAAGCAGGCGGGTCCGAATGCCCTTGCGCATTTTTACAATGACAACCAGAAATGGAATGATGGCCATTTGCAGGCCGTGGCCACACAAGATACCTTTCCTGTTGATTGAGTCGGCCACAACGGAATACCGGACAACCAAGGCGCTCAAGAACCACCCCGACCCGACGATTCCTGACTTGGCGCGCTCGCTCCGAATCTACACCCTCCGGCAATGAAGCTGTCAGTCCGCTACGACTGAATTCGCTGCAGATTCCTCCCGGCATCTCTCCAGACCAACATGTTGATCTCGTGATGCAATGCTTCCTGCCCGCCGTGACAGTAGGCGGACCGTTGCAGGTCTTGATGGGCGACTCAACGGAACAGTGCATCAAGGAGCACCCGGATCCGCCCCGGCCACCCCTCATGTTCGACTTGGCCCAGACGCACAGCCGCTGCTCGCGGGGAAAGATTATGTCGGAGAGTTCGGTTCCAACCTTCGTAATCGTCCGCCCGACTGCACCCCTGGGGGACTGGGGCGTCGGGACGCCCCGGGCACGGCCGATTCAATTGAGTTGTGGAAAGACGACGCGGCGAAAATTCAGGACTGGGCGGCGACGTGGATGGCCTTCCCGTTCTGCGCCAGCCATCCCTCCAACCCGCTGATCGGCCTGGCGGCGATACGCCCCACCACGTCCCGTAGGTCGTCAAAGAGATTGACCCCGTGACGCTCGCACGTGGCCATCAAGCCCAAGAGGGTCACGGCCGTGTTCCCGCCATGGGCCGAGCCGCAGAACATCCTGTTGTTTCTTCCCACGGCAATCCTTCGCAGCGCCCTCTCCGAAATGTTGTTGTCGATGCCCAACTCGCCGTCGGTGCCGTACACGCACAACGCTGCCCACGGGTTCAGGCCATAGCCGATGGCCTGGCCCACCGGCCTCTTGGGCAAGACCGGCCCGCCGCTCTGGGCCTGCTGGCTTTCCAGCCAGGCCTTGAATCGACCCGGCCGCGGCCGTGTCAGCTTCTGGCGAAGCTCCAGCCGCATCGAGGCCACGCTGCGAGCCTTCTCACATTGCTCCTGCGCCCGCAACGGCTCCTGGGCCTGATCCTCCACATCCTGCACGAGCCGGATGTACGCCAACGCCTGCGCACAGCGCGCATCGTCGCGGCGGCGGGCCTCGTGGAATTGCCTACGCGAATGAGCCCAGCAAGCAACCTCGACCACTCTGCCGCCGGCCTGGCCGGCGTCGATGCCGTCCTCGCCGCCGAAGGCATCGGCCTGCAGGGAACGAACTGCGCCGTGGCCCCCATCCTTGAGACACGGCATGGGCCCATCCGGCGACACGTGAAGCGTCGGCGGCGTTGGATGCTGCTCAGGTCGATGCCCTCCAGCAGCATCGCCAACTCGCTGGCCTTCCACTCCACACTCGCGCCCGCATGCTGAGCGGGCAGGCGAAAGGTGCCTTCTTCGAGGCGCGGATACCCCAGAGCCAATCCATCGGTGTCCGCATGGAGGATCTTGATTCGATCGCGGTCGCGGCCGATGAACGCAAAGAGACTGCCCGCGAGCGCATGGTGTCCCAGGTGGTCTCGCACCAGAGCGGCCAGGGAATCGAAGCCCTTTCGCATGTCGGTGGCACCGGTCGCCCGGTCGATCCTCACCGCCAACGTCCGGTCCAACTCACGCAGGCTCGGCAGCTTGAACCTCTCGCTTTTCCCGCTACGCCAGCGATTCGAGCGTCGCCCGATCCACCGGCCCACACAGACGGATGCCACGATTGTCGCGGAGCACGCTCTCGATGCGTTGGCTCGCCTCGTCAGCGACCTGGCCAGGACGGAATGTGGGGCCGACGGGGGTGCGTGCGATCGGCGGCGCCGAACGCCGGGGCGCTCTTCCCGCTGGCGGCGTACGGCCCCAGAACTTTGCGACAGAACGGCTCTTGGGGCCGATCCCCTCGCCGGCCGCGGCCCGCTCGCGGCGTTGTGTGCTTCATGCCGGAATCATGACGATCTCGCCGGCCGGCTTGTAGATGCAGTTCACCGGCTTTCAATTACCCACATCTCTGGTGGTCTGGTCGGCACCGGTTCATCGAGTCATCTTGCCGATAAGTCGGAACAAGGGATGCCACGGACGGCATCTGATTGCTTTGGGACGGAGCCGAGCGCATGG
>Ga0315286_10007579_pt1 | contig 10642 bp, 6 predicted proteins | sample YL17G10_0_MG_FD_205038 | JGI IMG/M metagenome (GOLD analysis project Ga0315286, IMG submission 205038) | Sediment microbial communities from Yellowstone Lake, YNP, Wyoming, USA - YL17G10_0 | ecosystem: Environmental > Aquatic > Freshwater > Lake > Sediment | place: USA: Wyoming | collected...
ATTCGAATCGCAGTTGAACGACATGGACATCTGGGAGCTGATCCAATTTCTCGACGCTCAAGCGGAGGCGCAGAACGCGATGGCCATGACGGATCGCGTGAAACCTTTGCGCCCGGTCGTCGCCCCCGACTTCACGTTCGAAATCACCGGGCGTCCGCAGGAATCGCTCGCGCGGCAGCGGGGGAGCCGCGTCACGCTGCTGGTCTTCTACACGCTGCCCGAGTCGCTCCCGCGCCTGCGTCAGCTGGCGCTGAAGGAGCGTGCCCTGAACGCGGCGGGAGCGCGCGTCGTTGCCGTGCCGACGAGCGCGTCGGGAAGCGCGGTCGATGCCGAAATCACGGGAGGCGGCGAGTCGATTTTCGCGATTGCGAGTCCGAAAGTGGCCGATGCGTACGCGATGTTCGCGGGTCGGGCCGATCGCTCGAAGGAAGGCGCGAAGACGCACGTCGAATTTCTGATCGATGGTCACGGTTACCTGCGGGTGCGCTGGATCGGCATCCCGGAGGCGGCATCCGACCGGATGGCCGAGACGCTCGGTCAGATCGACCTGCTCGTCCACGAACCCCCACGGGCGCCGGTGCAATGGGGGCACAGGCATTGATCGCGCGTTCACCCCCTTGGCCAGCACCGGGTCGCCCGTTTCAATTCGCACGGGAGGCAGGCCGGTCTCAGTGGATCAGCACGACGGGTATGTGCGCCAGATGGAGAACCCTCGTTGCGACCGATCCCAGCACCATGTTGGCGAGTGCCGTCATGCCGCGGGTGCCCATGTAGATGACATCGCTTCCCGATTGTTTCGCCTGCTCGATGATGCCTTCGGCGATCGGGCCGACAACGGTGTGCGCGGTGTACTTCACGCTCGAAGATTCGAGCAGCTTCCTGCTCGGCGCAAGCATTTCTTCGCACTCTTCGGCGTAGTAGCGCTCGAGCATCTCCTTGCTCACAACGGCGCTCATTCCACGCAGCCGCGGCACCGGGAGGTGGACCGCGAGGAGGTCGATTCGAGGGCGTCCCTTGTACCAGGCAAGCGTGTCGAGCAGCTTCCGGGTCGCGCGGACGGAGCACGCGGAACCGTCTACGGGAAGCAGGACTTTGAACATTTTTTGCTCCGGAGTGGACTTCGCCATGAACGTAGGATAAACAATAGTGTCGCCAGGACCAAATGTCCTCCGGTCACGGATGTCTGCTCGATGGTTTCGACGACCCGACGAACCATCCTGCGTCCGTTGCGGCCGATACCGGGATTGTGCGCCGACAGCCGGCAGAGTTCCCGGGTCTGCCCGCTGGCGGCCGCTGTTGGGACGGCGCCTGCCTAAGGTCGGGGATTCATCACTGGCAGCCGCTTCACCCATTGCGCGATGACGAAGCAGCCCAGGCCCGCGGTCGCGGCGATGGCGAGGTCGCCGGCATGCAGCTGCCCGAACTTGAACAGGGCGCGCGACAGCGGCAGGAAGAGCACGAGCGCGAGCATGACCAGCGTGGCGCCGACGATCCACCACAGTGCCGGATTCGCGGGCCGCAGGAGCGCCGTGAGCCGCCGTGAGCGCGAGCGGTTCGCGATGATGAGGGAGAGGCTCGCGAACACCATGACCGTGAACGTCAGCGCGCGCGCCTCTTCCGTACTCTGGCCGCGTTGCAGCGCGACGCCATAGACGACCAGCAGCGCGGCGAGCACGACCGCCCCTTGCGCGCATCCCAAAAGGACGGTCGCGCGGTCGAGGAGCGGCATGTCACGCGACCGCGGCGGCTTCTCCATCGTATCGGGTTCCTCCGGCTCGGCCTCGAAGACGATGGAGCACGACGGGTCGATGATGAGCTGGAGGAACAGGATGTGGACCGGCAGCAGCAGCATCGGCCACCCAAGGACAACCGGAATCACCGACATCCCGACGATCGGGATATGCACGGCAATGACGAAGGCGAACGCCTTCCGCAAATTGTCGAAGATCCGGCGCCCGAGGCGCACCGCGGTGACGATCGACGAGAAGTCGTCGTCGAGCAGCACCAGCGCCGCGGCCTCGCGCGCGACGTCGGTGCCGCGGCCGCCCATGGCGATGCCGATATGGGCGGATTTGAGCGCCGGCGCGTCGTTGACGCCGTCGCCGGTCATCGCGACAACGTCGCCGCGTGACTTTAGCGCGGTGACGATGCGCAGCTTGTCCTCCGGCACGGCCCGGCAGAAGATGTCGACCTCGCGCACACGTGAGGCGAGTTCCGCGTCACTCATCTGTGCCAGCGCGGACCCGCTGACGTAGCGGTCCGGGGCCGCGAGCCCGATCTCCCGGGCGATGCTCATCGCGGTGGCCGGATAGTCGCCGGTGATCATCACGACCCGGATGCCCGCGGCATGCGCCTCGGCGACCGCTCCCGGAACCGTGTCGCGAACGGGATCGGCGAGCCCGATGCAACCTACGAATTCGAACGCGAAATCGTGCTGCAGCGACGGCAGTTCGCCCTGGCGGAACGTCGCCCTGGCCACCCCCAGCACCCGCAGCCCCTGCGCCGCCATGTCCGAAGCGATGCGTGCGAGCGCGGCGGCGGCCTCCGCCGGCAGATGGCACAGGTCGAAGATCGCCTCGGGCGCGCCCTTGGCCGCGATCACGTAGTGACTGCGATCGGGCGATCGCCACACGCGCGAGATCGCGAGCAGCGCCGGTGAAAGCGGATATTCGTCGACGAGCGTCCAGTCGAGATGAACGTGTTCGGTGCCGGTGAGGAGCCGCGCCGTGGCCGCCTTGATCGCCTTGTCCATCGGGTCGAACGGGTCCCGCTGGCTCGCGAGCATCGCGAACTCGAGGAGTTCGTGGAAATGCTCGGGCAACTCCGAGGCGCGCATCGCCCGGACGTCGAGTCGCTGTCCATCGGCGTGCAGCGCGGCGAGCGTCATCCGGTTCTGCGTCAGCGTGCCGGTCTTGTCGACGCACAACACCGTGGCCGAGCCCAGCATCTCGAGCGCGGGCACGTGCCGGGTGAGCACCCGATTCTTCGCGATGCGCCAGGCGCCGAGCCCCAGGAAAATCGTGAGGACGACGGGCAGTTCCTCCGGCAGGAGGGCCATCGCGAGCGTGATACCGGCGAGGATCGCGTTGAGCCAGTCTCCGCGCATCAGTCCGTATGCGACCGCGACCAGTACGCTCAATCCGGCGCCGAACCACGCGAACCGCGTCACGAGGCGGGCGGTCTCGCGCTGGATGCGCGTCGGCTCGGGCCGGACCGCCGCCAGCACGGTTCCGATCCTTCCCAACGCCGTCGCATTGCCGGTCGCGAGCACGCGCGCCATGCCCTTCCCCCGTACGACCAGCGAACCGGAGAATACGAAGGGCGTCGCATCGCCTCCGGGCACACCCATGCGCTCCGCGGGTTCGGTCGCGGCGATTTTCGCCACGGGCACGGATTCCCCGGTGAGCAGCGACTCGTCCACGGCGAGGTTCGTCGCACGGCAAACCACGGCGTCCGCGGCGACGCGGTCGCCCTCGGCAAGCACGACGAGATCGCCGCCGACGACGTCGCGCCCGGCGATGCGCGTCTGCTCGCCGTCGCGGATCACGAGCGCCCGCGGGCTCGACAGGTCGCGGAGCGCTTCGAGCGCGCGTTCGCTCTTGCGCTCCTGGACGAACGTGATGGCGATGATCACGAACACGAACGCGAGCAGCATCGCGGCTTCGCCTCTGTCGCCCAGCAGCAGGTAGATGACGCCGCACGCGATCAGCAGCAGGAACATGGGCTCGCGCGCGACGTCGGCGGCGATCGCGAGCAGGCGGCGCGGCTTCGCCGCCGGGAGTTCGTTGTAACCGTCACGCGCCAGACGGGCGCTGGCTTCCGCAGTGGTGAGTCCGGTGTCGGAGAGTGCGTTTGCCATGTTCGCCGCTCAGAGCCGTCTTCGGCGAAACCTGAAGGGAACGTGCGCGCCCAACGGCTTCGCCAGCGCGCGCTCGGCAGCATTCGTGGCGCCGCCCGGCGCATGGGAGCTCATTCGACGATTATAGCGGCGAGGTTCCCGCGCCCACGTGAGCGGCAAGCATTCGTTGCAGACTGCCCTCAACGAGAAGGGCAGGGTCGTCAACGGCCGTGGCGACCCTCCAGCCGCCGAACGATCGCGACGCCGCGGGTCGCGCTGCCGGCCACCTTGAATGGCCGAAAGCTGATTCGGATCAACCTGTCGGCCTTCAAGCCGAATGAGAATGAAGACACTGTCAATGGAACCTGCTTGCGCGGCCCTGTCCGCCGCGGGAGTTATGCGATGAAAGCGCAACGGACGATATCCACTCGCGCTGCCCGGCCGGCTACCGGCGGCGATGCCTCCACGACCGGCGGCAGTCGCCGGCGGCACCGGAGTCGCAATCGCGGGAAATTGCCCATGCCGGCAGTGGCGGCACCGCCCGAACCGTCGGTGGTGCGCGACTCCTACGCGTCGACGGCTCTTGCCGAAATCATCGATCGCTCGGTCCATGCCGCGACAGCGCGTTTCACGATGGGGTTGTCGCCCGTTGCATTGCTCGACGCTTACGCCAATTGGGCCGCGCATCTCGCGTTCTCGCCGGGCAAGCGCCTTCAGCTCGTGGAAAAGGCGTTCAAGAAATCGCTGCGGCTCGCCAGCTACGCCGGACGCCGGACCCTGGGCCGCGACAACATCGACCCCTGCATCGAGCCCCTGCCGCAGGACAAGCGCTTCGCCGGCGACGCCTGGCGGAGCCCGCCCTTCGACCTGATCTACCAGTCGTTCCTGCTTTCACAGCAGTGGTGGCACAACGCGGTGACGGGCGTGCGCGGCGTCAGGCGGCAGGATGAAGCCATGGTCGCCTTCGCGACTCGCCAGCGTCTTGACGTCTTCTCGCCGTCGAACTACCTGTTCACCAATCCGGAAGTGCTGGAGCGCACGCAACGGGAAGCCGGCGCAAATCTGCTGCGCGGCGCGCAGAACTTCATGGAGGATTGGGAGCGGGCGATCGGCGGCCGCAGGCCCGCGGGCGCCGAGCAGTTCCAGGTCGGCCGCGATGTCGCCGTCACGCCCGGCAAGGTCGTCTTTCGCAACCGCCTGATCGAGCTTATCCAGTACGCGCCGGCGACGTCGAAGGTTCGGCCCGAACCGATATTGATCGTGCCGGCGTGGATCATGAAGTACTACATCCTCGATCTCCGCCCGCACAATTCGCTGGTTCGATACCTGACGCGAAAGGGCTACACGGTGTTCATGATCTCGTGGAAAAATCCCGTGCCCGAGGATAGAGAACTCTCGCTGGACGACTACCGGCGGCTGGGTGTGATGGCCGCGATCGATGCCGTTTCGGCCATCGTGCCCGAGCGCAAGATCCACGCGGCCGGCTACTGCATCGGCGGCACGCTGCTCTCGATCGCGGCGGCGGCGATGGCGCGCGAAGGCGACTCGCGGCTGCAATCGGTCACGCTGTTCGCGGCGCAGACGGACTTCACCGAGGCCGGCGAACTGATGCTCTTCATCAACGACAGCCAGCTTGCCTTCCTCGAGGATGTCATGTGGGAGCAGGGGTTCCTGGAAAGCAGGCAAATGGCCGGCGCCTTCCAGATCCTGCGCTCGAACGACCTGCTTTGGTCGCGGATGGTCCGCAACTATCTGATGGGCGAGCGCGAGCCGATGACCGACCTCATGGCATGGAACGCGGACGGTACGCGAATACCTTATCGCATGCATGCCGAGTATCTGCGCCAGCTCTTCCTCGACAACGAACTCGCCGAGGGTCGGTACATCGCGGGGGGGCGGCCCGTTGCGTTGTCGGACATCCGGGCGCCCATCTTCGCGGTAGGCACCGAACGCGATCACGTCGCACCGTGGCGGTCGGTCTACAAGATGCACCTGCTGGCGGACACCGAGGTAACTTTCGTGCTGACGAACGGCGGACACAATGCGGGAATCGTGTCGGAGCCCGGGCATCCGCAGCGTCACTATCGCGTGGCAACGAAGCGGGTCGACGACAGGTACGCCGATCCCGATCTCTGGTCGACCCTGGCCTCCTCGCGCGAGGGGTCATGGTGGCCTGAATGGAAAGCGTGGCTCGATGCGCGTTCGGGCGAGTTGACGGCGCCGCCCTCGATGGGTGCGCCCGCCGCGGGTTACCGGCCGCTCGTCGATGCACCGGGTACCTATATTCACGTGAGCTGAACCGATCCTGTCCGCGTCTTGACGCCACGCCACGGCGCCGCGGATTCGATCACAGCTGCGATTCTATTCGCGATCTTCCGGCGTTCGACAACCCGGAGTCGACGATTTCCAGCGCCGCCGCCGACCGGCGAGCGCAGGGTTCAGCCGCGCAAAACGCATTTGTCGTAGAGCTGGGGGAAGGCTCCGTCCGGATCGTACTTTTCCTTCAGGGCTCGATACGCGTCGCCACCATAGAGGCGGGAGAAGTCGCCCCGAGTGTAGAAGCTGTCCGAGTACAGCGACTTGATCCCGCCAAGCTCGTCGACCTTCAGCTCGAGCATCCGGTTGAAGTGGTCGGGTGCGACGCGCGTTGGCCGACGCAGCACGTCCCAGAATCCGAAGTTGACATACAGCTGGCGGGGCCTTAGCGGGTAGAGCGTAAACCGGTCGGCCATTTCCGTACCCACCAGCGGACAAGCCCAGACCGGCGCGATCCCGATCTCGCGTTGAAAGAACTCGAGGAAGGCCCCGGCGTTGGCGATCGGGATGTCGACATCCTGAATCACCGATTCGGCATGTCCGCCCCGCAGGCGATCCAACGCCGCGCTGAATCCCCGGCGACGGTTCCAGCGCATGATGCGCTGATAGGTAGAGGATCCCAGGCGCCGGCGCCCGTAGAGCCGGCGTATCCATGGAACCTGTGCGCCGAGGTTCTTCGAGCACCAGAACCAATCGGTGTCCCAGCGCCAGATGAAGTCGTGAACCGTCAGATAATCGGTCGCACGCTCGCGGATCGAGCGGTAGTAGATGTGCTCGAACGTGTAGTCGCTGAGGTACGGCGCGGCGTCGGCGAAGCGGCAGCTGTTGAGATAGAGTTCGTCGGGGCCGAAGATCACGCCGTCGATGAAATCGGCGTCCGTTCGGCACTCCGCTTCGAGCGCCTCGAAGAACGTGCTGGCGCCGGTAAAGCGACGATGCGCGAGCTGCACGAAGGGTTTCGCCGGGATCGCCCGGACTTTCAGCTTCAACGCGTAGCCGAGCGTGCCGTACGAGTTGGGGAAGCCAAAGAACAAATCGCGATGCTCGTTGTCCGGTCGGCACGACCGGAGGCGCCCGTCACCGGTCAATACATCGACTTCGATCAGCGATTCGTGGACCAATCCGTATCTGAATGAAGAAGCTTCGATGCCTATGCCGGCCGCCGCTCCCCCCAGGGTAATCGTCTTGAGCTCCGGAACCACGGCAGGCAGCACGCCATGAACGAGAGCGGCCGCAACGAGGTCTTCGTAAGTGGTCATGCCCTCGGCTTCGATCCAGCGTCCGGCGGAATCCACATGGAGCACATGGTTGAATCCGCGGACATCCAATCGTCGTCTCGCCGCGGGCGCCCGGTCGCGGAAGAGGTTCGACGTGTCCTTGTGCAAACCAAACGGTCCGCTTCCAACGCCTCGGACGGCTTCCAGGAGGCGGTCGCGGCGGGCCGCGTGGTCGCCGTCCACCTGACCTGCCGGAGCGGAACGCGCGTCCACACCTTGCGGCGGCTTCATTGGCCGTTCGGCGCCTTCGCGGAATGGAGAAACGCACGGCTCATCGGGTAGGTTTCCGGCGTGATGTTGCCCTTGCTGAACACGATCTGGAACAGATGGGTCTGCTCGCGGGGCGAACGAAACATTTCGGCGCAGCCGATGAGATAGGCGCGCCAGATGCGGCGGAAACGCTCGTTGAACTTCGCCGGGTCCAGGCTCTGGATCCGCGGCCAATTGCGATCGAAGCGGTCCGCCCAAGCATCGAGCGTCAAAGCGTAGTGACGGCGAAGATTCTCGATGTCCACCACTTCAAGTCCGCAGGATTCCATCGACACGATGACGTCGGCCAGGCTGGGAATCCAGCCGCCGGGAAATACATGCTCGCGAATGAAGAACTCCGTTTCGCGGCGCCCCACGTGGCCGATGAAATGGAGCATGCCAAGGCCGCCCGGTTTGAGATTGTCGGCGTGCGCTCTCACGACTTCGTCGAGCTGGTCGCGCCCTGCGTGCTCCAGCACACCAATCGATACGACCTTGTCGAACGGACCGAACCGCTCGCGGAAATCGGCCTCGATGACATTCAGCCGCCCCCCAAGACCCTGGCGATCGATCTCCCTGCCAACCGCGAGAACCTGCTCGGTCGTCGTGTTGGTCCCGGTGACCGTGACGCCATAGCGGGGTGCGGCGTGAAACATGAAGCCGCCAAACCCGCAGCCGATATCGACCACCGTTTCGCCTTCCCGCAGAAGCAGCTTGCGACAGACGTGCTCGATCTTGTTGACCTGCGCTTCCTCCAGGCTGAGGGTCCCCTCCTTCCAGTAGGCGCAGGTGTACATCATCAGCGGATCGTCGAGCCAGAGGCGATAGAATTCCGTGCCCAGCCCATAGTGCGCACGCGCATTTTCCTTGGCGCGCGCGTGGCTTGCGTTGGAGTGGCGAAGCTCGTGCCATCGATTCCGCTGTTCCACCAGTGGATTCGTCGAGTCGAAGCCACTGTTCATCCCGGCGCGAAATGCGGCACGCAAGTCGCCGTCGACGTCAAGCGCGCCGTCGAAGTAGGCATCGAGCATGCCGGTGTGTCCGAACGCGGCGATGCCCCATTCGGCGGCACGGTCCCGGAAGCGCACCGAGAACGAGGGCGGTCCGTCGCGATTCTGGTAACGCGCACCGTCGGCAAACGTGACGTCGAACACCACGGAGGCGAGGCTGCCCAGCCTTTCGAGTTCCTGCGCGATGATCGACTTCATGGGTTGAAGGTCAAAGGTTGTTGTCCCCGTGCAATTGTACAAGTGGATCCCAAGCGCGGGGCGCGGTGGACGCGAGCCTCTCCGGGTCCTGGCGCACGTGATGCGTCCCGTGATCGTCGGCGCTGACGATGTATCGTGGCGGTGAGTTTGACGCCCGTCAACAAACGCACCACGCCGCATCGCTATACTGACGACGGGGCCACGGAAGCTTTTTGGCCAAGATGGAAAGGCGGAAACCATGACGCGACGAGGCCGGGTACCCACATCCGACACGCATCCTGGAGGCGTCGAGCGGTATCGCGATCGGATCTTCGACGCCAAGAGAATCGATCCCTACGAGGCGAAGGGAAAGTTGAGCGAGCCGACGATCTGCGGTGACTGTCAAGTGGTGTTCCATCGTGGACGCTGGCAGTGGACGAGCCCGCCCCAGGGCGCCCACGAGGCGCGATGCCCCGCCTGCCGGCGCATCCACGACAAGCTGCCGGCGGGTTATGTAACGCTCGAGGGCCCGTTCTTCGATGCGCACCGCGAGGAATTGTTGCAACTCGTCCAAAACGAAGCCGCACGCGAGCGCGGCGAGCACCCGCTGCACCGGATCATGCGCATCGAGGAGAGCGACGAGAAGGTCGTGGTGCTGACCACCGATATCCATACGCCAAGGCGCCTCGGCCGCGCGCTCGAAAGCGCGTATCGGGGCGACCTCGACTTGCGCTATGGAGAGGATGAATATGCGGTGCGCGTGCATTGGCGACGCTGACGCGGCATCGACAGGCAATGCGACGCGAGCCGCGCGCGAAGCGTGGAACAACCGCAACCCGACCGGGATTGCCTCTGCAAGTGCCGCCCCGGATCACCCTGCGCCACGTCCCGTGAACTCGGGCCACAAGGTGACCACGCAAGCGTCCGCGACCGCGCCGGTCGGGATCGGGCGTCCGACCGATCAGAGCCGGCTTGTCGCGGCGCTCGCCAATCCCGCGGTCTTCGGCCCGGCGTGCACACGGGTCATCGTCCTCGAAACGCACATCTCCTACGTGCTGTTGACCGGGCAGCACGCGTACAAGCTCAAGAAGGCGGTCGACCTCGGGTTCCTGGACTTCACGACGCTCGCGGCCCGGCGCTTCTTCTGCGAGCAGGAGTTGCGGCTCAATCGCCGCCTTGCGCCGTCGCTTTATCTGGACGTCGTCGCATTCACGGGAAGCATCGACGCGCCCGCCATCGACGGCGGCGGTCCGGTGCTCGAGTACGCCGTGAAGATGCGCGAGTTCGCACAGGAGGCGCTCGCCAGCCGGGTCCTCGCGCGCAATGAACTCGGTGCCGGACAAATCGACGAACTGGCAGCCAAGGTTGCCGGCTTCCACGCCGCGAGCGACCGCGCCCCCCCCGACACCAAGTTCGGCACGCCCGAGGCCATCCTGCGCGTCGCGCTGGCGAATTTCACCCAGATCCGGGCACTGCTGACGGACCCGGCCACGCAACGGGAGTGCGACGCACTTGCCACGTGGGCGGAGCGCGAGCACGGCGCTCGCGCCGCGTCGTTCCTCGAACGACGACAGCGCGGCTTCATCCGCGAATGTCACGGCGACCTGCATTTGAACAACATTGCGGTGGTCGACGGGGAGGTCACGATTTTCGACTGCATCGAGTTCAACGACGCGATGCGCTGGATCGACGTGATGAGCGAAGTCGCGTTCACGGTGATGGACCTGCAGGAGCGCGGCCGGACCGATCTGGCGCATCGCTTCCTCAATGCCTAC
>Ga0315286_10007580_pt1 | contig 10642 bp, 9 predicted proteins | sample YL17G10_0_MG_FD_205038 | JGI IMG/M metagenome (GOLD analysis project Ga0315286, IMG submission 205038) | Sediment microbial communities from Yellowstone Lake, YNP, Wyoming, USA - YL17G10_0 | ecosystem: Environmental > Aquatic > Freshwater > Lake > Sediment | place: USA: Wyoming | collected...
TCCCAGAATGCCGTTGATCATGTTCGGTTCCTCAAGCCAGAGGCGGCGTTACTTGCCCATCGTCCGGATTTCGACCTCGACGCCCGCCGGGAGCTCGAGCTTGGTGAGGGCGTCCACGGTCTGCGGCGTCCACTCGAAGATGTCGAGCAGCCGCTTGTGCGTCCGCATCTCGAACTGCTCGCGCGACTTCTTGTCGACGTGCGGCGAGCGGTTGACCGTCCATCGCGAGATGGCCGTCGGCAGCGGGATCGGTCCCGCCACCTTCGCGCCGGACCGCCGGGCCGTGTCGACGATCTCGGTCGTCGACTGGTCGAGGATCCGGTAGTCGTTACCTTTGAGCCGGATGCGGATGTTGTCGTTGGCCATGGCTGCCTTCTTCGCTTACGCGATGATCTCCGTGGCCGTTCCCGCGCCGACGGTGCGGCCGCCCTCGCGGATGGCGAACTTCATCCCCTTCTCGATGGCGATCGGCGTGATGAGTTCGATCTCGAGCTCGACGTCGTCGCCCGGCATGACCATTTCGACGCCCGCCGGCAGCTTCGTCGAGCCGGTGACGTCGGTCGTGCGGATGAAGAACTGGGGACGGTAGTTGTTGAAGAACGGCGTGTGCCGGCCCCCCTCGTCCTTGGAGAGGATGTAGACCTTCCCCTTGAACTTCGTGTGGGGCTTGATGGAGCCGATCTTCGCGAGAACCTGCCCGCGCTCGACGTCCGTCCGCTCGACGCCCCGGAGGAGGACGCCGATGTTGTCGCCCGCCTGCCCCTGGTCGAGGAGCTTCTTGAACATCTCGACGCCCGTGACGACCTTCTTCTGGGTGTCCCGGAGGCCGACGATTTCGATCTCGTCGCCGACCTTGACGATGCCGCGCTCGACACGGCCCGTGACGACCGTGCCGCGGCCGGAGATCGAGAACACGTCCTCGATGGGAAGGAGGAAGTCCTTGTCGATCTCGCGAAGCGGGTCGGGGATGTTGGTGTCGAGGGCATTGCACAGATCCCAGATGCACTGGGCGTCGGGGCCCGTAGGGTTCGCGAGAGCCTTCGTGGACGAACCGCGGATGACGGGGATCGTGTCCCCGGGAAAGCCGTACTTCGACAGGAGCTCGCGGAGCTCGAGCTCGACGAGCTCGAGGAGGTCGGGGTCCTCCATCAGGTCGCACTTGTTGAGGAAGACGACGATGGCGGGAACGTTGACCTGCCGCGCGAGGAGGATGTGCTCGCGGGTCTGCGGCTTCGGGCCGTCCGGCGCCGACACGACGAGCACGGCGCCATCCATTTGGGCCGCGCCCGTGATCATGTTCTTGATGTAGTCGGCGTGGCCGGGGCAGTCGATGTGGGCGTAGTGCCGCTTCACCGTTTCGTACTCGACGTGGGCGAGCGCGACCGTGAGGATCTTGGTCGCGTCGCGGCGGAACGTCTTGGCATCCGCCTTGGCGACCTCGTCGTACGACTTCGACACGGCGAGGCCCTTGGTCGAAAGGACCTTCGTGATCGCCGCCGTCAGGGTCGTCTTGCCGTGGTCGACGTGACCGATCGTGCCGACGTTGACGTGGGGCTTCTTGCGCTCGAATTTCTCCTTGGCCATCGCAATCCCTCCGTTCTGCTCGAAAGTCGTCCTAGACCGAAACCTTCGCGATGATCCCCTCGGCGATCGCCTTGGGGACCTCGTCGTACTTCTCGAACTGCATCGTGTAGTTGGCCCGGCCCTGCGTCAGGGAGCGGAGCTGAGTCGCATAGCCGAACATATCCGACAGCGGGACCGAGGCGTTGATCACCTGGAAGTTCAGGCGCGCTTCCATGTGGTTGATCTTTCCCCGGCGCGAGTTCAGGTCGCCGATGACGTCGCCCATGAACGCCTCGGGCGTGACGACCTCGACGGCCATCAGCGGCTCGAGGATGAAGGGGTCGGCCTTCCTCGCCGCGTCCTGGTAGGCCATCGAGCCCGCGATCTTGAACGCCATCTCCGACGAGTCGACCTCGTGGAACGAGCCGTCGTACAACTCGACCTGCACCTTGACCGTCGGGTAGCCGGCGAGGACGCCCGTGGTGGTCGCCTCACGGATCCCCTGCTCGATCGGCTTGATGAACTCGCGGGGGATCGTGCCTCCCGTGATCTCGTTGACGAATTCGAAGTCTTTCCCCTCGGGGTGGGGCCTGAGGAGGATCTTCGCGTGGCCGTACTGGCCCCTTCCGCCCGACTGGCGGATGAACCGGCCTTCGCCCTTCGTCTCCTTGCGGATGCTCTCGCGGTAGGCGACCTGGGGCTTGCCGACGTTGGCTCCGACATTGAACTCGCGGACCATGCGGTCCACGATGATCTCGAGGTGGAGCTCGCCCATCCCGGCGATGATCGTCTGGTTCGTTTCCTTGTCCGTGTGGACGCGGAACGTCGGGTCTTCCTGCATGAGCTTGGCCAGCGCCATGCCCATCTTTTCCTGGTCGGCTTTCGTCTTCGGCTCGATGGAGAGCGTGATGACCGGCTCGGGGAACTTCATCGACTCGAGGACGACGATCGAGGTCCGGTCGCAGATCGTGTCGCCGGTCGTGACGTTCTTCAGTCCGACGGCCGCCGCGATGTCGCCGGCCCAGACTTCCTTGATCTCCTCGCGCTTGTTCGCGTGCATCTTCAAGAGGCGGCCGACCCGTTCGTTCGACTGCTTCGTCGAGTTGTAGACGCCCGAGCCCGCGTCGAGGTGCCCCGAGTAGACGCGGAAGAAGGCGAGCTGCCCCACGAAGGGGTCGGTCATGATCTTGAAGACCAGGCCGGCGAACGGCTCGTCGTCCTTCGTCTCGCGGATCAGCTCCTTTCCGTCCTCGTCCATTCCGGTGATGGCCGGGATGTCGAGCGGGGACGGGAGGTAGTCACAGACGGCGTCGAGCAGCTGCTGCACGCCCTTGTTCTTGAAGGCCGAGCCGCAGACGACGGGGTGGAGCTTCCCGGCGACGGTGGCCTTGCGCAGGGCCGTGCGGATCTGCGCGGCCTCCGGCACGTGGCCTTCCATCCACTGGTGCATGATTCCGTCGTCGACTTCCGCGATCGTCTCGATGAGCCGCTCGCGGTACCTGTCGAAGAGTGCCTTGTGGTCGGCGGGGACGTCCACCGTCTCGAACTCGGCGCCCAGGACGTCGTCCCTGAAGTCGTAGGCCTTCCCCTCGACGAGGTCGATGACCCCTTCGAACGTCTCGGCCGAGCCCCACGGGACCTGGATCGGGGTCGGCCGGGCCGCCAGCTTCGTGACCATCATGTCGACGCACTTGTCGAAGTCGGCACCGACGCGATCCATCTTGTTGATGAACGCGAGGCGGGGGACCCCGTAGCGGTCCGCCTGACGCCAGACGGTCTCGGACTGCGGTTCGACGCCCGAGACGGCGTCGAACACGGCGACGGCGCCGTCGAGGACGCGGAGCGAGCGCTCCACCTCGGCCGTGAAGTCGACGTGGCCCGGGGTGTCGATGATGTTGATCCGGCTCTCCTTCCAGAAGCACGTCGTCGCGGCCGACGTGATCGTGATGCCGCGCTCCTGCTCCTGGACCATCCAGTCCATCGTCGCCGTCCCGTCGTGGACCTCTCCGAGCTTGTAGTTGACCCCCGTGTAATAGAGGATCCGCTCGGTCGTCGTCGTCTTGCCCGCGTCGATGTGGGCCATGATGCCGATGTTCCGGCAGTTTTCGAGAGGATGAGTTCTGGGCATGTCGAATGCGTCCCGTTCCGGGTCCGTCTGCGCCGTCGAACTCATCGGTTCCACCTTTCGCGTTGTTCCGCTCGCGAAACGGTCCGGAGGTCTTTCCCTCCGGCTGTGAACCCTGAGTTCCGCACGCTGAAAGGCGTGATCCGGGATGTTTCGAAGGACCTTTCCGGACCCTCAGGGCCGGCCGGTTTCCCTCCTCCCGGAGCGTCTCAGTGCAGGCTTACCAGCGGTAGTGGGCAAAGGCTTTGTTGGCCTCCGCCATCTTGTGGGTGTCCTCCTTCTTCTTGATGGCATTCCCGCGGTTGTTGGCCGCGTCGAGGAGCTCGCCCGCGAGCTTGTCTCGCATCGTCTTCTCGCCGCGCGCCTGGGAGTACGAGATGAGCCAGCGGATCGCCAGAGAGGTGCGCCGGTTCGGCTTCACCTCGACCGGGACCTGGTAGGTCGAGCCGCCGACGCGGCGGGACTTGACCTCGAGGACCGGCTTGACGTTCTCGACGGCCTTCTTGAACGTCTTGAGTGGGTCGTCCTGCGTCTTCTGCTCGATCTGCTTCATCGCGCCGTAAAAGATCCCCTCGGACAGGGACTTCTTCCCGCGCTCCATGACACAGTTGATGAACTTCGTCACCAGCTGGGACTGGTAGACCGGATCCGACAGGACCTCCCGCTTGGGGACCTCGCGGCGACGCGGCATCGTGACCTACCCTTTGGGCCGCTTCGCGCCGTACTTGCTGCGCGACTGCTTGCGGTTCGCCACGCCGACGGCGTCAAGGGTCCCGCGGATGATGTGATAGCGGACGCCGGGGAGGTCCTTCACGCGGCCCCCGCGGATCATGACGATCGAGTGCTCCTGGAGGTTGTGTCCGATCCCCGGGATGTAGGTCGTGACCTCGATGCCGTTCGTGAGGCGGACGCGGGCGATCTTCCGGAGAGCCGAGTTCGGCTTCTTCGGCGTGGTGGTCTTCACCTGAGTGCACACCCCGCGGCGCTGCGGGCACGACTGCAGGGCCGGCGACTTCGTCTTGTAACGGACGGGTTCGCGCCCCTTGCGAACGAGCTGGCTGATGGTCGGCATCGGTCTTGAGTGACTCCTTCAGGGACTCCGTTACGCGGCCCCCCGGGTCCTAACCCTCGCGCCCAGAGCCGCTTGGCGGCGATGGACACGGGGCGAGCCGACACAACGAATGCCCCGGCTCCCGGAGAAACCCGCGAAGGATACGGGCGCCCAAACGGTCTGTCAAGGGCGATCTGCCCCCGAGGCCGCGACCTCAGGTCCAGTGAATCGCCTCGCGGGACGCCTCGCGCCCGTCGCCGGCGGCCGGGACAGAGGCCTTCGCCGCGGGGCGCCCCAGATCCGGATAGAGCTCCAGCGCCTTCGCCACGACGCCGGGGGCGTCGACCTTGTAGTGGGCCCGCTGAAGGCTCTGCGGACTGTGGTCGACGAAGGTGTCCGAGACGCCGTGCGTCCGCACGCCGTCCGCTGGGAGCCCGGCTGCGTGGATTGCCTCCAGAACGGCGCTTCCGAAGCCCCCCATGAGAAGGTGCTCCTCCAGCGTCAGGAGCCGGGGCGAGGCGGCCAGCAGCGCCCGGACCAGCTCGACGTCGAGGGGTTTGGCGAAGCGCGCGTGCGCCACCCCGCAGTCGATCCCCTGACCCCGAAGCGTCTCGGCGGCCTTCTGGGCGACGGGCACCATTGCGCCGTAGGCGAGGAGGTTGAGGTCCCGCCCTACCGAAAGGACCTCCCCCTTCCCGATCGGGATCTCCCGCCGATGTTCGTCCAGCGGAAGGCCGATGCCGAGGCCCCGCGGGAAGCGGATCGTGAAGGGGCGGCCGGCGGCCACCGCGGTGTAGAGGAGATGCTGCAGCTCGTTCTCGTCCTTCGGCGCGGCCACGGTCATGTTCGGAATGCCGCGGGTGAACGCGATGTCGTAGATCCCCTGGTGCGTCTTCCCGTCGTCCCCGACGAAGCCGGCCCGGTCGACGCAGACGACGACCGGAAGGTTCTGCAGGCAGACGTCGTGGATCAGTTGGTCGTAGGAGCGCTGGAGGAACGTCGAGTAGATGGAGACGACGGGCTTCAGCCCCGCCTTCGCCATCCCGCCCGCCATGATGATGGCGTGCTCCTCGGCGATCCCCACGTCGTAGACCCGGTCCGGGAACCTCTTCTTCACCTCGACGAGCGCCGTCCCTTCCAGCATCGCCGCGCTGATGCCGACGATCTTCGGGTCCTCCTCCATCAGCGCGATCAGCGTCTTCGCGAAGACCTGTGAGTACGTGGTGCCGGCGCCCGAGCCGGCCGCCGGGGACGGAGTCCCCGGCTGGTGGAACCGGGTCGGGTTGTCCTCGGCGTGGGTGTAACCCCGCCCCTTGTGCGTCAGGGCGTGGATGACGACGGGCGTGCCGTCCGTCGACACGCCCTTCGCCCGGCCGAAGGCCTCTTCCATCTCCGTGTAGTCGTGTCCGTCGATGGGGCCGATGTAGTGGAAGCCGAGCTCGTCCCAGATGAGGTTCGGAAAGAAGAGGCCCTCGACCGAGGCCTTCACTTTCTTGGCGAGGCCCCACGCTTCCTCGCCCTTCGGGAGGCGCCGGAAGATCTTGTGCCCGGCCTCAATGAACTTCTGGTAGTTCGGGTGGAGCTCGAAGCGGTTGCGCCAGTGGGCCATCCACCCGACGTTCTCCGAAATGGACCAGCCGTTGTCGTTCAGGACGACGATGAGCCTCTTGGGCCGGACGTGGACGATGTTGTTGAGCGCCTCGTAGCTCGTCCCGCAGGTCAGCGCCCCGTCCCCGACGATTACCACCGTGTACGGGTTGCCGGGGTCGTTCTGCGACGCCGCGGCCATCCCCATGCCGTAGGAGAGGCCGGTCCCGGCGTGCCCCGCGGCCAGGGTGTCGTGCTCGCTCTCGGACGGCTCCGCGAACCCGGAGAGGCCGCCCGGCATCCGGACGGTCGGGAACCGGTCCCGCCGCCCCGTGACCAGCTTGTGCGTGTAGCACTGGTTCGAGGTGTCCCAGACGAACTTGTCCCGCGGGCTGTCGAAAGCCCGGTGGAGCGCCAGCGTCAGCTCGACGACGCCGAGGTTGGAGGCGAGGTGTCCGCCGGTCTTCGTGATCGTCTCGATGATGAGATTCCGGCAGTCCTGCGCGACCTGCGCCAGCTCGTCGTGGCTCAGGGGCCTCAGGTCCTGCGGCCCCTCGATGCGGCTCAAGATGGTCATCAGAAGGTCCTTCGCTCCCGCCGCGGACGCGGGAACCGCGAATCATACTCCAGCAAACCGGACCCCCGAGGCCGTCGGCGGGGTCTCCGGGCGCCTCAGCGCGCCGGAATCGCCGGCGCGCCCCGGTCGAGGGCATGCTTCAGCCGGCGGGTGATCAGGAAGAGCGCCGAACGAGAGACCTTCGCGCCGGGCCCCTTCTCCTCGACCTTCCTGAGCGCCGCGCGGGCGAGGAGCACGGGGAGGGCGCAGAACTCCACGAGGCCGCGCGGCGCGCTCGCCGCCTGGAGAATGCCGATGTACTCCGCCGCCACCCCGAGGTCCCGGCGCGCGAGGGCGAACACCTCGGACACCGGAACGGCTTCGGGAAGGTACCGCCGCCCCTCCGCGGCGTCCTCAGCCGCGTCCTTCAGGACGTTCACGAGCTGGAGCGCCTCGCCGAAGGTCGCCGCGCGCCGCCGGAGCGCCCCGGCCGAGGAGGCGAGGGCCGGACGGCCGAGGAGGAAGAGGTCGGTCAGCATTTCGCCGACGATGCCGGCCACGTAGTAGCAGTAGCGCTGGAGCTCCGGAAGGCCAGGCAGCGCGAGCCGCCCGTCCTGCGTCGTCGCCACGAACTCTCCCATACCCTCCGACGACCGGAGGACGTGCGAGCGGATGGATGCCACCGCCCCGGGCGCCAGGGAGAAGAAGCCCGCGAGCACGAAGGGCACTTCGGCGATCAGCTCCCGGTAGCCCTCGTGCTCCGCCGGCGAGGCGGCGCTCCAGGCCGCCGCGAGCGCGCCCGCCTCGGACGGGCGGTTCTCGCGGAGCAGCCCCTCGAAGTCCAAAAGCGCCGCGATCCGGCGTTCGGGCGGCCAGTGGGAGGCATCCTCGAACGTGTCGGCGATCCGGAAGAGAAGGTACGCGACCGTCACCTCGCGTCGCGTCGGTTCCGGAAGGACCGGAATCGAGAGCGCGAAGGTGCGACTCGTCTTCCCGAGGAGGCCTTCGAGGGTCGGCACGCTCAGATCTTCTCCGGAAGGAGCCGTTCGAGGAAGAGGCCGAGCGCCCCCGCCCCGTCGCGGACTCGCCGGCGGACGCGGAGGAGTCGCGGGAGGGCGGCCGGGTGGAGGACGAGCCGCAGGGCGACGGCCGCGCGGTCGACCGAGCCGTCGGCGGCCATGCAGGACGAAAGAAACGCCGGAAGCTCCTCTTCGAAGGTGTCCGAAACGGCTCGCAGAATCGCGTAGGGAATGCCGTGCTTCGCGGCCGCCCGCGCCCAGGCCGCCGATTCCATGTCGACGACGGCGGTCGTATCGGCCCCGCCGAACCGGCGGGCGATCTCGCTCTTTTCCCGCGAGGAGGTCATCGGCCTCGCGACCGTCACGAACGTCGCCGCCTTCGCTCCGAGGGCGACGGCCCGGGAGACGAGCGAGACGTCCGGAGCGGGCGCCTCGCCGACTTCGTCGACGACACGCGAGGCGACGAGAATCTCCCCCGCGCGGAGGGATGGATCGAGCGCTCCGGCCGCGCCGGCGCCGACGAGGAAGGAGACCGGGAAGTCTCTTACAAGGGAAGAAATCGAAGCGGAGGCGCGCGCCGAGCCATCACCGGTCATGCCGAGCAGGACGGGAACGTCGGCCATTCTTCCTCTAAGAAGAATCCCCGGGCCGCCATTGAAGGTGCGCCGGCGCTGCCTCTCGGAGATTCGGCTTGCGATCGCGTCGAACTCTTCCGGGATCGCCGTCACGATGGCGACGAGCCCCGCGTGCGCCGGCGGCGGGCCCGGCGGCCGCTTCGCCCCACAGCCCGGCTCAGACGCGAACATATCCGTTCTCGCGAAACCAGGAGACGGCACGCCCGAGGGCCCCTTCCACCGGGCTCTGCGGGAGCCCCAGCTCGCGGACCGCTTTCGACGCGTCGAAGAACATCCGGTGCCGCGACATCCGGACGCTCTCGAGGCTGACGCGCGGCGGACGCCCGAGCAGCCCCGAGACGAACGTGTCGACGGCGGCGACCGCCAGGGGGATGCCGTGCGGCAGCCGGACGGTCGGCGCCGGCAGACCGGTGATCCGGGAGAGCGCTTCGAGGATCTCCTTCAGCGTCATGTTCCGGTGCCCGAGGATGTACTTCTCCCCCGTCCGCCCTGTCTCGGCCGCGAGAAGGTGCCCGGCCGCCACGTCGCGGACGTCGACGAGGTTCAGGCCCGTGTCGACGTAGGCCGGGAGCCTCCGGTTCAGAAAATCCACGACGAGCTGCCCCGTCGGCGTCGGCTTTACGTCGAGTTCGCCGACGGGCGTGGACGGGTTCACGATGACGACGGGGAGACCACGGGCCGCCCACGCCTCGGCCACCCGCTCGGCGTCGAACTTGCTCTTCTTGTAGTGGCCGACGACCTCGTCGCGGGCGACGGGCCTCGTCTCGTCGGCCGGCGAGCCGTCGGGCGAGAGCCCCAGCGCCCCCACGGAGCTCGTGTAGACGACGCGCGAAACGCCCGCCTCCGCGGCGGCGGCGAGGACGTTCTCCGTTCCGCCGGCGTTCGCCCGGTAGAGCTCTCCGGGGTCCCTCGTCCAGAGCCGGTAATCCGCCGCGACGTGGTAAAGCGTCGAGACGCCGCGCATCGCCCGCCCGAGAGAACCCGGGTCGCAGAGGTCCCCGGTGACGATTTCGACCGGGAGGTCGTCGAGATTGCTCCGCCGGCTGGAACGGCGGACCAGACAGCGGACCTTCGCCCCTTTCGCCAGGAGAGCCCGCACGACATGGGCACCGACGAATCCGGTGCCCCCCGTGACGAGTATCACGCCGCCAGGCCGAGGTTCCACGCGATGAGCCGGACCATGTCGCCCGGGCTCTTCGGGAGCTCCTTCACGACCGAGGCCTCGAAGCCCGAGTGCATGAGGCAGTTCGCGCAGAGAGGGTCCTTGCGCGACTCCCAGTAGGCCCAGTCGGTCCCGTTCCAGAACTCGTCGTAGGTCTTGGACCAGGTCTTCCCGATGAGGTAGCAGGGGCCCTTCCACCCTTTCGGGGTGTAGGTCACGGTGCTCCAGGGCGAGCACTTGTACTCGCGGAGGCCCGCCGCGAACTCGAGGAACATCGGGGTCGAGGTGAGCCGGTAGCTCTTCGAGATCTCCAGGATCCGGCGGAACTTCCGGTGGATCTCCGACTTCGTCAGGAAGATCTCGGCCCCCACCGACTCGTAGTGGTAACCGGGCGACACGAGCATCCCCTCGACGCCGAGGTCCGTCAGGAACCGGCAGAGCTCCTCGACCTCTTCCACGCTCGTCTCTCTGAATACGGTCGTGTTCGCCATGACGTGGTGGCCCAGCTTCACGCCCTCCCGGATCATGGCGACGGCCCTGTCGAACGTCCCTTCCTTGGCGCAGACGTAGTCGTGCGTCTCCCGCATCCCGTCGAGGTGGACGTTGATCATCAGCCGCTTGTGCGGCGGGAGGACGCCGTAGACGGACTCGTCGAGGAGGAGGCCGTTCGTGCAGAGGTAGATGTGACGCTTCCGCTCGATGATCCCGGCCACGAGCTGGGCGAGCTCGGGGTAGAGCGTCGGCTCGCCGCCGCAGATGGAGACGACGGGGGCCTGCGAGACGTCGACCGCTTCGAGGCACTTCTCGGGCGGGAGCCGGTCCTTCAGCTTCCCCGTGTGCCGCTCGACGGCGCAGCCGAGGCAGGCGAGGTTGCACGTATACAGCGGTTCCAGCATCAGGACGAACGGATAACGCGGGTTCCCCTTCACGGCATTCCGCACCTG
>Ga0315286_10007582_pt1 | contig 10640 bp, 5 predicted proteins | sample YL17G10_0_MG_FD_205038 | JGI IMG/M metagenome (GOLD analysis project Ga0315286, IMG submission 205038) | Sediment microbial communities from Yellowstone Lake, YNP, Wyoming, USA - YL17G10_0 | ecosystem: Environmental > Aquatic > Freshwater > Lake > Sediment | place: USA: Wyoming | collected...
CGCCATGACCCCGACCGCCAGCAACACCCCTATCCAGCCCCACACGCTGGGGCTCGGTCTCACGCTGCGCATGTCGTCCATCGCCATGGGGAATCCTCCGTCGAATGTGCGGACGTCAGGTGATTGCCCGTGAGGGCAAGGGTGTGGCCGTCGGTGAGGGGCCAGCGCGGGCTGATGTTACCATCAAACAGGTTCTGGACACGTACTGTGGCGCGCTGCGGTACCGGCGCGCGCGCGGTTCCAGGGGAGCGGAGCTACCGCGTAACGAGGACGACCTCGTTCGACGCCCCGCTCTTGCCGCACGCGTTGGCGGCCGTCACGCGAAGGTAGAAGATCCCAGCGCCGACGCCGGACGTCGCGAACGTCGTGCCGGTTCCGCCGATATCGACAGTCGCGAGGTTCGCGAGTCCCGGGGCCGAGCCGGCCTCCAGGATGTAGGTGGTGGGCCCGCCCGAGGCCTCCGCCCAGCGGAACGCCACGGTGCCGCCACTGTTCTGCGTAATCGTCAGGCCCGACGGCGCGCTGGGAGGGGACGTGCATCCGCCGCCCCCGACGACCATGATCGCTTCGTTGGAGGGCCCGCTACTCCCGGCGCTGTTGGTGGCCCGCACCCGAACGTAGTAGGTCCCGCTGGCAACGCCGCCCGCCGCGAAGGCCGTGACGGTGTTCCCCGTGGAGAAGTTCGCGAGGTTCGCCAACGCCGGGCCCGACCCGGCCTCGAGCACGTACGTGGTGGGGGTGCCACCCGTTGTCGGCGCGGTCCACACAAGCGTGATGTTCGATCCCGAGACCGAGGCAGTCAGCCCGGTCGGCGCGCCAGGCGCCGCCGCGCCTACGATAACCAGGGCCTCGTTGGACGGGCCGCTCGTGCCCGCGCTGCTGACGGCGCGCACGCGGATATAGTACGTGCCGTTTCCCACGCCGCCGGCGGTGAACGTGGTCGCCGCCGTGCCGGTCGAGACCCTTGCGAGGTCTGCCATGCCGGGCGCCGAGCCGGCTTCGATGATATACGCCGTAGGCGCCGCGCCCGCCGGCGGTGCGACCCACGACAGGTTGACGGTCGATCCCGTCGCCGAGCCTGTCAACCCGTTGGGGGGTTGCAACGCCATCGGACACGGTCCGCCGTACGGTTCACTAGCGGTGATCTCCGGCGGAGCCCCGGACACAAACCGGGCCCTCAATGAGTTGGCAGAGGTGCGATTCCACTCGACGTAGGTTCGTGCCGTCGAGGTCGGCGAACACGCGATGCCGACGTTCACCACCCCCGTGGCCCAGCTCGACTCGAGCCAGTAGGCGACGCCGTAGGAGCCCAGGTTCGACAGGTCGTACGTCGGGTCACACCCGGCGGCACCAGTCGGGGATGGGAACGCCGGGCACCCGGTTGTGTGTCCCGGCGCGCCCGGGTCTGCATGGCGGATCTCGTGAGCGAAGAACGACAGCGTTCCAGAAATCCCCATCCAGTCCCGTTTGTAGTTCCGCTGCACATCGTCCTGCACCGACTGTGCGACGTAACGCTTGCCATTGATCACGTCGCAGCAGTAGAGCTGGTTGGGTGCCGACTTGAGGTTCACCCCAGACACTCTCGACGTCATCCAGTCCCAGAGGCTCTTGGTGGTCCACGGCAAAAGCCCCTGTGTGCCGCTGCTCATGTAGTACGCCGTTCGCAGCACCTGGAATGTGATCAACTCCTGCGTCAGCTGCGCGACGGGCAGGGCCGGGTACGGCTCGACGCAGGGGATAGGGCTAGCGACGGGCTGCCCATCTCGGAGGATGGCGAATGCCCCAAGGATCGTGCTCGCCGCCGGGTCGTTCGTCGGACAGCGATCGAGGAAGGTACGGATGTCCGTGATGCCCGTCACCGACGCCGCCCTCGCGTCGTCCGGGTTCGCATCCCCTAACGCACGGGCGGTGCTCGATCCCGACAGCCAGCCGGTCGGTTCGCTCTGCGCGGCCAGCCCGGGCACGCGGCCACCGTGGTAAACCTGGATCGCCGCGTCGGCGACTCGAATCTCCCGGTAGGAAGCGCCCGAGCCCGCATGGAAGATCGGATGGCCCGCGTCCTCCAACGCCGACTGAATCGTCGTCACGGACCCGGCGTCTCCCTTCAGCGCCGCCACGGCCTTCAGCAGAGCCCACGCCCCCGCCACGTGCGGCGCAGCCATCGACGTGCCGCTCCACGACGCGTACGCGTTCCCTGGCACCGACGAACGGATCTCGGACCCCGGCGCCAGCAACTCGACCATGCCTTGCGCGAGGTTCGAGAATGACGAGACCGTGCCGGTTTTCGTCGTCGAACCCACCGCCACGGCCGTCGAGATGCATGCCGGAGCGCTGATGCCGTCGGCGTAGCCGTCGTTGCCCGTCCCAACCACCGTCGCGATATCGACGGACCGGAGGTGGTCGACGACGGCCTTGCGTGCCCCGTTGGCCGCGTCACACGCCTCCTCGGTGGTGAACCTCCCGCCGCCGACACCCAGTGTGACCGAGGAGATCCGGAAGCTGCGGGACAACGTCAACACCCGTTCGAGGCCCAGAATCTGGTCCGACGTCCACGCCAGCACGCACGGCGCCCCTCCGCACGATTTCGTGTCGAAGGCGCTGAATACCTGGATCGCAACGATTCCGGCCCCGGGCGCGACGCCCTTAAGTTCGGCCGAGTTCCCCGCGGCAATTCCCGCGACATGGGTCCCGTGGGCGCACTCGGCGGCGAGGCTCGGGGAGCAGTTCACCCCGGAGCCAGCCGCCGTCGAGTTCACCGCGCCCGGACACACGCTGGTTCCGCCGCCTCCCGTCGTCGAATAGCATGCTTCGGAGACCACCTTGCCGCCGGCGAACATCTCGTGGGTTCTGTCGACGCCGGTATCGAGCACGGCCACGTTCCACCCCGTCCCCGTGAGACCCGCGTCCCACACACGGTTCGCCTGGACGATCGCGGTGCTCTCGCCGAGCAGCGGCGGTTCCGGCACATCCTCGACAATGGACGTCACCTGCGGGAGGCTGCCCAGCATCTGCAGCGCGTCCGCGTCCACCTGCGCCGCGAGGTACGGAATCGTCGCAAACCGCTTCACGTCGCTCACGGAGCGCCGAAGCAACTGGGCGAGAATCGCGTCGCCGGCATCCATCAGGCCCTGGCGCTGCACGGCCACGCTTTCGGGCGTCAACCGTCCCTCGGGAACGAATGCCGCGTCGAATCCCACGATCACTGGCACCAGCCGCCCGCCGCTGGCCTTCTGCAGCAGGGCAGCCACCGCCCGCTGTTTGGCGGCCGCGAGAGCTTCGGGGGCGGGTTTCGCTGTCGGAAACGGCACGTCCGGCGTCACGAGAGGTTGGCCGCGCTCCGGCGCCGCAGCCTGGGCGGCACCAGCCAAAAGGCCCTTCTGCTGGGTGGCGACAGGCATGCTCGCGATGATCCCGGTCGCCAGCAACACCGCGATCCACCCCAACCTGCGGAGACTCGATCTCACGCTGCGTATGTTGTTCATGTCCATGGGTAGTCCTCCGTCGAACTCACGGACGTCACGCGATCGCGCAGGAGAGCGCGTGCCTGGCCGCCGGCAAGGGGCCAGCGCGGGCTGATGTTACCATCAAACGATTTCTGTGGGACAAGAACGGCGGCGCGCGCCGGAGCCGCAGAACCCGGCTGGCACAACAGGTCGGTCTGAGGGAACGAAGAACTGGTTTCAGGCCGGACACCACCCGGCCCCCGGCAATGACATCGTCCTGTTCACCCTCGGGAAGGACTGCTGCGAGGGGCGGGCGTACGATACGGTCGCTGACCGCGTCTGCGACCGGGCAGTGACCGGACCGGCCGCCCCTTCCACGGCCGACATCGGCGAAGGGCAGGCTAATGCGAGACAGTCAGACTGCCAAGTCGTAACGCCCTGGCCGCACGTGGGTCCATCGGCGCGGACCTACCGCACGACCAGCACGACTTCGTTCGAAGCCCCGCCCTTGCCGCACGCGTTGGCGGCCCGGAGGCGGACGTAGTATGTGCCCGCGCCGACGCCGGACGTGGCGAACGTCGTTCCAGTCCCCCCGAGATCGACGTTCGCGAGGTTCGCGAGCCCCGGGGCCGAGCCGGCTTCCAGGACGTACGTGGTCGGCCCGCCCGGCGCAGTCGACCATTTGAAGGCCACGCTGCCACCACTGTTCTGGATGATCGTGAGCCCGCCAGGAGCGCCGGGCGGGAGGGTGCACCCACCGCCCCCCGCGACCATGATTACCTCGTTAGACGGCCCGCTGGTCCCGACGCTGCTGGTGGCCCGCACCCGCACGTAGTAGATCCCATTGGCGACCCCGCCTGCCCCGAACGTCGTGGCGATGCTCCCGGTGGAGAAGTTCGCGAGATTCGCCAACCCCGGGCCCGATCCGGCCTCAATGACATACGCCGTGGGCGTCCCGCCCATCGTCGGGGCCGTCCACCGCAGCACGATGTCCGATCCCGAGACCGAGGCGGCCAAGCCAGTCGGCGCGGCAGGCGCCGCCGGGCCCACGACGACCGGTACCTCGTTGGATGGGTCGCTGGTGCCATCGCCGTTGGTAGCCCGCACACGGACGTAGTACACGCCGTTCGCCACGTTGTTCGCGACAAACGAGGTCGCCGTCGTGCCGGTCGAGAAGCTGGCGAGGTCCGCCAGACCTGACGCCGATCCAGCTTCGATGATGTAGGACGTCGGCGACCCACCCGCGGGCGCCGTCCACGACAGGTTGAGCGTCGAGCCTGACGCGGAGGCGGTCAGCCCACTTGGCACGCCGGGAACCATGCGGGTCACGCCTGTGAAGAAGCTGAGTCGCTTTCGCAATCCATCCGGCGAGAGCGTCGAATCGATGCTGGTGCGGTTGAAGGTCCGGTTCGAGAGACTCAACATCACGCTGTCTTCTGGCCGGAAGTAGTCGCTCCTTACATTACAGCCGACCAGACAGGCGCTCGCGCCGGGCAGTTCGTCGCAACGGCTGCGGCAATTGACGCAGGCGACATACGAGTAGCTCGGCTCAAGATCGTACTCGTCGCACAGGTTACCGAAGCTGTGACCGAACTCGTGCACGGCCATCGACGACGTCCAGTCGCCGTCATAGACCCCACACGTCGTGACAGCGCTGTTGGTCTTGTAGTAGGAGGAACTGCCGTCCCGGCTCCCGAACCCCGAATACGTCGGGGTATTGTGCACGACGATGATCTCGTCGTAAGGCAGCCCGGAGGCGGCGGCCGCGGTCACAATCCGCGTGGTATTACAGCACAGCAATCGACCGATTCCGGCGCAGCCGACCGAGCACCCGAGATCGTCTACGTTCTGGTGGAAGCTGACCCGCACGCTGGCGCGTTGCGCCAGGAAGGGCTCGGTCGCGAGCAGTTGGTCGCGCACCTGCGCCGCGCGATTCGTGAACCCGTCCATTTGAGCGGGAAGATAGCCGCTCGACATGATCAGGATGCCAAAGGTGCCCGGCACACTGACGGCCGTCGCGGCCGCCGAAGTTGAGAGGCCCTCCGCGGTCGTCCGGTCGCCAGGCGTGACGGACCTCGTCGCAACTGCCACGCCGGCTGGGCCCGCCAGGACCTCGATCCGATCCACCTCGGCGAAGTATGGCACGACGAGTGCGACCTCCGGCTCGGCGATCAGCACCACCGCGGGCAGGCCGTCCTCGGACTCCCCGGGGGCTACCGGCGGCACGGTGAGGACACGCGGGTAGGTAAACGGTTGGCGGTAGAGTTCGCGGCCTGCTCCGTCGCGGAGCACGAGCTGAGGGTCGACATCCTCCACGCGAACCGACGACAGCCCGGCGCGCGCTGCCGTGTTTTCCGGCTCGGACGCTGCCCGTCGTTCGCGTGGGAGCCAGCCACGAAGGACTCGCAAGCCGTCGATCCGGAAGTTCGGCGTTCGGTCGGCGACGGGCGTCACCCGGACTGTGACGATCATCACAGCACCGCCGGTGGACACGGACGCCGGTTGCCGACCCTCCACTCGCGCAGCGCTTACAAGGAGGCTGGCGACGACCAACACACCCGCAGAAGCGGCACGCCACATGTCGAGTCCTCCAAGTCCGCGGCGCTACAGCCCTGGCTCACCGGCCGACTCGCGCGACGGTTCACCCCGACACAGGTGGACGAAATCCACGAAGTCTTTCCATCGCGAGGCACGCTTACAGGCATCATGGGTGGTCCACTTTGTTGAAACGTAACTACTCAGGCAGGCATCACCCACTGCTACCTGCATTCTGACATCCTGACGTTCTCCGGTAAAGCCTGCCTCTCGCCGAAATCAGCACCGAGCGACTGCGGGTTGATTCCCTGCGCGTAGCACGACACAATTCCCGCGTGCTTGATCCGACCCTTGTCCCCGTCCGCGCGCTGGCGTTGGCCTGTCGTGGACATCACGAACTCGTCCTCGAGAACCTTGCGCTCCGGCACCAACTCCACGCGTTGAGACGCACCGTCACCCGGCCGCGCACCACGCCACGACGCGTGCAACACGTCGGCGAAAACAATTTCCTTGCGTTCGAGCCGAAAGAGGTGTAGACGTGGTGTGTTTCGCTGGCGGGAGACCGACAGTCCCCCTCAGTCGTACCCGCCGCACACCTGTTTGAATCCGATCGGGCATGGAAACCGGAAGTTGTTTGAAAGCCTCGATGACAGGAAGGTGGATGATGAGAGATGCAAGAAGAGGAACTCGCTCGCGAATCATTGCGGTCCTGGTGTGTGTACTTTGCATACCCCTCACTTCAGCTGTTTCAGGGCAGAGTAGTTCCGAGTCTATTCAGGCTGTAGAACTCGCTCCAACGCCATGGGGGAAACCGGTTCTCGTGTCGCCGAGTAGTGGGGCGAAACTGTACCACTACCCCAGGGCTACAACCCTGACATGGAACCCCGTGGTCGGTGCGATCTCCTACAAGGTGGAGAGGGAATACTATGGCGGCACGTGGGTCGCCTACCCACCGGTGACAGTAGTGGCCCCGGACGGCAACAATGCCTCGTACACGTTCGATTTCGTTGGCGATCAACAAGGCCGTTGGCGGGTGTCTGCATTCAACGGGTCAATCTACTCAGCCCCCGCTTCCTGGCGGACATTCTCGTACATCACCAGAGCTCAAATGGCAACGCCAACTCTGACATCACCTGCCAGCAACCAGGCTTTCTACCACTGGCCGCGGACCACGACAGTGGCATGGAAAATGGCACCCGCGGCGACCGGTTACGTAGTCGAGATAATGTACTGCCTGTTTGATAGGGTCACGTGCTGGCCCTATGCACCGGTTGCTATAACGGATCCGGAACACGCCTACTATACCTTCGAGTTCGTCGGGTCGCAGCCAGGTAAGTGGCGCGTTACTACGCGCGGTGGTCCCACGTACCTTGATTCAGCACCCAGTGCCTGGCGCTGGTTCAGCTTCGGCATTTAAGAAAGGAACTATTGGGGAATGTGGCGTCTCACGCTATTCCGCTGATTGTGTATCACGCTCTGTCGTGATGGCGTGAGACGCGCGTGTCGGTTTGAGCCGTGTGTCGAGTGGTATCGGACCTGTCGGGCCGGCGGTGCCCGAGACGAGGGCTCCCGCCAGGACGATCACGAGGTGGCAAGGGATCGTGAGATCGACACGGCGGGGCAGAGTGGATCGGGTCGGACTTCGACCCGATCTTCTTACCGGGAGGCTTCGCCAGCCCGACGCTGGCCCGGTGCTCGGCCGCGCATCTGGCCCACGCCCGCGAGGGTGCCCCGCTGATACACAAACCTCCCGTCGGCGGTAGAATCGGCCAAGCTGCCGCGAACCCGCCACGTCCAAGTCTGGCCGTCCCGAAATTGGGAAAAGGCTTTGCCGGTGTGGGGTCGAGGCACACACGCTGTGGGACCCTCGCCGATGACCACTGAGGATACCACCAGGAACAACAACGCCCGACCACTCGGCCGGGCGTTGTCTGTAGACCCTTGATTCTATTGGGTTATTCTGGTGGACGGCAGGAGGCTCGAACTCCCGACCTCCGCGTTGCGAACGCGGCGCTCTCCCAGCTGAGCTAGCCGCCCAATGTTTTATTATTCTACCATGCGTCCGCGCATCGCGACAACGCGCGGAGCCCTCGCAGGACTGAAGTCCTGCGCCACGTACATCACCGATGAGTCCCGAATCCCGAACCCCGTCCCGAACCCCCGTCTGACCAGCCCCTAGCCCCTGTCCCTAGCCCCTTGTCCCTACCCCAACACATCCAGGTACTTCAGCGCGCCGCCAGTATTGAACAGCACCACCGATTCGTCCGGCTTCACGAGGCCGTCGGCCTGGAGCTTGCGTAATGCCGACAGTGTCGCGCCGCCCTCGGGCGCTGCGCTCACGCCTTCCAGGGCGCCAATCACCTTCATGTCGCGCACCATGTCGGCGTCGCTCACAGCGAGAGCCGTGCCGCCGCTCTCGCGCACGGCGCGCAGGATCAGGAAATCGCCAATCGCCTTCGGAACCCGCAGGCCATCGGCGCAGGTCCGGGCGTTCTGCCACATCTCCGCTCTCTCGGCCCCCTGCTGAAACGCCCGGATGATCGGCGCGCAGTTCTCGGCCTGCACGCTCACCATGCGCGGCCGCTTGCCGCGTGCTACCCACCCAAGCCGCTCGATCTCCTCGAAGGCCTTCCACATGCCGATGATGCCCGTCCCGCCGCCGGTGGGGTAGATGATCCAGTCGGGCCACCGCCATTCGAGCTGCTCGGCCAGCTCGTAGGCCATCGTCTTCTTGCCCTCGATGCGGTAGGGTTCCTTCAGCGTGGACACGTCGTACCACCCGAGCGGCCCACCGCGCTCGGCCGCCACGCGTCCGGCGTCGGTGATCAGGCCGTCGACGAGCGTGATCTCTGCGCCGTACAGTTCGCATTCGCGGATGAACGGCACCTTCACGTCTTTCGGCATGAAGACCTTGGCCTGAAGGCCCGCGCACGCGGCGTAGGCCGCCATCGCGTTGGCGGCGTTGCCGGCTGACGGCACCGACAGTATGGTCGCGCCCACGGTCCGGGCCTTCGTCACCGCCGCCGACAATCCGCGCGCCTTGAACGAGTTGGTGGGATTGAGCGATTCATCCTTGATGTAGACGGCCGACAGCCCGAGCTCGCGACCGAGGCGTTGCGCGTGGACGAGGGGCGTAAATCCCTCGCCCAGCGTGACGGGCTGCTCGCCGTCGACCAGCGGCATCATCTCGCGGTACCGCCACATGTTCGGCTCGCGGCCCGAGAGGCTCTCCTTGCGCCACGCGCGCGCGGCCGCGTCCAGATCGTAACGCGCCAGCAGCGGCATGCCGCAGGAACAGAGGTGATGCGACTCGCGCGGATCGCGGGGCGGGGCCCCGCACGGCACGGAACACTCCAAGTGGGTCAGGTATGTCACAGGCTGCTCCGCGTGCGGCCGGTCCTCCCCGTGGGCCGGGGACTGGGGGCTGGAGGCCGGGCTGCGGGCCGAATCCCGAGTCCCGCGTCCCGAGACGCTCCTACTTGCCCAGGAGTTCGACGTCCTTCTTTTTCTGCAGCTCGTCGATAAGCTGGATGTGCTGGTCTGTGATCTTCTGGACCTCGTCCAGGCCCTTGCGCTCGTCGTCTTCGGACACGAGCTTGTCCTTGAGCAGCTTCTTCAGCCTCTCGTTGATCTCCCGCCGGACCAGCCGCACGCTGTTCCGCCCGTCTTCGGACAGCTTGTGCACGTGCCGCGACAGTTCCTTGCGCCGTTCTTCGGTCAGCGGCGGGATCGGGATGCGGACGATCTTGCCGTCGCTGTTGGGATTCAGCCCGAGGTCCGAGGCGCGGATGGCCTTGTCGATCGCGCCCAGGAGGGTCGGATCGAAGGGCTGCGCCACGATGGACATCGGGTCGGGAATCGAGAGCGTCGCCACCTGGTTCAACGGCATCCGGGTCCCGTAGGCATCGACATGCACGGGATCGAGGATGTTGATCGTGGCCCGCCCCGTACGCACGCCCGCCAGTTCGTGGCGGAGGTGCTCGATGAGCTGGTCGGTCCGCTTCTTCAGGTCCGCATACAGGGTCTTGAGATCGATGACATCCATGCTGGTCTGCTCCGCGGTTTGGGTTGAGACCGTCGCCTACGCCCCGACGGTGGTGCCGATGGCCTCACCCAGAATAACCCGCTTCATGTTTCCATGTGTGCGCAGGTTGAAGACGACGATCGGCAGCTTATTGTCCATACACAGGGAGATGGCCGTGGCGTCCATCACCTTGAGCCGCCGGTCGAGCACCTCAAGGTAGCTGAGCGTGTCGAATTTCGTGGCACTGGGGTCGATCATCGGGTCGGCTGAGTAGATCCCGTCCACCTTCGTGGCTTTCAGGATCACCTCGGCCTTGATTTCCATGGCTCGCAGCGCCGCGGCGGTATCGGTGGTGAAATAGGGGTTGCCGGTGCCGGCGGCGAAGACCACGACCCGGCCCTTCTCGATGTGCCTGATGGCGCGCCGCCGGATGAACGGCTCCGCGACCGACCGCATCTCGATCGCGCTGAGCACGCGGGTGACGACGCCTTCCTGTTCGAGGGCGTCCTGAAGCGCGAGGGCGTTGATGACCGTGGCCAGCATCCCCATGTAGTCGGCCTGCGCCCGGTCCATGCCGACCGCGCTCGCGGCGACGCCACGGAAGATGTTGCCGCCGCCGATGACGATGGCCAGTTCCA
>Ga0315286_10007584_pt1 | contig 10640 bp, 4 predicted proteins | sample YL17G10_0_MG_FD_205038 | JGI IMG/M metagenome (GOLD analysis project Ga0315286, IMG submission 205038) | Sediment microbial communities from Yellowstone Lake, YNP, Wyoming, USA - YL17G10_0 | ecosystem: Environmental > Aquatic > Freshwater > Lake > Sediment | place: USA: Wyoming | collected...
GTAGAAGGCGGCGCTGGCCTTGGGGGTGCGGTGCTGCGTCGCGAAGTCGACGTGGACGATGCCGAAGCGCTTGGAGAACCCGTGGCTCCACTCAAAGTTGTCGAGCAGCGACCAGACGAAGTAGCCGCGCAGGTCGATGCCCTGCGCGATCGCGGCGCGGGCGGCGAGCAGGTGGCGGCGCAGGTAGTCGACGCGCAGCGTGTCGGGCACCACCTCGTCCGCGCCCGGCGGGTCGTAGAAGGCGGCGCCGTTCTCGGTGATGTAGAGCGGCACGTCGCCGTACCGCTGCTTGACCCACACCAGCGTGTCGGTGAGCCCCTGCGGGTAGACCTCCCAGTCGAGCTCGGTGTGGGCCGACGCGGCCTGCCGTACGCGGCTGAAGTCCAGCGGCGCCGCCGCGGGGTTGTGCCGCATGACGCCGCGCGTGTAGTAGTTGATGCCGAGGAAGTCGATCGGCTGGCGGATCTGCGCGAGGTCCGCTTCCGCCACCTCCGGCCATGCGGCGCCGAAGATCTCCGGCATCTCGGCCGGAAAGGCGCCGAGCAGCGCGGGGTCGAGGTACTGGCGGTTCATGTACGCCTCGGAGCGCGCAGTCGCGGCGAGATCTTCGGACGCTTGTGAAGCCGCGTACTTGGGCTCGAGGTTGACCACCAGGCCGACGCGGTGGCGGCCGTACGCGCGGTACGCCTGCACCGCGGCGCCGTGAGCGCGCATCAGGTTGAGCGAGGCGAGCGGCGCCTCGAAGGCGCTGCGGTGGCCGGGCGCGAGCACGCCGAACAGGTAACCGCCGTCGGCGACCACCCACGGCTCGTTGAGCGTCGCCCACATCGCGACGCGGTCGTCGAGCGCCTTGACGACGACGGCCGCGTAGTCGGCGAACCACGGCGCGACGTCGCGGTTGAGCCAACCGCCGCGGTCGTCGAGCGCCGCCGGCAGGTCCCAGTGGTAGAGCGTCAAGCACGGCTGGATGCCGGCCTCGAGGAGCAGGTCGACCAGTCGCTCGTAGAAGTCGAGGCCGCGCCGGTTGACCGCGCCCGTGCCTTCCGGCATGACCCGCCCCCACGCGACGCTGAAGCGGTATGCCGAGAGGCCGAGCTCGCGCATCAGCCGCACGTCGCTCTCGAGGAGACGGAAGTGGTCGCACGCCACGTCGCCGGTGTCGCCGCCGTGCACCAGGCCCGGCGTGTGGCAGAAGCGGTGCCAGATCGAGGCGCCGGCGCCGTCGGCCAGCGGCGAGCCCTCCACCTGGTACGCCGACGTCGCCGCACCCCACAGGAACCCGTCCGGGAAACCGCTGCCCCGTATCGAAGAGGTCATCGCGCTCCCATCAGTGCTGCCACACCAGACCGAGCTCGCGCGCCCGCTCGCGCAGCCGCTCGTGCAGTGCCGTGACCTCGCTCACGACCTGCGCGCAGCCGCGGACCGCCCGCGGCAGCACGCCCCAGTCGAGGCGCGACGGGCAACCGAAGTAGAGCCCGTCGGCGAGAACGCTGGCGAGCACCTCGTTCCCGGCGAGGAGCCGTGGCAGCGTCAGCGCCACCGACGAGACGCCGGGACCGACGTAGGGCAGGAAGCCGAGGTGCCGGATGAGGTAGTTGGCCTCGCGGGCGGCGCGGGTGATGACCGCCGACCGTGCCGCGTTGGGCGCCTCCGCGTCATCGTAGACGATCACGTCGCTGTCGTGCGGGCCGAAGGCGAGGCCCCGGCTCCGCACCGCCGGCTCCCACCCTTCCCGCCGCGCGGCGGCGAGAGCGCGCCCCCACATCACCCCGAGACCGAGGCCGGCGATGCGCTCGGGCGCCAGGCCGTCGCCGCGGAAGCGTCCGGCCTGATCGGTATTGCTGTCGTGAAACGCGGCCTGCGCCAGCCAGTCCACCGGATCCGAAACTACCAGGAACAGGCCCGTGAAGCGCGCGGCGCGGGCGCGCTCGAGGAAACCGTCGAGAATCGCCCGGTTGGGCCGGAACTGGACGAGACGCACCTCGTTCTCGGAGCCGAGCGGCGGAACACCCGCGGTGGCGACGAAGAGGAAGACGTCGCAGTGGTAGAAGACCTGCTCCGGCGTCGTGGCCCGCACGGCGGGGAGGTCGTCATCGCCCCGCCACTCCGCAACCGAGCCGAGCTCGAGCAGCCAGCGCTCCTGGTTGGCGGCGTCGAGGTCGTAGAGCAGCAGCTCGCGTATCCCGCTGCGGCTCGCCGGCGCGGCTGCCAGCACGGACGCCGCGGCGCCGCCGACGCGGCCGAGGCCGGCGACGGCGACGCTGAAGGACCGGTGCGCTGGCTGAGCGAATCGCTCGAGGTACGGGAGCACACCGGGGACCGACTCGAGGAACGTCCAGGTCTCGCCGGGACCCGGCCCGGCGCCAAGCGCAATCAGGTCGCGCCAGGGTCGCCAGGAGGGCGGGGCGATCCAGGGCTCGCGTCGCGGGTCGCCGGAACGGGGCCGCAGGACGATCTCGGGGTCGGGCAGCGAGGCGCGCCGCTGCGGCCAGCCCAGCCGCTCGGCGGTCTCCGCCGCGCCGAGCAGGGCGACGCGCCCGTCGCCGAACAGGCTCACGCGTCCCTCCAGCGCCGGCGGTGGGCCTCGTGGCTCTCCGGGTGAAGCCGCGCCAACGCCTCGAGGTCAGCGGCGAGCAGGTCGCTCGGCACTCGCTCGCGGGGCGGCAGGAACCCCTGCGGGAACGGCGGGCAGCGCGGCGTCCGCACCACGAAGCTGAGGTCGTGGAGCGACAGCAGGCGGCCCTCGCTGGCGCGGAAGATGTCCTCGAGCGTCCTGAAGAGCTGCCGGGTGTGGTCGAGCGCGAGGCGCGAGAAGTCGAGCGCGGCCTCGTCGTCGAGCCCGAGCGGGTGCGGGTGGTGGTACGGCAGGCAGTCGTTGAGCGACGAGAGCAGCGAGCCGCTGGCGAGCGGGTCGCGGCCGTGGATGCTCCAGCCGCCCACGTAGGGCGCCAGCGCGCTCTCGCGGATGATGCCGCGCCAGCGCGGGATCACCACGCCGCAGCGGTGCGGCACCCCCTGCAGGTGGAGCGTCGCGTGGACGCCGGCGCTGGTGACGCCGACGAGCACCTCGCGGAGGGCAATGCCGGCGCTGCGCGCGGCCGCCCGCACCATCTGGACCGGCTCGGCGCTCTCGAGGAACGGCACGAGCAGCAGGCCGTCCCGGCCCAGCTCGGCCGCCGTGTGGAGCTGCAGCGCCAGCGACGGGCTGCCCGCGGACGGGTGGAGGCCGGCGTCGTACCCCTGGCCGGTGAGAAAGCGCTCGAGGTCGAGGGCGATCGTCGGGCTCTCGCCGATGACATCGCGCAGGAACTGCCGTCCCAGCCCGAGCACGACCCAGCGGCGGCGCGCGCGGTCCTCGGCGATGCGGCCGCGCGCCCACTCGACGAGCTGGCGCTTGGCCTCGCGCTCGTGCAGGTGGAACAACGCCTTGCCGGGAGCGCGGTCGCGGAAGAACGCCGAGAGCTGGGCTCTCCCCTTCTCGACGACGTCCTGCACCGCCGGCTCGGCCGCGTAGTGCGGCTGCAGCACCGCCTCCATGTCCCACACCAGCACCAGCGGCTCGGTCAGGTCGACCGAAGCCCAGTGGATGCCGCCGAGCTCTTCTGACGGCTGCTCGGTCAGCCAGGTCCCGCCGCACCGCTGGAACGCTTCGAGGAACGCCGACCCGCCGGTGGGCGGAGCTCCCACGATGGCGAACTGCAGGCCGGCATCGAGCCAGCGCGCCATGACACGCGGCAGGAGCGCGGCATGGTTGGCCGCCTTGTCCTCGCCCTCGGCGGCCGCGGCAGTGTCGACGAGCGCGCCGAGGCCGCTGAGCCGGCCGCCGGGCAGGCCCGCGAGCTGGAGATCGCCGAGCATGACCGGCACCTCGGCGGCGGACACCTCGCGCCAGGTCAGCCCGACGAGCGCCTTGCCGCCCTCGCGGGCGACGAGGATGCACGACTCCCGCGGCTTGCCGGACCAGCGGGCCACCTTCGGGATCGTGTCGAGGCGCAGCAGTGGCCGCATCCCCGCGATCGCCGAGGCCCCCGACCGTTGCACCGCGAGCGTGAAGCGCGGGGGGCGCACCGGCTCCTTCTTGGACGGGTAGTTGACGTAGAGCTGGCGATCGAGGAGGGTCCGGCCGACGAGCGGGTCGCACAGATACTCGAGATCGCCGCCGCGGTCGAGAGCGCTGCGCAGGGAGCTCGACGACACCTTCTTCGCGTGATGCGGCAGCCTCGCGATCTGCACGCGGGCCCGGAACCACCCGAGCTTCTCCTCCCAGCCGCGGGAGGCGACGTCCTCGCGCACCACCACGATATGCGGCACGTCCCACACGTGGCTGGCCGGGTCGCGGTAGGCGCTGGCGCCCTCGACCACGTCGGAGCCGACCACGAACACGATGCCGCGACCGCCGAGACGGCGGCGCAGCGCCTTCACGCTGTCGGGGTTGCGCAGGTTGACCGGCGGCTCGAACGGCGCCAGGAACGCTCCCGGCATCGCGGCGAGCGCCATCCACGCTAGCTCCTTGCGCACCTCGCGCGGTTGGGCGTGCTTGTTCCACGAGTAGTCGTCGACCTGCACCAGCACCTCGTCGACGTGCGTCAGCACCCGACTCACGACCTCGGAGTGGGCCAGGGTGAACGGGTCGAAGGTGCCGGGGATGAAGGCGGCGGACGGCCGCTCGGCGAAGTGCACGCGGCGACGGACGAGCGCGATCGCGCGGTCCATGTGGTTGAGCGCCGATGCAATCAGGAAGAAGCGGCCGCGATCGCCGGGCCGGTGCGTGGTCAAGGTAAGCAGCTTCTTACAGATCAGCTCGAGGAACGGCGCCAGCCGCAGATCTCCATCGGTATCCCGCAGAAGCCGCCCGAGCACCATCGCGATCTCCCCGAACCCCTCGTGGACGGTGCTTGCGCGCGTCTCCGCGAGAGCGCCGAGGAGGATGCCGACGAGCCGGCGCATGATCGCGCCGCCCAGCCTGTCGGGGTCCAGAGAGAGAAGCACCCACACCGACGTCTGCAGCAGCAACCGCTGCAGCGGCTCGTTGCCGCGCCGTACGTCGACCTCGATGTCCGCCAGCCCCTCGAGGAACTCCTGCTCGGGCAGGGACGCGATCACCGAGCCGAGGAAGCGCGGGATGTAGCGCGTCACCGCCTCGACGTCGAGCTGCAGCGAGCGCACGAGCTCCACGAAGAGGTCGTTGCGCTGCGTGACGGCGAGCACCGGGAGGAGGCGCAGCAGGCAGCGACCGGCGTGGAACCGCGTTCCCTCGACGCGGCTCACCTTGAGCAGGTTGGCGAGATGATTGGCGACCTCGTTGGCAAAGTACGAGCCGTCGTCGCTGCCGTCCTCGCGCTGTGCGTGCGCGGTCTCGACCAGAAAGTCGCAGTTGACCTTCTTCTCGACCCAGCCGACCCGCGACTTGAGGTTGCGCAGCATCACGTCTTGGATCGGCTCGCCCGAGCGCCGCGCGTCCGGGAGACACTGTACGGCGAGGTCGCCCAGACCCGACGCGGCGGCCAGACCGCCGACCAGGAAGCGCTCGGCCACCAGGGTCTCGCCGGCGAGCCGGCGAGCCAGCCGCGGTGCCGCGTCGCGGACCGTGCCGAGAAGCGCGGCATCGGCGAGCGGCCAGCGCGCCACGCCGAGGAGCACGCGCCACGACATCAGGCGCGTGTTGACGGTCGCGTGCTCGGCCCAGGCGAGAGCCAGCGCCGCGATGGCCGGACCGTCCTTGGCGCGGGCGTAGGGCAAAGCGGTCTCGCACGTCTCGCAGGCGTAGAGCCCGACCAGCGGGCGGGCGTCGCCGATCCGCTGCTGCAGACGATCGAAGACGAGGTCGAGGACGGCGTCGCGCAGCGCTGCGTCGGCGCGCCGGATCAGCCGGCGGATGGTGATCGGGACGGCGTACAGCACCATCTCGGTCGGTCCCATGTCCTCCTCGGCCTCCGCGCCGGCGCGGTCCAGCAGGTCCAGCACCCGGTCGACCTGGCGCAGCACCCAGCTCGGCTCCGCCGGGACAACACCCTCCGGCAGGTCTTTGCGCCAGAAATCCTCGCCGAGCGCCAGCAGATCGCCGATCCGGTTGGCCGCCTGGTAGCGGATGTCGTCGTCACGGTGCCCGAGGAGCTCGAAGAAGAAGTCGAGCGCCAGCTCCTTCTGCTCCATCGACAGCGCCGGCGAGTACTCGCCGAGGACGCCGACGTAGGTGCGCAGGTCGCGCCAGCCCTCGAACGAGCGCGCCTCCTCGAGGAGGGCGCGCAGCGCCGGAACGTCGCGCAGTCGCTCCATCACGCCGATGTTGTGCGCTGTGGTGAACAGACGCGCGACCGTCGCGACCTGCGCGCCGGTGGCGAGCCCGACGGCATCGGGGCGGCACCGCCCGCCCATCACGTCGACCACCGACAGCCCCTGGGGCAGCCGCGGCTTGGGGGGTTTCCTCGTCGCGAACGTCGGGGGATCGAGCTCGACGCCGAGAGCCAGGGCGTACTCCTCGAGGTCGCGCAGCTTCCGGTACACCGCCTGATAGCGCCGAATCTTGGCGCCGTCGAGGTTCTCGAGCTTGTCGCGGATCTCCGAGTACGCCTCCGAGAGCGAGATCACCGACATCCGCTTGACCCCGTACACCCGGGTCGAGTCCTTGACGCGGAAGTCCGCGTAGATTAGAAGCATCGTCTCGATCGGCAGGCGCACCTGCTCGAGATCCCAGGTCGAGTGGTTGGTGGCGATGTGCCCGAGCCCGGGGAGGTGGCGCGCCCGGTACCACGCGTGGGTGTAGTAGTAGTGCAGCCTCGGGGTGCGTCGCTCCTCATCGCCGAGGCACCCAAACTTGCCGACGTCGTGGCCGATCGCGGCGCCGTGCAGGAGCGGCAGATCGACCGGAATCGAGCGCGCAAGCTGCCGGCCCATCCACAGCGCCAGCCCGGTCACGCCGAAGATGTGGTCGGCGATCGAGAACCCCAGCCACTGCTGCGCCATCGTGTAGCAGGCGAGCAGGGCGTCGCTCTCGACGATCTGCAGAAGTCGTCGGTACTCGCCGGCCGACGGCCACTGCGCGATCTCGTGCTCCTCGAGCGGCACGAACGGCAGCCGTTCCGCGATTCCGTCGCCGCCGCGGCGGACCTGCTCGGCGAGCACGCCGCTCGCCAGCGGGAAGAAGTAACCCGCGACCCGCAGGACGTCGTCCGCGGACTCCGGGAACCTCTGCGGAAAGAGCCGGCGCCTGGACTCGTCGTAGAGCCCGTCACGCCATCGCGCCAGGTCGTCTCCCCCATCGAGGCCGGAGAGCGACAGCGCCATGCGGAGCGCGGTGTCGAGCTCCCACGGCGGCAGCTCGCCGCGCACGCCGGCGAGGCGCGGCACCGGCCAGCCGTGGCGCTCGAGGACCTCGTTGATTGCGGAGCGGGTCGCCGACATTGCCAGCGAACTATAGCAAGGAGATAGCGTCACCTCCTGCTCGAACGCCCCGGTGCGATCTCCCCGGGCAGGGACGGATCGGGCGCTGGCGCCGGAAGGCGCCACGGCGGTCGACGGCGACGCTGCCTCGTCTCAGATCCCGGCCACGGGTGGGGCGTTTCTCTCCACTTGTGATACGCTTCCCGAAGCAATCAGCGACCCGGAGACGGTCCGCTTCTCCCCTCTTTCACCCACCGGCGCCCCGAGTCGCGGAGGAGGCTTTAGCGGTGTCCGCCCGGGCTGGCAACGCGCTTATCCTCGTGGCCGACGAGGCGCCGGCGACCTTCGAGGCGCTGCGCCGCGAGCTGGTCGCGGCCGGTTATCGCGTCTTCGCAGCGGCGTCGGGCCCCGACACCCTCAAGGCGCTCGCCACGTCGAGGGTCGACCTCCTCATCGCCAACGTGCGCCTGCCCGGCGCCGAGGACCTCGAGCTCGTCAGGCACGTCCGCGAGAACCTCGACGACACCGAGGTGATCGCGATGACCAACTACGCCACGGTCGACGGCGCGGTGCGCGCGATCAAGGCCGGGGCGCTCGACTACCTGGTCAAGCCGATAGACCGCGATGGCCTGCTCGCCGCGGTGCGGACCGCGCTGGAGAACCTCCGCTTGCGGCGGACCGCCGGCGCCGCCGCCGCCGGCAAGAGCTCGCCCGAGGAGTACGGGCTATGGGGCGAGTCGGCCGCGATGCGGGACGTGGTTCGGGCGATCGGCAAGGCGGCCTCGATCTCCGCCACGGTGCTCATCTCCGGCGAGAGCGGCACCGGGAAGGAGCTGGTTGCGCGCGCCATCCACTACTCGAGCTCGCGCGCCTCGGCGCCGTTCGTCGCGGTCAACTGCGGTGCGATCCCCGAGACGCTGCTGGAGAGCGAGCTGTTCGGTTACGTCAAGGGTGCCTTCACGGGCGCCTCGGAGTCGCGCGCCGGGTTCTTCCAGACCGCCGACGGCGGCACCATCTTCCTGGACGAGATCAGCGAAACCAGCATGTCGATGCAGGTCAAGCTGTTGCGAGTGCTCCAGGACAAGGAGATCTGCATGCTCGGCGCGAATCATTCCCGGCGCGTCGACATCCGCATAGTCGCCTCGACCAACCGCGACCCGCAGGCGCTCGTCGACAAGGGCCTGATCCGCGAGGACCTCTTCTACCGACTCAACGTCATCGCCATCACCGTGCCGCCGCTGCGCCAGCGCGGCGACGACACGCTGCTCCTGGCCCGGCACTTCGCCCGTCGCTTCGCGGAGGAGTTCGGCAAGCCGCTCCCCGGCTTCTCCGACGCGGCCCTGCGCGCTCTGAGCGGCTACTACTGGCCCGGCAACGTGCGCGAGCTCGAGAACGTGATCCAGCGTCTCGTGGTGATGAGCGAGGGTGACGTCATCGAGCTGCGCGACCTGCCGCCGCTGATGCGCTCGCCCGCGTCCCGCGACGCGGCGCCCGGACGCCCGCTGGCGGAGGTCGAGACCGACTACATCCGCTCCGTTCTGGCGAGCTGCGATGGCAACCGCACGCACGCGGCGCGCATTCTCGGCATCGACCGCAAGACGCTCCGCGAAAAGCTGAAGGTCCACTGAGGCCAATCACCCCAGCGGGGAAACTTTCCCCAGTCAGCACACTACTGCCCGCCTGACCGGCTCCGTTCCCGCCGCGTGGCCGAACAACGGCCGGAAGTTACGGTCAGGTCCGTACTTCGGCGCTCTCACGAGCCGTGTTTCAGCAACCAACTAGACCTTGCGACAGGCCTTCACGAGGCGTGACTTTCTCTGGCACGGACATTGCTGTGACAGTCGGTTGACGATGTCCGAGAAACGCACCGCAAGGTCGAGCAAGACCCGCAGTGGGAGAGCCGGGGCGGGGCGGATGGCGCTGTGTCGAAGCCCGTTCTCCGGCGACCCCACGCGTCGCGACATCGGCGGCGACCGCCGGCATCGGGCAGCTGTTTCCGGGCGGCGGCCCGCTCAGGGCCGGCCCGGGCCGGCAGGCGCCGGCGGCCAGGGCCTGTGCGTCACCTGCCGTGACGGCGCCACGTGCCGCCTCCCCCGCCCGGACGGCGGCGTCTGGCATTGCGAGGCGTACACGGAATCCGCACGGGAAGGCACAAGAGGGTCAACCGGCAGGCGCCCGGAAGGTCAGTCCGGCGCGGCAAGCCGCGCGAGGTCAAGCAACGAGACCCAAGAGCTGCACGGAAAGGCAGGGACAATGAGCGAGGTCACCCACATCGTCGACAAGCACCGGGGCGAGCGCGGCGAGCTGATCGCCATCCTCGAGGAGATCCAGTCCCGGTACTCCTACCTTCCGGAGGACGCCCTCCGCTCGGTGGCGGACCGCACCGGCCGGTCGCTCACCGACATCTACGGCGTCGCCACGTTCTACAAGTGGTTCTCTCTGAAACCTCGAGGCAAGCACCTCGTGACCTGCTGCCTGGGCACGGCGTGCCACGTGCGTGGCGCACCGCGGGTGGCCGACGAGCTGGCCCGGCAGCTCGGCACCCGCGCGGGCGAGACGACGGCTGACGGACAGTTCACGCTCGAGACCCAGAACTGCCTCGGCGGCTGCGCCCTCGGGCCGATCGTCGTCGCCGACGGCCACTACTTCTCGAACGTGAGCACGGCGATGGTCTCAGGGCTGCTCGAACGCACCCGGTCCGGCCTCGACAAGATCGACGTCCGCACCGACCAGCGGGTATTCCCCGTCGAGGTGAGCTGCGCCCGCTGCAACCACACGCTGATGGACCAGGCGCAACAGGTCGACGGTTACGCCGCCATCCGGGCCACCATCTCGTTCGGCGACAAGCACGGCTGGCTGCTGCTCTCGAGCCTCTACGGCTCGTACACCATCGAGTCGCAGTACGAGATCCCGATGGACGAGGTGGTGAACTTCTTCTGCCCGCACTGCCACGCGGAGCTGCGCGGCGCGGGCGACTGCGTGATCTGCGGCGCCCCGATGGTGCCGATGATCGTGCGCGGCGGCGGCGTGCTGCAGATCTGCGCGCGGCGCGGCTGCCGCGCCCACCAGCTCGACCTCAACGGGAGCGTGTCGTGATCATGTTGCGCGATCGACCGTTCGCCGCGGCGTGTGTAGGGGGGCAGGCTGCCTGCCCCCTTTCCGGAAAGGGCGGAGGCAAGCTCCGCCCCCAAGGCGGCGAAGCCGCGGCCGACAAGGCCACGAACCCCGGAAATGCAAACACGCCAATTTACAGACCCCAC
>Ga0315286_10007586_pt1 | contig 10639 bp, 13 predicted proteins | sample YL17G10_0_MG_FD_205038 | JGI IMG/M metagenome (GOLD analysis project Ga0315286, IMG submission 205038) | Sediment microbial communities from Yellowstone Lake, YNP, Wyoming, USA - YL17G10_0 | ecosystem: Environmental > Aquatic > Freshwater > Lake > Sediment | place: USA: Wyoming | collected...
GTTGACTGTGCCCGGTCGGGCCGAGCGGGCGTGCCGCCGGCACTTGTCGGGAGTTTCCTGCACAGCAGGCTAAAGGAGATATCATGGAACGCAAGAGTTTGTCTCGGGCTTTGGGTTTGGCGCTGGCGTTGAGTTTGCTCGGGGCCAATGCGCCCTCGGCGGCAGTCACCATCGAGACGGTGCCGGTGGGGAATGTCGGCAATGCGGCGGATACCACCGGCTACGGCCGAGTGGACTACGGCTACAACATCGGCAAGTACGAGGTGACGGCCGGGCAGTACACGGGGTTCCTCAACGCCGTGGCCAAGACGGATACCTACGCCCTGTACAACACGGCCATGGCGGACACCAGTAACGGCTGCCGCATCGCCCGCACGGGCATCCCCGGCAGTTACACGTACACCGTCGATCAGGCCTTCGTCAACCGCCCGGTGAACCGCGTGAGTCTCTGGGACTCCTACCGGTTTGCCAACTGGCTCCACAACGGTCAGCCGACGGGGGCGCAAGGCCCGGGCACGACCGAAGATGGGCCCTACACCCTGATCCCCCCCCCCGTCGAAGAAACACTAATTACCCGCAACACGAACTGGCGGTGGGCGGTGAGCAGCCAGAACGAGTGGTACAAGGCGGCGTACTACGATCCCAACAAGTCCGGCGTTGGCAGCGCGGGTTACTGGATGTATCCCACCCGGAGCAATACGGCTCCGGGGCGGGACATGACTGAGGCCACGAACACCGGCAATAACGCCAACCATGGCACGGGCTCGGGCCCCTTTCCCATCGACAACGGCTATTGCACCACGCTCGTCGGCCAGTTCCAGTACTCCGCCAGCGCGTATGGGACGTTTGACCAGGGCGGAAACGTCTGGGAGTGGATCGGGACGGCCGTTGGCGAATGGGAGTCGATGGGTGACTGGCGGGGCGCGTCGTGCGGCGACGACGAATGGCTCCTGCGGGCCGACAACTACCTATTCTATGGCGTCTACCCCATGTGCGAGCAACCCTACTTAGGGTTTCGCGTCTGCCAGGTTCCTGAGCCAACGTCATTAGGGATTCTCGGTTTGGGCGTCGTAGGGATGCTGATTCGGAGGAGGGGCGCTGGAAGGTAGCCCTTTGCTTCTTTGGCTCTTTTACCCTTGATCTGTGCGGGGCCGCAGCCCCGCACGGTTTTTCCCTTGGTTTTTTTCTTTCGCCGGCGCAGGCGGCGCGCGATTTTCCTAGAGAAGGGCGTATGCGCTGCTGCACCGGCAACTCGCGGAACGAGCCAGACTCCCCACCAGCGGGGCTGTTGGAGGCGCTGGAGAAATGGGCGGACGACGAGTTGCGGAGCCTCAATGGACAGATCGAGTGGATTCTGCGGCGGGCGCTGGTGGAGAGGAAGCGGCTGAAAGATCGTGATGAGCCGGCGCAACCGCCCGGTGCTGAAGGTTGAGAAGGTCGGCGGCGCCCGCGCATCACCAACCCACCCACCCTTGAATCGCGCCGTGGATGAAGATCACCCCGAAGACCCCCATGGCAGCGGCGCAGATGATCAGAACGATGCGCTGACTGCCTGGTCCGAACACGCGCGAACCCTTGAAGCTGGCCAGGGACAGCACCTCCAGCCACACGAGGTCGCACAGCCAGTGGGTTATGGCAAAGAGTCCCAGGGCCAACGCCCCGAACCCTGATGCGGTGGTCATCAGCGCCAGGCCCGCGGTGGCCCACCAGAGCAGGAAGTAGGGGTTGCTGCCCGAGAGGATCACGCCGGTCCAGAGGGGACTGGTCGCTCGCCGCGGCTCTTGGGCATCGGCTGTTTTGCCCAGGCCCGCGAGCATGATCACCGCCAGCGCAATCATCGCCGCTCCGCCGGCCAAACCCACGCCGACGCGGAATCCCTGCGAGCGCAGGACCGCTCCAAGCCCGGCGGCCAGCAGGCCCATGAGCGGGAACTCCACGATTCCGTGCCCGATGGCGATCAGGGCCCCGGCGTGGCGTTGCCGCGCGCCGCTCGCCAGCGTTGCGGCGGTGATCGGGCCCGGCGCCATGACCCCCGAGAGCGAGATGGCGACCGCCTGCAACAGAAAAATGGCCGTGGCTTTGTCCATATGCTCCGGCGGTACAGATTCAGATGGCGCGCGCTTCGCGAGGCCCAACGAGGGCGGCGGGATTGTAGCAACCTGAGTGGCTTGGGGTGTAGAGGTCGCGGGCTGCCGTCCGGGTTCGGAGGGTCGGACCTATTTGGCCGCGTCGACCAGTTGCAGCCAGTGCTGGCAGGCCTTCTCAACCTGCTGGCGATCCACTTTGCCGTCCCAGACGGCCAGGCCGTATCTCAGGTCCAGCGGCTGGTCCGCCTTGACGGTGAGCGGCTCCCTGAAGAGGTTGATGGTGGCCGAGAGGTATGCGAACGCATCGTACATCGTGAACCAGTAGGCCTTCCGCTGGTTGTTCGGATAATCAAACATCGCCACCGTCACCACCTTCCCATCCACCGGCCCGCTGAACGCAACCCACTTCGATGGCGTCACCTTCTCCGAGCCCCGCACAACCGTCGATTTGGCGTCGATCTCGGCAAACATGAAGCTGTCGGCCTTGTCCATGGACTCGACGAAGCGGATGCCCAGGCCGAAGTAGTGAGAGCCGGTCACCTGGATGGACTGCTTGTCCGCTGGAGGCGAGAGGCGCGTTCGCCAGGTCAGCATGGTGCAGTCCGGCGTGCCGCCGTAAAGCTCGATGGTGCGTGACTCTTTGGCGATGGGTTTTCCGTCACTGGATACCCATTCCAGTTCGCCTTGAAGCAGTCTGCGGGCCCAGTTGCCGGGCTTTCCGCCGGTTCCGCGGAAGGAGAGGCTCTTCTGGAGTTGCTTGCCGCAGTTCTTCTGTTCGCTCCAGAAGTCCACGCCATCCACGGCCACGGCGAACATGAGCGCATGGTGGTGGATGTGATCGGCCACGTTGTCGCGGAGCAAGTTAACACCTCCGGGCGAGGAGAGTTGGCGGATGTAGGGCTTGAAGGCCTTGAAGGCTTCTCCGCTCGAGACGTACTCCAGTTGCACCCGGTCGCCTTTGGTCAGGGTGGCGTTTCCCCCCGATATGGAATCCGCCCTGGCCCCGGATGCAACCATAATCAGCGCCATCAATAGGAATGCAGCTCGCGACTTCATGGACCTTGCTCCTTTCACACAGACGCAAACGCGCCCCTCAGCCCACTCAAGGGTTCTATTTCTTCCGATTACCCCATTGCTCGCTCGGCGTGAGCACTTGACGGAACTTGCCCTCCAGCCGGATATGCGCGCCGCCGCCTGCTGCCTCGCCTGCCGCCACCACGCTAAGACGGGGCGAGCACAGCAGTGCTGCTACCAAGATCGAGAGGATTCGCAGGGTCGCCTGGTTGGCCGCCATGGCGCATTCTCCTTTCCGGTTCACCGAACATCCCGGGTGGACATTCTCGAAGTCCGTTGCTCCGCACTCGTTATACTGCGCCGGCTTGCGTTTGTGTCAAGGTGGAGTGTGGCGGGCCGATCAGCGTGGAGGTCGAGAGTCAGCGGGCGTGTCATTGCAATTCGGGGGTAGGCCGCTATACTGCTGGATTCTCGCAACTTCGGACCACTGGAGACTAGGAATGGCAGTCAAGTTGAGGTTGAAGCGAATGGGTCGGACGCACAGGGCGTTTTTCCGCTTGAATGCGGTGGATTCGCGGGTAGCGCGCGACGGTCGCGTGATTGAGGAACTGGGGTACTACGACCCTGCGAACCGAGATGCGACCAAGCAGTTCGACGCGAATCTTGATCGGTGCAAGCACTGGCTGGACCAGGGCGCGATCCCGTCGGAGACGGTGTCGTCGCTGCTGAAGAAGAAGGGCTTGGATCACAAGCAGTTGCGGTTGCCGAAGCCCGGCAAGCCAAAGGTTGTGGTTGCCGAGGGAGAGAAGAAGGCGAAAGGCCAGCCTGCTGTCGATGCAGCGCGTCCTGAAGGGACGAAGGCATAGGGTATTTCAGCGGGATGCTGAGCGTAGCCCACGGATGGAAGTCCGTGGGCTTTAGATAGGGCAGCCCGTGGTTTTTTGGGAAGAGGATGTCAGGGCGTTGGCGGCCATGTCGTTGCGAATTGACATCCTGACGTTGTTTCCGGAGGTCTTCGGCGTTGTACTGGGGACGAGTATCCCCAAGCGAGCGGCAGAGAAAGGGTTGGTCGAGTATCACCTGACGAACATACGGGATTTCGCGCGGGACGGGCATCTGTCGGTTGACGACAAGCCGTTCGGCGGGGGTCCTGGCATGGTGATGATGTGCCAGACCCTGTTCGATGCGGTGGAAGAGACAGAGAAGCAGGATCGAAGGCTGGCGGTACGGATCCTGTTGACTCCGCAGGGGCGTTTGTTGGATCAGCGGTTGGCCGAGGACTTGGCCAAGCGGGAGCGTCTTCTGCTGATAGCGGGGCACTACGAAGGGTTTGATGAGCGGATTATCGAAGGTCTTCGGCCGATGGAGGTGAGCATAGGCGACTACGTGCTGAGCGGGGGGGAGTTGGCAGCGATGGTGGTGGTGGACTCGGTGGTGCGGCTGCTGCGTGGCGCATTGGGGGCGGAGGATGGAGCGGCGGACGAGACGTTCGCCGGCGGGTTGCTGGAGCACCCGCAGTACACGCGACCGCGGGCGTATCGCGGGATGAGTGTTCCGGAGGTGTTGCTGAGCGGGAATCACGAGCGGATTGCGCAATGGCGTCTGGAGCAGCGTAAGATGAGGACGCAGGAGCGCCGGCCGGACTTGTGGCAGGCGTATGTGAAGAGGCAGTCAGAAGAGAAGGATGGATAGTCTGCGGCGTTGGCGAGGTGGGATACACCGGCCGTGTTGCAGATCGCGAGATAGAAGGTTCAGGCTAACGCAGCAGGAGATCCGCATGTCAAACCGATTGGTGGAAGGTGTAGAGCAGTCGTCGCTGAAGAAGGACCCGCCGTCGTTCACGATCGGCGACACGGTTGACGTGGCGACGCGGATTGTGGAGGGGGAGAAAGAGCGGATTCAGGTTTTCACGGGGACGGTGATCGCGCGTAAGGGGCGTGGGATCAACGAGACGTTCATCGTGAGGCGGATAGTGAACAACGAAGGGGTGGAGCGGGTTTTCCCGCTGCACTCCCCGTTCATCGCGAGCGTCACGGTGAAGCGAAGCGGGCAATCGCGGCGAGCGAAGCTGTATTACCTGCGCGGGCGTGTCGGCAAGGCGGTTCGGCTTATCGAGAAGCGTAAGGAGAAGGTCGGGACAGCGGAGACGACGGGGGCATTGGCCAGTTCGGCCGGGTAGCGGAAGGTGGGGGAGCGGCCCATGGGGCGAAGAGGCGATATGCTTCGGGTGGCGACGGCTGTGGGTTTGGCGTTGCTGGTGGCGGGGTGTGGCGGGCGTTCGTCATCGAGCCGGGGCGCGGAGGGGGATCTGCTGGGTTACTACGAGGTGCTGGATCCTGCCGGCATCTACGTGGTGGGGAGCATGGGATCGTCGGACAAGGTGAAGGCGGGAGCCCTGCCGGCCAAGACAGTGAGGCGGTTGAACCTTCAGGGGCAGGCGGTGTTCATCGAGGCCGATGGCGCCGGGTTGGAGTACCGTCTGACGTCGGAGTACCAGAGACGGCATGGGCTGTCGCAGTGACGCGGGGTGAGGGCGGCGGTTGTCGGGGGAATCGCGGATTGTGGGGGTGGTGGGTCGCCCGTCTTCATCAGAATACTGCTCAAATGCTGTCGGGATGCTCTGGGCGGTTTGCAGGGGCGGTGCGTGAGGCGTTATTCTGCACCGCATGCGCAGTTGGTTGAAGAGACTGTTCGGGGGCGAGGGTCATGGCGATGCTCTGGGTGATCGGGGGGAGGATGTGGCGGCGAGGTTCCTGCGTCATCTGGGGTACAAGATCATCGTGCGGAACTTTCGCTGCGCGCTGGGCGAGATCGACATGATCGCGAGGGACAAAGAGACGCTGGTTTTTGTGGAAGTGAAGACGCGGGCGGAGGACGATCCGACGCCGGAGGACCAGGTCAACGCGCACAAGCGGCACAAGATGACGGTTGTGGCCAAGAGCTATCTGGGCCGCTACGGTTTTCCGCAGCCGGCGGCGCGGTTTGACGTGGTGGCGATCGTGTGGCCGGAGGGCAAGGAGCCGGCGGTACGGCATACGGTGAGCGCGTTCGAGGCGACGTTCTAGCGTTGAGGATCGCTGGAGTTCGTGTTTTTGTGTGAGCGGCGGGGGGGGAGGGTTCAGGAAGCCAGATCATGATCGATTCGCATTGCCATCTGACGTATGAGGAACTGGCGGGGCAGTTAGGGGGTGTGTTGTCGCGTGCGGCGGCGGCGGGGGTGGTGCGGATGATGACGATCGGGACGAGCCTAGCGGACGGGCGTCGAGCGGTGGAGCTTTGCCGGGCGAGATCGCAGATTCGTTGCGTCGTCGGGATCCATCCGCACCATTCGCAGGCGGCGACGGAGGAGGATCTGTCGGGGCTGGGGGAACTGGAGCGGGAGCCGGAGGTGCTGGCGTTGGGTGAGATGGGGCTGGATTACCACCACGATTTTTCGCCGCGGGCGAGGCAGCGCGAGGTGTTCCTGAGGCAACTGGAACTGGCCAGGGCGCGAGGGCGGGTGATTGTGGTTCATTGCCGGGAGGCGATGGACGACTGCCTGGGGATCCTGAAGGACTACGGGGAGATCAGGGGGGTGTTTCACTGTTTTACGGGCAGCGTCGAGGAGGCGAGGCGGATTCTGGATCGGGGGTATCTTCTGGGTTTCACGGGTGTGGTGACGTTCAGGAAATCCGAGGTTGTTCGGGAGGTGGTGAGGCTGACGCCGGCGGATCGGATGCTGATCGAGAGTGATGCGCCGTATTTGTCGCCGGAGCCGCTACGGAGGCAGCAGGTGAACGAGCCGGCGTTGATCGTTCACACGGCGGCGGCGATTGCGAAGATCAAGGGGATGAGTATGGAGGAGGTGGATGGGGTGACGAGCGGGAATGTCGGGAGGTTGTTCGGGTGGTGGGGATCAGGGGAGGGGTCGGGCGCTGGGCGCGAGTCTGGGATAGCGGATGGATGACGGATGAACGGCAGATGCTGCCGTTAAGCGCTGGTCGTTGGGATTTAGCGTGGGATCATCCCTGGAGGGAGATGCTGGCTTCCATGCGTTGGCTGGGTGCGGGGATGTCGAGGTTGTTGGCGACGGCGGCGGCTTTTTGTCGTCCGAGCTGGTCGAGGAGCATGGCCCATGTCTCGCGTTGGTAGCGAAGGATAGTCAGGGCCTCGTTGAGGGCGTCGATTTTGTGCTCGATATTGGCCTCGATGAGCTTGCGGTAGGCGTAGTTGTAGAGGGAGGCGAGGCGGCCGCAGAGATCGGGATCGGCGTCGTGCTTGAGGGAGCAGTTGAGTTCGGTGATGATTTTCTGCACGCGGGAGATGAGGGTGCAACTGAGTTCCCAGTTTTTCTCGTCGAGGGCCGCGCGGGCCTGTTCGCAGAAGCGCAGGGCGCCGTCGTAGAGCATCATCTGCAACTGTTCGGGGGTTGCGGTGAGCACCCTGGTGCGGAGGTAGTTGTTGGCTAACTGTGCGTTCATGCGATGATCGACGACGCAAAGCCCCTGGTGTTTCTATCGGCTAGGGAGGCTTCTCAGATCAAATGAGGGGGCCGAAAAACCATCTGGAAGGCGCAGAAACTGCCGGCTTCACTTGCTTGAGGTGGTGCTTGCCTGGAGGAAGGAGGTGTAGTTGGTGAGGGACGTCTGCTGGGCCTGCAGGTTGGCCAGCACGATCTCAAGATTGGAAAACTGCCGTTCGAGGCGTCCGCGTTTGGCGGCGATGAGCTTGTCGAGCTGTGTGACGCGGTCCTGGTATTGATCGGTGCGGAGGTCGAGGGCCTGGCTCTGGCGGGTGATCAGGCCGCTGGCGGGGTCGGTCAGAGAGGAGATTTTGTCCTCGATGAGGTAGCCGAGGCCTTTCTTATCCTGGGCGGTGGTGGCGCCCTTTTCGTAGAGGGTGAAGAGTTTCTTGACGGATTCGGGATCGGCGGTGTAGGCGGCGCGGAACTTGGTCTCGTCGAACTCGATCTTGGCGTCTTTGCCGACGCGCAGGCCTACGTCGTTGAGGCTCTTATAGATGCCGGCGCCGGCGACGGTCTCGTAGAAGAAGGTATAGATGCGTTGCTGGACCTGCTGGGTGGTGCTGTCGCCGAGGAGGATGCCGCGCGCGTTGGTCTTGGTGTCGAACTTGGTCAGGTCGCGGAGCTTATCGGAGATGCCGTTGAAGCTGTCGGTGAACCTCTGAAGCTCGGAGACGACGTTATCGATGTTCTGGGTGACGGTGATGGTGACAGGGGAGGAGGTGACGGCGTGGAGGTCGATGGTGAGGCCTTTGACGACGCCGGTGAGTTGGTTGGTGCCGGAGGTGATGACGATGGGCTGTTCGGCGGCGGAACCGCCGTAGATGACGGCGGCGTTCTGCGCTTCGACGAGGGTGGAAGCCTGGAGGGCGGTATTGCCGGCGTCGAAGACGAAACAGCCGTTGCTGCCGGTGTTTCTCGCGGTCATGGAGAGGCGGAAGGGGGATTGGCCTGAGCCATCGTTGACGAGGGTGGCGGAGAGTGCGAAGCCCGGGGCGTTGAGGGCGTCCATGGCGGTCTGAAGGGTGTCATCGGCGGTGAGGGTGATGGTTTTTTCGAAGGAGCCGTCGATGGTGGTGGCGGCGGCAGTACCGGCGATATTGAGGTCCGCGGCGGCACGGCCCGTGAGGTCTTCGACGGTGAGTTTAGCGGGGCCGCCGGCGGAGTCAGTGAGGAGGAGGCCGTCGCCGTTGGTGTTGACGGAAGCGGTGACGGAGATGCCCTTGGCGTTGATGGCCTGGATGATGTCGTTGAGGGTGCGGTAGGTGCCGGTGGTGAGATCGACGGTGGCATAGGCGCCGTTGGAATTGGTGATCTTGAATTTTCCAGCGCTGACGCCTTTTCCGGCGTTGTAGGCGGAGAGGAGAGAGGTTTCGTTGACCCATCGTCGTTGGAGGTTTGCGCCGCGTACGGTTGGTGTGTCGGGGGTGAAGGTTCCGGCGATGCCAAGCTCGGCGGCGGTGGTGGAGGTGAGGTCGGCGATGACCAGGTTTCCGCTGCCGGCGCTGCGGTCGGTGATCTGGATGCCATTGCCGGCTTCTTTGAGGGTGGCGGAGACTTCGATGCCGGAGGCGTTGTTGATGAGGTCGAGGATTTCCTGGAGGGTGTTGGCGCCGGCGAGGTCGATGCTGGCGGAGGCGCCGGCACGGTCGGTGACGGAGATGGCGCCGAGGTCGAGGCCGACTCCGCCGCGGAGGGAAGACAGGAGCACGGTGTTGATGGAGGCGAGGATGGGGGCGCCGTCGATCTGGGCGGCGGCGGCGGTTTGTTCGATGCCGAGGTCGGTGGGGGCCTTTGAGCCGTTCAGGGCGGCGACGGAGAACGTCCCGCCGGCGGTGGTATCGACGAGGCGGATGCCTCTTCCGTTGGCGGGGATGGAGGCGACGACTTTGCCGCCGGTGGCGGAGTTGATGGCATCGATGACCTGGCCGACGTTGGTGAAGCTGCCGACGGTGATGTCGAAGGTGCTGCCGTCACGGGCGTTGATGCGGAAGTCGGCGCCGGAGGCGGCGGTGCGTACGCCGCGGGCGTCGTTGATCTGCGAGAGGGCGGTGGCTCGGCCGAGGTAGTTGATCGTGGAACCGAGGAGGGTATTGGCGGCGGCGGAGGCTGCGATGCCGAGTTCGGCGGCGGAGGTTGCGGAGCCGAGGTCCGCGACGATGAGGTTGCTGGCAGTCTGGCCGGAGGAATCGGTGAGGGCGAGCTTATCGCCGGTGATCTGGGCTTTGACGGAGATATCGACGTTGGTGTTGATTTTTCTGAGGACGTCGTCGAGGGTGAAGGCGCCGGAGATATCGATGACGGAGGAGTTACCAGAGCGGTCGGTGATGCGGAAGGCGCCGAGGTGGACGCCTTGGCCGCCATTGAGCTGGGAGAGGAGGGTTTGGGAGTGGACTTCGCCGCCGCCGAGTTCGACGGTGACGGTTCCCGCGCCGACTTTAGCGGAGGTGTCAGCGAAGCCGCCGGTGACACTTTGCTGGGCGGTGACGAGTCGGGCGACCTGGAACTGGAAGGAGCCCTGGGCGGCGCCGGCAGCGGCGGTGGCGGTCAGGGCGTCTTCATTGCTGCTCTTGGCGGCGGTCTGCTGGAAGGTGGCGGTTTTTTTGAGGGTAGTGGCGGAGAGCTTGAGGCCGGTGAGGCGCGTAACCAAGTCGGTGTAGGCCAGCTTCTGCTGATTGACCTGGGCGAGGCGGGTGCTGACCAAGGTCTTGGGACGAGCCTCGAGGGCCATCAACTGGTCGATGATGTCCTTGGAGTTGATCCCGCTGATGAGGCCGATACCGGTGGAGATTCGTCCCATACGCCTCTCTGCTGTACGCGATGGTCGCCAGCGACGTCCTCGCCAGTGGTTCATCGGCGAGGAACGGGGTGCGATATAAGGTCGCGCATTAGTGGTTATCGGAACTTGGGTGCGGAATGCGTGAGAATCGGGAGGGGAAGGCGGCCAAGTTGGTATACTGGGGGATATGAGACAGGATCAGCGGGCCGAGCACGAGTTGAGGAAGATCAAGGTGACGCGGGGTTTTACGCAGACGCA
>Ga0315286_10007588_pt1 | contig 10638 bp, 8 predicted proteins | sample YL17G10_0_MG_FD_205038 | JGI IMG/M metagenome (GOLD analysis project Ga0315286, IMG submission 205038) | Sediment microbial communities from Yellowstone Lake, YNP, Wyoming, USA - YL17G10_0 | ecosystem: Environmental > Aquatic > Freshwater > Lake > Sediment | place: USA: Wyoming | collected...
CGAGATTGTTGGTAACGGAAATAGCGTCGGGTTGCGCCTGGAGCGCGGCAAGGAAATAGCGCTGCGCCTCGCTATGCTTGCCGGCCTTCGCCTGTAGGGTGCCGAGTGCGGATAGCGTCTTCCAGTCGTTGATGCCTTGGGTTTCGGCGACCTGGAGCGTGTATTTGGCGATGTCTAGCCGGCCCACATCGAGCGCGAGTCTGCCGAACTCGGCAGCCAGCTTTCCATTCGTTGGGTTGCGCTGGAATGCCGTCTGCAGCACCTGCATCGCCCGATCCTTGCTGCCGACGGCGCGCAAGGCCCGCGCATAGCCGAGTGCAAGCTTAGGATCTTGCGGCTTCTTGGCGTAGACCGCGGCCCATTGGGCCGTCGCGGCGGCATTGGCTTGCGGGTCGCCGGCCATTTTGGCGTCGGTTGCCGTCAGCTCAGGCATGTCGCTCATGTCACCGGTCCGCATGCACCCGCCAAGTAGGGCGGCCGCGGCGGTGGCAGCGAGAAGCGCTAGAATGAAGGGGTTACGATTATTGGCAGCCGGGCGCAGGACGATAGACATGGCTTGACGATCCTCGGCCGGCACAGATGCGCCTGCCTTCCACATTGCACTGGCGTTATATTGTGGGACACGCGTCAAAAAAGGATTAACCATACCGGGTCAGAGCACCCTGAAGGCCGGATATCCTGGAAAAAAACCAGCGAGTTAGTGAGATCAAGCCGGCAAGCGGTCTTTCATTTCCGCCGCGGCGCCTGCGCTCCAATCCGCCAGGGCAGTGAGGCCCAGAATGCCTTCGGCATAGGCACGTGCCGTGCCGTCGTCACCGAACTTGGCGAGGTCGACACCGTAGGTCCGGAACCGCGTTGCCACCGGCGCGAACATCGCATCCGCATTGGAGAAGGAACCGAACAGGAATGGGCCCTCCGCTCCGCAGCGGCAGCGGCACCTTTGCCAAATGGCGACGATGCGACGAATCTCGGCCTCGAGTGTTTCCCCAACGGGCGGGGAGGGCAGACGTGCCAGCAAATCCATCGGCATCTCGTTGCGGAGCGTGGCAAAGCCCGAATGCATTTCCGCCGAAACCGACCTGGCCTCGGCGCGGGCGCCGTCGTCCTTCGGCCAAAATCCTTTCTCGGGATGCTTCTCGGCGAGATAGTCGAGGATAGATAGACTGTCCCAAACGATGCGATCGCCGTCTTTGAGCGCCGGCACCTTGCCCGACGGTGAATGCCGCGAGATCTCGGCCTTGCTCTCGGGCTGCCTTAACCTCACGCGCTCTTCGGCGAAGGGAATGCCGAAATGCCGAAGCACGATCCAGGGCCGTAAGCTCCAGGAGGAGAAATTCTTGTCACCGATCACGAGCGTATAGGCGGCAGCCATACGGTCCCCTTGGGCCATTGTCATTGCCGCACTCCCCTGCCATTAATGCGCTACCCCAGCAAGCCCGACCTGAGATTGCCTTAACCGATGACCAAGAGGCTTCCCGCGTTACGTCGCGCCATCGAGGATCAGCTACTCGAACCGAGCGCTGGCGCCAATGCGCTTCCCATCTACCTCGTTGCAACGAAGGACGACGAGGTCTTCGCCAAGTTGAGCGAAGCGCAGCGGAAATGGATCGAGGCGCGCGACTGGACGCCTAAAGCGGGCGCCGTTCTCGCGCTGCCGGGGCCCGACGGCGCCGTCACAATTGCCTTGCTCGGCACCGGAGGAAAAGATTGGGCGGTCAAGTCGCCGCTCCTCACCGGAACGCTTCCCGGCTCTCTGCCGCCGGGAGATTACCGCTTCGCCTCGACGCTCCCCGATCCTGAGCTTGCGACTGTCGCCTGGCTCGCGGGCGCCTATCGCTTCGGCCGTTATAAGAAGCAGGAGGGGACGAAGCCGTCGCGTCTCGTGCGGCCAGACGGCGTCGACCGTGCGCGCGGGCTCGCTCTCGCCGAGTCCCTCTATTTCGCGCGCGACATCATCAACACGCCGGCGAACGATTTCGGTCCCGCCGAGCTTGAATTTGCCGCGCGCGAGATCGCGGACGAGCATAGTGCCACGGTCAAGGTGACGGAGGGATCGGGGCTGCTCTCGGATAACTTCCCCATGATCCACGCCGTGGGTCGTGCATCGGACCGCGCGCCAAGGCTAATCGATTTCCGTTGGGGCTCGGAGCATGCACCGAAACTCACCATCGTCGGCAAGGGAATTTGCTTTGATACTGGCGGCCTCGACATCAAGCCTTCGAGCGCCATGGCGTTGATGAAAAAGGATATGGGAGGCGCCGCCGCCACGCTGGCTTTGGCCCATCTCATCATGTCGATGAAACTTCCGGTGAGGCTGCGCGTACTGATTCCCGCCGCAGACAATTCGGTGTCCGGCAACGCCTTCCGCCCCGGCGATGTTCTACAAAGCCGGAACGGTATGACGGTCGAGATTGGCAACACGGACGCCGAGGGGCGTCTGGTTCTTGCCGATGCGCTCAGCCTCGCCGACGACGAGGCGCCGGATTGGCTCATCACCATTGCCACGCTGACCGGCGCCGCGCGCGTCGCGCTTGGGCCCGATCTGCCGCCGCTCTACACCGATGACGACGATTTCGCCGAAGGCCTGCTCGCCGCGGGGCTTGAAATCGGCGATCCGCTTTGGCGCATGCCGCTTTGGGCGCCTTACGATCAACTGCTCAAGAGCAAGATCGCCGACGTAAATCACATCGCCGAAGGCTCTTATGCCGGCTCGATCATGGCCGCGCTCTTTTTGAAGCGCTTCGTCACCAAGGCGAAACGCTTTGCCCATCTCGATATTTTCGCCTGGGTGCCCCGCGAGCAGCCGGGCCGGCCGCAAGGCGCCGAGGCCCAAGCCGCGCGTGCGCTCTTCCATTACTTCGATAAAGAGCTCGGGCGGTGACGCGCACCACCCTCGATCCCCGCCGCCATGCTTTTCGCGCGGACCTTGCTGCTTCATCCTTAAGGGATCGCGTCGATGCCCCACGCTATACGCAAGGCGAACAGCGCCAGGTCGCGCAAGCTGTACTGCCACTGCGGAAGGAACCGCGTTTCGATGCGCGACTGGAAAGCGAAGTGCTGCTCGGCGAGTTGGTGACTGTCTTCGACGAAGGCGAAGGCTGGGCCTGGGTGCAGCTCGCTCGCGACAACCATGTCGGATATATGCCGAGTGACGGGCTCTCGCGGATCATCGTGGAGCCGACGCATAGAATCGCGGCGCTCCGAACCTATGTCTTCCCCGCGCCTGACGTGAAGTCTCCACCGCTGGCGCTGTTGAGCTTGAATGCTAAAATCGCAAGCGAGCGTAGCGAAGGCAAGTTCTTGGTCGTCGATGGGGCTTATGTCTACGCCGCGCACACGAGGGCGCTTGGGGAACATGTCGCGGACCCTGTCGAAATTGCCCTGGGGTTCCTATACGCACCCTATCTCTGGGGAGGACGCACGAGTGTCGGCCTCGATTGCTCGGGCCTGGTGCAATTGGCTTGCGAGGCGGCAGGTATCGCTTGCCCGCGCGACGCCGACATGCAGGCCGAGGAGCTCGGTCTCCCGCTCGACTTGAGTAGTGAGAAATTATCGCGCGACGATCTCGTCTTCTGGGACGGGCATGTTGGGATGATGACCAGTCCCGACCGGCTACTCCACGCCAATGCCTTTCATATGGCCGTCGTCGAGGAGCCGTTCGTCGAGGCGAAGGATCGAATTGCCGCGTCAGGCTTGGAGATTATCGGTGCGCGCCGGCTCTTGCCGCGCCGTTAGGCTCACGTCGCGACCACGCCGCTGCTCGTCGCCTCGAGCTCAAAGGCCGCCGCAAGCAGCGCCTTGGTATAGGGCGTCTTCGGGTCGGCGAAGAGTTCCCGCGCCAGCCCTTGCTCCACGACCTTGCCGTGACGGAGCACAATCACCTCATTGGCGAGCGCCCGCACCACCTTGAGATCGTGGCTGATGAAGAGATAAGTGAGCTTGTGCCGCTCCTGAAGATCGCGCAGCAGATCGATGATCTGTGCCTGCACGGAAACGTCGAGCGCCGATGTCGGCTCATCGAGGATAAGGAATTTCGGCTCGAGCACCAACGCGCGGGCGATGGCGATGCGCTGGCGTTGTCCGCCGGAGAATTCGTGTGGATAGCGGTCCTGCATGGAGGGATCGAGCCCAACCTCGCGCAACGCCCGCGCTACGCGTTTCTGCCGCTCCTCTGAGCCGGGACGAGGCTGTTGCGTCAGCAGTCCCTCCTCGATGATCTGTCCGATCGAGAGCCGTGGGGATAGCGAGCCGTAAGGATCCTGGAAAACGATCTGCATGTCGCGTCGGAGCGGACGCATGCGCTTGGAATCGAGTCCATCGATGCGCTTGCCGAGATAGACGATCGGGCCGTCACTGGAAATCAGCCGCAATAGGGCCAGGCCAAGCGTCGTCTTGCCGGAACCGGATTCGCCCACGACGCCGAGGGTCTGCCCTTGCTTCACCGCGAGATCGATGCCGTCGACGGCCTTGATGTGGCCGACAATGTGTCGCAAGAAGCCGCGCTTGATCGGAAACCACACGCGTAAATCCTTGGCCTCCAGCACGACCGGCGCCGTCTTGTCCAAAACAGGGGGCGAACCCTTCGGTTCCGATGCGAGAAGATGCTTGGTGTAAGCATGCTGTGGGCTTGCGAACAGCTCTCGCGTCGACGACTGCTCGACGATCTCGCCGTTATTCATGACGCAGACCCGGTCCGCCATCTTCCGCACGATGCCGAGATTATGCGTGATCAACAGCATCGCCATGTTGAACTCGGATTTGAGGTCGAGCAAAAGCTCGAGGATCTGCGCTTGGATGGTCACATCGAGCGCGGTGGTCGGCTCGTCCGCGATGAGGAGAGCTGGCTCGTTGGCCAGCGCCATGGCGATCATCACGCGCTGCCGCTGTCCGCCGGAGAGCTGATGCGGGTAGGAGCCGAGCCTCGACTCCGGATCGTCGATGCCCACTTTGGTTAGCAAGTCGATCACGCGTGCCTTCGCGGCGCGGTCGGAAAGTCCCCGATGGATTTTCAGCACCTCGCCGACTTGATCTTCGATCGTGTGCAACGGGTTGAGCGAAGTCATCGGCTCCTGAAAGATCATCGAGATCTTATTGCCGCGGATTCGCCGGAGTGCTTCAGGCGGAAGCTTCATCAGATTATCGCCTTGAAACTCGATCGTGCCTGAGGGGTGTGAGGCTGCCGGGTAAGGGAGGAGCTGCAAGATCGAGAGTGCCGTCACCGTCTTGCCAGAACCGGATTCTCCGACAAGCGCCACCGTCTCGCCCTGACCGACATCGAATGAGACGTTCTTGACGGCATGCGTGACCCTGTCGCCAGAATGAAAATCGACCGAGAGGCTCTCGACGCGAACGAGCTTGTCGCGTTTGTCCGTGACGGTCGTTTCCTTCTTTGTTGTCTTGCTCATGACCTTCGAACCCGCTTTGGCGTGGCATCGGCGCATGCGCCCCGCTCGATTTCGACCGTAGCATGGTCGAGACCGAATTTTTCCTTCAGCCTTTGTTTGACCGATTTGACGACAACGTCGGAATTCACGCGCTCGGCGACACAGGCGTGAAGCGTCACAACCCGCCGCTCCTGCGTGATTGACCACACATGCACGTGATGCACGCTTTTGACGCCTTTGACGTTCGCGATGATATCGGGCGCGATACGGCGCGTATCGATTTCATGCGGCGCACCCTCCAGCAGAATGTGACCGGCTTCACTGACGATCTGCCAGCCACTTTTGAGGATGATCAGCGAGACAAGGATAGAAAGCAGCGGGTCGATCGGGGTCCACCCCGTAAAGACGATTACGACGCCTGCCACGATCGCCGCCACCGATCCAAGCAGATCGCCGAGCACATGCACGCTGGCGCTCCTGACATTGAGATTCTTGCGGTCAGCGCCATAGAGCAGAAGAAATGCGCCGACATTGACCAGCAACCCGAGCGTCGCGACGACGGTCATTAGGCCGCCTTCCACTTGGGGTGTCGCTTGCAAGCGCTCGATGGCCTCATACACGATCCAAGCTGAGATGGCGAAGAGCGCTAGGCCGTTGGCGAAGGCGATCAGCACTTGGAATCGATCGAAACCGTAGGTGCGTTTCCAGTCCGCCGGACGCCGCGCCAAGCGGAATCCGAACCAGGCAAGGCCCAACGCGGCAAAGTCGGTGAGCATGTGCCCGGCATCGGCGAGCAGCGCCAGCGACCCGGAGACGATGCCGCCGGCCACCTCTACTCCCATGAACAGTCCCGTGATCAGGGCCGCGAGCCCGATGCGCCACTCGTTAGTCGAAGCGCCCTTATGGGTGTGGCGATGACCGGGTCCGTGTATATGGCCCGGCGCATGCTCATGGTTGTCCGATCCCAGCATCCTTGACCTCAGCCGAACGATTTCCGCGGGTCGAGCGCGTCGCGCACGGCCTCGCCGATGAAGATGAGCAGGCTCAGCATGATGGCAATGACGAAAAAGGCGGTTAAGCCGAGCCACGGCGCCTGTAGATTGTCCTTGCCTTGCGCCAGCAGCTCGCCGAGCGAGGGCGATCCGGCCGGCAGCCCGACACCGAGAAAGTCGAGCGAGGTCAGCGTGCTGATCGAGCCGTTCAGGATAAAGGGCATGAAAGTCAGCGTCGCCACCATGGCGTTGGGCAGGAGATGCTTGAAGATGATCCGCGTATTGGAGACGCCGAGCGCCCGCGCCGCCGTCACATATTCGAAGTTCCGCGCTCGCAAAAATTCCGCGCGCACCACACCGACGAGCGCCACCCACGAAAAGGCCAGCAAGATGCCAAGCAGGATCCAGAAATTCGGCTCGATCACGGCGGCGACGATGATTAATAGATAAAGCTGCGGCACGCTCGTCCAGATCTCGATGAAGCGCTGAAACAGGAGGTCGGTCCAGCCGCCGAAATAGCCCTGCACCGCGCCGGCAGCGACGCCGACCACCGAGGAGACGAGGGTCAGCACAAGGCCAAAGAGCACCGAAAGCCGAAATCCGTAAATCACGCGCGCCACGACGTCGCGGCCCTGGTCGTCCGTGCCGAGCCAGTTCCATTCCAATGCATCGTCGCAAGGATGAAACCCGCCCTCGAGCGCCTTGGCGCAATCCTCAGCCGTTAGCATCCAAGTGGGCTTCACCGGAAACGCCATTGGCGGGTTCTTGTTCTGCGAGTTGTAGGAGAAGCGGATTGGCGCCCAGAGCGTCCAGCCGCCTTTGTCGTCGATCATCTGCTTGACCGCCGGATCGCGGTACACGGCCTCGGTCTCAAAAATCCCGCCGAACGCCGTCTCCGGATAGGATTTGAACACGGGGAAATAATAATGACCCTCATAGTTCACGATCAGCGGCCGATCGTTGGCGATGAATTCGGCGAATAGGCTCAACCCGAACAGCACCAAGAAAATCCACAACGACCAATAGCCGCGAGCATGGGCCTTGAAGATTTGCCAGCGGCGCTCGTTCAGCGGCGAAATCCACCGCCGCCGTGGCCCCTCGGCCGTGACGATGTCGACGATGGTTTCATCAGTCGGGATATCCATCGGCCTAGACCTCACGCGTCTCGAAATCGATGCGCGGATCGACCCAGGCATAGGTCAGGTCGGAGATGAGATTGATGAAGAGGCCCATGAGGGAAAAGATATAGACGGTGGCGAAGACCACCGGATAGTCGCGCCCCATGATCGAATCGAAGCTGAGAAGCCCTAAGCCCTCCAGGCTGAAGATCGTCTCGATCAGCAGCGCGCCCGCGAAGAACGCGCCGATGAAGGCACCGGGAAAACCCGCGATCACGATCAGCATGGCGTTGCGAAAAACATGGCCATAAAGCACGCGGTGCTCTGTCAGCCCCTTGGCCCGCGCCGTCATCACATATTGCTTCCTGATTTCCTCAAGGAATGAGTTCTTGGTGAGGAAGGCCGTCGTTGCAAAGGCCGAGAGCGACATGGCGATCATCGGCAGCACGAGGTGCCAAAGATAATCGAGCACCTTGCCATACCAAGGCAGCTCGGCCCAATTGTCGGAGGTAAGCCCGCGCAACGGGAACCATTGGAAGAACGAGCCGCCGGCAAACACCACAATCAGGAACACGGCGACGAGAAAGCCTGGAACAGCGTAGCCAATGACGATCGCCGTGCTGGTCCAGACATCGAACTCCGAGCCGTCCCTGACGGCCTTTCGAATGCCGAGCGGGATCGAGATGAGATAGGTGATGAGCGTCATCCACAGCCCGAGCGAGATGGACACCGGCATGCGCTCTTTGATTAGGCTCAGCACGCTCGTATCCTGGAAATAGCTGTCGCCGAAATCGAAGCGGAGATAATTCCACAACAGCATCCCGAAACGCTCCGGCGCCGGCTTGTCAAAGCCGAATTGCTTCTCCAAGCTCTTGATGAACTCTGGGTCGAGACCTTGCGCGCCACGATATTTGGAGGGCGCAGAAACATCGCCTGGCGCCATGGCTGCCCGTCCGCCGCCGACCTCGCTGCCGCCGCCGCTAAATCTCGCCGTTGCCGCGACATCCGTGCCGGTCAATTGCGCGATCATGCGCTCGACCGGGCCGCCCGGCGCGAACTGCACGATGATGAAGGTGATCAGCATGATGCCGATCATGGTCGGGATGATCAGCAGCAGGCGGCGGAGGATATAGGCGCTCATTTCGCTTCCAGTTTCGCAGCTTTATCCTTGTCGTACCACCATGTGTCGAGCACGCCCCGGTCATAGCGAGGCTTGGTCTCCGGCCGCGAAAATCTGTCCCAATAAGCGATATTGTTCGAGGGCTTATACCAATGCGGCGCCCAATAATGGCCTGCCCGGAGCACCCGGTCGAGGGCGCGTGACGCCGTGGTCAGTTCCTCCCGGCTCTTGGCGGCGATCACGCGCTCGATCAGCGCGTCGACGACCGGGTCGGCGATGCCGGCGAGGTTCAGCGAGCCGTCGATCTTCGCCGCGTCCGACCCGAAATAGCTCCTCAGCTCGACGCCCGGTGTATCGCGCATGGTGTAGCGCTCGGTCGTGATATCGAAATCGAAATTCTTCATCCGCTGCTGATATTGCGCGGGGTCCACGATGCGCATTTTGGCATCGATCCCGAGCAATTGCAGATTCTTGACATAAGGCGCGTTGACGCGCTCGAACGCCGCTTCGAAGTTCAAGATTTCGACCTTGAGCTTCTCGCCCTTGTCGTTGACGCGGAACCCGTCTTTGATCTTCCAGCCTGCCTCGTCGAGCAGTTTCGATGCTTCTAAAAGCAATTTGCGATCCTGACCCGACCCATCCGAGACGGGCGGCAGATCGGCGGTACCGAGAGCCTCTTGCACAACCGGCACGCCGAGCCCGGTGAGAAGTTTGCGCTCCTCCTCGGATGGTTCGCCCGTCGCCTTCAGTGTCGAGTTCTCGAAATAGCTTTGCGTGCGCGAATAGAGATTGTGAAACAGATAGCGGTTGGCCCATTCGAAATCGAAGGCGAGGCCAAGGGCTTTGCGTACGCGCGGATCCTTAAACTGCTCGCGCCTGGTATTGATAAAGAAGCCTTGAGTGCCCGACGGAGTCTCGTCCGGCACGACTTCCTTCTTCACCTTGCCATCTCTTATGGCCGGGAAGTCGTATTCCGTCGCCCAAACTTTCGAGGTAAACTCTTCGCGAAAATCGTAGGCGCCGGCCTTGAAGGCTTCGAGCCCGGCCGTACGGTCGCGGAAATATTCATAGCGAATCGTATCGAAATTCCAGCGCCCGCGATTGACCGGCAGATCCTTCGCCCAATAATCCGAATTGTGCTTGTACTCGATGGTGCGGCCTTGCGAGATCTTGCCGACGCTGTATGGGCCAGAGCCAAGCGGCGGCTCCATCGTCGTCACGGCAAAGTCCCGCGTCGAATAATACGCCTTGGAAAAAATTGGAAGCCCCGCCACGGTGAGCGGCAGATCGCGCACCAGCGATCCTTTGAACGTGTATCGCACCATGGCGGGATCGAGAGCTTCGGCCTTCTCCACATCGGCCAGCGTCTGCGCGTAGATCGGGTGACCCTTGGTCTTCAGTGTATCGAAGGAGAACACGACATCGTCCGCGGTGAGGGGGCTGCCGTCATTGAATTTCGCTTCAGGACGGAGTTTGAAGGTCACCGACATGCGGTCGTCGGCGACTTCCACGCTCTCGGCCACGAGACTGTAGACCGCGTCAGGTTCGTCGCCTGCGCGTGTCATCAAGGAATCGAATAGCAGCTCGAGCCCTTGCGCGGCATCGCCCTTGAGAATGAAACTGTTGAGGCTGTTGAAGGTGGCAACACCGCCCCAGCCCACAAGCGAGAACGTACCGCCCTTCGACGCGTCCGGATTGACGTAGTTGAAATTCTTGAAATCGGGAGGGTAGGCGAGGTCGCCGAACGCCGACAGCCCGTGTTTTGCCTCTGATGCCAGTGCGGGCGCGGGAGCCAAAATGAGCGCAGCAATACAAGTGTTAAAGCAGATCGTGCGTAAGGACAGCTCCGGCATCTTATCCGTTCACCGCTTCGGCAGGCGGTCTGCCATCGCCTGATCGTACCACCAGACTTGCAAAAACCCCGGCGAGAGTCCCGGCAATGTCGCCGGCTGGCCATAGCGATTCCAATAAGCGATGCGAACTTTCGGCGCATACCATTGCGGCACCACGTAATCGTTCCATTG
>Ga0315286_10007589_pt1 | contig 10638 bp, 11 predicted proteins | sample YL17G10_0_MG_FD_205038 | JGI IMG/M metagenome (GOLD analysis project Ga0315286, IMG submission 205038) | Sediment microbial communities from Yellowstone Lake, YNP, Wyoming, USA - YL17G10_0 | ecosystem: Environmental > Aquatic > Freshwater > Lake > Sediment | place: USA: Wyoming | collected...
TGAGCAGGTACCATACCATGATTATCCAGGGTCCCAACAGGCTGAATCGGTCGAAACAAAGGACCACGTGCATTCCAAGAATGCCCATGATGGCGCCGCTTGCGCCGATTGCGGGCCGGCCATCGTAGATGATGTGGACGATCCCCGAGGCCAGTCCCACAAACAAATATGCGAGAATGTAGTTCGCGCTGCCGATTTTCAGGCAGACCCGCCGGCCAAATATCCAGAGAATGACCAGATTGGAGACAATGTGTGCAAGGCCTGCGTGGAGCCACATGTGGCCCACTATAGCCTTGAAAGACCAGTCTTGCAGAATCAGACCGGTGAGATACTGCTGGTTGCCGTCGTACACAAACTGAAGCATGAAGGTTGTCGAGGCCAGCAGCATTATGGCGTAATTGCCCACTGGCGCGTCCGCCAGCAAGATGTTTCTTGCACGATGAGCACGCATGGTCCTTTGCTCCCAAAAAGCTCAGTTAATCGCAATTGATGCTCTGCCTATGCGACAGGACGTATCCGAGGTGGAAGCAGGCGGGATCATTACGGATAGGCCGATAGCGGCGCTGTGCGGCAACGCTGCCGGTGTGATTCTTTCCTTCATCACGCCCACTCCTCACGAAAATCCTGTTACGCAGAACAGCCGGGCCTTTCTGCAATGAGTTCTGTATAGAGGAAGGCGTGGCAAAACACGAGCAGCTTCCTTGCCACTCCTCCCCAGACTCTGGGGCTGAGCATACGCCATATCAGCGAAATGTCAAGATAATTATAGGAACTTCGTGCAGAGAAGACCTAAGATTCCTGGGCTATCAGTGCGGAATAATCGGAAAATCCGGCTTTTGTTTCGGGGCGAACGCGCGTATAATCGCAAAAAAGCGCATAAGAGCACGGCTTGAAACGTACTGTTGCTTCGCGCCGGAAGAGACCGGAAGCTACTGAGACAGCGTTTTTTGGTGCAAGATGGGTTATTTTCGGGACAATATCGAGGCGTTGAAGGGTTATGAACCCGGTTTTCAGCCCAAGTCGGCCGATGTGGTCAAGCTCAATACGAACGAGAATCCGTATCCGCCCTCGCCGGCCGTGATGAAGGTCCTGGCTGCGATTGGTGCGGAACGGCTTCGGCGGTATCCGGACCCCGTCGGGGATGAATTTCGGCGGGCGGCGGCAGAGATTAACGATATCCCGGCGGACCATATTATGTGCTGCAACGGGGGGGACGATTTGCTCAGTATCGCTTTTCGGGCGTTTTGCGATGAAAAGCGGGCGGTTGCATATCCTGTTCCGACGTATTCGCTGTATCCTGTCCTTGCGAAATTGCAGAACTGCGAGGCGATTGAAATCCCGTTCGACGACGAATTCAATCTGCCGGCCAAGTTGGCGGGGACAAAAGCCGCGTTGATCATAGTCTGCAACCCGAATGCGCCGAGCGGAAGCTTCGTGAGCGTCGAGGAGCTAAGTTCGCTGGCCGACGAGCTGGCCGGCGTCCTGCTGATTGATGAGGCATACGTTGATTTCGCAGAGAAAAACTGCACGGTGCTGGTCAAGGAGTTCGATAATGTGATTGTGCTGCGGTCGATGAGCAAGGGATATTCGCTTGCGGGAATACGATTCGGCTATGCGATGGCCCAGCCCGAGCTCGTAGCCGGGCTGATGAAGGTCAAGGATTCCTACAACGTCGATGCCGTGGCCGTGGCCGTCGCCACAGCGGCAATAAAGGACCAGGCGTATTTCAGGGAAAACGTCGAAAAGGTCAAAGCCGAGCGCAGCAGGCTCACCGAACAGTTGAGAAGTCTGGGCTTCGAGGCGCCGCAGAGTCATTCGAACTTCGTGCTGGCAAAATGCAGGAACGCAGCCGCAGCCGACGTTTATGAACAGCTTGTAAAGCGAGGCATCTACGTGAGATACTTCCCCTATCCGAGGATCGAGGACAAGCTGCGGATTACCGTCGGCACGGCTGAACAGAATAATAAGCTGCTCGCCGCCTTGAAGCAGATTGTAGCTTAAGAGATTGCCGCGTCCCCTGGGGACTCGCAATGACAATAAAGGGCACTGTTATGGAAGCGAGAACTGCAAAAGTGCATAGGCAAACAAAAGAGACCGACGTCAGCCTGGAGCTCAATTTAGACGGCGCAGGCAAATATGAAATTGATACGGGCGTCGGTTTTCTGGACCACATGTTTACGCATCTGAGCAAGCACGGCAAAATTGATTTGGTAGTCAAGGCAACAGGCGACCTGGAGGTCGATGCCCATCACACGGTCGAAGACATTGCAATATGCCTCGGCGAATGCCTGGTTAAAGCCCTGGGCGACAAGAAAGGCATCGCCAGATACGGGCATAGCTCTGTGCCGATGGAGGATGCCCTGGCGAACGTCTCGGTTGATTTGTCGGGCAGGGCCAACTGCGTGTACAACGTCGAGTACCGCACGGAGAGGATCGGCGATTTCGACGTCGAATGCCTCGAAGAGCTGCTGCGGAGCTTCTCGAACAACGGCAAGTTCAATCTGCACATAAACGTCCCGTACGGCACGAATAGCCATCATATAGCCGAGGCGATTTTCAAGGGCCTGGGTAAGGCGCTCGGCTCGGCGGTCAGCATCGTCGGGACGGACGTGCCCAGTACGAAGGGGATACTGTGATTGAGGAGCCCGGCCACGAGTATCGCACGGGAATCGGCACGGACATCCACCGGACGGTCGAGGGCAGGAGACTGATGCTGGGCGGGGTCTATGTGCCTTATCCCGCGGGGCTGGCCGGGCACAGCGACGGCGACGTCGCCCTGCACGCCGTCATCGACGCCCTGTTGGGAGCGGCCGGGCTGGGCGATATCGGAACGCTGTTCCCGGATACGGACGCAAAGTGGAAGGACGTGGACAGCAAGGAGCTGCTCTTTGTTGTGAAGGAGCAGCTCGAACAGAAGAAGTGGGAAGTTGTCAATATCGATTTGATAATACACGCCGAAGCGCCGAGGCTCGAACCGGTCAAAGGGCAGATAAGAAGGTGTATCGCCGGGCTTTTGGGGATTGATTTTGCAGCCGTAAACGTCAAGGCCAAAACAAACGAAGGCCTTGGCGAGATTGGTGCGGGCGAGGCAATGGCTGCCACAGCAACGGTGCTCTTGAAGAAACGGAAGAAAAGAACGCTTTGATCGGAGTAGAGCAGGGATTTAGAAGGCGTACGTATGGCATTGCAGCTTTATAACAGTTTGACGAGGAGGAAGGAGGAGTTTGAGCCGTTGGAAAAGGGCAGGGTCGGGATGTACGTCTGCGGGCCGACCGTGTATGGGCATGCGCATTTGGGGCATGCCAAGAGCTACGTGAGCTTCGACGTGCTGGTGCGGTATCTTCGATACCTCGGCTACAGCGTTACGTATGTGCAGAATATTACCGACGTCGGCCACCTGACCGACGACGCGGACCAGGGCGAGGACAAGATTGTTGAGGCGGCCAAAAGAGAAAAGAAACACCCGATGGCGCTGGCGGAGTATTACACGCGGAGCTACTTCGAGGATATGGACAGGCTCAACTGCGTTCGGCCGGATATCAGCCCGCGGGCGAGCGGTCATATCACCGAGCAGATAGACCTCATAAAAACGCTTTTAGAAAAGGGCAATGCGTATGAAGTGAACGGCTCGGTGTATTTCGAGGTCTCGAAATTCAAGGAGTACGGCAAGCTCTCCGGGCGCAATATCGATGAAATGCAGGCCGGCGCCCGGGTGGAGGTCTCGCCGGACAAGAAGAACCCGGCGGACTTTGCGCTGTGGAAGAAGGCCGAGCCGAACCATATTATGCAGTGGCCCAGCCCGTGGGGGATGGGCTATCCGGGCTGGCATTTAGAGTGCTCGGTGATGAGCATGAAATACTTAGGCAAGACCATTGATATCCACGGCGGCGGGCTTGAGAACCAGTTTCCGCATCACGAGTGCGAAATCGCCCAGTCCGAGGCTGCCAACGGCGTGCAGTTTGTCCGGTACTGGCTGCACAACAATATGGTAACGGTCGATGGGCAGAAGATGGGCAAGAGCCTCAACAACTTTATAACGCTCAAACAGGCCTTTTCCGGCGCGCACGAGAGGCTTATGCAAAGCTATGACCCATTGGCGATAAGGCAGTTGATTTTGAACAGTCACTACCGCAGCCCGTTGGATTTCTCGGATGCGGCTCTGTTCGCAGCCCAGAGCGGCCACGAAAAAATAACAGAGGCGGTAAAAGCCGTGCGAAAAAGGCTTGACCAGTCGAGCGAAGGACAGGGCGACGAGAAAGTGACAGATCAATTGACCCAATTGACCGAGAAATTCCAGGCGGCAATGAACGACGACTTGAATACGTCGGTTGCGCTGTCGGTAATTTTCGAGCTCGTCCGGTTAAGCGACAAGCTGATTGAAGACAATAATGTGACGGCCGATACGCTTGGAGCGGTCGATGAATTGTTTACGAAGCTGGGCGGTGATGTTCTTGGTATCGTCAGAGAAAGCTACGAACAAACCGCCCAAGGCGATGATAAACTTATCGATTTTCTCATACGGAAACGAATCGAAGAACGTCAGACGGCCAGGATGCACAAAGACTTTGCCAAGGCGGATGCTATTCGCAAAGAGCTTGAAGAACACGGTATCATTCTGGAAGATAATCCGAGGCAAACGACGTGGAGGAAAAAATGAAAATCCTCGGTATCGATCCTGGTTTGCAGGTTTGCGGATATGCCTGCGTGGAGGCCGATTCAGGCGAAGAGAAGCTGGTTGAGGCGGGCGTGTTACGCACTGCCGGCGACAGGTCGCTTGAAACCCGGCTGAACCAGATAGCCGACGACACGCATTCTCTGCTGGAGCATTTTCGACCCGATGTTGTGGCGGTGGAGGAATTGTACTCGCATTACGCGCATCCCAAGACGGCGATATTGATGGGCCACGCAAGGGGCGTTATACTACAGAAGTGCGCCGAGGCGGGCGTTGAGGTAAAGAGCTTCAGCGCGACGCGAATAAAGAAGTCGCTTACGGGCAACGGCAGGGCGTCGAAGGAGCAGGTGCAAAGGATGATTCAAACGGTGCTGGCGCTGCCGGAGCTGCCGGAGCCGAGCGACGTGGCCGATGCGATAGCCACGGCGCTTTGCTGCGGAAACTCGCTGAGACCGGGCTTTGAGGCCGTCAGACGATGATGCGTTTTGTTGAAAACGCCCTGTGTGCCATATCGAGCGCATTGAAGTGTGAGTCGAAAAATCTTTTTTTATCAGATTTCTCCGCTTTGGTCGAAATGACGGTAGAATGAATACTGCGCATCGCCGCAGTAGAAATTTTGATTTTTGCATTTTGATATTTGATTTTGTCTATGATAGCGACAATTGAGGGCAAACTGGTTAAGCTCAATGCCGATAGCGCCCTGGTGCAGGTTGGGGCGATAGGGTATGAGGTGATGCTGCCGAGCTATTGCGTTAATGCCTTGGCGGACAAGGTCGGCTCCGAGATCACTCTGTGCACTATGGAGTATTATGAGGGCGCGCCGGGCGGCGGGAATATGGTGCCGAGAATAGTGGGATTCTTGAATTCGGGCGAGCGGGATTTCTTCAGGGTATATACGAGCGTCAAGGGAATGGGTATAAAGAAGGGGTTGCGGTCGCTAAGCGTTCCGGTAGCTACGATAGCAGCGGCGATAGAGGACGGCGACGACAAGATGCTATTGTCACTGCCGCTGATAGGTAAGAGGATGGCGCAGCAGATAGTCGCCGAGTTGAAGGGCAAGTTGGAGGCCTTTGCGGTCGGGGCGGAAGCGGGCGAGACGCGTGAGGTCAGATTCAAGCCGTTCCAGGCAGAGGCGCTGGAGATACTAATTGCCTGGGGTGAAAAAAGGTCCGAGGCGATGGAGCTTATCGAGTTAGCGTGCCAGAGACATCCCGATGTCGATTCCGCTGAAACGCTTGTGCCGCTGGTCTATAGGCTGAAGCAGGGAGTTGAAGTCTGAAAATAAAATCAAAAATCAGAATGCAAAAAGCAAAAATGCAATGTAAGAATCAAAACTTTTTTCGAACCGAGACGGAGAATGTAGAGTTCAGTGATTCATGTAAAAATCTCAAACTGACCGGTTCGCCTTGTCATACCTGCGAAAGCAGGTATCCAGTTGGCCCCGCCATCCCGGGGGGAAGTCTGGCGAGTGAGTGGATTCCCGCTGGAGTTTACCCCGCACCCCGATGCGGGGCGGGAATGACACACTGTGCTACATTGCTGTCGCATAAGGACTTACCGTGCCGTTTTCTTGAAAACCGGTCAGTTTGAGTAGAAATGCAAAAACTATTCGAACCGGACTACTGTGGTTTCGGATGTTGTCTTTTTGAATTTTGATTTGTGGTTTTCATATTTGTTTTTTAATCTTTGATTTGTCGAATTATGGCGATAGGCAGGATTATAAGCGGGCAGTCATTAAATGAGCAGGAAGAGAGCTTCAACGTTTCGCTTCGCCCGAAGTTCCTGGATGAATGCGTCGGCCAGCAGAACGTCCGAGAGAAGCTCGCAATCGCCATAGCGGCGGCTAAGCAGAGGGGCGAGCCGTTGGAGCATATCCTTTTCTATGGTCCGCCCGGCCTGGGTAAGACGACTCTCGCGAACGTGGTTGCGAACGAGATGGAGGCCAGGATTCGGTGCTCGTCAGGCCCTGCCCTGGTCAAGGCCGGTGACGTGATGGGTCTTCTGAGCAATATCAACACGGGCGATGTGCTCTTCATTGACGAGATTCATCGGCTGAGCACGCCGGTCGAGGAGTTCATTTACCCGGCGATGGAGGAGTTTAGGGTCGATTTCACCGTAGATAGCGGTCTGCACGCCAAGACGATAAACTTTCCGTTGAAGCGTTTTACCCTGGTGGGCGCGACGACGCGGGCGGGACTGCTCAGCGCCCCGCTCCGCAGCAGGTTCGGGATGATGTATCACCTGGATTTTTACAGCGCCGAGGAGCTGACAACGATTTTGGAGAGGTCGGCTGATTTGCTGGGCTTGCAGTGCGAGGAAGGGACACTCGAATTGATAGCGGCGGGCTCGCGAGGTACGCCGAGAGTTGCAAATCGCCTGCTAAAAAGGGTGCGGGACTATGCCCAGGTCAAGGGCACGGGCGTGCTCAGCGGCGGGATTGTCGAAAGCGCTCTAAAGATGGAGCAGATAGACCCGTTGGGCCTGGATGAATTGGATAGGGCCGTTCTGCGTGCGCTGGTGAAAGTCTATGAAGGCGGACCGGCTGGCATCGAGGCGATTGCTGCGACATTAGGAGAAGAGAGGGACACTCTGGAGGACGTGGTCGAGCCGTATCTATTGCAGATAGGCTTTTTGCGCCGAACCAAACGTGGCAGAGAAATCACCAAACAGGCCTGCGACCACCTGGGCCTCAAATTCCACAGAACCAAACGCCTCAAAACCGACCAGGCGGAACTATTTGAGGACGAGTAATGAGCTAAGGGTCACAAGGTGTCATTGCGAGCGGAGCGAAGCAATCTCATAGCGTATCGTACAGGTCGTCCCATTCTTTGTTGATACCGTTTATAAGCTGCTCCTTTTTCCTTCGCGGGCCTCCTTTGATTTGCTTTTCTCTTTGGATTGCACTGGCGGAATTTTCAAAGGGTTCGTAGTAAACAAGTCTGACAAGGTTGTACTTCTTGGTGAATCCCGGTATGAGCTTTTGCTTGTGCTCATACACTCGTCTTTTGAGATTGTTTGTAACGCCCGTGTACAGAACGGTGTTTGCCTTGTTGGTCATTATGTAAACGCAAAACTGCTTTGTTGCCATGTGGCTATCTTACTGCCGAGGCGCCGAGATTGCCACAGCCCCCAGGGGGCTTCGCAATGACACGCTATAGCCAACCCTATTCGATTGCAGCGTGCGTTATTGCGAGCACCTCACCTGATTCTCGGGGTACATATAGGGGAACCCGGGCCAATTATGTCATTGCGAAGGAGCGGAGCGACTGCGGCAATCTCAATCGTCAGACCTCCAGAACCGCCTATTCTTTTAGTATGGGCGCAGCGACGAAGCAATCTCGGAACGCCCGAAGAGCTCTTCATGAGAGCTTAGCTTCCAAAATGTGCTTTGCCATTTTTGGGCGGCGGCCGGTCAATTCGGTGAAGTGGTGGGCTAAAAGCTTCTCGATTTCGAGCAGGGTTTTCTGGGGGGATTCGGCAAGGAGTCTTAGGTTGGCAAGAGCGGCTGCCGCGTCTCTGCTTAGTTTGAATTTGTCCTGGAAGGCGGGTTCGCAGTCTCTGCAGATAAGGCCATTGGCGGAGCTGCTGAAATAGACTTGATGCTCGATACTCGATTCTTGATGCTCGATACTCGATGCTCGATGCTCGATGCTTGTTTTGCAGTTCGCGCAGTGGCTCAAGATCGGCTGGAGGCCGACCTCTTTGAGCAAGGCCAGTTGAAACAGTATCAGAAGCGCCATGGTCTCGGACTTGTCCCCGGCGTCCTGCGCATCGTGCAGAAATTGCAGGAAGCTGTCGAAAAGATCGGGGTGCGGGTCGTGCTCATCGGTCAGGAGATTCAACAGTTCGGCGGCAAAGAGGCAGCAGTTCAAGGCGAAAAGATCGTTGCGCAGCAGGCCCCAGGTCCCGTGGGGGGCGGGGCCGGCCGTGCCGGCGGCGGATTCGAATTCGGTGAGGGTGGCGAGCTTTTCCCCGCTCGAGTCACAGAAGACGATTCGACCATGCGCGAGTAGTTCAATCGGCCCGCCGAACGCCGATTTGGGGCGCTTCGAGCCTTTGGCGATTGCGTTGATTTTCCCCGTCGCTTTCGTGAAGAAGGTCACGACCTGAGACGTCTCGGAATAATCGACGGTGCGTATGCAAATGGCCTGGTCTTTGGTCAACATTACAATTGGCTAGTGATCTTGGGACACGGATTAGCGCTGCTTCTACACTTGTGTTCCTGCTTGTGGGCCTGTTGCCGAATCGGAGATCGCTGCGTGGACACAGTGTCACGAACCTCCCGGCAACGACATCAAGCCCGATTTCAAGTCATTGCGAGGCCCCAGGGGACGCGGCAATCTCACCGCCCTGCACAACAGCTGGTAAGGTGTGCAAAATCTGTTTTCTATTTTGCACACCCTACTTGCTGATTTTTTGGATTTTTATGCGTTTTATGCTTCTCGGCTCGGCGGCGGTGATCGTGAATTTAAGGTTTTTGTAGTCGAACGCCTCGCCGCTCTTTGGGATATAGCCGAGGCGTGAGAAGACAAAACCGCCTACGGTGTCGTAGTCATCGTCTTCAGGCAGGTTCAGCTCGAACCGGTCGTTGAGGTCGTCGATATAAGTCCTCGCATCGACGTCGATAGTGCCCTGGTCTATCTGCCTTATTGGTTCAGGCGGCACTTTCTCGTATTCGTCGGCAATCTCGCCGACGAGCTCTTCAAGGATGTCCTCCAAAGTGACGATGCCTGCCGTTCCGCCGTATTCGTCGAGCACCACGGCTATGTGCAGCTTCCGATTCTGAAACTCGTGGAGCAGTGCCCGTAAAGGTTTTGTCTCGGGGACAAAATAGGCGGCTCTCATCTTGTCGCGGAGCCTGAAATTTGCCGGGTCTTTGCCGATTTCGCCAAGCAGGTCCTTGGCATAGACCATACCGATTATGTTGTCGATGTTTCCCTCATAGACGGGGACGCGGGTGTGGCCCGCGCTGATGATGGTTTCGAGCACCTTGTGCAAATCAGCGCTGGCCTCAATGGCCACAATGTCCGTTCGCGGCGTCATAATCCCATCTGCGGACGTTTCGCTCAGCTCAAGCACGTTCTCTATCATTCGCTGCTCCTCCTTATCGACCGCGCCCTCCATCCTGTGCTCCTCGAGCTCCGTGAGGAATTCTTCCTGTTTTTCTTCCTGCTGCTGTTGCGGGCTTGTCTGGACGACGCCGGCGAGCCGGCGCACAAGGCGGTCGTGTAGCTGCAGCAGGTAAAGGACCGGAGCGGCCATCATTGCAAGGAACAGCAGAAGTGCGTGGGTCCTGCTGAGGATTTTTTCTCCTGCGTACTTCGCCCAGGCGTGCGGGATTGCCACGGTGAACGCCGAGAATATGACCGCTGAGGCAATGAAGGTCAGGATATAGTCGCCGGTCGTCAGCGCCCGCTGCGCTCCAGGCTCGCCCGTGCTCGCAAAGATGTGCAGCAGCAAAAGCAATATGCAGACGTTAAAGACCAGCCGATACAGAGAGCAGGTCAATGCCAGCTTCTCGGCGTTCCGGACCAGCCGATCCGTGAGGTTCCGCGACATTGCTTCTTTGCCGGCCCGCTTGAACGCCTCGTGCAACTGCAGGCGCGAAAGCGCTCGCAGGGAAACTGCGTTGACGGAAAAGAACAATGTCCCCCCGGCGAGCAGACAAATCGCCGTTACCGACCAGCCGATGTAATTCACCTTTTCAAAGCCTTTCAATCAGTTCGTCGCACAAGCCTGAAATACGCCGGTTAGACATATCATTCGCGCTTGCGCCGTTTTGTCTTTGCCCGACCATTATACACTATGCCGTAGCCGAGTTGCTGCAAAATCTCGTCTTCTATCTTGTGCATTTCTCCGGCCCGTGTCTCCGTGGAGTCGTCGAATCCCACGTTATGAAGCAGGGCGTGTGTTACGTAAAGGGCCAGCTCGGCCCGGCTTGAATGGCCCCGCAGCGCCGCCTGTTT
>Ga0315286_10007590_pt1 | contig 10637 bp, 6 predicted proteins | sample YL17G10_0_MG_FD_205038 | JGI IMG/M metagenome (GOLD analysis project Ga0315286, IMG submission 205038) | Sediment microbial communities from Yellowstone Lake, YNP, Wyoming, USA - YL17G10_0 | ecosystem: Environmental > Aquatic > Freshwater > Lake > Sediment | place: USA: Wyoming | collected...
CCGGTCCGATGTCGCCGTGCTGGTCAAAGATGCCGACCGGTTCGGGAGCGCCAGGCGCCGGCAAAGAGGCCCACGCCGGCGTCCAGATTCGGAACTGCCCGCTGCAGTGAAGGAGTCCCATCAGGTGCCACAGGCCGTCGTAGTAGCGGTACTGCCCGGACGGGATGTCCGCCTTCCACAACGCCTCGGCGAACCGTGCCGCCCGCGCGCCGTTGGTCGCCGCGAGGCTGGCGACGGCGTTTGTCGCGACAAGCGCAGGAGAGTGGTTCGTTTCGAGCTCGGAGGTTCCGTCGAGCGTCCAGCGGTTTCCGTAGGTCGCCAGGCCCTTCGACTCGAAGAACGCCTGGATGCGATCGCTCAGTTCCCGCTCGCGCGGGTCCGCCGCCCACCACGACCAGTCGACGGACCAGTTCGCCGCCGTGCGCCAGGCATCCGGCCCGAAGGTGCCGGACCGCTGGTTGCGGGCGTTGGTGACCGGCGTGCCGTCAAAGTTCGCGTACTCCGGCGCCAGCCCGGTCACGGGGTGCGTCGTCTTCTGCAGGAAGTCCCGGCTGACGCCCGCGGCCTTCGCCCAGAACGGCCGGTCGGCCACGGGGCCCCACCGGGCCCACAACTCGTAGAACGCCGGCAGGTGGTAGGACGGATCGGTGTGATCCGGCCGCCGATTGTCGGGCGTGAACCGCACCATCACGTGTTCCAGATTGAAATTTGCGCCGTCGGTCTCGATGCGGTCGGGCCGGGACGCCCACGGGCCCGTGATGACGCCCCGGTTCTTCATGTCCGAGAGCAGCTGGTCCGCCAGGCTCCGGTAGTTGTAGATGCCCGTGCCGTCACCCCAGCGCGCCGATGCGAAGTACAGCGCCATGGCGTAGTACTCCTCGCCATCTGGCGCCGGCGACTCGCTGTTGGGCGTCCCATCGGTCTTCAGGGACCAGGAGAAGAAGCCGTAGGCCGGGTGCGCCGGCGCGTCGTGGTACATGAAGGTCCTGGACCAGTTCCACAGCGCGTCGAACTCCGCCTTCCTGTCCAGCTGGACCGCGATCATCATGCCGTAGGACATGCCCTCGCTGCGCACGTCGCGGTTGTTGATGTCGCTGAGATAGGCGAGCCGACCGGCGCCGTTCTCCCCGGCCCAGTAGAAGACCGCTTGTGTCTCCGGATTCCCGTGGAAGAGCTGCTGGAACGCGGCGTCGATCTTCTGCGTGATCTCCTGGTCGGAATGACCAGCTTCCCGGAACAGGTTGGGGTACCGGCCGGTCGCGAACGCGCCGGCGGGCGGTGGCGCTTGCGCGTCAAGGACCACCTGGCCGAGGAGGAGGCAGGAAACCAATGCAGGCAACATCAGGAACCGCACGTTCATACAGGTTCTCCGTCCAGCGGGGCTTCAGTACCGACTCAGGAACGCATGCGCCGCGGGCTTGACAGAGCGCGAACGCAGCACGAATATATCCCCAGAACCAACCAGAGACTATCCCCATGCCGCTTGCCCAACAGGCTCTCACCGAACTGCGAACCGCGCATGAGTACTTCAATCGCTCCACGCGCAACCTCACCGAGGCCCAGTCGACCTTCGCCCCGGCCGATGGGATGATGACAGCCGCGCAGCAGGTGGCGCACACGGCGCATACGATCGACTGGTTCGTCCAGGGCGCGTTCCGGCCCGAAGGGTTCGACCTGAACTGGGGCGAGCAGGCGAAGATCGTCGGCAGCTACACGTCGCTCGAGCAGGCGCGCGCCTGGTTCGAACGCGCCGTCGCAAGCGCCGCTGCCAAGATCGAGTCGCTCGGCGACGCCGAGTTGCTCACGCCCGTGGCCGACGGACCGATCATGGGCGGCCTCCCCAGGATGGCGATCTTCGGCGCCATCACCGACCACACCGCGCACCACCGCGGCGCGCTCACCGTCTACGCCCGCCTGAACGGCATCGTTCCGCCGATGCCGTACATGGACGCGTAGGACGTCTCGAACGGGCGCTGTCCAGGCGCGCCCTGCTTCGACGCTGCGTCAGGGCGCCACGCCGACAGACGCCATGGCGCGGATCAGCGTGTCGCTGAGGCGGTCGAACGCCTCGTCTGCGATCTGCCGGGACGGGTTCGCGTCGTACCAGGCCACGATCTGATCGGCGCCCCTGGCAAAGGGTATCGTGGCCGCAAACCCCGGCACCAGCCGCTTGATCCTGGCGTTGTCGAAGATCATGCTGTGCGCCTTGTCGCCCAGCAGGCTGGCACCCCAGGCCGGGTCGCGCGCCGCGATGACCGCCGACGGTACGTGCACGAGTCGGGGCTCCACGCCCGCGGCGCGGCCGAGCATCGTGTAGATCTGGTTCCAGGTCAGCCACTCGTCCGACGTGATGTGCACCGCGTCCCCGACGGCCGCGGCGTTGCCGAGCAGCGGGACGAACCCTTTCGCGAAGTCCCGGTGGTGCGTCAGCACCCAGATGCTGGTCCCGTCGCCGTGCACCACGACGGGCGCGCCGCGCCGCATGCGTTCGATGACGGTCCATCCGCCGCGGACCGGCAGCGTGCGCTCGTCGTAGGTGTGCGACGGGCGCACGATGGTCGTCGGGAACTTCTCCTCGCGGTAGGCCTTGACCAGCCGCTCTTCGCAGGCGATCTTGGCCTGCGAGTATTCCCAGACCGGGTTGTCGAGCATGCACGACTCGGTCACGGGCAGCCGGGACGGCGGCGTCTGGTAGACGGACGCCGAGCTGATGAAGACGTACTGGCCGACCTGGCCTCGGAACAGCTCGAGGTCGATCTCGACGTGTTCGGGCGTGAAGGCGACCCAGTCGACCACGACGTCGAAGCGCCGGGTCCCGAGCGCGTGCCGCGCGGACGCCGGGTCGCGGATGTTCCCATGCACGACCGACACGCCCGCCGGGACGGGGCGGTCGCTCACGCCCCGGCAGAGGATCGTCAGCGCGAGGCCGTCTCGCACGGCCGCCTCTGCACAGGCCGAGCTGATGATCCCGGTTCCGCCGATGAACAGCACTCTCATGGGTGTGGGACCGTGACTACAGGTACTGGTTGATGATGTTCTCGATCCGTGACGAAGCCTCCGGCCCGGAGATTCCTCTCCGATTCAGGGAAGTACTCGCGTGATCCGACAAAGTAGGACATGTCACCCTCCTGCTCGACGCGACACGAACTGCGGCTTCAGCAGACCGACATACTTGACGTCATGATCGCACGTACGTGTCCACCGGCCGATGGTATAGTTGTCGCCGCGAATTGTCTTGAATCGGGCGGGGGAGTCGAATGGCGGACGACGTCTCACACTCCACACATTGCGACGGCCGATTCAGCCAGATCTGTCTGGTGGTGGCGCTGGCGGTGGCCACGTGCGCCGGCCCGGCGCGCGCCGAGACCGGCCACGATCTGTGGCTCCGCTACACGCTGGTGGAGGACGCGACGCTCCGGGCCAGTTACCGTCGAGCCGCCTCGTCCATCGTCGTCGAGGGCGACACGCCGACAGGCCGAGTCATCGTGGCGGAGCTCCAGCGCGGGATGCGCGGCCTGCTCGGCGCCAGCCCGGCGGCGTCGCAGGTCGTCGGGTCGGACGGCGCCCTCCTGGTCGGCACGCCGGCGAATTCCCGCGTCGTTGCCGGCCTCGGATGGGCCGCGCATCTGGCCCGGGCCGGCGACGAGGGATTCCTCATCCGGTCGACGGTCATCGGCACACACCGTGTGACCGTGATCGCGTCGCAGAGTGAGCGAGGGACGCTGTACGGCGCCTTCCATTTCCTGCGCCTCATCCAGACACGGCAGCCGATTGCCGCGCTCGACATCACCGAGCGGCCGCGGATGGCCTTGAGGATTCTGGATCACTGGGACAATCTCGATGGCACGATCGAGCGCGGCTATGCGGGCCGCTCGCTGTGGAACTGGGCGGAGCTGCCCGGGCGCGTCGATCCGCGCATCGAGGAGTACGGCCGCGCGAACGCGTCGATTGGCATCAACGGCACGGTCCTGAACAACGTCAACGCGAAGCCCGAGTCGCTGACACCGCCGTATCTCGAGAAGACGGCGGCTCTGGCGCGGGCGCTCCGGCCGTACGGCATCCGCGTCTACCTGTCGGCGAACTTCAACGCGCCGCGTGCGCTGGGCGGACTCCCGACCGCGGATCCGCTCGACCCGGCCGTCGCGCGATGGTGGCGCGACAAGGCGGCGGAGATCTACCGCCTCATCCCCGACTTCGGCGGGTTCCTCGTCAAGGCCAACAGCGAAGGGCAGCCGGGGCCGCAGGACTATCAGCGCACCCACGCCGACGGCGCCAACATGCTGGCCGATGCCGTCGCGCCCCACGGCGGTATCGTCATGTGGCGCGCGTTCGTTTATTCGGCCGACGTCGACCCGGATCGCGTGAAGCGCGCGTACATGGAGTTCGTGCCGCTGGACGGACGATTCCGTGAGAACGTCCTGGTCCAGGTCAAGAACGGCCCGCTCGACTTCCAGCCCCGGGAGCCGTTCAGCCCGCTGTTTGGCGCGATGCCGCGCACGCCGCTCATGGCCGAGCTGCAGATCACGCAGGAGTACCTCGGCCAGTCCACGCACCTGGTGTACCTCGCGCCGATGTGGAAAGAAGTCCTCGACGCCGACACCTACGCCGGTGGTCCCGGCTCCACCGTCGCGAAGGTGCTCGACGGCAGCCTGCACGAATACCGTCGGACGGGGATCGCCGGCGTGGCCAACACGGGCAGCGACGCCAACTGGACCGGCCACCATTTCGGTCAGGCGAATTGGTACGCGTTCGGCCGCCTGGCGTGGAACCCCGACCTCACCGCCGAGGCCATCGCGGACGAATGGATCCCCATGACCTGGGGGAATGCGCCATTAGTGGCGTCGACGATTCGATCGATGATGTTGGGCTCGCGCGAGACCTACGTCGACTACACGATGCCGCTGGGCCTGCACCATCTCATCGGCGGCGACCACTACGCACCGATGCCGGACAACGCCGACCCGCGTCGCGCGGACTGGTCGGCGGTCTACTATCACCGGGCCGACCCGGGGGGCATCGGCTTCGACCGCTCGGTGCGCGGCACCAACGCGGTCGGCCAGTACCGCTCGCCGCTTCGCGAGCGCTGGAACGACCCGGCGACATGCCCGGAGGCGCTGCTCCTCTGGTTCCACCGCCTGCCGTGGGACTACCGGCTCGTGTCAGGCCTGACGCTGTGGGATGCGCTCGTCAGGCAGTTCGCGAAGGGGGTCGAGGACGCGCGGCTCATGGAGTCGCGCTGGACGACGCTGCGCGGCAAGGTCGATGACCAGCGCTACGAGGCCGTGCTGGGCAAACTGCGGCAGCAGATCGCCGATGCCGCCGCCTGGAGTGACAAGACGCTTCAGTATTTCCAGCAGTTCAGCAAGCGGCCGAGCCGGTAATTACCATCACCGCAGGCGAGGATCCATGTCCGACTCCACCCAGAAACTCCCCACCCGGGAGAAAATCGGCTACGCGATGGGCGACGTCGCGACGAACTTCTTCTTCCAGTCGATGATCCTCTACCAGACCCGCTTCTACACGGACACCGTCGGGCTGTCAGCGGTCGCCGTAGGCACGATGTTCCTCGTCCTCCGGCTTGCCGATGCCGTCTTCGATCCGGCCATCGGCGCGATGGCGGATCGGACGCGCACGCGGTGGGGGAGCTTCCGGCCGTGGATACTCTGGACGGCCGTGCCGTTCGGCGTGATCTTCTGGCTGGTCTACGTGACCCCAAACGTGGGCCCGGCAGGCAAGCTCATCTATGCCTACCTGACCTACACGCTGGTCATGATGCTCTACTCCGCCAACAACACGCCGTATTCAGCGCTGATGGGCGTCATGACGGCCGACGCCAGCCAGCGGAGCAGCCTGGCCAGCTACCGCTTCGTGGGCGCGCTGGTCGGTCAGTTCATCATCCAGGCCCTGCCCCTGCCGCTGGTCGTCAAGTTCGGCGGCGGCGATTCGGCTCGGGGCTGGGCGATCACCATGGCGATCTTCGGCGCGCTGATCATCGTCCTGAACTTGATCACGTTCGCCACCACCCGCGAACGCGTGCAGTCGCCGCCGGGCGATCGGCACCCGATTGGTGACGACATCAAGGACGTGCTGACCTGCCGTCCGTGGCTGGTGATGTTCGTCCTCACGCTGCTCGTCTTCACGATGCTCGTGGTCCGCGGCAGTTCGTCGAACTACTTCTTCGCCTACTACCTGGATCAGCAACAGGTCAGGGCGTTGCTCGGCACGGTGGGCCTGGTCGGACTCGGAGGCGAGGCCACGGGCTGGAAGGCCATGCTGGACGGGCTCGGTCTGCTCGTGAAGCCCGACAGCTCGAACGCCGCTGCGGTGGGCCTGAGCCTGTTCTTCGTCGTGGGAAGCCTCGTGCAAATCGCCGGCATCATCCTCTCCAAGCCCCTTGCGGATCGGTTCGGCAAGAAGGCCGTGTTTCTCGCGGGCGTGACGGTGACGACGGCGGCCACGCTGGCGGTATTTGCTGTGGGTCCGACGTCGGTAGGCCTGCTCTTCTGGCTGGGCGTCCTGTGGGCGGTCGGGTGGGGCCCGACAGTGCCGCTGCTATGGGTGATGATTGCGGACGTGGCGGACTATTCGGAGTGGAAGACGTCCCGCCGCGCCACAGGATTCATGTATGCCGGCATCCTGTTCGCGCTGAAGGCCGGCCTGAGCCTGGGCGGAGCGCTGAGCGCGTGGATCATCGACGCCTACGGGTACGTGCCGAACGTGGCGCAGACGGAACGGGCGCTGCAGGGCATTCGCCTGGGGGCGAGCGTCTACCCCGCCGTGATGCTCGGCTTCGTGCTCGTCTGCCTCGCCATCTACCCGATTGGCAAGGCCCTCGGCCTGAAGATCCAGCAAGAACTGACGGAGCGCCGCAAGGGGTTCCAGGCCGCCCTAACGTCCTGAGGAGCGCGCGATGACGTCTGAACTCCGCAACGCCCCGTTTCGCGACGCCGCGCGGCCGTTCGACGAGCGTGTCGACGACCTGCTCGCGCGCATGACGCTCGAGGAGAAGGTGGCCCAGATGCTGTGCATCTGGCAGCAGAAACCCGCCGCCCTGGTGGACGACCAGGGCCGATTCGACCGCGCGAAGGCGGACGCGCGGTTCGCGAGCGGCGACGGCCTCGGGCAGGTCGGGCGGCCCAGCGACGCCGGTGGCGGCCTGACCGCGCGGCAGATGGCCGAGCTCACGAACGACATCCAGCGGTTCTTCATCGAGCATTCGCGCCTCGGGATCCCCGTCATCTTCCACGAAGAGTGTCTGCACGGCCACGCGGCGAAGGAGGGGACCAGCTTCCCGCAGCCCATTGGCCTGGGCGCGACCTTCGATCCAGGACTCGTGCAGCGGCTCTACGAGATGACTGCCGCCGAGGCCCGAGCCCGCGGCACCCACCAGGCGCTGACGCCGGTCGTCGACGTGGCACGCGACCCGCGCTGGGGCCGCGTGGAGGAGACCTTCGGCGAGGACCCGTACCTGGTCACCCGGATGGGCGTGGCGGCCGTGCGCGGGTTCCAGGGTGACGCGACGTTCGCCGGCAAGCGGTACGTCATCGCGACCCTGAAGCACTACGCGGCGCACGGGCAGCCCGAGTCGGGCACCAATTGCGCCCCGGCCAACGTCTCCATGCGCGTGCTGTGCGAGACGTTCCTCTCACCCTTCAAGGCGGCGATCCTGGAGGGGGGCGCCCTCAGCGTGATGCCGTCCTATAACGAGATCGACGGCGTCCCGTCGCATGCGAATCGCTGGCTGCTCCAGCACGTGCTCCGCGACGAGTGGGGCTTTTGCGGTTTCACCGTGTCCGACTACTTCGCGGTCCGGCAACTGCACGAGAGCCCAGACGCCGCCAGCCACCACGTCGCGCGCGACGGGAAGCACGCCGCGGCGCTGGCCGTGACCGCGGGTGTGGACATTGAGCTGCCGGACCCGGATTGCTACCCGTACCTGGTCGAACTCGTGCGGGAGGGCACGGTCTCCGAATCCGTGATCGACGATCGCGTGCGGCCGATGCTTTGCGCGAAATTCCAGCTCGGCCTGTTCGACGATCCGTACGTCGACCCGGCCGAGGCTGAACGGATCGTCCGGGAGCCCGCGCATCGCGAACTGGCCCTGGAGGCCGCGCACAAGACCATCACGCTCCTGAAGAATGATGGGGGAGTGCTTCCGATCGATCCGCGGACGCTGCGTACCATCGCCATCATCGGCCCGAACGCCGATCGTGTGATGCTCGGCGGCTACAGCGGCGTGCCGCTGCACGCCAGTACCGTCCTGCAGGGCATCAGGGACCGCGTCCCGCCAGGCGTCGAGGTGCTCTATCACGAGGGCTGCAAGGTGACGGTCGGGGGCTCCTGGCAGCAGGATGACGTGACACCCGCTGACCCGGTCGAGAACCGGCGCAGCATCGCGGAGGCCGCGCAGGTGGCGGCGCGTGCCGACCTGGTCATCCTGGCCATCGGCGACAACGAACAGACGTCGCGCGAGGCGTGGGCCTCGAATCACCTCGGCGACCGGCCCAGCCTCGATCTGGTCGGGCAGCAGGACGAACTGATCGACGCCCTGGCCGCGACGGGCCGACCCGTCGTCGCGCTGCTGTTCAGCGGCCGCCCGGTGTCGGCGCGGAATCTGGTCGAGAAGGCCGCGGCGATCCTCGAACTGTGGTACCTCGGACAGGAGACCGGCCGCGCGGTGGCCGACGTCGTGTTCGGGGACGTGTGCCCGGGCGGCAAGCTGCCCATCTCGATCCCGCGATCAGCCGGCCATGTGCCGGCCTACTACAACTACAAGCCGTCTGCGCGGCGCGGGTACCTCTTCGACTCCGTGGACCCGCTGTTCGCGTTCGGGTTCGGGCTCAGCTACACGTCTTTCTCGTTCGAGCGGCTCCGCCTCGAGCGAGCCGAGATAAGCGCCGGCCAGTCCACGCGGGTGCTGGTGGACGTGACCAACACGGGGCAACGACGCGGCGACGAGGTCGTGCAGCTCTATATCCGCGACCTGGTGAGCAGCGTCACCAGGCCGGTCAAGGAGTTGAAGGGATTCCGGCGCATCACGCTGGAGCCCGGCGAGACGGCGACGGTGGCCTTCGAGATCACACCCGAGCACCTGGCGTTTGTCGACATCGACATGGTGTGGCGGGTCGAGCCGGGCCAGTTCCGGCTGATGGTGGGCTCGTCGTCTCGGGACGCAGATTTGCAGTCAGTGACGCTCAGCGTGACGTAGGCACGCGGTGCGGCACACCGGGCCAACCGCCGAAGAGCGCGAGATCAATGGCGTCGGCCATGATGCGGTAGCCCGCGGCCGACGGGTGCAGGTGATCGCCGCCGTCGACGGCGGCCGACAGCCGCGACGGTCGATCGGGATCGCGCGTCGCCGCGTCGAAGTCGATGACCGCGTCAAACCGCCCGCTCGTGCGCATCCACTCGTTAATCGTCCGGCGATCGGCCTCGCCCTCCGGCGTGAAGTAGTTCGCGTACGTAAATCCCTCGAAGGGCATGATCGTGGCCCCGTACACGCGGATGCCGTGCGCGCGGGCGCGTTCGACGATCTGCTCGTAGGCGGCGATGATGTCGTCGGCGGTCGCCGCCGCCTCGCCCTTTGCCCTGGCGCCCGGCCCCGTGCCGATGTCATTGATGCCTTCGAGCACCACGAGCCAGCGCACGCCGGGCTGTGCCAGCACGTCACGATCGAGGCGGGCCAGGGTGTTCGGCCCGAGGCCATCGCGCAGCAGACGATTGCCGCCGACGCCGAGATTGAGCACGGCGACCGGCGGAGGACCGTTGCGCGACTGGAGCCGGCGGGCCAGGATGTCAGGCCAGCGATCGTTGCCGTTCGTGGTCGAACCCCGCCCGTCGGTGATCGAGTCGCCGAGGATGGCAATCGCCCCGGCCGACGCTGGGGCGAGCACCTCGACACCGCTCAGAAAATACCAATGGTCGACCCGCGCGGCCGCCGGAAGTTCCGGCGCGGTGACCGCATCACCGCCCTGTAGATGCGACGTCGTCCGTGAGCCCGGGTGGCCGGTCACGTCGGCAGGAGCCCCTCTGACGTAAATCGTCACGGCCAGGTCGGAGAGCGGCGGCACGTCGAAGTCGACGGGATCCGACAGCACCAGCGCGCCTTCGGGAATCGTGACAGTCGCTCCGCCCCGGAACGTCAGCGGCTTGTCGCTGTCCGGGCGGATTGCGCCCCCGCCCATCGAACGGGCCACGCGGGCGGCGCGCAGGGTGAGCGGCGCCTTCCCAAACGCATTCGAAAAGCGAACGCGCAACCGGCTCCCGCCGATCGACACGTGGACGATCTGGCGAAGCGTGGTGTCGGCGAAGCCCGGCGGCGGAGGCAGATTGGCATCCTCGGTGAGCTGCTGCGACGCCGCCCAGGTGCCGATCCACGCGTCGGGGGCAGGGTCCGCGCGCTGTTGCGCCGGCGCCGCCTCCGACGTCACCAGGACTGCGACCAACACCCAGGCCAGGGGCGCCAGCGGCCTTCTCATGCTTCCCTCCGGTTGACTCACCGCCACGACGCGGCGGGTGGCTTCAGCGTGTCATCGGTCTCCCGGCGTTGTGTCTTGACGACACAATGCGAGTTCGCCATGATAGCGCAGCCCATGACGCGGCTCACGCCCCATCCGCGCATCCCAGACACGGTTCCC
>Ga0315286_10007591_pt1 | contig 10636 bp, 5 predicted proteins | sample YL17G10_0_MG_FD_205038 | JGI IMG/M metagenome (GOLD analysis project Ga0315286, IMG submission 205038) | Sediment microbial communities from Yellowstone Lake, YNP, Wyoming, USA - YL17G10_0 | ecosystem: Environmental > Aquatic > Freshwater > Lake > Sediment | place: USA: Wyoming | collected...
CCCGGGCCACGCTCGACCGGGCCTTCGCCAGCCGCAACCTCCCGCCTGCAACCCGAAACCTGCTGCTGGCTCTGCGCATGAAGCTGGCCCGCAACCTGGATGAGTTTCTGGCGGCGGCGGCGCGCACCCCCGCCACCATCTCGCTCGACGTGGACGGTAACGAGCTTCCCGACAGCAGCCGGCAGCCCCTTCCGTTATTCGACGCCGACGCGGCGCAGGCGCTGACCGAGAAGCTGCCCCTGCCGGCGCTGATCGCCTCCGTGAAGAGCGGCGCTCTGCCCGCGCCGCTGCGCCGCCAGGTAGCGATCGCGGCATGGGTCAGGGCTGTCATCCTGGGCCAGGACGGCTCAGCGAAGGAGCTGATCCCGGCGCTCGAACAGCTTGTGCCGGAGTTGAAGCCTGAGCTGGCGGCGTACGCTAAGGCGCCCGACGCCGCCGCCCGCCGCTTCACCGCGGCCCTTCTGATGCTCCGCGTTCCGGGCCTGCGGCCCTACGTCGTGCCGGGGGTGGGGCGCGAGACGCCGGTCGCGCGCCTCGACAACTTCCGCGACAACTGGTGGTGCGCCCCGCGGCTCCCCGGCAAAGACGAGTTCCGGATGCTGCCGCCCGGGCTCAGTGAAATGCTTCAGACCGGCGGGCCCCTGAAGGTTCTGTATCCCGGCGGCAAGGTCGATTCTCCCGGCTTCCTGACAGCGGCGCAGAAAGAGGAAGCGGAGAAGGAATGGCAGCGCATTTCCACGTGCGGCACGGGGCCAAACTACCTGGCGGCGCAGGTCCTGGAATGGGCGAAGGCGCACCCGGACGATGCGCGGGTCCCTGAGGCGCTGCATCTTGCCGTGCGCGCCACTCGCTACGGATGCACCGACAAGGACACACCGCGCGTCTCCAAGGCGGCGTTCGATCTGCTGCATCGCCGTTATCCGAAAAGCCCCTGGGCGGAGAAAACCAAATATCGGTACTAAAATGTAGGAAATAGGCCGCAGATAAACGCAGATTCACGCAGATCAGAAACCCGCAACTTGGCCTCCGGAGCCCCTGGGGATCCCAGCCTGCGGAGGGGGCGGGGCCGCCTGTTTTCGGCTGCTTAACTGGCTGGTTTAATGGATTATAAGACGGTTGAATCCATTTCTACTTCGTTTATTTTGTTATGGTTACATTACCGTAGCCATTATTTTAATGGTTATATACTGGCGGGAGCCGAAAAAGTTCTGGAATCATCACTCTGTTCCTATAATTTCAGCATAGCATACGCTGTCAAGTTTTTCGGCCCTTCCGGCTCGCTCGCAGTTGAAAACAAAGCAAATAAAGTTCGGACGCGATTTTTCAGGTTTTCGCCTGTGAGCCACGTGCCGGCGCGGCGGGCAATCAGTCCGGCGGCTAACTTGCTGTCCCTGCGCGCTTTAGCGGGCTGCCACCGCTCGCAGTTGGCCGGTGCTTACTGCGCGCGGTTTCCCTCAATTTCCGGCTGAGGAGCCAGCCGAATCGGTCGGTAAACACTGGGCGACTTATGGGGAGTGATGCAAAATCGCCGCAGCACGGGCAGATGAATCATTTGCGGTCTTCAGGCCCGCTGGGCGGCCGAGCTTCAGATCTTCGGCCTTGTAAACCACACCCATGCCGCCCTCGCCCAGCTTCTCCAGGATGCGGTAGTGCGAGATGGTCTTGCCGATCACGCCTAATGCCTGTGGGAGAGATGTTAGGCCCAGCCTGTTGGCAAGTCAACCCGGTTGGCCGATGCGGCCGCCCGGCCGAACACCAGCGAGCATATCGCTCGCAGCCACTACGCCAAGTGGTCCGCCGCCCGCCAGGAACGAATCGCGACAATTATGCGGTTGGTAAACGGCGGCGAGGCGGCGGAGGCAGCGACGACAGCGGGGCTTGCGAAAGTCCCGGCCATGATTCAATAAGCAGGAACTTCAGCGCGACCAGGCGGCCGCGCCGGAGAAATGGTAATTGTTGGGATACCCACTCGTCGTGGACGCTGGCTAGAGCGCCATCAAGGCGGGGAAAAGAGGATCCCAGCGGGTCTTCGGAATAATGTTGCCTGGGAATTGCTGGCGGGTCATGGAGGCGCCCGTGCCGCTGGTGGTGAGCGGGTCGAAGATGCTCCGGCTCTTCGAGAAATCGCCAGTGGTGCTGGCCCGAGGAAGCACGAAGGCAGCGGCGCCCGAATCATACCGGTCGGCCCTGATTGGGCGATTTTTGTCTCGCGCGCAAATCCAGAGGAACTGGACGAATTCAGTAGTGCCGCCCCTCCACTTAACCGCTGCTCATCGCTTGACCGATCCCTCTGCTTCTGCTAAGTTTCGTGCGGAATTCGGCGTCGCATATACCTTGCGCGCCAAGGCGGCGCCAGTGGCAGGGACTTCTGTCACGCTATACATCAGCAGGAGAAGAAGCAAAATGAAATCCAGTATGCAGCCGCGTCCTGGCCGGGAAGCCGGCTGGGTGGTTCTCATGGTACTGCTGGTAGCGCTGCCCGCAGCGGCGCAGAGCACCGGCGCGATTATGGGACAGGTGACCGACCTCTCAGGTGCTGTCGTGCCTGGCGCAAAGGTCGTAGTGACCAGTGTCGAGACCGGCATCGAGCGGCCGACCATCACGACCTCCGAGGGCTACTACTCGGTGCCGTCGCTGCCACCCGCCAACTACACCGTTTCGGCGGAGATCGCCGGCTTCAAGAAGACTATCTCGGCGGCAACGAAGGTGGACACGACAGCGACCGTTCGCGTCGATTTAATGTTGGCGCCGCAGGACTCGAAAGTATCGATCGAGGTGACCGCCCGGCCGCCCGCGCTCGAAACCGAGACGTCCATGACTGGAGACACGGTGACGGGCAAGGAACTGACGGATCTGCCACTGAACGGGCGGAACTCGTTGGAACTGGCGATGACGGTCGCCGGAGTTCAGGGCGAAATGGGTTCGGACGAGGCGGGCATCGGCTACAACGTTCCGTCGCCGGGTTCCGGGCTGAGCGTTAACGGCGGCCGGCCGGGAATGCTCGGCATCATGTCGGACGGCATGAACGCGACCAGCATCGCCTATTCCCGCGCGACCGTCACGTTCTCGCCCGACAATACTGAGGAGTTCAAGGTCATCTCGTCCAGCTTCTCCGCCAAGTACGGAGTGACCGGCGGCGGCATCATCAGCACGGTCAGCAAGAGCGGCGGGCAGGAGTTTCACGGCAGCGCGTTCTGGTTCACGCGCAATCCCGCGCTCACCGCGCGGACCTTCTACCAGCCCACCGCTTCCGGCATGCGGCGCAATGAGATGGGCGCGACCATCGGCGGGCCAGTGCGCATCCCGAAGGTCTACAACGGCAAAGGGAAGACCTTCTTCTTCGCGAGTTACGAACCGAAACGGCGGCGCGACGAGACGGCGCAGTGGGCGCACGTGCCGACCACCCAGGAGCGCAACGGCGACTTTCGTGATTCCTGGGTCAGCCCGGGAGCGGCGCGCCCGCTGTTGTACCAGCAAATCGAATGCGTGGACGCTGCTTGCAGCGGTCTGAAATGGCTCAACCGCGCCACGAACACCACGGTGTATCCGCTTTTCTGCGCCGACTGCCCGCCCGACCAGGTGGGGCACGTGATTCCCAAGAACATGCTCGACCCCGTGGCGCAGAAGTTCCTCTCCTACGTCCCGATGCCCAACATGCCGTACGACAGCCAGGGGCGGAATTTCATTGGCGTGCAGGGCGTCAGCGCGACCGATGACCGCTGGAACGTGAAGATCGATCACAACGTCTCGGCCAGGAATCATCTGAGCGGCCGCTATACGAATATTCCGAATATGTCGAACCGGTACAATCTGGTCCGCGATTACTACCTGGCGCAGGCGCCGCCGTCGGACCAGGCCATTACCCGTCAGGCGTACCTCAGCGATACCCATACCGTCACGCCCCGCATCGTGAACGAATTCCGCGCCAGCGTCACGCACTCCAACTACACGCGGCGGAATCCCGGCGACCTCTCGCAGGTGAACTACACCAAGGACACATTCGGACTGCCCAACTTCACCGGCTGGGGCTACCCGAAGATGGTGGCGGACATGTTGACGATGGGCCCGCTGCAGGATATGCAGAGGAATTTCGAAAACCAATATCAGGCGGCCGACGACGTAACGTTCGTTTTCGGCCGGCACAACATTCAGGTTGGCTTCGATATGCGGCGGCTGCAACAGAATACTCTTTCCACGGGACTGCTGTTTTCCAGCGGCGGCCAGTATAATTTCAATTCGGCCAATTCCACCGCGTCGGGGAATGCCAGCATTCCGACCGGCGCCGGCGGGTATCCGTTCGCCAGTTTCATCCTCGGCGTGCCGAATGGCATCTCACTCAGCGCCAGCAGCGTTCCCTATTACTATCGATACAAGACCCAGGCAGCCTACTTCCAGGACGACTGGAAAGTGCGGTCCAACGTCACCCTGAACCTGGGCGTGCGCTGGCAGTATGTCAGCCCGCGGGCCGAGAAATACAACCGGCAGGCCAGCCTGGATGTCGACCATCCTTTCACCGTGAACAGCACCACGGCGGCCGGCGCTTACAACGGGACCGTGGCGGCGTTCAATTATCTGTTCACGGGGGCGGGAACGGGGTCGGATTATCTGGAACCAACGCACAAGAAGAACTTCGAGCCGAGAATTGGATTTGCCTGGATGCCGCATACCCGCTGGAGTAAGAAACGCGGACTTGTGATCCGCGGCGGCTACGGGATCAGTCACACCAATTCCAACGCCGCCAATGGCGCCACCCCGTATCCGGCGTTCGGGTTGGGCAACACATCGGCATGGAACTACACGCAGTGGACCGGCACCGGCGCGGCCCCGGTGACGCAGACCGCCAAGCCCAACCAACTGGTCTCGATCGGGCGCAACATTCCGGCCGTGATCGCGGATCCCACTATCACCCAGGTTCCCGCCGACGGCAAACTCTGCCAGGGCTGCGTTCCGGCCGACACGCGCGTGTCCGGCATCACCAACTTCACCTTCGTCAAGCGCAATAATGCGCCGTACATCCAGACCTGGAATCTGACCACGCAGGCCGAGTTGAAGTGGGGTATGGTGGCATCCCTCAGCTACATGGGGCAAAAGGGAACCCACCTGCCATCCATCAAGTACAACATCAACGCTCCCGAGGCGACGAAGTTTGCGGCCGCGCTGGACCAGGGGATCGACCCGACGCAATCTGTTCCCGATCCCTACGGCCGGATGAACGCCAATGGCAGCCTGAAAACGGTCACGCTGCAAGATCTGATGCGCCCGTGGCCGACGGTCGGCGACGTTCAGGTGCTCGGGGTCACGGATGACCTCTCGATCTATCATGCCGGCACCGTGTCGATCGAGCGGCGCTTTGCCCACGGGTTTGGTGCGCGCCTCAATTACACGTACTCAAAATCCATCGACACCGGTGGCGACTCCGCCAACGACGGGCAGAACCAGTTCAACTGGGGTTTCACCAAGATTCAGGCGCGCGGCAATCTGAAGCTGAACCGGTCGGTATCGCTGTTCGATTCGCGCCATCGCTTCAACTTGACCATGAACTCGGAACTGCCGTTCGGCGCGGGGAAGGCGTTCCTGAACCGGAGAGGTTTTCTGAACCATCTTGTGGGAGGCTGGAGCCTCAACGCGGTGGGCAGCCTGTATAGCGGCCGGCCGTTCCCGCCGACACTTGGGGACACCAACGGAATTCCGGCACTCAGCGGCAACAACGTGGTCCGGCCCGACCTGGTCCTGGGAGTGCCCGCCATCAACCCGAGGTGGACTCGGGAAGGGGCGAGCAACATTCCCTACTTCAATCCCGAGGCATTCGCCCGCCCGGCATACGGAAAAACGGGCAACGCCCCGCGCAGTGTCGATTGGATGCGTACCCCCTGGCAGCCCGGGCTCAACGCATCTATGGCCAAGAACATCTATCCGTTCGAGAACCGCCGGCGCTACGCACAACTTCGTCTCGATGCATTCAACGTCCTGAACCACACCTGGTTCACGACGAATCCGAATTCCAGCATGAGCGTATTCAGCAGCGCGCCGACCATCAGCCGGACGGGACTCTCGCTGGCCGGGCAGATCCCATACCTGATCGGAAAGAGCGCGGCGTCGTATCCTGTAGGTTCGCGCGAATACTACATGGCGCAGACATATAACGTGAACTTCGGTGTCTTCAGCATGAACAACAACCACTCAGGCCGCACGGTCTCGATCGCGCTGAGACTGAACTGGTAGCGTCGGAGCGCCGAATGAGAACCAAACCGTTGCACTGTGGTTCGTGCAGCTCGATCAGGTGGCCCGTGTAGATGTGGCCCTACAGGTCGGAGCCGTTTCTGCAAGCGTGAAGGTCACCGCGAAAAACGTGCTGGGCATCAGCGATGCATATCGCCCGCCGCCACTACGCGAAGTGGTCGGCCCCCCGCCCGAAATGAAATTGTCGGAAACAGCGATCATCGCGGAATTCAGACAAGCTGGTTTCAAATTTCGGAGCCGCTCAGACATTCTGCTGTACCAATATTTCCTGACGTTCGTCCGGCGTTGATGTCCCCATCGGCGAAGCGCAACCAGTTTCCCCGAGCGCCGTGCATTGGCGCGATCGGATGATTCCTAAACACTAGGCGACAAGGCAGGACCGATCCGCCAAATCTGGGGCGAATCCTGCAAGTCGGAGAGACTTGCTTTGGCGGCGGTCGCGGCTACTTGATGGACGAGTTAAACGGTGGTTGCGCCGCCGTTCGCTGTCGTGACAGCCGCTCTTAGCGGCGATCCTCCAGGAGGCTAACGGTAGGAGTCAGGCACGCGGGGACCGCGTCGCCTGGACTCCTTGGTTCGAGGTCAGTTCCTGACCTTCTCGAATGCCATCTCCTCCCTGAAGAGGGCTGGGTTGTTCTTGTTCTCGCTGATGGCTTTGGCCAGCGCGTCCGATGACCCCGCATCCGTCTTGACGACATCGGCATTCAGCATGCGGACACGGAGCGTGTTTTCAGCGACCGAGTAAGCAGCAAACTGGAATACGCGGTTGTCCTCAGGGAGTCCGCCTTGAACCGTTCCAATCCATTCCAGTTGGACGAGCGTCTTGCCGGCAGTGCTGCAGAGGGAGGCGCGGGCAAACATCGCATCTTTCGCGCCCGAAGGGAATGACACCAGGTACTCTTGCTTGCTGAGTGGCAACACAAGTAGACGTTCAGTTTGTCCGTCCTTATTCGTTCTCTCCCACAACCCCACGACGCCATTGTCGATTCCCATCCCTGCGGTCTTCACAAGCGGCACCGTGTAGTCGCACCCCGCAAGCATTGCACATGCAACCAAGACGATCAGTTTCTTCACCTTCTCTCCCCTTCCCGTTTCCTGGAACTGATAATTAGGCCGACCTGCATAAAACCGACCGCCCTCAGTCTAACAAGGCGGGCCGGAAAGCCCTTGCCTAAAGGCGCGCAGACGGAAGCCCTGCGAACGGGGCTAAAAACCTTCATTGTCCTACGACCCAGGCCTGAAGGCCTGGGCTAGGGAAAAACCTGTACCCCACATTGGCAGACATCAGTGGAAGTTGAATCAGTTCACCGACCTTCATTCGCTTACCGGCTCAGTCTCCGCGCGGCAAACCAAGAATACTTCAACCCGAACGCCCGGTCAAACCTGCGAGTCAAGGGCACAGGGCCGCGCCGAGTTGTTTCCCCCCTTGCGTGTTGGCGAATGCCAGCGTGCCGCCCGGCAACGCCGGATAGACGCCGCAGTGTTTACGAATCTGCCTCGCTTGGCCGTATAGTCGGCTTACCGGAGAAGTGGAGGAAACCCCGAAGGGTGCCCGTGGAGTTCAGCCCCAGGTTACCCGCCGAAAGTCGTGATGCTCGCGCAGCCGGCGGGTCAGCGGGAACGCCCGGCCCCTGCGGTACCGCTTGCTGTCTGACACATGGTTGCGGCACAGATGCCTCGCCGGCTTATCCGCGAAAATCCGCGTAATCCGCGGATTCGGCCCCGTCTCTTTGGTTCCTCCCCGCGGGGCTTCCTTAATCTGTTGCCCATCGCGATTCACTTGGACGGCCGGTAGAGCTATCGGGGGCGGGGAAATCCCCGAAGAACGTGGAGCACGCTCTCTGCCAACCGACCCTGGGCCGCAAGCGCCTCAAGTTTCTTGTACACGTCGGATGGCGATTGCGGGAACCGCCTGCCCACCGCTGCTACCGCGATCGCCTGAAGGTCGTCGTAAACTCTGAAAACGATCCGGTAGTTTCCGCAGCGGAAGCTCCTCCACCCTTCCAAGGGGCGGCGCAGCTCCTTGGAACAGCTATAGGGCTCCTGGGCTAACCTTCCCAAGATGTGTTTACGAAGGAAGTTTCTGGCGTCCTTGGGGAGCGCCTTTACATCCGCCAGCCCTTCGCCGGTAAACTTGACAGCGTACACTCATCCCTCCCCAAAGGCCTCCCCGAAGGAATGCAGCTTCCCGAGACGCATCTCTTCATCGACCGTCTCCCCGGCCTTCAGCAGCCGGCTGAACAATTTCGAGTCCGTGGCGATTTCCAGTGTTTCCAGCGCGGCGCTGAAGTTTTGGAGGATTTCCTCGAAGTAGCGCTTGTCTACAACGCATTTCTCGTCTTCTTCCTCCCGTGCCCGGACCACCACCACGGTGCGGCCCTTGGCCTTCCTGAGGACGGAACTCTGCCGCTGCCGCAGTTGCGTCCTGTTGGTTTCAACGGTTTCCGGTTCCAGCAGAGCCTTGGTTTTCATGGCGCCTCTCGTTTGTGTACGACCATTATGTACGTCTCGTACATGGTTATTGTACACGAACTTCACCCGCCGCCGGAACCGGCTGCGTGCAAGTCAGCGAGCACCCGGGGGGCACCCGCCGCCCGTCGTTCGCTTATCCGCGGATTCGGCCCCGTCTCTTCTGCGGTCCATTCCCAATTCACTTCAGCGAGGCCAGGGCGGCGCGGGCGGCGAGCTGGTACGGGTTTAGCTCCACGGCCCGGGCAAACGCCTGCCTGGCACTTTCTGGCTGATTCAAGCCGAGGTAGCCGAGGCCGGCGATGTAATGAGCCTGGCCCTGGCGGGCGCGCCGCGATTGCCGCTTACCGAACTTGGCGAAGTAATCGACAGCCTCGCCCCGCTCGAGCGCGGCGGTGGCCGCATCGAGCAATTGCTGGAAGATGGCCGCGGCCTTCGCCGCTTCGCCCAGCTTTTCGAGCGAGCGCGCCTGGTAGTAGAGAATGGCGGCGCCACTGTCGGCGGTCGGCCGGGGGTGCTCTTCGCTGCCCGCCGGTTGCGCTGCCGATTGCTTCCAGGCCTCGCGCGCCTGCTGCCGTTGACCCAGCGCATCGAAAGCCGTGCCGACCCAGTAAAGGATTTCCGGCGCACGTCCACCGCGATAGGACCGCGCTGCTTCAAGGTTCTGCGGAAACGTGAGCGCGGCCTGGAAGTCGGCCAGGGCGCCGGAGAAATCCTTCCGGGCCGCGCGCCCCTGGCCGCGCAGCAGGTGCGCGTCCACCCAGGGATCCTGCACGCTGACTCGCGCTCCGCCCTCCCAACTGTGGAAATGGCGGTTGGCCAGAAGATCGATGGCCCGATCGTATTGGCCCGCCTGAACGAGAAGCCCGATCTTGCGGGAGAGCGCGTCGTCGCGCTCCAGCACGGCCGCATCGTGGAGCTCGAGCATCTCCAGGCGCTTTTCGATGCTTGCTCCGGCCTCCTCGTAGAACTGGTCAAGTTCGTAGAAGTACATGGCATCGGCCGGGTTCAGCCGAACCGCGGTCTCCAGCGAAGCAATCGCCTTGTCAAGAGCGCCCTCCTGCCTGGAATAGGCGATGGCAAGATTGCGATGAACTACAGCCAACGAGCCATCCAACCGGCGCGCCGCCTCCCATTCACTCGCGGCGTTTTCCGGCTGGAGATCGTACAGCAGATTTCCCAGGTAGTAGTGAGCCCGCGCGTCGGCCGGGTTTGCCTGGATGGCTGCGCGGAGGGCATCGGCAGCCTCGAGCTGGAATGGAAAGCCGTAGTCGGGACGCGCCGCGGCCGCCTGCCGGTAGTAGCCGCCCGCCTGCTCGCCCCGGCCCTGCTTCTCAGCGAAATAGCCAAGGTAGTAATGCACCATGGGAGGGACGCCTGGCGAGGCGGGCAGCGGGACAGCGAATTGCGGCAGGCGCGCCGCCCGCCCCGGTGACTTCGCCATCTGCAGAAGCACGGCGGTGGCGTCATCCAGGAAGCCCGCATTTGCGTATTCCACCGCGGTTTCCAGGCCCGCTTCCGGGAACGCCTTCAGTGCGCTGAGCAGCGGCGCTGCTTGCTGCGTCCCCAGCGCCCCTTTTGGGCCGCCTGCCAAAGCGCGTTCGGCGAGAGCGCGCATGTCGAGCGGGTCGATCCGTTCGATTTCCGCGACGGTCCGAGCCGATTCCGCCCCCCTGCCCGTATGCCTCAAGACGGTGGCTTTCAGGCTCAGCGCGCGGGTATCGGAACCATTCAACCGCAGCGAGCGCTCCAGGAACTCCAGCGCGGCCCCGAAGTCGTGACGGAGGCAGGCGATTTCCGCCAGCGAGTATGACGCGGCGGCTTCCCAGGCGCGGCTCCAGGCCGCCTGGTGAAAGGCATCGTAAGCGCCCTCCAGCTTGCCTTGCGCCTGGAGCGCGACGCCCAGGTAGTAGCAGGGCTCGCCGTC
>Ga0315286_10007592_pt1 | contig 10636 bp, 9 predicted proteins | sample YL17G10_0_MG_FD_205038 | JGI IMG/M metagenome (GOLD analysis project Ga0315286, IMG submission 205038) | Sediment microbial communities from Yellowstone Lake, YNP, Wyoming, USA - YL17G10_0 | ecosystem: Environmental > Aquatic > Freshwater > Lake > Sediment | place: USA: Wyoming | collected...
TGACGAGGCAAGAGGGGGTCAAACCTACCTTTTGCTGCAAAAGGTAGGTTTGACCCCCTCTTCAGGCCTCGCGCCTACTTCTTGGCCTCGAACAGCGTCCACGGATAGGCCTTCATGTCCTTGAGATAGGGCGCTTGCCACGCATACTCGGGGTGCTTGGCCAGAAAATCCGCCGCCACAAAGTCCCTCCCGCACGGGTGGCCCATGTGCGCCCAAAACTTCATCTCCTTGACCAGCGCGCTCGACGTCACTTTGCCCTGGACCGACCCGGCCGGCGAGAACGGCGCCCAGCTGAACTCGGGCGTCCCCTTGGGGTCCTCGTCGACGTGGCCGCACAGGACGTTGCTGTTCGACCCCGTCTTCCCGGTCGCCATATCGACGTGGTCGGCCTCGAACAGCTTCCCGTCTTCGACGTCGAGATAGCCCTTGTACTCCTCCATCAACTGCTCCCACCTCGCCTTCCTCATGAGCACCGACTGCGTCTTGTTCGCCGCATCGAACGTCGTCTCCTCGGCGATGACCTTCTCATCTCCCGGGAAGTTCGAGCCGATGAAATAGCCGTCCATCGTCCGCCACAGCCGCTGGTTCTTGAGCCCCAGCTCAAACTTGGCGATCTCGTTCGTCTTCGTGTCGCCGACGAGCCAGTCGTTGGCGTAGGCGCCATTGTTGTCGGCGCTCATGATACGGACGAAGTCGTCGATCGACGCCGCGTACTGGGCAGCCTTCCTTGCCCGCATGAACTCGGGCGTGCCTTCTTCGCGGAAGCCCTTGAACGTGCCCATGGTCGTCTCTGTATAGACGAGGCCCGCGCCGTTCATGACAAAGTCGTCGCCGCTGTGGATGGCCCCAGGCAGGCAGTCCATCAGGATGCGCTCCCCCGCAGCCGGGACGATGTCGGCGATGACGTTCCAGCGCGACCCGATGATGTAATCGACCCAGTTGTTATGGCCGACGACGAACTTCTTATCCTCGGTCCAGCTCCCCGTGGCGATGAAGGCGCTGCAGTAGCCCGGGGCTTTGTTGTCGCCGGCCCCCTTGCGGGCCATTTCATCGAGGTACGGAACATAGTACCAGGCGAGCTCGATCCAGCCGTTGAGGACGGTGATGTCCACGCGGTCGTATTTCAAGCGCGGCAGCCGGGCCCGCACCCCCGAGACGATGCCCTCGATCTCCTCCTGGTACTCGGCTTCGAGCTTGGGCCAGAACATGCGCTCGGCCGCCTCCCGGTAGAAGGCCCAGTCACGTTTCGTCGAGCCCTCAAGGAAGTGGGCCAGCGCCTTTAGGACATCATCGATCTCCGTGGCCAACAGCCAGCCGTGCTGGAAGCCGATCTCACGTGGCGTGCCCTCGAGGTGGATGTTAATCCAGCCGTTGGTGTCGGTGCGAGTGGCCTTGGCCAGCTCGGCGGGCGCCGCGGCAGGCGCTGCCGGCTTCTTCTTGCAGGCAGGGGAGAGGAGGGCTAGTGTAGAGAAGGCGAGGATAAGCGCGAGGGTAGTGAGTCGCGAAAGCTTTGCCGTTTTCCCGTCCGTCCCGTTTTTCTGTTTGTGCTTCATCTTGGCCGCCTCCTTCTCGGGCCCCATGGAGCCAACGCCGATATCATGCCCGACTCGCGTCGAGCGCCGCGCCAGAGAATACACCGTACCTAGCAAGAATTCAACTGGCGGGCCGTCCCGCGCCTCGCCTCATCGCACTTCTCCCTGCAGCCCCTCTCCCCGTCGCCCCACCTCTTGGACACAACCCTGCCGAAATACTATAATCGTTCACGGCCATTGCAGGCCTGATCTCGGAGACTCTGGATGAAGAACCGCTTTCTCGACGCGCTGGCCGAACGTGTCCTCCTGTGCGATGGTGACATGGGGACCGTGCTCTACGGCAAGGGCGTTTACCTCAACACCTGCTTCGACGAGCTCAACCTGACAAACCCCGCGATCGTCAAGGAAGTCCACCGCGAGTACGTTCAGAGCGGCGTCGATATCATCGAAACGAACACGTTCGGGGCCAATCGTCTGAAGCTCCGGAAATACGGGCTCAACGACAGGGTCGGGGACATCAACCGGTCCGGCGCCGCGATCGCCCGCGAAGAAGCCGGAGAGGCCGTTTTTGTGGCTGGCTCGATCGGCCCCCTCGGCGCCGGGATCGTTCCCTTGGGGCCTCTCTCCGCGGCCGAGGCCGAAGACCTCTTTGCCGAACAGGCCTCTGCGCTTCGCGACGGCGGTGTCGACCTCATCATCCTCGAGACTTTTTCCGATATCCACGAGATCGAAGCCGCCATCAAGGCAGTCCGCCGGGCATGCCCGGGCCTCCCCCTTATCGCCGAGATGACGATCGGCGAGGACGGGAACAGTCACTTTGGCACGGCTCCCGAAGCCTTCACCGCGGAGCTCGAGGACCTGGGCGCCGACGTCATCGGCGTCAACTGCAGCGTCGGGCCGGCGCCGATGCTCCAGTGCGTCAAGCGCATGGCCTGCCCAACGCCGGCATGCCGCGCGAGGTCGAGGGCCGGAATATCTACCTCTGCTCGCCCGACTACATGGCCGAGTACGCTAAGCGGTTCATCCAGAGCGGCGTCAAGGTCATCGGCGGGTGCTGCGGAACGAACCCTGCCCACATCAAGGCCATGAAGGCCGCCGTCAAGGCCCATCAGCCGCCCCGACGGGCGATCACCGCGCCTTTGCGCCCAGCCGCGACAGCGACCGTATCCGTGGTCCCCTGCGCGAGAAGTCGGCGCTCGGGAAGAAGCTCGCTGACCGTGTCTTCGTGACCAGCGTCGAGATCGTCCCGCCGCGCTGCCACGATCTGTCGGCCGCGATCGAGGCTGCCCGTAACCTCGGGCGGCACGCCGTCGACTGCGTCAACATCCCCGACGGGCCCCGGGCTAGCGCCCGGATGAGCCCCATGGCCCTCGCGGTGATCCTGACCGCGGAGGCGGCCGTAGAGGTCCTCCTCCACTACACCTGCCGCGACCGGAACCTCCTCGGCATGCAGTCGGACTTCCTCGGCCTTCAAGCCAACAAGATCCGGAACATGTTGATCATCACCGGCGACCCGCCCAAACTCGGCGATTACCCGAGCGCGACGGCCGTTTTCGACGTCGACTCCATCGGCCTCGCGAGTGTCGTCAGCGGGCTCAACCATGGCGTCGACATCGGCGGCAAGTCCATGTCCAAACCGACGTCGTTCCTCATCGGCGTGGGGGTGAATCCGGGGGCCATCAACCTGGATCACGAGATCGCCCGGTTCGAAAGGAAAATCGAGGCCGGGGCCGAGTTCGCCATCACCCAGCCGGTATTCGACATCAAGGTGCTCGAGAACTTCCTGGAGAAGACGGCCCGTTTCCGCGTCCCCATCCTCGGAGGCATCTGGCCGCTCTGGAGCCTGGCCAACGCCGAGTTCATGCACAACGAGGTTCCCGGCGCTTCGGTTCCCGCGGCGGTCATGGAGCGGATGCGCCGGGCCCAGGACAAGGGACCCGAGTTCGCCCGCGGGGAGGGAGTGGCCATCGCGCGTGAAGTGGTGAGCGCGATCAAGGGGATGGTCCAGGGCGTTCAGGTCAGCCCGCCGCTCGGGAAATGCGATCTCGCCTTAGAAGTGCTGGAAGCGCTGTAGACGGGGTGATGGGCTAGGCGGGCGCTGGGCAAACCCTGTACTGGAACCTACCGCAATTCTTGAACCTGGTGATTTTTAGGGGTCAGCTGCCTTCTTGATCTGCTTTGGCTTTTACCCTTGAAAAACGAAGATAGCTTTTTCTTCAAGGCAAAGGGCGATGACCTGCGGCTTGAATTCACAGATGATCGGGAGGAGCGCGTCGAGGGATGATTTTTCACCCGTCACAGAGTTGAGGAGCGCCCGCCCCTTGTGGATTTTGAGCGCCGCTTCCATTGCTCTCGGATTAGGGGTATCGATGGATAGCGGAACATTCGATTCGCTCTGGAGAAGCGGGATAGCCCAGCGGAGCCCTCCTATCTCCCCGTCCAAGAGAGCGGCGGCGTTCAGGTCGATGTAGGCGGCGCCGGCCTCTTCCTGTTTTCGGGCTTGTCCGCATACAAATTCCGCGTCCCGGCTTTGAAGCGCCTCGAGGACGCTTTTCCGGCTCGAGTTAAGCCGTTCGCCGATAATGATCAATGATAACCTCCAGACCTGCCTTTAGTGCTTTGTTCGTAGTGAAACGATTGCATATATCGAATAATGAGGGCAAGATGCCCTGAAGGGGATATTGTTATGGCCGACGACGATCTCGTCGTCTTACGTATAGCTCCCCCATGGCGATGAAGGCTCTGCAGTAGCCCGGAGCCTAGTTGCCCCCGGCGTTCCTTGCGGGCCAGCTCGTCGAGCCCTTGAGGAAGTGAGCGAGAAAGCGCAGAACGTCGTCGATTTTCGTGGCAGGAGCCAGCCATGTTGGAAGCCGACCTCGCGAGGCGTGCCCTCGAGTTGCACGTTTATCTAGCCGTTGGTATCGGTGCGCGCGGCCTTGGCCAGTTCCGAGGGTGGCGCAGAGGCGGGACTGGGGGCCTACTTAGAGCAGGCGGGGGAGAGGAGGGTGAAAGCGACAAGCGCGGCGATGATTAGAAAGGCGGAGGCTGCTCTAGGGATATGGCGGATATCGGCTTTTCGGGGCGCGATGACCTGATTCGGTATGTCTCAAGACTCAAGATATTCCCCTTTGGCGGGGAATCGGGGCATGAGTTGACACGGAAGGAAGAAAATTACATTTAATTTTATTAGGATATTTGATGATAGGTCGACAAGATCTTTTCTACATGTTTATCCCAGTCGTTGTTTTTTAGCCAAGTCGAATTGTCAAGAACACGCACATCGAATGATTCTGAGGCAAGCTTATCCAATTCCGCTACGGCAGCGTTGATATCACCCGGAGGATAACCTCTGGCGTACCAATTGTCCACTTGTTCGGGAAAATTGCCTAGGCACGGATATACTACGGGTAATTTGAATGTCGCGGCCATTGGCAAGACGCCAGAGGTCAAACCTTCAGTATGGGTTAGTATTACCGCATCAGCAGCAGAAAAGTAATATGCAATATCAGAAGTCTTGATGTATCGAATGTCCCTTCTCCAATTGTGACCACTGCCATGGATCTTCCGCCAGTGCATAAGAACCTTCTGAGACAGATTATTGGGATAATCGGAGAATCGTCCTGCCACAAGAAGATACTTGTTTTTTTTTGACCATCTTTTGAATATCCTATTTAATAATTCATAACCCTTGTACGGAGCTATGGTGCCGAAATAGAGCAAAATAAATTTATCTTGTGGGAGTCCCAAATGATTTCGTGCGTCAGAGGTAGAAATTTGTCGATACTGCGCTAAATAGTGCCCGTGTGGACATACGATGTGAGTTTTCGCGGTTGATATAGGGTATTCACTAGTAAATAGTTTGATTGACGCGTAACCATGATGGACGATTATATCAGAGAGTTCTGTGACGGACGCGTAAATATTCCTAGCCATAGAAAGGTTTGCGCGTTCATGCGGTCGAATATTATGCACGGTGAAGACCACCTTGGCTCCATTATCTTTGAAAAAGCCAATTCTCGATGGAATGACCTCATCGGGAGGGCCAAACACCGAGTAATCATCTCTGTATAAGCCTTCCGGCCATTGAATGTGCAATAGATCAGGGCGATAATTCGTTGTATAAAAATCCACGGGCCCAGAGATGACTTCACATCCCTGCCTTTTATAAGCTTCAATAAGAGAATAAATGTAGGTGTTTTGAATGTCTTGATCTGTAATGAGTATCCGCATCAAAACTGCCCCTTTTAGCCGCAGTCCGCTAACTTGGGTAATCCAAGCGTTGCATAATAAATACCATTCCTTGAAATCTAGCGATAGCCCAAAATGCTAAATTCCTATCAGCTCACATATGTTGCGACATTCTCCTCGGCATTGAAAGCCAGAATTAGTATCGGAACTAAGCCGGCTACTCCGCTATTCCACGTAATTAAAAGCTATAAAGAAAGGCACGGACATAATCTCACTCCGTCTTGGAATAATGATAATACTGCCTGGCGTAATACCCGTCCTGCTCGACCAAATCCACGCCGTTGAGGATGACCCCTAAACACTTCAGTTTGTGGGCATCGAGCTTCTGCTTGGCCTGCTTGATGGCAGGTATCGGCGTTTGCCCCCCCCTCGCGACCAGAATGATCGCGTCGGCCATCGGCCCCATGGCTAGAGCGTCGGAAACCGCAAGAAGTGGGGGGGTGTCGAAAAGGACATAATCGAAGCTCCGTTTGAGGTAAGCGACGAGCATGTCCATTTTTTCGGAAGTGAGGAGCTCGATCGGGTTGGCCGGCAGCGGCCCGCTAGTAATGAGCTGTAGATTGGGGATTTCCGTCGGTTTGACGATATCTAGAGGTTCCATGTGGGAGCTGAGGTATCTGCTCAATCCCGGCCCGCTGCCACTGTGTATCCCGAAAATCCTGGCCTGTTTTGGCTTTCGCAAATCGGCGTCGACTATGACGACCCGCTTGCCGGCATCCGCTAGGGTGATACCCATATTGGAGACGGTGGAGGATTTCCCTTCCTTGGCGAGAGGGCTCGTGAACAGGATTGCCTTCATCTTCCCGGGCGGCGAGGAAACGAGCAGGATCGTCCGGATGGAGCGATAGCTCTCCGCTTGGATCGATTGAGGTTCGCGCATTGCGATGAGCTCGATCTTGTTCCTTTTGATCTCGCCGGCGACCGAATCTCCGGTGGCTGCGTTGGTTTCGAGAAATCGAATCGTCCGATCCTCTTCGCGTCTCAATACCTTGGCCTCTTTCCTTCCCCCCATCCCCTTCAGTATGGAAATTATCCTGGCAAATTCCGTCTTCGGGCCTCTCGGCCTAGCTTCGGTCTCGAAGGAGGGGATCGTCCCAAGCGTCGGGACCCCGATCGAACCCGTGACGTCTTTCGAAGTCTTAACCGTATGGTTCAGGAACTCGAGACCGAGGGCCAATCCGATGCCGCCGGCCAATCCGAAAAGGATGCCCATGAGGACGTTCTTACGCCTATTCGGGAACGCCTTGCGTAGAGGATAATCGGCCTTATCTACAATCCAGACATTGAGGGCCTCCAAGCCCTTGAGTTGGGAGGAAAGGTCGGTCTCGCTTTGTCTCTTCGATAGAGCATCGAGTAACGACTTTTTATTGTCGAGCTCAATTCGCAGTCTGTAATAAACGACCGAGTTGCTGTTGGCCTTGTAGGCTTCGTTTTTCTGGATATCCAAGAACTTTTGGAAAGATTGCTCCTTGCTGAGAGCGTTTTGATAGTCGTTATAGGCATTCCGGATCAAGTTCTGGGTTTCGTTCTGAAGCGCCTCCGTAGCTGCATCTAGTTGGGATTTCAAGCGTTGCATCGCAGGGAACTCCGGCCTGACCGTAGTCAGCCTAGTGGCGTATTCACGCCTGAGGTTGATATACTGCTCCCGAAGGCGCTGGATTAAGCTGCCCTCTGGAGCGTTAGGGACCTCGCCGAGGGGGGCCGCTTTTAGCTGATAATAAGCGTTGAGCTTGTTGACCCTGTCGAGCGTAGCATCCGTCAGGGCTTTGTAAACTTCCCCTATCCGACTAATGGTCGGAGTTTCCGCCGTTGTGAGAGGTAGGATGTCTTTTTCAGAGCCGTATTTGTTGAGTTCCCTTTCCTTCTCTTCTATCTCGGCCCTGAGTCCTGCGATCTGGGTGTTCAAGAACTCCGAAGCCTGCTCCGAGGTAGCATATCTCTTGCTGACGATCATCTTGACGTAGCCATCGAAGAGGGCGTTTAGTATATCAGCGGCCAGTTTCGGATTGCGGTTGCTAAATTTGACATCGACGAGCCGGGAGCGCTCAGCTGAAAAAACGGAGATGTTAGCTATAAAACTCTGGATGAGGACTTCCCGGAATACCGGATCTGCTGGATCAGGAGCCTGTTGGCCCTTTTCCGGCTTCCCCGCGAAATCGGGATTCTCGTAAAGTTTCATTTTTTCGATGATGTCAGCAGCCAAGGTCCTGCTTTGTAGGAGTCGCACGTGGCTCTGTAGATTGCTCCCAGTGCCGAATGACTGGACCTCTTCGAAAGGCAAAATATTCGGGTTGTCCTCGATCCATATGCTGCCGCTCGCCGTAAAGATGGTACTTAATGACAAGCTGTAGGCCACTGCGGCACCAACTGCTAGCGTGAAGAAGACGGCTGCCGTCCACTTCCACTTGAGGATGAGGTGCCAATAATGCTGGGCTTGCGCAAGGAGCCCCATCGAAGGCTCTTTTGGGAATTCCATAGCCATTGCCGTATCCTTTGAGATCGTCTTCTGCTCAGGGAACGATGACGATGTCGCCCTCCTCGAGATTGATGTCAGCAAACTTATCGTTAAGGACCTTTTTCAAGTTCACTCGGATCTTTATATCCTTTCCGGTGTTCTTGTCTTTGCGTTTGATCAGAATTCGGGATTTTTTGGCCCATTCCGTAGTCCCGCCTGCCTGTGCGATAGCCTGAAGCAAAGTGATTCTCTTCGAGCGCATGAAAGAAATGGCTCCGGGCGATTTGACTTCTCCGTAAACGAAGACGTTAAGTGTTTGATCAAGGGGAACAGTGACCACGTCTTTTGGCTGAAGCATGATGTTGAGGTCCTGGTTCCCGCCGGTCATCAGGTTTTCGAGCTTAACGACGATCCTCTCTTGCTTACCGTCATTTCCCTGCCGGTAGATGAAGAGCTCGTTCATTGCTTGGGCCGTCAAGCCGCCCGCCTGGGCGATGGCCTGCAACAGGGTCGTCGGCCCGACCAGTTCGTATTGACCTGGCCGTCCCACTGCGCCGATGACCGAGATCTTCTGATATTCCTTGATGAAAACTGTAACGTGGGCGCCCTTGGTGTACTGCTTGTCCAGAAGCTCCGCGAGCCTCTTTTCAAGTTCTTGGGCGGTGAATCCGGAAACCTGGACTTTGCCGAGCAAGGAGAGCGTGATCGAGCCGTCCTCCGAGACGCGGACAGTCTGGTTGAGCTCGGGGAGTTCGAAAACGGTGATCTCGAGCAGGTCTTTCGGACCGATCCGGTAATCGTTGACCTGAAGGGATTGCTTTTCCTGGAGGGGAAATACGACCGGCGTGGCCATCGTCGCCAGTAAGAGAATGAAGATTATGCGTCTCATCGTGTGCATCCTTATTTTTTCATCATTATAGCTTCGTTTCCTCGGAGAATCCAGCGGGCGCGTCTCGGGCTATCGGGACAAGCCGCCTCCGGAAGCCGACATCCCGCCCGTCACCGTCCCGTAGACCAGGCTGAAACCGAAAAAATTGCGGTTTCTGGCCAGACCCGCGCTAACGATCCTCCTCGAGATCGATCCCTGAAAGGAGACGCTTAGGTGGCGCGCCCACCTGATATTCAGGCTGAACGAGTGCGTTGTATAAAGATTATGGACACCTTGCGGCACGTCCCCCCCGCCCGATCCACTTGCGGGGTAGGCGCTCCGCCCGAACGAGATATTGTAGGAGAGCGAGGCTTTCTTTGACAGGAGGCGGGAGATCCCGCCGCCATAGGCCGTCGAGATGTAATAGGAAGCGCCGGAGAAGATCGAAAACTCGAAACCCCGGGTTAGGAATGCCCGAAGGAAGTTTTTCTTCCCGAATCCGACGGCGACCGCGCCATCTCCGCTGAAACCCGACCCGTCGATGAAGCGGGAGTCGATGACATCGAGTCGTTGGTATCCAAACCTGACGGCGCCTTGAATGCCGACGGCTGCTACCTGCTCTCCAGCCCGAGGGATGAATTCGAGGCCCCCAAATAGTCCGTAGCTCTGCGCGTCCTTGTAGATGGACGTCGTTTCCGCAAATGTACAGATCCCGAATTGCCCGTCCACGAAAAAACGGACTCGAGTGGTCGGCTGGATGTAGGTGATGAAATCGAAATAACTCTCTTTCCTGTTCTGACTTTCGGCGATGCTATTCCCTCCGAATTCGGCATCCCCGTAATCGAAGCTAGTTCCCCCGTAAATGAGAGCCAAAGAAGTCGCTTTTGAGACCTGCCACAGGACGAGTCCTCCGAGGCTGTTTTCTTTCTGCCGGACGTTGATGTTCAGCTCGGGACTCAAGCGGAAGCGGACGTCCGATAGTCCCCCTCCCAGCTGGATATAGACCCGGTCAAACGCGAAATAAACCTGACTCCGGAGCGTGTTGTTCCAGGCACGCTCGCTCTTCGAGTCGAGGTAGAATACATATTGCGGGCTGTCGAAGACGTCGAGCACGACCTTCTTGCTCAAGGGCATGAGGACTTGGACTGTGGAGCTGGCCGAGAACGTGTAATCGGGGACGGGCTCGGCTGTGTAACCATAAAGAACATCGGAATCATAGCCGACATTCGAAAGAGAGAATGAAGCGTTAACCCTCAGAGCTCCCAATCTCCAGCGGGCCCCTTCGATAATCTGGGCGAGGTTCGCGCCGGCCCAAGTATTACCCTGACCGAACGCAGGGCCGGACGTGGCAAGGAGCCAGGAAAATCCTGCCAGGGCCGCGATAGCGATAAAAATGTACTTTCTCATAATTTTTGCTAACGCCGATCGTCGGCCGGCTTTTAATAAGCTCCGATGCCGAACAGGACGACGGGAATCGTTTTGAGCAGGATCTTGGCGTCAAGCCAGAGCGACCAGCTGTCGATATACTCGAGG
>Ga0315286_10007595_pt1 | contig 10635 bp, 7 predicted proteins | sample YL17G10_0_MG_FD_205038 | JGI IMG/M metagenome (GOLD analysis project Ga0315286, IMG submission 205038) | Sediment microbial communities from Yellowstone Lake, YNP, Wyoming, USA - YL17G10_0 | ecosystem: Environmental > Aquatic > Freshwater > Lake > Sediment | place: USA: Wyoming | collected...
CAAAGATTACGGCAACGATGGCCATGACACGCAGCGTGTAATCGCTGGAAGATGCGGTATAGATCGTCAGGCTCCAATCTGGATTCGAGCTGGAGATCATCACGCGTGGGAAGAGGATCATAAACAGGGTGATGACCGAGGCAGCGATGGTGATCCAAGTCATGGAAAACGACCAGCCATATTGGCTTTTGCGGAGGAAGTAACCGGTGGCCAAGATGGCAGCAAATCCCGCGATGGGCACACCTCCCGGATCAACACCCAACCGTTCAAGCATATCGGTTGCCAGGTATGTTCCCACCAGGAAAGCCAGAATGAGAACCACTGCCGGAATCCACAACCGCTGGGCTGCCTTTTGGGCTTTATCCAGCAAATTGTCTGTTGTCTTCATGCTCAAGAAGATGGCTCCGTGCAGCGCAAAGATCGCAATTGTAGTCACCCCACCGAGCAGAGCGTAAGGGTTGAGCAGGTTGAAGAAACCCCCGGTGTATTCCATATTGGCATCGATGGGCACCCCTTGCGCCAGGTTTGAGAATGCCACACCCAACAGAAGCGCGGGGACCAGGCTGCCCGCAAAGATGCACCAGTCCCACAGGCTGCGCCAGCAGGGATTTTCGTCTTTGCTGCGAAATTCAAAAGCTACCCCGCGCAAGATCAGTGCCACCAGCAGAAAGAAGAGCGGCAGGTAAAAACCGCTGAACATCGTTGCATACCATTGAGGAAAAGCTGCAAAGGTTGCTCCACCTGCCGTCAGCAGCCAGACTTCATTCCCATCCCAATGAGGGCCAATCGTATTGATGATCGCGCGCCGTTCCACATCCTTTTTACCCAGGAATGGTAGCAAGATGCCCACGCCAAAGTCGAAACCTTCCAACACAAAAAAGCCGGTGTACAGCACGGCGATCAGAATAAACCAGAGTGTGTTGAGGTCCATTTTAAGTTGCCTCCGAATTCGTCTAGGATGATCGACTGGTATTAGCTTACGAGCGAAGGCAGCGAATCCGCTGGCTGCTCTCCTGCCAGGTCAAGTTCGTCCGTAGCAGATGGGCCGGCCTTGGCATATTTCATGAGCAGATAGACGGTCGCGGCGATCAGCACGCCGTACACCAAGACATATCCTACCAGGGAAACCCACAGCATCCCGGCAGTCACTGAAGGGGATACAGCCTGCTCTATTTTCATCAACCCATAAACAACCCAGGGGAAGCGCCCGACTTCCGTCAGCAGCCAGCCAGCGGAGTTAGCCAGGTAAGGCAGAAGCAAGGCCCAGGTCAGACCTTTCAAAGCCCAAGGATAACGCTCAAACTTTTCCCATCGAAGCAAGTACAGAGCCAGGATGGCCAGAACGAACATCAGGGTTCCCGCGCCAACCATGATGCGGAATGACCAGTAAGGGATGATGGCTGGTGGGACATAGTTTCCAGGTCCATATTGAGCTTCAAATTCGGCTTGCAGGTTGTTGATCCCCTTGACTTCTCCGCTCAACTGGTTGTAGGACAGCAGGCTGAGCAGGCGCGGGATCCGGATTGCGAACACATCCCGGCGGTTCTCCATATCGCCGATGGTGAACAAGGAGAATGAAGCCGGGTCTTCGCTTTCCCAGAGCGCCTCTGCCGTAGCCATTTTCATCGGCTGGCTTTGCACCATATGCTGAGCCTGGGCGTGCCCGTTGATTCCGATGAGTATGGCGAAAATCGCTCCAGTGATGGCTGCGATCTGGAAGGAGCGTTTGAAAAGATCAAACTCCTTCTTGCGCAGCAGGTGGTAGGCGCTGACACCCAGGATGAAGAACGATCCGGTCACCATGCCTGAGGAGAGCACATGTGGGAACTGGTAGAAGATATTCGGGTTGAACACAACGCTGGCGAAGCTCGTCATTTGGGCGCGCCCGTTAATGATGGCATACCCCACCGGCTGCTGCATCCACGAGTTGGCGATGAGGATCCATAAAGCCGAGATGTTCGAACCAAGCGCCACCAGCCAGATTGCCAGCAGGTGCACCTTCTTGGGGAGTTTATCCCATCCAAAGATCCAGACACCCAAGAAGGTAGACTCGAGGAAGAAGGCCAGCAGTGCCTCAATCGCCAGCGGCGCCCCGAAGATGTCGCCTACGTAACGAGAATAATCCGACCAGTTCATCCCAAATTGGAACTCTTGTACAATCCCCGTCACCACTCCGATAGCAAAGTTGATTATGAACAGCTTCCCCCAAAACTTCGTCATTCGTTTAAAGACCTCTTGCCCTGACCGTACGTACAGCGTTTCCATAACTGCTACCAGGATCGCCAGTCCCAGCGTCAGCGGAACGAAGAAAAAGAGGTAGACCGTGGTGATGGCAAATTGCAGCCTTGCCAGCAAGGTTGGGTCCATTCAAGATCTCCTTCTTTAACTTCTACATGACTCTTATTCTTTATCTACTCCAGCATGACTTTTCGGGAAATACATTCTCTGGGTGTATTCTTTGACCATCCTGTGAACGCTGAAGCGCGGTGAAAGCGTCTTGAGCGACTCTTTCATCATCGTGATCCAGTCACCTGGCAGCCCATCAGCCGATCGCTCCCCGTAATACAGCGGGACGATCTGGTTTTCCAGGATATCATACAGGCTGGTAGCATCAGCATCATCCTGCTGTTGGGCCTCACTATAATCTTCATCCGTGCCGATTGCCCAGCCATTATGACCGTTATAACCTTCCCGCCACCAGCCATCCAGCACCGAGAAGTTCAATACACCGTTCAAGGCTGCTTTCTGTCCTGAAGTGCCCGAGGCCTCGTTGGGACGGCGGGGTGTATTCAGCCAGACATCCACCCCCTGCACCAGGTAGCGGGCCAGGTTCATGTCGTAATCCTCCAAAAAGACCAGCCGCCCACCGGCCTCTGCCTTCTTCACTACCCGGTACACCTGTTGGATGAGCAGCTTTGCCGGCTCGTCGGCGGGGTGCGCCTTGCCAGCGAAGATGATCTGCACAGGCATGTTTGGCCGGTTGATGATGCGCAGGAGACGCTCCAGGTCGCGCAGCACCAGGTTGGCGCGTTTATATGTAGCGAAGCGCCGGGCAAAGCCGATAGTCAGCATATAAGGGTCAAGCAGCGCCCCGGCGGCAATCACCTGCACGGGATGGATGCCAGTGTACATCCATTGATCGCGTAACCGGTCGCCCATATACGCCACCAACTTGCGCTTCAGGTGTTTACGTACCGTCCACAACTCCGCATCGGGGATGTCCTCCACCTGTTCCCACAGTTGCGGATCGTCAATATGTTCCATCCAGTCTGAGCCAAAGTTACGGTCGTAGAGATGGCCCAGACGGCGCGCCAGCCAGGTGCCGGTATGGACTCCGTTCGTAATGTGGTCGATCGGGACATCTTGCACCTCCCGGTCTGGCCAAAGGAACTGCCACATACGCCGGGCTACGTGCCCGTGCAGCTCTGAAACGCCGTTGTGGTGTTCCGAGAGGCGCAGCGCCAGCACCGGCATGCTGAAAGCCTCGCTGCCCCAGGCCTGTCGGACGCGGGCGATATCGATGAACTGCTCGCGGGTGAGGTTTAACTGCGGCCAGAGCTGGGCGAAGTATTTATCGATCAGCCACAGGGGGAACTCGTCGTTCCCGGCCGGGACACAGGTGTGGGTTGTGAAGGTTGTTACACCCTGGATGGTCTGAACGGCCTCTTCGAAGCTGTGCCCTGTGACTACCAGCTCGCGGGAGCGCTCTAATCCCATGAAGGCTGAGTGGCCCTCGTTCATATGCCATACGTTTGGGTTATAACCCAAGGCACGCAGGGCGCGCACCCCGCCCACGCCCAGGATGATCTCCTGCGAGATGCGCAGGTCCAGATCGTTGACGTACAGGCGCGCCGTCAACTCGCGATCTGAATGGGAATTGCCTTCAACGTCCGTATCCAGCAGATAGAGTGGGATGCGCCCGACCTGGATCTGCCAGATGCGCGCCTGCACTTCTCGACCGGGCAGGTCGACACATACAGTCAGCGGATTGTCATCCTGGTCATTTAATACCAGGATCGGCATGTCTTCAAATTTCAGGCGTACATTGCGGGCTTCCTGCCAGCCGTCCTCGGTGATCTTCTGGGAGAAATAACCCTGGGTATATACAAAGCTTACTGCCACCATCGGCAATCCCAGGTCGCTGGCACCCTTCAGGTGGTCACCGGAAAGCACGCCCAACCCGCCGGCGTAGATGGGCAGCGTTTCATGCAGGCCAAACTCAGAGGAGAAATAGGCGATTGGGTGGTTGCGGTGCATGGGGTAAGCCTTGTCGAACCAGGTATCACGCGCCCGCATATACTCATCGAACACATGCAGCATGCGGTCATAATAGTCTAGGTAATAACGGTCTTTGATCTTGGCGTCCAACTGTGTGCGGCTGACCTGACGCAAGAAGATCACTGGGTTATGGCTGACACGCTCCCACAGGTTGAGGTCGATGCGGGCGAACAGGCGCTGAGCGTCCGGGTTCCACGTCCACCACAGGTTATAGGCTAACTCTCCCAGGCGGGCAATCCGCCGGGGCAGGTTGAATTTGGTTGGAATGATCGGTTGGATTGAATCCATAGGGTAAAAATCCTTAATGAATTAGGGATAGACAAAATGAAATCTATTTGGGGTGTTAATATCTTACCACGCCCAAAGGGGAAAGTCTAATCCCTTTCAGGATAATCCTAATTTACCCTATTCCTTTTCCCTACCTTTTTCTCCCCTCCACCATCGCGCTGTATACCCTCACCGCTGCCCCCTTTCCCCCTTTCCCTACCTCTTCACCCAGGCTCTTTCTTACTTTGATTTCCTCAAATCCTGCCTGCCTGACCAGATCCAGGTACTCGGCCTCCGGCAGCGCCCCAAAGACGCAGCCAGGCCAGTTGGCGGGGTTTTCGAGCGCCTCCAATGGGAACGGCCCGTCGGTTACCACATCGCTTACTTCCAACCTGCCGCCCGGCTTGAGCGCGCGGTAAACCTCATCGAAAACCATGCCTTTATCCTCACACAGGTTGATCACACAGTTTGAGATCACCACATCTACCGTGCCGCTCTCCACGGGTAGCGCCTCAGCCTGCCCCTGGCGGAATTCGACCCAGGTGTAACCTGCTTTCTGCGCTGATCGGCGCGCCCGGTCCAGCATGGCGGGCGTCATATCTACGCCGATGACTTTTCCGGTCGGTCCGACCTTCTTAGCTGCCAGGAAGGCGTCGATGCCTCCGCCGGAGCCGATATCCAGCACTATTTCGCCCTCCTTCAACTCTGCCAGCGCGGTCGGGTTGCCGCAGCCCAGGGAGAGCTCAGCCGCTTCCGAAGGGATCTGTGCCCGTTCGTCCGGTGTATAAAAGGGCGTGAAAGTCACTTCCTCAAACGTGATCAGGTTGGAGCTGGCACAGCAGGAAGACTCCTCAGGTGTCCCGGTGACCAGGCTGGCCTCGGAACAGCAGCTTGATTTCCCTTCTGCGATCGCTCCATAACCTGCCTGGACACTCTCCTGTACCCCCGGCACGCGCCGCGTCCCAACCGCCACGAAAACACTCACATGCGCCTGCCCCTCCTTGGCGATGGCCTCATCCTTGGATTCCGCATAACATGACTCCCCCGAGCAGTCCACAATCACATTGACCAATCCTGCCTCGCGGAACCAGGCTTTCACCTGGGCGCGCTCGAATCCCAGCCAGACATCCGCCATCTCTTTCTTGAACCACGTATTTCCATGGCTGTCCATATCTGTGATCACCAACCTGCCGCCCGGGCGCAGAAGGCGCACCATCTCGCGGATTGCCTCCAGTGGATCGGGCGCGTGGTGCAGGTACATGTTGGCGAAAACCACGTCCAGGCTCTCTTCTGGAAGCGGCAGCGACAGTCCATCGGACTTCTGGAACACCAGGTTGCCGAAGCCAGCCAGGTTCTTCTGTGCTACTTCCAACATAGAGGGTGATCCGTCCAGCACATAGACACGCTTGACCAGCGGGGCCAGCCCGGCGGTCATAAATCCCGTCCCCGCGCCGACATCCGCCACGACCATCTCCGGTCGCAGGTAAGCTTTGCGGATAGCCGCCTCGCGCACGGCTTCGGTGAAATATCCAGACCGGATTTCATCCCACTGCCCAGCGACTTGCTCAAAATATTTGGATGAGGCAGGTGTCATACTCATGATCTTTCTCCTTGATTTGCACGCTTTTTTGTACCACCAAGCACAAAGGCAGACAAAGAATATTCCAAAGTATTTGTTGTTCCTTGTTGTTCCTGGTGCTTTGTGTTTATTAAGATTGGGGGCAGCACTCCGGCAGCCAGCTCTCGATCTGTTCTTTCAGCCAGCGCACCCCCTGTGGGTCAATGCAATAACACGTGGCAGGTCCCTCGATCTCGCCCTGGATCAAACCGGCTTCGCGCAGCACTTTCAGGTGCTGGCTGACCGTCGACTGTGCCAGAGAGGTGGTGGCGACGATCTCGCACGTCATGCAGGTTTGCCGTTCCGCCAGCGTTTCCATAATTTGGAAGCGGATTGGGTTGCCCAAGGCTCTGAGCATTTTTGCGAGGCGGATTTTATGAGGGTGAATGGTAGGGATGGGGGTGACGTTTCTAACCATTGACTCTTGCTCCTTCATCGTAATTATACGATATAAGGGTTGTGTGTCAAGGGAAAGGATAGAATTGCTTTGGGTATTGATACTCTGATTCCCTATCCCTTTTCCCTTATCCCCTTTACAATTAACCCGTATCCTTGAAACTGCCTCTTCTGGAGTCTTCTATGCCTGAAACCGTCCAACTCTTTATCACCTGCATCGTCGACACCTTTTATCCCGAAATCGGACAGGCGGTTGTCAGCGTTCTAGAGCGCGCCGGGGTACAGGTAGAAGTCCCCAAGAACCAAACCTGCTGCGGCCAGCCGGCTTTCAATGCCGGGATGCGCGTCCAGGCGCGTGAGATGGCTATCCAGACGATCCAGGTTTTTGAGGCAGCTCCAGGCCCGGTGGTGGTCCCTTCCGGTTCGTGTGCGGCTATGCTCCGGCACAGCTATCCGGAGCTTTTTGCGGCGGATGAGACCTGGCTGCCGCGGGCCAAAGCCCTGGCAGAACGTACTTATGAGCTGACCGAATACCTGGTGGATATCTTGGGCGTGACAGATCTGGGGGCGCGCTTCCCTGGCCCGCTGACATACCATTCTTCCTGTCACCTGCTGCGGGAACTGGGCGTCGACCGCCAGCCGAAAGCCTTGCTCGGGGCTGTCCAGGAGGCAGGCGGCTCTCCGTCAGAAAATTTCACCCTGGTCCAGAACCTTCCCTTGCCGCACGCGGATGAGTGCTGCGGCTTTGGCGGCGTGTTTTCGGTTGAGCACCCGCATATCTCAGCGGCAATGCTGGAGCGTAAGATTGCCAATATCGAGTCGACAGGCGCACCGACCGTGGTGGTGTGCGATGCTGGCTGCCTGATGCATATCAGCGGTGGCCTGCACCGGCGCGGAAAAAAGCCCCGGGTGATGCATATTGCTGAGATTCTAGCAAAGCGTTAGAGTTTACCCTATATGCCTGATTTATTTCACTCCCGGATTGACCTCTCTTTAGCCGATGTAGATCTGCAGGTGGCGCTGGATGGGAATGCCGAGAAACGCATTACCGGGCGTAGGCAGGCATTTGCCTCCATTCCGGACTACCAGGAGCGCCGCCAGCGTGCGCATACCGTGCGCGCCGATGTGGTCGCCAACCTGGACCGCTACCTGGAGCAGTTCGTCCAGCGTGTGCAGGAGAACGGCTTCATCGTACACCGGGCTGCGGATGCCGCCCAGGCCGTTCAGATGATCTTAGAGATCATCCGGCAGAATCAGGGCAAACTGGTGGCAAAGTCTAAGACGATGGTCAGCGAGGAGATCAACCTGAACCATCTTCTGGAGGCTGCCGGGCTGCGCGTGGTAGAGACAGACCTGGGGGAGTTCATTGTCCAGATCCGCGGTGAAAAGCCTTCGCACATCATCACCCCGGCAGTGCATCTGCGCCGCGGCCAGGTTGGGCAGACTTTCCACGAGAAGTTGGGAGTGCCCCTCACCGACAGTATCCCCGAGATGACTGCTGTGGCGCGGAAAATGCTGCGCGAGGTTTTCCTCTCTGCAGATATCGGGCTTTCGGGGGTAAATTTTGGCGTAGTCGAGACCGGCACGGTGTGCGTGATGACGAATGAAGGCAATGGGCGCATGGTTACCACCGTTCCGCCGGTGCATATTGCCCTGATGGGCATCGAGCGCATGGTGCCGACGCTGGATGACCTGGCGCTGATGATGTCGCTGCTGCCGCGCTCTGCGACTGGTCAAAAGATGACGGTATATGCCAGCCTGCTCCATGGCCCGCGCCGCGCCGATGAGCGGGATGGACCAACGCAGCGCCACCTGGTTTTGGTCGATAATGGGCGCAGTGCGCTGCGAACCTCACCGCTAGCGGAGATCTTGTACTGCATCCGCTGCGGAGCCTGTCTGAATGCCTGCCCCATTTTCCGGGAGATCGGCGGGCATGCCTATGTGGATGGGAAAGGGGCAGGCGGCACGTACCCAGGGCCGATAGGAAGCGTGCTTTCGCCAGCACTGTTTGGGCAGGCTGAGTTCGGTCACCTGGCGCGTGCTTCCAGCCTGTGTGGGGCTTGCAAAGAAGCCTGCCCGGTGGATATCGACCTACCCAAGCTACTTCTGCGGGTGCGCGCAGGTGGAACACAGATCGAAACAAGGCATACGCCAGCGCATGTCCCCGGTTACCTGGATGTGGGTCTGCGCCTGTTTGCCTGGGTGGCTAAGTCTCCGTGGCGTTACCACACTGCCCAAAAGCTGGTGGGGATTTTCAGCCGCGTAGTTGCCCCATCCTCGTCCTGGATCAAACTTCCGGGTATGACCGGCTGGGGCTACTCGAAGGACTTCCCGCGCCCGGCCCTGCGCCCATTCCATGAACAGTGGTCAGCCAGAGATAAGCAGGCGAGCCAGGAGCCGGTTGGCGTTCGAGACCTTCCTGAGGTCGAACCCGACTCTGGTTCTATACCATCTGCTCCCAAACTACTGACCTCTGTGGCTGAACGGCTGGCGCGCTTTGACGTTGAGCTATCAGCTCTGGATGGCAAATTCACCTGCTGTAAGCAGACGGAGCTGGCGGAAAAAATTTGGGCGCTGCTGCAAGAACGGAAAATTACAGGGATCATGGCATGGGAAGCGGGGAGTCTACCGGCGGGACTGCTGGCCTGTTTGAGGGAAAAAGGGATCAGGATTGTTCATGATCCCAATCCTCAAGTAGAGGCTGGCCTGACTGGAGCCCTGGCAGGTGTGGCTGAGACGGCTACGCTGGTGCTGCCTGGCGGCCCTGGGCGTCCGCTGACGGCTTCACTCTTACCGCAGGTGCATATTGCGGTCCTGAAAGCAGAGGATATCGTCCCGGATATGCTTACGGCATTAAAGCTGCCGGAGGTGCGCCAGTCTGCTGCAACTGCCCTGATCAGCGGCCCCTCCCGAACAGCAGACATCGAAATGACGCTGACCCTGGGTGTGCATGGTCCCAGGGAAGTGCATGTCTTTTGCCTGGTCGATTAGGCTTTACTGAAGAGCTCTCCTGGAGATAGAACGGTTTCTGGGAGAGTTCCTTATGCTCTATTCCGGATGCCTCTGGAAACCGAATTGAGCATCAAGATGATGATCACAAGCGTAAAGAATCCGAAGATCCATAAGGGCGAGGAGAATTTCTCCTCAGAAGAGGAGCTCGCCTGCGCTTCGAGCGTTTCGGCGCGTGACAGGGCAGCCTGGCTATCAGGGGTGACTTGCTGCACCGTAGCGTTCCGATTGGAGTCGATAACGATTTCAAAGGATTTTACTTCCGGCGTACCCGGGAGAGGGGTTGGGGCAGATTGTATCCCCGAGAGAGAGGTTGGGGTAGGCTGTGCACCTGGAAGAGGGGTCGGGGCAGATTGGACACCAGCGAGGGTGGTGCTGGTGGGTTGGGGCCCACCGCCATCGGCGCGTGCGGGACCGGCCCAAGGGAAGCAGATCATCCATAGAACGAAGACCAGAACGGCTATAATCCAGGCAGTGTATTTTGGCCTGCACAAAGAGAAAGATGTGTCATCCGTGTGACCTGAGATCATTTCCTGACCAGGGCATGACATGAGCTTTCCTAATCGAAGCCAGGCACAGTGCGGAAGACGCCATCCGGGTCTGGGGTGAAATCTTTATACCCTTTCACAGCTTCCAGGTTGAGCGGCCCGTAGATATGCGGGAAAAGCTGTCCTTCGGAGGAATCCCAGCGCAGCGAAGCCTTTAACCGGGAGGCATCGATGACCAATAAGACGAGGTCTGTCGCACCGGTATAATACAGGTTCGCCACGCGCAGGACCTGGTCAGGGCGAGAGGTATGAATGAATCCCTCCGTCTCGAGCGAGGCAGCCTGGTATTCGCCCAGCTCCTGGGCCTTACGCCATGCCGATCGGCTGCAGATGTGCAAGAGGCGTTTGCCCTGGAGCAGGTGCACCACCCACACCATGACGGCCTCGGCGACTTCGGCTTTGCTCAGGAGAGGGAGAGCCTCCTGGAGACCGCTGGCGTGCAGCAGGGTGACCCGGTTGGTGTCCACCGAAAATCCGGCATCGGAAGCGGTGATATCGTTGGCCACGATCAGATCCAGG
>Ga0315286_10007596_pt1 | contig 10634 bp, 5 predicted proteins | sample YL17G10_0_MG_FD_205038 | JGI IMG/M metagenome (GOLD analysis project Ga0315286, IMG submission 205038) | Sediment microbial communities from Yellowstone Lake, YNP, Wyoming, USA - YL17G10_0 | ecosystem: Environmental > Aquatic > Freshwater > Lake > Sediment | place: USA: Wyoming | collected...
GAGTGGGAACCGGACGATCCGATCGTCCAAAAGGGGGATTTTTGTCATTCATTGAATTATTCCCCGTCTTTGGTAAAATGAGGGCTCATGTCCAATTCTTTCAAAAGGCTGGTAGCTTGATGCGTACGCATTCGTTATTAGGAGCCGTCCCTGTCGTTCTGGCTTTGTTAAGCTCGTTCGCGGCCTGCGGCAGACCCCGGGATGCAGAACCGCAGACCTCCGCCTCCGCTCCAAAAGTAAAGCTCGGTGTCGACGTCTTCTTCGAGAAGCACCTCGACTTGGTCAAGGGGAAGAGAGTGGGGCTCATCACCAACCCCTCGGGCGTTAACGGACGGCAGGAGAGCACCGCCGACCTGTTCTTCAGGGAACCCGCCATCCAACTCGTTGCCCTTTACGGGCCCGAGCATGGGGTCCGGGGCGACGCCCAGGCCGGGGAGTACGTCCCGTTCTATTTTGACGGGAAGTTTAAGGTCCCGGTCTTCAGCCTTTATGGCCAATCCAGCAAGCCGGAACCGGGGATGCTCAAGAATATCGATGAATACATGCGCTCCTTCGACACCGTGGCCGCGGGCAAGGTCCCCGAAGGGACGATGGTCCGGGACGTCGATGTCCTTGTCTACGACATCCAGGATGTCGGGGCCCGGGTTTATACCTACATCGCCACAATGGCCTATGCCCTCCAGGCCTGCGCCGAGAGCGGAATCGAATTCGTCCTGCTCGACCGGCCGAATCCGGTCAACGGAGCCGATATCGAGGGGACCATCCTTGAATACCCGGAGTTCAGTTCCTTCGTCGGCCTCTATCCTATTCCCGCCCGGCACGGCATGACACTCGGCGAACTAGCCGGGCTCTTCAACGACAAATTCCTTTCCAAGAAGGCCAAACTGACTGTCATCCCGATGGAAGGCTGGATGCGCGGCCTTTGGTATGACCAGACGGCCCTGCCGTGGATTTACCCATCCCCGAACATGCCCACGCTCGATACGGCCACGGTCTATCCCGGCCAGGTTTATTTTGAGGGCACCAATGTTTCCGAAGGGCGGGGGACGACGCGCCCTTTCGAACTTTTCGGGGCGCCTTGGATCGACGGCTCTGTCCTGGCCAAGAAGCTCAACGCCCTTGGACTCCCGGGCGTCGTCTTCCGGGAGGCTTGGTTTACGCCGACCTTCTCCAAGTTCCAGGGACAGCTTTGCGGCGGGGCCCAGATCCACGTCACGGACCGTGCCGCCTACAGGTCGGTTGAGACCGCGCTCCATATCATCAAGACCATCCGCGACACCTGCCCGGACAAATTCGAGTTCCACAAAGAGTATTTCGACAAGATCATGGGGACTTCGAAGGTCCGCAATGCCCTGGAGAAGGGGACGAGCGTCGGGGAAATCGTGGCCGGGTTCAAGGCCGGGCTGGAAGGTTTCAGGATCCTGCGCGAACCCTATCTGCTCTACAAATAAAAAGGAGAGACCTCCCATGGGAACAGCATCTTTCACATACGCCCTTGCGAATCCCCTGTCCATTATCCTGAACAAGCCTGCCCGGGACTTTCAGCGGGCCGACTTGCTGAAGGTCATCGAGCAAAGAGGCATCGAACGGATCACCTTCCATTACACCGCTCTCGACGGCAAACTCAAGGAACTCAAAGTCCCCGTCGCCGACTCCGTCCAGGCCGAGACGATCCTGGCCGAAGGGGAGAGGGTGGACGGCTCGTCCCTTTTCAAAGGCATGGTGGATATGGGGATGTCCGATCTTTACGTCGTTCCCGTCTACCGGACGGCCTTCTTCAACCCGTTCGACGAGGGAAGCCTGGACTTCGTCTGCCGTTACCTGACCAAGGACGGAGACCTCGCTCCCTTCGCTCCGGACAACATCCTTGCCAAGGCTTATGAGCTTTTCCGCAAGAACACCGGGCTCGAACTGAACGCCCTCGGCGAGCTGGAGTTCTATCTTCTGAGCGAACCCGGGCCGAAGATCTTCTCTGTCCAGCGGCAGCGCGGCTATCATTCTTCAGCGCCTTTTTTCAAGAGCGGTCCGGTTCTTGATGAGATCGTCCGCCTGATCACCCGGACCACCGGCGCCGTGAAATATGCCCATGGCGAGGTCGGTTTCGTCGAGGGCGTGCACAGCGATCTTGAAGAGATCAAGGGGAAACGAGCCGAACAGCTCGAGGTGGAATATCTCCTCCGGCCGGTCGACGAGATGGGCGATGACTTGGTCATCGGCCGCTGGCTCATCCGGAACATCGCCTACAGGCGTGGCTCAGTGGCCACGTTCACTCCCAAGATCGAGGAAGGGGTCGCTGGTAATGGGCTCCACTTCCACATGGAGCTCCTAAAGGACGGGCGGAACGCTATGGCCGGACCCGACGGGAGGCTCTCCGAGCCGGCCCGCCGGCTGGCCGGAGGTTTGTGCGAGTACGCGGACTCCCTGACGGCCTTCGGCAACACCGTGTCTTCGGCCTATTTGAGGCTCGTCCCCAACCAGGAGGCGCCGACAAATATCTGCTGGAGTGATCTTAACCGGAGCGCCATGGTCCGGGTCCCCCTAAGCTGGTCCAATGTCCATCACCTCGCTAAACGCGTCAATCCCCTGGAAAAGGCGGACTTCGCGGAGGCCCCGGGCCGCAAGACTATCGAGCTCCGGAGCCCGGACGGCAGCGCCATCATCCACCTCATCCTGGCGGGCATCGTCATGGCCGCGGACTGGTCCATGAAAGAGAATGTTTCCTTGTTCAGGGAAGGCGGACCCCTGGATCTTGCGGAGAGGTTCTATGTCAACGGGAACATCTTCAAGGACAAGGCCTTACGTGATAAGTTCCCCGTGCTTCCCACGAGCTGCGTCGAGTCGAGCCGGATCCTCCTCAGTAAGCGTGATCTCTATGAACGGGACGTTGTCTTCCCTCCGAACGTCATCGACTACGTCGCCCGGCTCCTGGAAAAGGAGGACGACGAGTTCATGAACCGGACGCTCGCCGACCTACCCGCCGACGATCGCCTCCATGAGATCCGCAAGATCATGCACAAGGACCTTCACAGGCATTGAGGGAAAAGGCGTTAAACCTAGACTTTTCACAATCCTGTGATAAGTATAGGTTTGGCCCCAGTTTTCCCGTTGATTGACGAGCGGGAATATGCCCTGCGGCTTGCCGCGGGGAACCGCTCGTCGGGGGATCCAAGGGGGTATGCCCCCTTGGTCGCAGGGCGCGGGTTCATGCCCCGCCCGAGAAAGGGAGACCGGGAGCGATGTGACCGTTGGAAGGGGGAAACGCGAAGCGGGTTCCCCCTCCAAGTTGACCTGGCGATGCGCAAAGAGACGATGACGCCGCGAGAGAGATGGGAGGCCGTGTTCCGGCGGCAGAAACCGGACCGCGTCCCGATGGATTACTGGGCCACGGACGAGGCCACGGCCCGGATCATAGAGCACCTCGGCTGCCGGACGAAATGGGAGATGTTCCGGCGGCTGCACATCGACGTCGAGGTCAGGGTTAAATCCCGCTACGTTGGCCCCAAGCTGCCCCGGCTCGCCGATGCGTTCGGCCGACGGTTCAGGAACGTGGATTATGGGACCGGCGTCTACCGGGAATGCGTCCATTACCCCCTGGCCGGATATGATTCCGTCGATGAGATCAAGAGGAACTACACCTGGCCCAGCCCGGATTGGTGGGACCACTCGGACATCCGGGAACAGGTTAGGGGCAAAGAGATGTATCCCATCCGGGGCGGCGGCTCAGAGCCCTTCCTCATCTACAAGGAGCTTCGGGGCCAGGAGCAGGCTCTCGTGGACCTCATCGAAAACCCCGAGATCGTCCATTATTGCCTGGACAAGCTCTTTGACCTGGCTTATGAAGACTCCGTCCGGATCGTGGAGCAGATACCGGGCCTGGTGATGCTGAGCTATGTGGCCGAGGACATGGGCGGGCAAACCGACCTCATGCTTTCGGTCGCCCACATCCGCGAATTCCTCCTGCCGGGAATGAAGCGGATGATCGACCTGGCCCATCAACAGGGCGCCTATGTCTTTCATCATAATGACGGCAACTGCCGGCGCATCATCCCGGACATGATCGAACTCGGGATCGACCTCCTCAACCCCATCCAGTGGCGGTGCTCCGGCATGGAACGCGAGGGGCTCAAGAAGGATTTTGGCGGCAGGATCGTTCTTCACGGCGGCGTGGACAACCAGTACACTCTGCCCTTCGGGACGGTCGAAGAGGTCCGACGGGAAGTCCTGGACAATCTGCGCATCTTGGGCGAAGAGGGAGGCTACATCCTCGCCCCCTGCCACAATATCCAAGCCAATACGCCTCCCGAGAACGTCGTCGCTATGTATGAAACAGGATATGAGGAAGGGCGGATTTAATCGTCGAAGGCTTCAGCCTGCCCTTAGGTTCTTGATAATATTCTGTGCTTCTCGAATTCGTCCTTCATGGAATTCCAGAGGGAATTGAACCTTGTCTGGAGGATGTCGTAAGTCTCGAAGTTTTTCGGGTTGGGTTCGGCGGCAAGCCGGTCCAGTTTGACGCGCTCCTTCGTGATGTCCGCGATGCCGACGTGCTCGCCCTTGTCAAGAAGAAAGGCCCAGATGGCCTGCAGGGCCGCGCCGTAAGCCGCTGCCTCCCGCTCTTTGAGCGTGACAACCGGGGTCTTGAATGCGTCGGCGACGATCTGGAGCCAGAGCCCGCTCTTAGCGCCGCCACCCGTCGCTCGGATCTCAGAGGGCGTCATTCCCAGCGCCCTCATCCGCGCGAATCCGAAGCCGAGGTTGAGAACGGTCCCTTCCATGACGGCCCGGGCCATATGCGCCTTGTTGAAGGTCCTCCGGTCGAGCCCGAAAAGGACGCCGCTTCCGAACGGAAGGACCGGCACCCTCTCGCCGTCGATAAAGGGCAGGAAGATCAGACCGCCTGCGCCCGGCCCCGTTCCAGAGGCCAGGTTTTCCAGGCCCTCGTTGGACAATCCGTGCAGGGCCTTGAACATCTCGGTCGTGTTCGTCACGTTCATGGTGCAGAGGAGAGGGAGCCAGCCGCCGGTGCTGTCGCAGAACGCCGCGATCTCGCCCTCGGGGTCGATGAACGGCCGGGGGGCAAAGGAATAAACCGTTCCCGACGTTCCGAGGCTCAGGGTGCAGACGCCCGGGAGAACGTTGCCCGTCCCGACGGCGCCCATCATGTTGTCCCCTCCGCCGCCGGCCACGAGCACGCGGTCCAGGCCGAAGCGCGAGGCAATTTCCTTCCGCATGAGACCGACGGGCTCTTTCGGATGGGTGAGAGGGGGGAGCCTCCCGGCCAGGTCCGGATCGACGGCCGCCAGCGCTTCCGGGCTCCACTCCCGCTTCCGGATGTCCATCAGGCCCGTTCCGGAAGCGTCGCCGTATTCCATGTGGAGCCTTCCGGTAAGGTGAAAATTCAGAAAGTTGTGGGGGAGGAGCACGGTGGCGAGCCTGGCGAAGTTGGTCGGTTCATGCATCTTGAGCCAGAGGATCTTGGATGCCGTGAAACCCACTGCCGGAGCGATGCCGAGCTTCTCGATAGTCTTCGTCTTTCCCCCGAGACGCTCGATGATGAGATCGGTCTCCTCCACAGTGGACGTGTCGTTCCAGAGCTTGGCCGGCCGGATGGGCAGGCCATCCCTGTCGAGGGGGACGAAGCCGTGCTGCTGGCCGGATACCCCTATCGCGACCGCGTTCTTCGGATCGATCGCGCTTTCCTTCAGGGCGGCCGCGAGGGCCGATTCAAGCGCCAGGGCCCACGTCCGGGGGTCCTGCTCGCTCGCGCCGGGCCCGAGGTTTTCGATCATCGCGTGGGCTGAGTGGCCCCTGCCGCAGACTTCGCCGGTCTCAAGATCGACGATAAGGGCCTTGGTCCCCTGTGTTCCGGAATCGATGCCGATGACATACATATTTTAATGATAATTTAGCTGACGCCGTTTGGCAAGGGTTCAAGCATCGCCATAACGCTTTGCTCCACCTGTAGTACATCGGGGGATGGATGCCTTCCTTCCGGCAGAGGTCGGTAATGCCGGCCTCGCCCCGCAGGCCCCTGAGGACGATCCGGATCTTTTCCTCGAGGGGCGCGCTCCCGGGCCGTTTCCTTAAGAATTCCTTGACATGCACCGGTGAATATACTACATTTTGTGTGGATGCTTATGGATACATACAAATCTTGGTGGGGTCTCTGGGAGTCGGTTTGCGTCAGGCGGGTTTTTCTCCCGGAATATATCTCATTTCACCTCGCACGAAAATTCCGAGGCTCCGGCCCGACAAAATGAGTTACGCGACCAACTCTGCCCCGGACGACGGAGGTCAATGACACAGTCAGAAACAGGAACGCAGGCGACGACCGGCAAGCCCGTCGTCCTCATCGTCGATGACGACCTGTCCTACATCGAGAAGCTCCAGCGGGCCCTCGGGGACCTCTACGCCGTTCACAACACGACGAGCGGCGTCGAGGCCATCAAGGTCATCAAGGCCCTGCCCGAGGTCCACGTCCTTATCGTCAACGACGACCTCCCCCGGATGAAGGGGACCGAGATCCTCCGTTTCCTCCACGAGATGTTCGACAAATCGGATTCCATCATCAAGATCCTGCTGACGGATTCCGCGTCAAACGGAACAGTCTCCGACCTGGCGAGTTACGGCCGCATCGACTTCACCTGTGCCAAGCCCGCCGACCCGGCTGAGATCCGGCGCAAGGTCGGATTTCTCATCGCTCAGAGGTCCCACGAAAAGCGGACGTCGATGCGCGTGAATCTCAACGGTCTCTCGGACGTCCGGATCGAGACCGGCGGGCCCGGCGAGGCCAGGGTTGTTAACCTCAGCGAAAGCGGGATGCTCCTCCAGACTATGTCCTTTTTCCCCGAGGGGACCTCGATCCCGCTGACGATCACCCTCCCCGACGGGCGGCATTACCCAGTCAGCGGCCGGATCGTCCGGCAGGACTTTGACCAAGGCGGAGTCGGCATCGAGTTCCAAGCCATCGACGATCAAAGCCGGCGCTCGATCCTCCAGTTTCTTTCCGATTACGTCACCGTCCGGGACCTCGCCGAGCTCAAGCTCCGGTATCCGTTCCTCAAAACCGACGAGATGGTCCTCTTCTCCGACGCCTACAAGATCGAGTCCCTCATCCGCGGGGCTCTGAGGGTCGGAGTGGAGGTCGCCGTCATCCATTCCGAATCGAGAAATCCCGAGATCCTCGGGTTCTCTAGCTTCAAGCCTCCCTCGGTGTGCGTCCTGAAGGGCGAAGACCTTAACGTCAAGTTCAAGACCTCGGACCTCATTTTCGTTTCCTTCCAAATTGGCTATGCCACCTACAACTTCGAGACCATGATCGCGCGGATCACTCCGGACGGCCGGGAACTCGTTTGCCTCTATCCGAGGGTCATGTTCTACTCGGAAAAGCGTACCGAAAAAAGGTTCAGCCCGAACGGGAGCCTCCGGATCGAGATCCCTCTTCCGCCTCCATTCAACAGCAGCATCACGGGCCGGGTCACTGACATCAGCCCCGGGGGGGTCAGTTTTGTCACCGATTCCCACGCCCAGATCCTGCTGAAAGGCACGCCCCTCGAGACCCTGTCCATTCTCGACGGCAACGGGCTTCTCTGGAAGGAAAACGGAGAGGTGCGATACGTGGCCAGGGCCGCAGAGGGGACCCTGTACGGGATGAAATGCGGCATCCAGTTCGGGATCGGCCGGGTGAGCATCCAGTCCGTCCAGGCGCCCGAGCTCGACTACGAGCATCCTGACGAAGGTCCTCCGGGCCAGCCCATGATCCTCCCAAGGACAAGCTTGGTCGGTGAGCTCAGCGAGCTCGTCCACATGCCGCCGGAAGTCCTCCGCATCGAGAGCCGGTGCGGTGAGGAGATCGTGGGTCTCTTGAATTCCTCGCTTCCGCTCGATGACAAGCCGGTGCCGGTGGTCGTCGTCCCTCCCGCGTTTGGAAAAACCAAGGAAGTCCTCTTCGGCCTGGCGCTGACTCTCGTCCAGAATTTCCGGGCCCTTGGAAAACCGCTGGCGGTCATCCGCTATGACGGTATCCGGAGGAAGGGTGAGAGCCATAAGGACCCTGAGGCTTCAGAACCGCCCTACGAAATGCTGAAGGCCAGTACCAGCCAGGGCGCCGAAGATATCAGAACCGTTCTGGACTGGCTTCAACTCAACTCCAAGCTCAGGGCGAGCTCAGTCATCCTCGTCAGCTTTTCTCTCTCCTCCTTGGAAGCCCGGGTGGTCCTGAGGGACGACTTTTATCGCCGGCAGATCAGCTATTGGATATCCTGCATGGGCTCGCTGGAATTCAGGGATATGATGAACCGGATCAACTGCGGGTTGGATGTTCTCGAACAATATCAACTCGGCATCAAGCTCGGCATCTATCCCTTCCTGGGCAATCTGATCAGCCACGAATCCTATGCCGCCGATGTCATCGCCAATGCCGTGGGGACCCTGGAGCAAGCCCGGGAGGACATGCGTCACCTCGATCTCCCGATCACCTGGATTTACGGGCAATACGACCAATGGATCAAATCGGAATTCATCCGCGACGTGATGAGCGTTCAGGCCAACGCCCTTCGCGAGGTGATTGCCGTCCCCATCGGACACAACGCCCGGACGTCCCAGGAAGCTCTCCGGTTGTTCGGCACGATCACATCACTCATCCATCGCTCCCTCCACAAGACGATGATCCAGCCGATCCTTCCCTCGAAGAAGGACATGGAAATCCTGCGACGGGCCGAGAAGGACAGGCTCCCGCCCCGGAACCTCAAGAACCGGAAAGCCTACTGGCGCCATTACCTGGTCGGTGAGAACAACCTCCTGGGCTTCGACATCATGGCCATGTCCGATGATTACCAGCAGCTGATGGAGGACCAGCTTCAGGCCCTTGAGCTCCAGTCCACCGACCGTCTCCTCGACCTCGGGGGAGGGACCGGAAACTTCGTTGAGCACCTCATCGAGAGCGGCCGCGACCTGCCCGCCCAGATCACCATCGCCGACCTGATCCCGGACGCCATCAAACAGGCCCGGGAAAAACTCCTCTCCCGCTACGACATCCTCAACGAGCCGGGACGCCTCGACTTCCTGGGCCTGGACCTCGAGATGAGCCGCTTCCTGGCCATCCACCGCTTCCTCGAAGGGGAGGTCGGGAGCTTCGAGGAGATGGCCGACAAAATCGAGAACTTAACGCTCGACAGCGCCATCAAGATCCAGGAAGCCCATTCCCCTCGGCTCCACAGGATTCTCCGGGGCGAGCCCATCACTCCGTCGACCGACGACTGGCTGAAGAGGCAGTTCGACCTTCATGAATACCGGACCATCATCGACTTCAACCAGGCCGCCCGTTATGTCAGGCGGCTGACTAACAAGAAGCCCGCGTTCCGCAGACTTGTCCTGCCCGGATTTCTTGCAGGGAATCTCCATCTCCCCTTCAAGACGGGCTGGTACAACAAGATCCTCATGAGCCTCGTCCTCTCCTACATCTTCGACCCGGCCGAGACCCTCCGCGAGGTCCGGCGGATCATCAGGCCGGGGGGCCGGCTCGTCCTGTCGAGCATGCGTCCGGACACCGACGCCTCGGGCCCCTTCACGCGGCTCCTGGAGAAAATCGAAACGATGCCCGAGGAAGCGCTGCCCCCGGACAAGCCCAAGGCCCGGCTCCTCGATTCTCTCCGTTCTTTCCTCAATGACGCCCAGGCCCTTACGGACCTTGAAGAAGCGGGGACCTTCGATTTCTTCGACCCGGACAAGCTCGACGGCCTGCTCGAGGAAGCCGGCTGGAAAAGAATCCGGATGATCCCGAGTTTCGGAGATCCCCCCCAAGGTTATATCGTCCTGGCAAAGGCGAGGGAAATTAATGACTAGCAAAGATGTCGACTTCGAAGAACGGCTTTATCGGGAAAATACGCTGAGAGGCCGGGTTCGGCTGATCATCATTTCGAGCGCGATTCTTTACCTTTCTTTCGTGATCCTGGACGTAGTCTACGCATCTTCGTATTTTTCAAGGTTCCTCGCCATCCGCCTGGCTGTCTTGGCCGGCCACGCATTTCTCTTTGGCTGGCTCAGCCGCGCCAAGACAAACCGTAACTGCGCGAATATCGCCATCGCCTTGGCCCTTATTGATGTCGGCGGAATCGCCATCATGATCTGGTCTCAGAACAGCTATGTCCAAGGCCTATACATCATCGTCATCGGCTTGGTCGTGACCGTCCCCCTAACGTTCCGCGATACGATCTTCCTCTATGTCATGATCTGGTTGAGCTACGCCCTTCCCAGTTCCTTCAATATATCCAGGGTCGGCTGGCTGAATGTCATTTACAATCTTTTTTTCTTGACGTCCCTCATCTTGATCGGCGCCTTGGGGTCCTACGCCATGGACCGGCTGCGGCGCCGCGAGCTCCGTATCCGCATCCAGCTCGAGGAGATGACGGGCAAACTCCAGGAGTCGAACGCCAAGCTCAAGACCCTGGACGAGCTCAAGACGCAGTTCTTCGCCAACGTCAATCACGAGCTCCGGACACCACTGACTCTGATCCTCGCGCCCCTCAAGGCCGTCCTGGAAAACAGGATGGGCAAGGTCTCCCCTGTCCTGCGGGACACGCTCGAGACCATGCAGCGCAACGGCTACAAGCTCCTCAAGCTCATCAATAACCTCC
>Ga0315286_10007597_pt1 | contig 10634 bp, 8 predicted proteins | sample YL17G10_0_MG_FD_205038 | JGI IMG/M metagenome (GOLD analysis project Ga0315286, IMG submission 205038) | Sediment microbial communities from Yellowstone Lake, YNP, Wyoming, USA - YL17G10_0 | ecosystem: Environmental > Aquatic > Freshwater > Lake > Sediment | place: USA: Wyoming | collected...
CGGGGAGATCCCCCTTGGCATATATGGCAATCAGTGGTTCCGCTCCGGCGGGGGAAATCCCCTTACCCGAGGACTTTGCCTGCGCGAACCCGGATGAAACCGCGCAGGCAAGAAAAGCGATTATCAAGAGGTAAGCGTTTCTAACAAGACACATGGCATTCTCCCGGTAACATCCCTCAGAAGTCGTTTGTTGTCTGTCTACATCCACGTCCGTCGGTCCAACGGCCAAGACGGCGAGATCCCGTCATTCATCACATATCATTCGTTATTCATCATTCACCGTTCATCATTCATTTCGCGGCGGCGGGAAGGGCGGCCAGCGCACCTCGGATGCGGGCGGCGATTGATTCCGGATCGAGGCCGCAACGGCGCAGAAGGTCGGCGCAGGGGCCTTGCTCCACCCATTGATCCGGAATGCCAAGGATCAATGCGGTCCTTGCCCGGCCCATTTCGCCCAGCGCCTCGTTGACCCCGCTGCCAAATCCGCCGGACGCCACGTTCTCCTCGACGGTGACCAGCAGTTCGTACTCCTGTGCGAGGCGGGCCAGGAGTTCGCGGTCCAGCGGCTTGACGAAACGCATGTCGGCCACCGCCGCCCCGATTCCCGCGGCGCCAAGAAGGTCCGCCGCAGCGAGCGCGTTGGCCGCGAGCGTGCCGATGGAAAGGATGGCCACGCGTTTCTCCGAGGCATTCCACGGCTCGCGCAGGATCTCCCCCGTTCCGATCGGGATGGGCCTTACGGGTTCCTCGAGCGAAACGCCGGCTGCGCGTCCGCGCGGGTAGCGGTAGGCGATGGGTCCTTTCTCATAAGCGGCGGCGGTGGCCATCATGCGCCGCAGCTGCTGTTCGTCGCGGGGAGCCATGATGACCATGCCGGGAATCATGCGGAGATAGGAAAGGTCGAACACCCCGTGGTGGGTCGGCCCGTCGTCGCCGACGATCCCCGCCCGGTCCAGTGCGAAGGTCACGGGGAGGTTTTGGAGGGCGACGTCGTGGATGATCTGGTCGAAGGCGCGCTGCAGGAATGACGAATAGATTGCGACGACGGGGCGCAGCCCTTCACAGGCCATCCCGGCGGCGCAGCAAACGGCGTGCGACTCGGCGATTCCCACGTCGAAGAGGCGGTCGGGAAACCGCTCCCCGAAGCGGTCGAGCCCCGTGCCGGCTTCCATGGCCGCGGTGATGGCGACGATGCGCTCGTCCGTTTCGGCCAGATCCACCAGGGTGCGGCTGAACACCTCCGTGTAAGTGGGCGGGGGAGCGGCGGGTTTTCCGGGACTTTTCCCGTTTTCAACCTTCTCGCCCGTGCTGACCTCGAAATCCGCCCCGCTGTGCCAGCGCTCCGGGTCCGACTCGCTATAGGGATACCCCTTGCCCTTGATCGTTTTCACGTGCAGCAGGATGGGACCCTTGAGGTCTCGGACGTGCTCGAGGGTATCAATGAGCAAACGCAGGTCGTGTCCGTCCACGGGACCCAGGTAGCGGATGCCCATTTTCTCGAAAATCGTCTCCTCGGGCAGGATCAGGTTCTTGATGCTGCGTTCGAGCCGTTGGCTGAAGCCCACGACCCTCTTGCCCACGGCGGGCACACGGGTGATGAGGTCTTCCGCGGTCTCCTTGGACCGGTTGTAGAGGCCCGTGGTGATGAGCTGGTTGAAGTAGCGCGACATGGCCCCGATGTTGGGGGAGATGCTCATCCTGTTGTCGTTCAGGATGATGAGCATGTCGGGCCGCAGATACCCCAGGTTGTTGAGCGCCTCATAGCACAAGCCGCCGGTCATGGCGCCGTCGCCGCAAACGGCCACCACGCGGTACTTCTCCTGCCGGCGGTCGCGCGCGAGGGCCATGCCCAGCGCCGCCGAGATCGAAGTGCTGGCGTGCCCGGTGCCGAAGGCGTCATACGGGCTTTCCTCGCGTTTGGGAAAGCCGCTGAGCCCGCCCAACTGCCGCAGCGTGTGGAACTCCCTGGCGCGGCCCGTCAGCAACTTGTAGGGATAGGTCTGGTGGCCCACGTCCCACACGATCTTGTCGGCGGGAGTGTCGAGCGAATAGAGCAACGCGATCGTGAGCTCCACCACTCCCAGAGAAGGCGCGAAATGCCCCCCGTTGCTCGAGCAGGTGTGGGCGATGGTCTGCCGTATCTCGGCCGCGAGACCCTGGAGGGTCTCCAGGCGCAGCCCTTTGAGATCCTGTGGGGACTGGATACTATCCAGCAAGGACGCCGGGTTTGTCATGCCTTGTCTTCTTCGTCTTCCTCTTCTTCCGGGGCGGGGGAACTCTCGAATTCGGCCGTGGCCGGGTTGCCGTTCTCCCCCTCCACCAGCTTGCGGATTCTCAGTTCGGCTTCTTTCAGCCGGCCTTCGCAGGCCTTGGCCAGGCTCTTGCCCTTCTGGAAAAGCTCAATCGCCTCGTCCAGGGAAGTGGAACCGCTTTCGAGTTTCTCCACGATCTTCTCGAGGGACTTGAGGTTCTGCTCAAAGGATTTTCCCGCCATACGCGCGCCCTCGCGGAGCGTCAACCCTGCCTGAGGGAGGTCATCCACCATAGAACGGGCCAAACGTCCCTAACCCTGAGCAGGGTCATGCCCGCCCGAACCCCTATGTTCACACCGCTTGGTTTTAGTTTCAACGAAATTCGCGCACTTTTTTGTTGCCAGTACCCGGCAGTTCCGATAAAAAGAGTAGTTCCGGGGCGATGTATGATGCACAAAACCCGGATTCCGCGCGCAGACAAAGTCCAACGGAAAGGAACGTCCTGCCAAGATATGGGGAGTATCATAAAGAAGCGGCGCAAAAAGATCCGCAAACATAAACTGAAAAAACTCCGGAAGAAGATGCGGCATCGCAAATAACTTGCGTGCGCACCTTACCATCTCCGCGCGCCCGTTGCCGCCTTTATCCCAAGCGCGGCGGGACGGGCGCTGGTTTTTTCCCGGCGCCGGCAAAGTAGGGCGGGCGTCTCGCCTGCCGTATGTGAATGCCATATTCACGGGATGCGTCTCCCGTCGCCCTCGTTTTCAGACCGGATGTAGGTTCGCGGTGGGGGGCGCTCGGGCTACAAGACAGGCTAAAGACTGCACTACAAACAGTGTTCGCGGGAAGAGGGCGCTTGCGCTACAAGACAGGCTAAAGCCTGCACTACAAACAGTGTTCGCGGGGAGGGGGCGCTTGCGCTACAAGACAGGCTAAAGCCTGCACTACAAACAGTGTTCGCAGGCGGGACGCCACTACCGTTTAAGGGTTTGCGCACTCTAACCACTGGAATATGAATAATATGCAAGACTTGAGCGTATTCTCAGCCGCCTTCAGGCGGCTCCCCTTTGCCCCCGGCTTCAGCCGGTGGGAGAAAGGAAATACTCTCTTAGGAACAAAGCCGGCTTCAGCCGGGCTTCTCGACCTGCTTCAGCAAAGGACGGGACAAAGGCAAGGCTGAAGCATGTCGGGAAGCCACGCTGGAGCGGGCAGAAACCATTAAACGGTAGTGGCGGGACGCCTACGCTACATTTATCCGTTGGACCAGGAGGCTGAAACCATGACCGCAAGACGCGCATTTCAGGCCGTTGTCATCCTGCTGACCGCTCTGCTCCTGGCGGGTTGTCTGACTCTTCCCATGGCCAGGCGCAGCGAGCGTATGGTGCTCGAAACTCTGATCCCATCCAAGAGCGCTTGGACCGCCAAGAAGGTCCTGCTGGTGAGCGTGGACGGAGCGATAGACGATAACCCCGAAGGCGGCCTTTTCTCCGAACCCAGCGCGGTGGTCAAGGTCAAGGACGCGCTGAAACGGGCCGAGAAAGATCCCACAATCCGCACCATCCTCCTGCGCGTGAACTCCCCCGGCGGGACCGTGACCGCCAGCGACATCCTCTACACCGAGCTCAAGCGTTTCAAGGAACGCACCGGCAAGAAGATAGTGGCCGTATTCATGGACGTGGCCGCGTCGGGCGGCTACTACGCGGCGATGTGCGCGGACCGGATCGTCGCGCATCCCACCACGGTGACCGGCTCGATCGGCGTGATCGCCACGCTGCCCAACCTGCAGGGGCTGAGCGAGAAAATCGGGGTGGAAGTCCGGGTGATCAAGTCCGGCAACCTGAAGGATATGGGGTCGTTGTGGCGGGGAATGAGCGGCCAGGAACGGGAGCTCTTCCAGGGCTTGATAAACAGCATGTACGAGCGCTTCCTGGCGGTGGTGAAAGAGGGCCGTCCGAAGTTGGACGTCCAGACCATTCGGAATCTTGCCGACGGGCGCGTTTACATGGCGCAGGAGGCCCTGGAGAAGGGGCTGGTGGACCAGATCGGCTATATCGAGGACGCCTTCGAAAGCGCCAAGTCCGTTGCGGGGATCGGCGACGCCTCGCTGGTCACCTACACCTATCCCTTCGGATACCGCGGCAACTACTACGCTTCGGCCGGGACGGGGAGCATGCGCTCCGAGTTCCCAGCGCCGGCGCCCACGCAGATCAATCTGCTGAACCTCGACCTCAAGACCCCGTTCTCCGGTTTCCGCGCGCCCCTCTACTATCTCTGGGTGCCTTAGATAGTACTGAGGGCTGAGTGCTGGGTGCTGAGTGCTGAGGACTGAGCGCTGAGTGCTGAGGACTGAGGACTGAGCGCTGAGTGCTGAGGACTGAGTGCTGAGTGCTGAGGACTGAGCGCTGAGTGCTGAGGACCGAGTGCTGAGTGCTGAGGACTGAGTGCTGAGTGCTGAGAAGAAAGTGCCGTGGAGTGGGGCATGCGCGGTATCGGGCCTGACCTCGAGCCCGCGTACCTGGCCACGCCGTATCCACCTTACGACGCGACCAACGGCACGCGCAGCAAAAGCCACCTTTACTGGACCGGCCCCGGCATCGGCGAGGACGTCCCCCTGGCCCTACTGAGATCGCCGGAAAACTGGACAGAATCCACGGAGCCGCTTCTCCTCTCCGCGCGCCCCCTATCTCTTTTCCTCGAGACCTTGCTCCGCCACGAACGCTTCCAACTTGACCTTCGGCTCGAAGGAATTCTCAAGAATCCTGTGCCTGGCCAGGAACTTGAAACCCCCCAGGACCGAAAGGATTTCCCCTTTTCGATCTTGGACGGCGGCCTTGTCCAGCTTCTTCAGTTCCTCGAGATATCCCCCGGAGAGGCTTTCGAGGGTCTTGACGGCGGTCTCGTCCTTGTCATACTGGAGCGATTCCATGAGCGTGTTCAACGCGGGCAGCTTCTCCCCGGCGTCCATCTGCTTCCGGGCGTCCTTGCGGATGCCCTCGGCGATCTCTTTGCGCTTGGCGGCCACGGCCTCCTTGGAAGCGTCCGAGCCCACCGTGCCGTCCGGGTTGCGCGGCGCGAGCTCGCGGATCCACACGTTGCGGTAGCGGACCGGGTTTCCGTGGTCCTGGAACTTGACCGGGCCCTTGTCCCCGTGCGGTGTCTGTTTCGTGCGCCCCATGTGGCTGGTGGGTCCCTCGATCACCCAGTTGTCCTGAACAAGCACACCATTGTGCAGCACGGTGAACGAGCCGGGCTGGGCGAGTTGGCCGTCCTTGAAGACGGGACGGCGGAAGATGATGTCGTAGGACTGCCATTCGCCGGGACCGCGGCAGGCGTTGACATAGGGCGGGTTCTGCCCATAGATCGAGGCCGCCTGTCCATCCGGATATGTGTCGTTCTGGTAGGAGTCCATTATCTGAACTTCATACCTGTCCATCAGAAACGCGCCGCTGTTCCCCCGGCCTTGGCTGTCGCCCTGCACCTTCACCGGCGTGGCCCACTCCACGTGCACTTGGCAATCGCCGAAATCCTGTCTTGTTTGAATGTCCCCCGAATTGCGCGCCGGCTCCATTGCGCCGTCGTTGATCTTCCACTTGGCGGGGGCGCCGTTCCTGTCGGCAGCCCACTTGGACAGGTCCGTGCCGTCGAACAGAACAATCGCGTCGGAAGGCGCTTTGCCGGGCCGATCCGGCGTGCCGGCCGTGCCGGGTGTTATCACCGGTGGCCGCGGCCGGTTCATGTCGTGGACCGCCCAGGGGTGGGTGTCATTGGGCGGATCGCCATAAAGGGCGTAGCTTGTCATGGTCAAAGCCGTCAGAACACAGCCTGCCGCGACTGCGAACAGGATAGGAAGTCGTCTCATGGTAGTCTCGCTTTTCCGCGCCGCCAAACGGAGCGGCGCCAAATCTGGTGTTGTGTTGCAGGGAACCGCTCTCCCTCTACTTCAGAGAATAGTCCCGCGCTTTGCCCTTCGCAACAGAAAACCTTCACGGGAGCCCTTCCCCTTAGGAGAGTTTCAAAGTCCCTTCGCACATAGGAAATCCTGAGCAGGCTGAAGCCTGTACTCTAACAAGCCCGAATTTGCGCTTTGGCGCGCTTTGTCAGAGTTCACGCTTCAGCGTGCCTCTCTAACAAGCCCGAATTTGCGCTTTGGCGCGCTTTGTCAGAGTTCACGCTTCAGCGTGCCTCTTGCCTCCTCCCTACTTTGAAACTCTCCTGCCCTTCCCCTTCCCCGGTTTCCGTGAAAGCGCCCCCTTGGCATCCCGGCGGCGCCTGCCGCGCGGCTCAAGCACCCAGGAGAACGGCCAAAGAAACTTCTGGCAAAGAAGGGGGGAGAAGCTTAGCATTAGGCCTCGAAGCAGGAACCCCCGCAGATGAAATGAAAGGAAAAAGAAGATGAGGAAGAGTGGTTTTACGTTGATCGAACTCTTGATCGTGGTGGCCATTATCGCCATTTTGGCGGCCATCGCCGTGCCGAACTTCCTGGAGGCGCAGGTGCGGTCCAAGGTCTCGCGGGTCATGAACGATATGCGAGCGACGGCGGTTGCGATAGAGTGCTATACGGTGGATTACAACAAGTACTTCGACGACCTGGAATGGCCCGGCGTGTTCCACTTTTTGACTTCGCCGGTGGCCTACATGACCAGTGTGCCGGTGGATCCCTTTACCATCGAGACCGCCAGGGACTGGAATTTCATATGGGAAGGACGGGATATTCTGCCCTTTTGGTACATCTGTAAGAAAGGAACCACTTACGGCGAGGCGGTTGCGAACGCCTTCCGCCGGCTGGAAAACGGGCTGTGGCAGGAAGGACGCCAGCGGGGCGAGTATGGGTTGGTCAGCCCGGGGCCCGATGCAATATATGAATGGGACCGCGCGGGGAATGTCCCGCGCGGAGGCAACTACTCCGGCGACGCGGTGTACTATGACGCAACCAATGGAACCAAGTCCCAAGGCGACATTATGTATTACGGCCCCGGACTAGGGTTCAATCCCCCCAGGCAGAGATAGCCTGGCCATTGAGGAGGGAAAGAAAATGGAGAAAAGAGGATTTACGTTGATCGAACTCTTGATCGTGGTGGCCATTATCGCCATTTTGGCGGCCATCGCCGTCCCGAACTTCCTGGAGGCGCAGGTGCGGTCCAAGGTCTCGCGCGTCCTGGCTGACATGCGGAGCATTACCGTGGCCATCGAGGCGTATTCGGTGGATTATAACAAGTATCCCCCGGACCCGTATGACCCTGGAGCTGTGGGGGGATGGCCGGATGTTCTGAATATCGTGACAACACCCGTTGCCTACATGACTTCCATTCCCATAGACCCCTTTATCATCCACAACAAGACCCAGATTGGCTCCGTCAGCTATTGGTATGTGACGAAGACGGGTTTCTGGACTCACACGGACGCCGATCATCCCATGAACAGCCCTGCTTCCTTGTTTTACGGGCCGCGGAACCCATACATGTGGTGCCTGGATTCTCCCGCTCCGGACCAGTTCTGGGAATGGGATAGGGCTCCAGGCGGGTACATATCGGGTCAGAGCAAGCTTCCCTATGTCGGCGACGTGCTGTTCTATGACGCCACCAACGGCACGAAGTCGCAGGGCGACCTCTACTACTTCGGTCCGGGCGGCGGCATTAATCCGCCCCCTCACCCGGGTTCCCACTAGATCCCCCTTTCGGCGCTCTTTCTCTCATAAGAGCCGGTTAGACCTGCTTGTTGTGGGACGTGAAGGGAACGCCGTAGCGTTTGCTCAGCATGTTGGCGGCGATACGGCCTGATTCCAGGATCGTCGGAACCCCGCTGCCGGGACGGGTGCCGCCGCCTTGAGCACGCGCTCGCGGAAGGCCGGCGCTCTACCTGTCACGGCGTAGAATTCTCTCCAGCACTTTCCTCGTTTCGGCGATCTCCACGCCGGTGTTAACACAGGGTCCACAAGGTTGCAGGTTCCGTATCGCGTACACCGGCTTCGGGAAAAGGGCCCAGATCCCCGCGGAGAGCTCCTTCTCGCAGGCAATGGCGACGACGACCCTAACGTGTTTGCCCTGGGCGGCCTGGCAAGCCTGGCGCCCTCCGCTGACGACCACTACCGGGAGGTTATGCTCGTCGCGCAGTTCGCAGATCCCGGCGATCCCGCATCTGCCGCACCTCTTGCAGTTGCCGATGTCCTCGGACACGTTTACCCGGCATTCCTTGTGCTGGAGGCAGTGCGGAATCAGCAGAAGCAATTCCTCCGCGACGACGCGGGAGCGGCGCAGGGCCGCGAGTTTGTTGCTGAGGGCAATCACCAGTTTGTTCAGCACGTCGTCAATCTCATCCTTCTTCAGGGGCGGCCGGACATCTCATCGCCTAGTTTCCCTATCACATCCAGCGGGGGGTGTCACGATGATTTTCTTGAGTATCCGTCAGGAGCATCTCGATGAAGCTACCAAATCCAAGCGCTGGATAAAGTAGCGCGGGCGTCTCGCCTGCGAATCTGTTCGTAGTGCGGGCTTTAGCCTGTCTTGCTAGGCGAGCATCCCACCGTCGCGAATCGCCGCCGCGAGCCAGGTCTGGAAACGTGGCAGGCGAGACGCCCGCCCTACTTTACCACCCCGCTTTGCTTTGCCTGCGTAGCTTCATCAAGATGCGCCCCCGTCAGGAAACCCGCTCCAGGGCGGCGGTGAGTTCGTCGGAGCGGATCTGCCGGACCTCGAGTCCTTCGGGTCCCATGAAGGCGGCCACGAGCCGGTCGAAGTGGTTGCTGCGGTCTGTGACGTAGTAGCGCGAGCGGCCCGCCACGTTCCGCGCCGCGCGGGGCAGAGCGCCCTCGTCAAAGGCCCGCCCCAGCGCGCGCACCATCGCCTCCGCCGAGTCCACGATCCGCACCGAGGCGCCGAAGAAGCTCTGCAGGAGCGGACGGATGAGAGGATAGTGCGTGCATCCCAGGATCAGGGCGTCCACGCCGGTCTTGCGCATGGGGGAGAGGTATTCCTCGATCACGGCCAGGGTCACGGGGTGATGGGTCCATCCTTCCTCGATGAGCGGGACGAAGAGGGGGCACGCCTTCTGGATCACGGCCGCCTCGGGCGCCCGCCGCAGAATGGCCCGGACGTAAGCCTCGCTGCCGACGGTGGTTTGGGTGCCGATGACGCCGATCCTGCCGGGGTGGGACTCGAGCGCCGTCTCCGCGCCCATCTCGACCACGCCCAGGACCGGCACGGGGTAGTGGTTGGCAAGCTCGGGCAGGGCGGCGGCGGACACGGTGTTACAGGCGGCAACAATGACCTTGACGCCCTTCTGGAGGAGAAAGGCGATGTCCTCGCGGGCGTAACGCTTTACGGTCTCGGGCGACTTGGTGCCGTAGGGGACGCGCGCCGTGTCGCCGAGATAGCAGATCGCCTCGTCGGGAAAAGCGCGATGCACCGCGCCGGCCACGGTGAGGCCGCCCAGCCCCGAGTCGAAGATGCCGATCGCGTTTGTGGCAGGTGTGGTCATGAAGTCTCCCGGTCGCTTCTACCACGGAATACACGGAACACACGGAAGAGTTTCTTTTCCGTGTGTTCCGTGTATTCCGTGGTTCTTCATTCTTTCTTCTTGAGAATGGTCTGTTGTCCGTCTTTCCCGATCACGACCATGCTCCGGGGCGGGACGGATTTGGTGATCCAGGTGTTGCCGCCGATGGTGGCGCCCTCGCCGATCACCGTGTCCCCGCCCAGGATCGTGGAGTTGGAGTAGATTGTGACACCCCCCCCGATGGTGGGGTGCCGCTTGCCGCCCTTGACGATATGGCCGTCGGCGTCCTTGGGGAAGCTGAGCGCGCCCAGAGTCACTCCCTGGTAGAGCTTCACGTTGTCGCCGATTTCCGTGGTTTCGCCGATCACGACGCCGGTGCCGTGGTCAATGAAGAAGTGCCGGCCGATGCGGGCGCCGGGATGGATGTCCACGCCCGTGAGGCCGTGGGCGCGCTCGGACATCATGCGGGGGATCAGCGGGATCTCCCGCGTGTAGAACTCGTGGGCGATGCGGTGCGTGGTGATGACGGTGATGAAGGGATAGCTGACGCAGATCTCTTCGAGAGAGATGGCGGCCGGGTCGCCCTCGTAGGCGGCCTGGATGTCCTCCTTTAGCAGTTCCCGGAGCGAGGGGAGGCTCTCCATGAAACCCGCAACGACCTCCGCCGCCAGCGCTCCGCAGCCCTCCGATTCGCAGTTGCGCAGCTTGCAGCGGTAGCGCAGGGCCTTGGCCACCTGGTCCGCGAGGCGTTCCGACACTTCGGCGAGAATCTCTCCTATGTAGTAGGTCTGGTTGGAACGGCGAACCGGTTCCTCCCCCACGTAGCCCGGGTAGATCACCTTGAACAGGCTGTCCAGGATCTCATTGACAATGTGCCGCTGCGGCAGGTTG
>Ga0315286_10007600_pt1 | contig 10633 bp, 4 predicted proteins | sample YL17G10_0_MG_FD_205038 | JGI IMG/M metagenome (GOLD analysis project Ga0315286, IMG submission 205038) | Sediment microbial communities from Yellowstone Lake, YNP, Wyoming, USA - YL17G10_0 | ecosystem: Environmental > Aquatic > Freshwater > Lake > Sediment | place: USA: Wyoming | collected...
CGGGAGAATCACGCTCGGCGAGAGCCCCAACCGGGTCTCGAGTTGCCGATAGTCGTCAGCGACTCTGCGCACGCTGCAAAACAGGACGACGGCGTGCCGGTGCACCCAGCGACAGCTTTGTTCTTCAGCGCGCAAATACAGCCGGTCGAAGAGACTGCGTCGGCCGGCCTGCGCGTTCAGGACGTGGTGCACTTTCACGGCCAGCTTGGCGCCGGTGCGCCGGGCGAGCACCATCGCTGGATAGACCTCGAACGCGAACGGGCTGGAAGCGATCATGACGTCGTACCGTTTTGGCAGCCGCAGCCAATGCGCGGTGAGCATGCGGTAGGCAAAGGCGGGGAAGTAACGCCACGTCTGCGCCAGATAGCGCGTCGCGTCGAACCAGCCGTCGCTGCTGATCAACTCCGACTGCGGCGCCAGGTCGCGCAGTTGCGGCCAGCCGGCCTTGGCCACCACGAAGTCCGTGGGATGCCCCAGCCGGATCCATTCCCGCGCCATGAGCACGAAATGCCGGAGCACGCCGTTGACCGAGCGGGAATCGTTCAGCGTGTTATGGACGATCAGAATGTTCATCTCGCCTCGTCCGCCGTCTGTCTTCCGTCCTCCGCTGTCCGTCGTCTGTCCTCCGTCCTCCGTCCTCCGTCCTCCGTCTCCTCCCGCCGTGCCTGGCCTTCGAGCCAGTCGCAGGCCTGGGGCAGGACGTTCGACCAGTGGAAGGTTTTCGCCCGTTCCCAGGCGTTGCGCCGGTAGCGCTGGTAGGCCTCGGGGGCTTTGAGCAGGTCCTGCAAGCTGTCGGTCAACGCGTCCGGGGTTTCCGCCTTTGCCACCAGCCCCGTCTTGCGATGCAACGTCGATTCCACCAGGCCGGCCACCGGATACACTACGGCCGGGGTGCCCATCGCGTTCGCCTCGATCACATTCAAGCCCCAGCCCTCCCGCTGCGACGTGTGCAGCAACACGTGAGCGCGTCGCAGCAGGGCGTCCTTTTCCGATTCGGGCAGCGGACCGGTGAAAACCACGCGCGCGCCGAGGCCCAGTTCGCCGGCCACTCTGCGCACGGCGGCCTCGGCTTCGCCCGTGCCGACCACCTGGATTTCGGCCTCCACGCCGCGTTCGAGCAGACACTTCACGGCGCGGAGCGCATGATCCACCCGCTTGTTGGGCGCGAGCCGGCAGACCACCGCGAGTCGCAACGGGGAACTTAGCGGCTTTTCGTCCAGCTCCGGCAGAGCGACCGTCTGAACGCCGTAGGGAATGAGCGTCACGTCCCGCACCCCATGCTGGTGCAGGGCGTCCTTGGTGAATTGCGACGCCGTCCAGAAAGGCACGTGGCGGTAGAGCCTATGCGTACAGCGTTCCTGCCATTGGCCAAGCTCGTTGAGCGGCCAGGGATAGAACGACGACCAGATCGGCCCCAGCACCTCGTGGATATAGGCCACGCAGCGGGTCCGACACCAAAGGGGCGCGGCCCAGGGAATACCATGATGCTGGTCGATCACGAGATCGAATCGCTTCTGGGTCCGGCACCAGACGACCGCCTCGGCGACCGAGGTGAGGAAACTCCCGCCGCGGACGACGGTCACGCCATCCAGGGTTTCGACCGGTGCCGCGCCCTCGAAGTCGTAGGCGAACCAGAAGACCTCGTGGCCGCGCTGGGCGAGCGCGGAGAGGTAGCCCAGGGTGACGCGTTCGGCGCCACCGCCGCGCGGGTTCTTCGGATCCCGCCAGTTGAGCATCAGGAAGCGCATTGGGGAGCGGCGACTCGCATCGCGCTAGCCGGTGAGGGCTGAGCATTCCGCCGCCAGGATTGCATTGGCGTAGGGGAACGGCGTGCGGTAGCGGCAACTCAAAGCGACCCGTTTGTCGCAGGGTTCCCACTGTAGGCGACCGGTGCGCCGCAGGTAGAACTCGCGTTCGAAGGGCAGCTCGCCCGTCTTCAGCATCTCGTCGAGCTCTGAATTGTAGCCGATAGGGACCGTCAGCACGAGCCTGCCCGCAGGTTCGAGCAGCCGTCGACATGCCTGAATCGCCGCCTTGATCTTGGCCGCGCTGCCTTCGTCGGCCGCGTCATCGAACCCGATGTGCTCGAACGTCGAGATCGACAGAATCAAGCCGTAAGTCTTGGAAGGACGAAAATCAACAATGTCCTGGTTGATGACCCGATCGCCCTTCTCGAACTTGTCGAGCACATCGTGGACGACCGGGGCGTAATGAGAGAGCACATTCCCGACCTCCAGCACCGGTTGGCCCACCTGTCGCTCCAGGTAAAATCGTCCGATGGGGATCTCGATGCATCGTTCGCAGGCCCAGGTCATGTTGTAGCGATGGTAGAAGCACTCCAGCGTCGCGTTCTGAAATTGGAATGTCTTTCTGGGGAGGAGCGGAAGCAGAACCGGCGCGGCGAGCACGCGGCACGGTTTGAGGAAGAGCTCCGAGAAACCGAACCGTTCCACGAACCAAGCGATCTTGCCGAGCTTGCTGTTGTAGAGATGGCTGCTCATGGGTCGATCTGTTGGTGTGGAGTCTAAGACACGACGGGCTTCACTGCCAGCCTCGTGTGGCCGAACGGGGTTGACCGGTCATACTGGGTCGGGAATGAACTCCAAACGGCTTGAGATCTTCACGGACTTGGTTAGCATTGTGGCCACAAGAAACATGCGCAGGATCATGCTTGAATGCCATCATTCCCATGGCTCCTCCGGCCTTGCGTCTCCTACGGGCTGTCTGAGTCTTCGGCGCCGATGGTACCGCCTGCACAGGAACCCATACCGGTTGGCGGTTGGGCGTGAAACTGGTCCCATGGTGGGGAGCCAACCCGGTTGCTTCTCCTCGAATAGGCACGTCCCAGTTGTCGGGTGCTGGCGTCCGAAGGAGTCCGAGGCGCGGCGATTCGCCCAGCAATTGGTCGATGAGCCGGTGATGCCGATGCGACGAAAGGGATTCACGCTGATCGAGCTACTGGTGGTGATAGCGATCATCGCCATTCTCGCTGCCCTGTTGCTGCCCGCCTTGAGCCGGGCCAAGGAGCAAGGGCGCCGGGCCGCGTGCATCTCCCAACTTCGACAGTTCGGAATCGCAGTCACTCTCTACTGCGACGACAACGCGGGTGTGCCGTTGGAGACGGTGGAGACCTCCGGCGCCTACCGCATTCCCTCGGTGGTCAACCTGTTTCGCCAACCGGAGGCCGACTACTACTGTGTGGAAGCCATCCTGCCCTATCTTCCGGGCATCCGCTTGGACTTGGAGGGCCTGGACGTCGGAGGCATCTGGTGGTGCCCCAGTGCCAAGAGGCCGACCCGAGACGAAGTGCGCGCTCAGGGTCGGTCCTGGGGGTTTCTCTCCACCTCCTACTCCTACTTCGCTCGATCAGACCGGTGGAAAACCAACCAGGCAACGCGTCCACAAGATCTGGTCGCCAAGGAGTTGCAGGCTGATCGGCTTCTGATGACGGACGTACTGTTCCATTGGAACGTCGATCGATCTTGGACCTATAACCACGGCAAGAAACCTTGGGGAAGCGATCCCGGCCCCCCGGCGTTCTCCGGCCTCAACCAGCTTTATGGCGATGCTCACGTCGGCTGGAAATCGGCCAAGCAATTTGACCTCGCGGCGCTTCGCCCGGAGAACGATTCGATCGGGCTGGTCCGGGGTTACTCGACGGACACAAGCTTCTACTGAGTCGAGCCCAACCCAGGACTCCCGTGCGTGACCGTTCGGGGTGAGTGGTCCTCGGGACAGGTCGGTCTGAGCAACAAGGTGCCCCGGGTTACGCACCTGGGAGGCAGGCGTTCAACTGGACCAGAACGGACGCTGTTCAAGCCGCAGTGACCGAGGGGCATCGCTGCCCGGGAATGGAGCCCTGGAAATCGAGCTTGCTTTCAGGCGTGATAAGGCTTATGTAACGCAACGACAACAGAAACTGGCTGAGGAACTACTGAACCGCTGTACACCATGAAGACCAAGGACTTCTCTCTCACTCGCCGCGCTCTGCGCTCCACCACCGTCTGGTCATTGCTCGCACTTGCTGCGTCTCTGCTGGGCAGAGCCACCGCTGCCGTCACTCCCTCGAGGGTTGATCTTTGGGACATCAGTCACGGGATCGTGATCACGGACACCAGCGGCATCCGCGATGGGTTCGACGCTGGGGACATGTTTGGCGGCACCGCCTCAGGGATGGAGCCGGGGAACACCGTGTTTTTGGACGAGATGCCGGCGGGCACCGTCCACTACATCCAATGGCAGACGCCGGCGCCTGTAAATGTGAAGTTCTTCGTGCTGTTTGCGGCGGGGGATGGCCCCACTTGGTACAACGAACGCGAGTTCGATCGCTTTGTGCTGAAAACGAGGTCGTCAAGCTCCGCCGACTTCGACCTCGTATTGTATGATTACACGCCGACGCACCCCTACACGTCCTTGGACGCCGCTACTGGTTTGCTTCTGATCGGCGACATCGACCCGGTCACGGCTCAGGATTTTCGTGCCGAGTTCACTCAGTTCAGGTCGGGGCGTCCTGATGGCAACTACGATGGGCCGAGGATCATCGAGCTAGACGCCTTTTCCGCAGATGTTCCCGTGCCCCCCACCAGCCTGTGGGACCTGAGCCAGGGGATCGTGATCACGGACACCAGCGGCATCCGCGATGGGTTCGACGCTGGGGACATGTTTGGCGGCACCGCCTCAGGGATGGAGCCGGGGAACACCGTATTCTCAGACGACGTGCCGTCCGGCTTCACGCACTACATCGAATGGGAGACACCTTCGCCCGTGACCTTGGGGTCCTTTGCGCTTTACGCTGGCGGCGATGGCCCGGAGTACTACAATGAGCGCGAGTTCGATCGCTTTGTTCTGAAGGTGAAATCAGTGGGTTCTCAGAACTTCGACCTGCTGTTGTGCGACTACAACCCGCCACATCCTTACCCGTTGGATAACGCCCTGATCACACCACTGCTTCTCAACGGTGTGGGCCCGTTGACTGCTCAGTATTTCCGCGCGGAGTTCACGCATTTCACGTCGGGTCGTCCTGATGGCAACTACGATGGGCCCCGCATCGTCGAACTCCAGGCCTTTGCGCCCGGCGTGGTGGTTCCACTGACCACCACCGCAGACGACGGTGGCAGGGTGATCCGGCAGCCCGATTTGTCAGATTACTTCTTGGGCTCCCAGGTCACACTCACGGCTCAGCCCAACCCCGGTTTCGCGTTCGTCGAATGGAATGGTGATCTCTCGGGCGGTGAGAATCCGTTGATCCTTGCCATGGATGGGCCGAAGAGTGTCAGCGCGAGTTTCCGGGATCTGGCGCCTCCGGAGGTTGTCGTGGAAACCCCGGTCGCGGGTCCCACGCACCCGCGGCGGTTCAACCTGACCGGCACGATCACAGACAACGTCGGAGTTGTGGGCGCCCGCTGGGAGTGGAATGAGCGTCCAATGGGCGAGTTGACACTCTGTGAGAATCGTTTTGAAGTCACGAAACTGCACTGGGAACGAGGCGAGAACCACATCCGGGTGATCGCGACCGACGCTGCAGGGAACGAAGGTGTGGCGTTGGTGGTCGTGATCTGGAGCCCCGGTTACCGCGGACAGACGCAGCGTTGACCAACCACGAGATTACCATGAATAGCAGCGTCCTCCCTCTCGATCGTGTCATGAGCCACGTCACTGCCGCCTGCGGGCTGACCGCGCTCGTCGTGCTCGTACCAATCGGCGCTAACGCTGCCGTCACCCCCGCGACCGATGATCTCTGGGACATCAGCCAGGGAACCATGGTCACGGCCACGAGCGGCATTCGACCAGGGTTCGATGCCGTTGACGCGTTTGGAGGAAGAGCCTCCCCGTGGGAGCCGGGCAATACTGTGTTCTCAGACGGGCGGCCGGAGGGGTTCACCCATTACATCGAATGGCAGACGCCGATTCCGGTCACCATCGGCTCCTTTGCCCTTTTCGCCTCGGGGGATGAGGCCATCTACAACTACGAGCGCGAGTTCGCCAGTTTTGTCCTGAAAGCCAAGTCGTCCGCCAGTTCGCCGGACTTCGACCTGGTCCTGTATCAACTCACGCCAAGTCATCCGTATGCCTGGTTGGATCCGAGCAGCGGACTTTTGCTACTCACGAACATTGGGCCCGTCACCGCCCAGGCATTTCGGGCTGAGTTCGTGCAGCACAATGCGGGGCGGGGCTACGATGGACCAAGAATCATGGAACTGGATGCCTTCCCTCCGATGCCCTCGAGTCCATCGACGAACGACTTGTGGGATGTCAGCCAAGGCACGGTGGTAGTGGCGACCAGCGGTATCCGCGGCGGCTTCGCCGCAACCGACATGTTCGGGGACAACGCCTCGTCCCAGGAACCGGGCAACACCGTTTTCTCCGACGACCAGCCAGCCGGGTTCGTCCATTCCATCGAATGGCAGACGCCTGCGCCTGTCAGCGTGGGTTCTTTTGTCCTTTTCGCCGGCGGGGACGGCCCGGTGTACAACAACGAACGCGAGTTCGACCGCTTCATCCTCAAGGCGAAGTCGACGCACGCCTCGGATTTCGACCTGACCCTCTGCGACTACACGCCGCCCCATCCCTATCCTGTGCCCGATGCCGCCATGGATCCTCTGCTGGTGACCAACATATCTCCGGTTACTTCACGGAGCTTCCGCGCCGAGTTTGTGCAGTATTACGCCGGGCGGGGTTATGATGGGCCAAGAGTGGTTGAGTTGGACGCCTTCCCGCCGAGCACGCCGCCGCCTCCCCCGTTCAACCTGGCGACGAACGGGAGCTTCGAATTGCCTCCCGGGATCGTCACCTACCGCGTGTTCGCCGCCGGGGCCGACCTGCCGGGCTGGGTCGTGGAGCAAGGAACGGTGGAGATCGTCGGGCCTTATTGGCAGGCGGCGGAGGGATCGCAGTCGCTGGATCTCAACGGCACCTTCGAAGACATCGGCACCATTTCGCATCCGGTGTCCACGGAGCCCGGCCGGCGCTACAAGGTCCGGTTCGCTTACGCGGGCAACCCGGAAGGCGGCCCGGCGGCCAAGACGACCAGGGTGTTCTGGGACGACTCATTGTTAGCGGAGGTGAGCTTCGACACCACCGGTCACAGCCTCGCCAGCATGGGTTGGGTGTACTACGAGTACGAGGTGACCGCGGCTTCTGCGACCAGCCGGCTCAAGTTCCAGAGCACCACGCCCACGTTCTGCGGGCCGGCGCTGGACGACGTGTCGATCACGCCGCTGGGCGAACCACCTCCGCCGCCGCAGTGTGTGGCTGCGCCCGCGGGTCTGGTGGCTTGGTGGCGGGGTGAAGGCGATCTCCAGGACGCCGTGGGTGGCCATCACGGCGCGCTCTTCAATGGGGCGGGCCCGGTCCCGGGCAAGGTCGGCCACGGGATCGCCTTCGATGGCATCGATGATTACGGCACGATCCCCTTCTCGCCAGCCATGACCTCGCCGACGTTCTCGGTGGAGACCTGGATCAAGCCGCTGGGACCGGTGGACGATCCGTCGTTTGGCCAGGAGTTCATCTTTGGCCAGGCGCTGGGTAGCCCGGCGTTGCTGGCCCGTCCCAGCGCCAACGGGATCCGGGTCGCCTTCGCCTTTGCGGTGAACTGGGCCGCCTCGCTGTATCCGGCGGTCGAAGCTGCGGCGGAGCTGCCGTTCAACGAAAACAGTCACGTGGCGGGGACCTGGGACGGCACGACGCTGCGCATCTACGTCAACGGCGTCCTGAGCGGGGAAAGCGTCCCCGGCTACGTGCCGACCCCCGCCACCTGCGACTTGTTCATTGGTGGGCACATCGGCTCCTGCTATGGAGTCGGTTTCAGCGGCGGGCATTTCAACGGCGTGGTGGATGAACTCAGCCTCTACAACCGACCCCTGACGGCGCAGGACATTCAGTCTGTCTTCAGCGCGGGCAGCGCGGGCAAGTGCACGCCGACTCCGCCGCTGTCAGCGGTCGTGGCGGACTGGACCTTCGAAGAGGGCACGCCGGGTTCCCCGGTTGCATCCGTCGCTGACGCTTCCGGCAACGGACACGTCGGGTCCATTATCTATGGCAATCCGACCTTCGCGAGCAGTCCGCCGGGTGCCGGCGGGAGCGTTTCCTTGGCCTTGGGCTCAGACAGCGGTTTTCGGCCTCAGGACGACGTGGCCTTCAATTTTGGGGATGCCTTCACGATGGAAGCGATGGTCATGCCGGCCGCCAACAACGACGGTCCGTGGGGCCGGTTCTTTGTCGGAGCGTTCAACCCGGTGACCGGGGTGCCGATCGTGGGGTTCTGCTATCGGGGTGAGGATCACGTCGCGATTATTGGGACCATGACCGCGCCGATTCCTTTGGACGGCGCGCTGCATCACGTCGCCACCGTTTACGCGCGGCCCACGCTCACCCTGTTCTTGGACGGACAACTGGCGGGCACCATGACCTACGACTACCCCTTCCCGCCCGCCGGGGAACCGGTGCGCCTGACGGTCGGCTGTGACTACAACGGCGGATACTGGTTCGGCGGGCTGATCGACCGAGTGCGGATTTCGAGCCGGGCGCTGCAGCCTTCGGAGTTCTTTGCCCCCGGAAGCCCTCCGGCGTTCAACGACGGCATTCCCGACAGTTGGCGTCAGGAGCACTTCGGACCGGGCTTCGCCACCGACCCACGTGCTGCTGCGACCGCCGATCCGGATGGCGATGGGGCCAACAACTACCGCGAGTTCCTCGATGGCACCGACCCGTTGAACGCGTCTTCGGTGAAGCGGGTTCCCGTTGCGGTGAGCACATTCGCCGGCTCGACGCGAGGCGCGCAGGACGGGTTCCGCACGGAGGCACGGTTCAACTACCTACCGGGATTCGCCTTCGACGGCACGGGCCGGCTCTGGATTCCGGAGGCATCTGCCTCGGGTTATGACCAGCCGGGAGACGGATTCCAACGCGTTCGACTGCTCGACGCCAACGGCATGGTATCGGTTCTGACAGGGGCGGAGGCAGGACTGGTGGACGGGCCGCTCGACCAAGCCCGGTTCAGCGGGCCCTTGTGCGTCGTCTTCGACTCGCACGGGAACGCGTTCGTCCTCGACATGTTCAACCACCGGGTTCGGAGAATTGACATGAACGGCGTCGTGTCCACGTTCGCCGGCTCGACACGCGGGTATCGCGATGGCCCGGCGCTGGAGGCGCAGTTTGACCTGCCGCACGGCATGGCGATCGATGCCCAGGACAACCTGTTCATTGCGGACTGGTTCAACCTGCGGGTCCGGAAGATCACTCCCCAGGGCGAGGTGAGCACCTTCTCGGGCAGCACCCGAGGCGCCCAGGATGGTCCGCGGCTGGAGGCCACCTACGACGGTCCGGTGGACCTGGTGGTTGAGCCGAGCGGTGTGATCTACGTGTCGGACTGGGCCAACGGCCGGATCCGGAAGATCGACGCGAACGGTGACGTGAGCACGTTCGTGTCCGGCCTCTCCTACACGGAGATGCTGTCCCTCGGATCGGACGGGGGAGTGTATTGCTATGCAGCGGGCTTGCGGCAGATGAACAAGTACAACGCAGAGGGGGCATTGCTCTGGTCTTGGAGCACGCCGGAGGGCAGCGATGATGGTCCGATCGGTGTTGCGCGGTTTGGGGGACGGCTCACAAAAGTCGTCGAGCTGGCCGACGGCAACCTGCTCATCGCGGACGACGCGCGCATCCGGCTGGTCACCACCGGGGTGCCGCCACTCCTGAGTATCAACCCTCCAGGCGGCGTCTTTGCGAACCAGGTCGAGGTCACCCTGACCACCGTGGTCGCCGATGGCGTGATTCGCTTTACGACCGATGGCGCGGAGCCCACCGCGGCTTCGCCTGCATACTTCAACACGGTCCTGCTGACCGCCTCGACCACGCTCAAGGCTCGGGTGTTCGTGAATGACACACCGGTTTCGGACATCGCGCTGGCGGAGTTCACGCGGGCTCCGGGCGATGAGCAAGCTCCGGTGGTCACGATCACGTCCCCAGCCCCCGGCCCGACTGAAAATGAGTTTGTCCAACTCTCCGGCACGGTCACGGACAACGTGGGCGTGGTATCTGCCCGGTTGGAGTGGGATGGACAGCCACAGACGCCGCTGCCGTTGAACGACGGCCAGATCCTGGGCCCGGTCATCCGCCTTCACGGCGGCGAGAACCGGCTCCGGGTCATCGCCACTGACGCCGCCGGCAACGAAGGTGCGGCGGAAGTGCTGGTCACCTGGACCCCCGCCCGCGTTCTGTTTGTGGTGAATCCTGAAGAACGCCAGGAAGGGAAGAAAGTCCACGTGCCGATCAAGCTGGTCAGCAACGGAGACGTGGGCGGTCTGACCTTTGTTCTGCGCTACAACCCCGACTATCTGCGGCCGCTCGAGCTCGAATGGATCGCGGCTGGCGAATCCTCTTTCAAACAGGTCAACCTGGACGTGCCGGGCGAAATCCGGGCCACGTTCGCGCTCATGGGCGCCGCCATCCCCGCGGGCACGCAACCTGTGGCGACGGTGGTCTTTCGGGCGCGGAGCGTCCCGGCCACGCTGACCACCGAGCTGCCGCTCGAGCTGGTGGACGTTTCCGACGTCGTTGGCAACTCGATCGGGTTCGGCAACGAGGCCCGGTCAGGCGCGGCGCAGCTTCGCGTCCGCCGCATCGTTGGCGACAA
>Ga0315286_10007602_pt1 | contig 10630 bp, 8 predicted proteins | sample YL17G10_0_MG_FD_205038 | JGI IMG/M metagenome (GOLD analysis project Ga0315286, IMG submission 205038) | Sediment microbial communities from Yellowstone Lake, YNP, Wyoming, USA - YL17G10_0 | ecosystem: Environmental > Aquatic > Freshwater > Lake > Sediment | place: USA: Wyoming | collected...
AAACGGGGAATTCCTGTTATCTGATCTAAAAATGACTGTGGTTCAGAGCATTGCAGGTGTAGTCAAGTACGGTTACCAGCTCAGAATCCTGTCTTTTGGAGAGATGATGGTCCCCGAATCCTTAGAGCAAAATACCCTGTATCGTTGTATGCTCTGATTTGAGATTTTTGCAAGGATGTTTAGCCTGACGCGTTTTAAAAAATATATGATCAACTACTCAGTGCTCCAGGTACCGGGTTCAATTTTTTCCCATCAAATAAGCGTCTCAAGAAATGCTTTCAGTATCTTCATTTTTACTGCCCAGTCCAGATGGTCGACTGCATATGCCCTCATTTTTTCGGGATGTTCCGGATCTTCGTACACTTTTTGGGCAAATCCAATAATCTTTTCGATTGCCACTGGTGACTCGTCAGGAAATAACCTCTGAATAAAAGGAAAATCATCCGGGAAATCCGGATCAGCACACGAAATGATGTAGGGAATACCACGGGCGCAGTACTCGCGGGCTTTTAATTCAGAGGTTTGGGTTAATCCTTTCCGATGCATGCCAAGACTGCCGATAGCGATATGGCAGGTATTGAAAAGGTCTTCGAGATCTTTGCCTGTTGTGAGGCCATGAAATATAACCTGTTCGGCGATATCGAGTTGATTAATTATTTTTTTCAGATAAGGTACTTCAGATCCGTCTCCCGCGATGTGGAGGGTGACTCTGGTAGGGCCATGATAGTTTCCAAGCCCTTGTATGAGCCGATCGAGCCCATGCCAGCGGCTGATATTGGCTACGCAGAGGAGGTGAAGATCCGCTCCACTGTAGGGAACATGCCGGCGCAGGGTGACTGAATCGACGTTGATTCCGTTTCCGATGGTGATGTGGGGTTTTTTGGGATCACCGGATCGGGTTACCTGGTAGTGTGTGATCTCATTGGTGACACCAACAATCCCGTCGGTAAATTTTCGTATGTCATCCCCATAGAAGAAATCAAAAATTAAACCACTATACTCGCCGTTTAATCGACGTTCTACTGGTTCGATTGTCTGGTATTCGATAACAATTTTACATTTTCTCGAATTTTTCAAGAGTTTAGACGTTATCCTTGAAGGAGAAGGAATTCTTGTATAGAGAATTTCATCCGCTTTTAACGTTTCAATAATGTTGTTAAAAGCATAATCACGTATATCGATGCGTCTTTTTTTTGCGAAAAAACTTGTGGGTATATGATATTCCAGATTTGGGATGAGAATCTTATTTACTTGCGGTAAAGGGGATGAATCATCGTCATTTCCCGTTAATGAGTAAAGTACTGCCGGTAATCCGAGATCATTCAAATTCTTAACCTGAGATATAATTTTTTTTTGTACGCCAGATGGCTCCTTTCCAAAAAAAATAATCGTATAGAAAATCTTCATCATTTCACATCATACATTACATTGAACAGAGCAAAGAAACATACTATTAAAGAGAAAAATCACCATCGTTGTTTTTTTTTGTTGATAATTTTTTTCCACTTACTACCTATTTCCGGTTTGAGTTGAAATTCATTTCCTGATAGTATACGGATGCGTGAGATAGCCAATCCTGATCCTCTTTGTTTGCTCCCGGTAATTTTGTCGTTTAGTTCACTGCCAGAAAATGAATTCTGCAGAGTCTTAAACGTAATCGTTCAAACCTGTTTTATGTAGAGATCGATAAGTTTGTTCGTGATAATCTCACTTTTCCAACGGGATGCTGCAATTCGTCGGGACTCCTCCTGAAATTGTTTTCTTAACGTATCGTCACCGAGCAGAATTGCCGTTTGGTTAGCAATTTCCTCTGGTGAGTGTGGATTTATTAAAAATCCTGATTTTCCCGTTGAAACCATGTAAGGAATACCTGAAATATTCGATGCGATTACGGGAGTCCCCATTGCCATTGCCTCGGATATTACCATTGGAGCCGTTTCCTGAAGTGTAGTCATTACCATTATGCTGGCTTCCGAGTACCATCTGAGGAGTTGTTCAAAAGGTACAGGCCCCGGTATAGTGACATCGCGCTCAAGCTGATATTTTTTTATCATTTCACGCAGTTCGTTTAAATAACCCTCATCAGCGATCGGTCCCGGTAAAACGCAATGAAATTTAATTTTTTCTTTTTTGAGGAGATCCAGTGCTTTGATCAAATTGATCTGGTTTTTTCGACGATCAATACTCCCGGGATAGAGAAGTAATCCTTGTTTCTCTTTTTTCTCTTGCTCAAAGAAAACATCAGATATAGGATTTTCAATAACTTCAGTATCCGGGATCCCTGTTTTGAGAAATTGATTGACTTCAGTAATCACGTATGGTGAAATTGCAACTAATTTTTTTAACCGGTGAGAAACATATCTGAATCTCTGGGTATTAACATTAAACGAAAATTTTGTATACATGTTTGGGTAATAATACTTTTCTCTCCACGTCATTCCATGGAGCGTCAGCATGGTTGGAATCCGGCGGAGAACCCCAATTAATGCTCCGGAAATAGAGTGAGAATGAATTAAATCAATCTTTTTTTTCCTCTTTTTGATAAGGAATAAATAATTTAGATCGCTAAAAATTGCGGTTGGTACTATTGGTCTGAAATATTCATACGATATATTGTTATAGCTATCATCTTTTTCAAAAATCGAATTGAAGGTAGGTCCCATTGTTGATATAATGTGAAAATGTAGGTCCTCTTTTTCTACTCTCCTGTAGTTCTTTTTCAATCCTTCGACCGTATCATACGCTACTCCTAATGGTCCCCCGCTGATTCGTTTATTGGTATAATCGAGAAGTAATGTGATATCCATTGGAATAGATGTGAATGGTGGGATTAAATTAGTTACGATATTTTCTATGAGACCGTTGAAAATCAATTTTTTACGTGATCATCATGGTCCTGGTGGTTTTTAGGAAAAAGTGCAGGTGAGCGAATTCCTTACACCGCGGAACTTTTCCAGGGATTCAATGCTAAAAAAAACGAAACTTGGGACATACGGGGCTCCTCTCTTTTTTACCACGTTCACAAAATAGGCTCTGATCCCGACCCTTCTCTCTATTTTTCCAGAATTTTTTTTGTGATACGTGTATCGTGTATGCCCTCTCATCTATCAATCTGAATATACACATCCCGGATTTTCCCAGCAATAGTCTCCCAGGTGAACTGTTCCGCATATGCTCGGATTGCCTCCCGATCCCATGTTCGTTCAAGTCCCATCAGGATCTTTTCTTTCAGGTCTTCCGGGTCAGCAGGATTGACAAGGAGACCATAAACGTCGGAAGTGATTATTTCCGGTACGCCCCCGACCTTCGTTCCGACAAAGGGCTTCCCGCAACCTATCGTTTCGAATAAAACAGTCGGGTTGCCCTCGTTCAGGCTTGACAGCACAAACAAATCACACGCGTTTATCCACAGGGGGATCTCGGTATGGCGTTTCGGACCGGCAAGCATGATGTGATCTTCAAGCCCGAGAGATCGGATCTGCTTCTCAAGAGCTTGTCTCTCTGTCCCGAATCCGATTATAACACAGAGAATATCCTTCTTTTCCTGTATGATTTGGCTGACCGCTTCAACCAGATACTTCTGCCCTTTTACCGGCTCATAAATTCCTACGGTAAGGATGATTCTCCTGTCCAGGGGGAGACCAAGCACCCTCCGGCATTCTGCCATCTCCATTGGACAGAAGAGATCTTCTTTGAACCCATTGGGAATGACATGAACCGGAGTATCGACATCCAGTTTCCTGATGCACTCAAGATTGTTCCGGCTTACCGTTATGATTGCATCAGCCGTGTTCAGTACGTATTCGATGTTCTTTCTCCAGACCGCATCTTTGAAGGGGAGCGAGTAGATGTCTTCACCGTGTGCTGTAACAACAAAGGGTACGCCGTATTTTTCCTTGAGGCGGGCACCAACGTAGCCGGATGACCAGGTGAAATGTGAGTGGATCAGATCAAAGGTGATTCCCTGTTTTTGGATCAGCGCTTCAACAACCGACAGGTGCTTATCACCCAGTGTTTTATACCCGCGATCGGTCGGAAAGTACAAGACCGGCGTCAGGTGCACATGAACATTAGCCGGTGTCCCCGTATTGTCGAATTTATATCGGGAAGAAAAACATACCAGTTGAGGGATGGGAAGATGAAGATACTGCGCCAGATCAGCCATTACATTTGTCCTGACAAGGACATGCACCGAGGAAAAATGGGGAGCATTGATTTCTGTCGGATCTTTCTGGAAATCATTGTAAGAATGGCAAATTAAAAGCAGATTCTTACTCCCCCGTTTTCCATCAGGACACATATCTTCTCAAAACCTCTCTAATAATAAATAACCTCTTTGGTTTAACCTTAGTGCTTATGTTTTTATTGAGATCCAATTCGTAATGATTACCTACTATTTTTTCAATTATTTTTTAGAAATTTCCCGGTAGCGAATAGTACTGCCTCAGGACTTTCATCGAAAAATGTATTCCTCCCAAAGAGTTTGCATCAACTATGGTAATGCTCATTTTTTTCCCACCAGTCGTAAATTTTTTCCCCACTTGTCATCCATGCCTTCTTACCGGAACAATAGTGTAATATTTTTTTATACAATAGCTCCCGTGGATCTTTGAAAGGACAATTAAAACTTTCACTATGCCAGTTTAAACAAATTACACCACGATATGCTGCAACGGTATCAATCAGTCTTTTTGAAAGCTCCCAAGCCTCCTCATAGGACGTTGTCGATTCAAACAACGTATCGTCCATTATGGTCAACGGAATCTCCAGAATGTTGATCTCTCTGTCAGTATGCAGGTTATAAGGCCGGAACGGATGGCACATTCCATTCCTGAACCCGACCATTTCATTGAAGCCCAGCGAGGTGTCGTACCTGAACCCTGCTCTTTTCAGGTATTCCCAGGAATCGGGCACCTGAAATCGCAGGTAATGGTTCCGGTTGCCTATGACTTCCCTGTCCAGTACCTTTTCCAGACGTTTCTTCTCCCGCAGGATCTCCTCAGGGTCATTGAAGGCATAGTAGCCACTGTGGAGCCCGACTTCCCAGCCCCTGTCGTTTATCTGGTGAAGTTCCTCCTCTAAATCTTCGATATTGTACCTGAAGCGCGTGATGTCGGAATTAGTAGCCAGGAAGTAGAACGAGGAGCAGGCACCGAAGTTCTCCTCCAGGTCCATAATTTCCCTGAAGTTCCGGTAGGGGCTTTTTTCCTTTCCGTGCAGTTTCCAGAAAACCTGCTCTCTGAGCCCAGAAAAGTCCCGTTTTTTCAAGCAGGTCAGGGAAGAGAGTAATGCATGATTTAGGGGGGGATAAATTTCGTCAACATCATGGGTGAGGCAGACTGCGAATTCTTTGTTTGAGGGGTATTTGCTCTCAAATCCGTTATCTACGAGAAATTTTGAAACTGCTGGCTCGAGGATATTCTGATACGTGCCGGCGGCATAGGGAAAGCACTCATACTGATCCAGTCGCTTTGGTGTGTATTCTTCTTTCCGGGTATAGAGATCCCATAATTCCCTGTCCTGCCTGAGTACATCAGCAGAGGGAATCATTACGATTCAATCTCCTGACGACAGGGTATCCAGGAAAGGGATCTGACGAATATGTCCGTTCCCGACACCCGGAAATATACATTCCCGTTTTCTATCACCGTATCCATTTCTGTCAAAAAACGCCGCCTGAGGCCATCAACCCTTTCAGCATTCTCACATGAGACCCCCGGCAACCAGGTCCTTGTTCACCATGAAGACTGCAAAGGCGGCATCTGAGGACGCCAACAGACGCTCTCTGCTGAAGCAAAGACTCCCCTGCAGTAGTACTTTCATGGGAAGAATTCCCTCAGCCAAATCTCCAGATTTATCCATTTCCATAGGGTGTCCCCGATATTGGCTTTACCTTCAAGGTGCCGGTTATAGTGTCTTTCAACCTCTCTCCAGTTCCAGTATGGCCGTGATTTAAACGGTTCAGAGAAAAAAATCGTTTCACAGAACTCCCTGATATGAGGATCCCTGAAAAATTCATCAACTGGAGTTTCAAACCCAATTTTATCTTTCCGTTGTAAAATCATTGCGGGAATCAGGTTTTTTATTGCCTCTTTGAAGATGATCTTGGTTTTTCCCTGCTGAATTTTTTCCTGTGTGGGAATACTCATTGCAGTTTCAACTAAATTAAAATCCAGGAATGGGACTCGTGTCTCGATACTCCATCGCATAGAATTTTTATCTTCGTATCTTAGTAAATGCGGAATTGCAGTGTTGAGAAGCGTTAATACGAGAGCCTTATGAAGTGTCATCGGTTTACATCGGGGATCGCTTTTGTTTACTGCCGATTCATGTAATAAACCATAATTCAGCCACGTTAAGAGATAATTTTTATATACATAGTTTTGTATTTTTGCTGGCAGGAGCATAAAACACAAAAACTGGTGTGGATAATAGTCCTTAAAATTTTTTCGATATGAGCGCATTTCTTTGAGTAAGGTAATTATCCGCCCTTTTTTCAGAAGTTCAAAATAATAATAGGAAAAATAGTACGTGTACCCTGCAAAAATCTCGTCCCCTCCTTGTCCATCAAGAAGGACTTTTGCCTTGTTTTCATAGGCAAGCCGCATTATACAATATTGGCCGTATACACTCAACCCTGTTGTCGGTTCTTCCTGAGCTTTAATGAAATCGGGAAGATCGTTCAAAAAATTATTCCTGCTTAATGTGGTAAATTGCTGCTGAATTTTGGTATGTTTTCCCACTTCTTTCATATACCGGGATTCATCGATTTTCTTACCCGGAAAAATTAATGAATACGTAAAAAATGGCTGGTTAATCATGGTGTCCAGGGTACAAACAATTGCAGAGGAATCTATCCCTCCGCTCAGGCAGCTTCCGATAGGCACATCTGCTACCGTTCTTGATCTGACACTCTGAATGAATAATTGTGTAAGTTCCGGTACGGTGACTGCCGGATGTTGTTTTATTTGATACCATTTTTTTATCGAGACTTCTGTTGAGTGGAGGTTGAATATGAGAAATGATCCTGGTTCAAGAGACCATATGTCCTTAAAAAAGGTCCTCGTATCATGATTAAGCAGATTAAATGCAAGATATTCCATAATAACAGACATGTCTGGTTTTCTTTCAACCTTATGAGTAAGGAGTGCCGATATCATGGATGAAAAAATAATCTTTCCTTCTGCTATATGGTAATAAAGGGGTTTAACACCGAAGCGGTCCCTGCTCAGGATCAACAGGTCTCTTTTCTTATCATACAAGCAGAAAGCCCACATTCCGTTAAAGCGGTTCAAACACTCCATGCCATACTGCTCATACGCATGAATGATTACTTCAGAATCAGTATGACTTTTAAAAATATGACCCGCTTTGATCAAATCTTCTTTGATTTCAAAAAAATTATAAATCTCTCCATTATATGTCAACCAGATTGTCTCATCCTCGTTACACATCGGCTGGTGCCCTTTAGGAGAAAGATCGATAATGGATAAGCGGGAGTGGCCGAGCGAAACAGTTTTATCGTCGTATTCTCCTTCATCATCCGGACCACGGTTTTTTGTAACGGAATTCATTTTTTTTAAAAGAGCGGGATCACTCCAGTTAAATCCATTTATTCCGCACATAGTAACCCCCAATTTTTATAATAAATTCTTAAGCACAGCATTTCTTTCATTAAACTTGCCAATTGTTTTGTTACAACCATTTTTTAATTTCTTCTCTTAAAAATGCTGTGACACTCATTTTTCCGTTAGGTAATAGAGATTCTCGTAACCTATTCTTCGTTCCTGAACACCTGAACTATGCCAATGGAAACTCATTTCACACGGATATGACGCATCTGCAGCACCCAATTTTTTTTCAAGAGGACCTCTACCTGCTGGTGGTTTTTGCACAACACCAAACCAAAACAACAACCAGCATGTCTGCAAAAGGCGGAGTATTTTGAGTATTTTTTATTACAAACGGGCGGAATTTTTTAAATTGTGTCACCCCACATAGTTTTTACGTATTTCCCGGGGAGTAGGAAATGTTACCCCCCGTTGCAGCGCGTGCCTGATAAAATAGTCTAATGCATCCAGATATGTGGGGGATACCCTGCCAGGGTGGGCCTGAATTGTCATGACACCCCCCCCTCCTGCAATTTGTGAAGCTAAACATTCTATCCAGATGTTTCCTATTTTTTCAGCGTCTTCGGGACGAAATAAAGGTCCACGGGGGTCCTCAATCAAGGTATAATCACTGATGCCCAAGGTGGGGAATTCTACAACGTTCGGTGTAATGCGATAGGGTACTCTTGGTGAATGATAATAGGCGTTATAGACGATTGCCACACCTTTCAATGCCGGTTTAATAAAGGGATAGATTTTTGTATACATATACCGTTTCTGGACGAATGGAATAGCTTTAAAAGCAATTTCAAATCGTGTCTTACTGCAGTCATAGTTTAATCCGGCTTTTTCTGCTGCCGGATACGTATTATTATTGTGTTTATACCACGGTGCACGGAACCCTTCAATATCCAGATCAAAAAGAGCCGAAAAAGTTTTTTTCATAGCCTTTAAACGGTCTGTCTGAAGAGGGACAGACTCATAAAAAGCCTGATGAACATCCCCGTGCCCTTCAACCACGTGGTGGTGCTTCATGATATGCTCTACCCGTTCAGGATACTCTTGAGCTGCCTTGGCTGTGATAAAAAAAGTGCCTTGAATATCATACTTCCCGAGAACGGAAAAATACCTGTCGAGACATTCAATTGTTTCCGTATCAAAATAATCAATATCCCCTGTTATGCAAACAACCATTGGTTTTTTAGTATCCTTTGTTTTCATAGATCCCCTTGGCATACTCCTGATTTCTTCTAAAGCGTGAACTCCGAGGATGCGCTATTGTTTTTTTACATTCGTTCGTAGTTTTTTAGTGTTCATGCATTTCGCTAATGCTTTTAGGGTAATTCTCGATGAATCGCACCATAAAAGCCGTCACATCAATTTTATCTCGTAGTAAACGCGCCAGTTTTTCAGCCCAGATCCTCTTATTCTGAGGATCCCGAAGGATATCAAGCGCTTTATGTAAAGCATTCTCCGCATCAGAATAACTATACATAAGATCGTACTTTTTTTCAAGCTCAATAAAGTTCCCCATTGTTCCGACGAGAGATGATATCAATAGTGAGGGTGTGCCCAAAAGAGCCGCTTCCGATGCCATAGTCGCCCCTTCCCCTATATACATTGCAGCGTAATAGAGCAGGTCATGCATCTTCTCCGGCGAGATCCGGATCCGGTACTGCTCCAGCTCCTGCGGCAGCGGGCCTTCAGAGGTGATCAGGATGCGGCCATAGGGCTCAAGCGTCCTGACGAACCCCGGTTTATCCAGGATACCGTGATGGCCGACATCGTGACTGGCATCCCAGGAAACAAAGCGTATAATTATGAAAGGATCGTGAGGGGTGAGGCCGAGCTCGCTGAGCACAGCAGGGTTGGGGGTGAAATGGTTGGGGTGGAGGTAGGCCAGCTCATGGAAGCCATTGTAGCGGATTTGCTTTTTCCCAAGATCGCTTCGATAACAGGAGGGGGTGCATATGGTGCTTACAAAGGGATCCATTAAGGTATGCTCTATTTTAGCATGCTCCGTGTCATCAAACACCACCGAAGGTAATCCGGTGAGGATCCCGACATGTGCCACCGTTACGCCCCCCGGGCCACCGATCAGGATATCAGGTGCAAAATCCCTCACCTTTTGATACAATCGTGCCTCAACCTTGACCTGTTCAATCATTTTCCCCCATAGCGTTGAGGAAGAATTGCCGATAAGGGTATATGGATACCCCCCGGCATCAAGCAGGTCTAGCAAAACATCTTTTTTACTACACGTGATTGCGCAATCATGCCCGTCCCTCTCAAGGAGACGTATTGTGTGCTTGAACAGGTGAAACTGAGCCGGATGCCCCATAGTAAAAAGAATCCTCAAAATGATCGCCTCCACATAACCAGGCTCTTTACGGTATTCCCTACAAGGTTCCTGCCCCATGCAACAATCCACTCAGAACGGTTTGATGCCCAATTGCCGGGATGAGTAAGTAAATATAAGGACGGTATCCTGCATTCCCGAATGGCAAGGATTATATCTTCGGTTGTTTTTACCTCAAACTCCGCTTGCCCTGGCATCAGATCCCTGACTTTATACTTTTTATCCCATCTCCATCCGGAATCTGATGCATAGTATTGATGTACATCCATCGAGAGGTAGGCATCCCCCATAATTCCAAAATCCCGGAAGTCGTATTTTTTCCACAGATCCCGGTTGTCATAGGGTGAGAGGGGGCTTCCATGCATGCATATAGTGGAGATTTCACCGATCTCTTTAAAGTCCGCGAGTTCCTTTTCGAAAAGAGCAATGGCTCTGGTATAATCCCCCTTTGACTTGCTTAAAACTTCGTAATGGAAACCTATCTCATGTCCGAGATCAGCCACCTCTTTAATGATCTGAGGAATAAAAACATCCTTTGTGTGGCGAAAATAGTAGGTCGAAGTGACCCCCATACTTTGTTCCAACCGGGCCATTTTCAATGAACGGAGGGGACGTGAATCCACATCGTGTCTGAGAATCGCATATTTCTCCTTTAGGGGGC
>Ga0315286_10007603_pt1 | contig 10629 bp, 9 predicted proteins | sample YL17G10_0_MG_FD_205038 | JGI IMG/M metagenome (GOLD analysis project Ga0315286, IMG submission 205038) | Sediment microbial communities from Yellowstone Lake, YNP, Wyoming, USA - YL17G10_0 | ecosystem: Environmental > Aquatic > Freshwater > Lake > Sediment | place: USA: Wyoming | collected...
GTGTAGATGACTCCCTTCTCCCCGACGTAGAGCGTGCCGCTGTCGCCGCGGTCGAGCTCGTCGTCCGGGAACTTGTCACGCAACTCGCGGAGGAGCGGCGGGAGATTCCGGGCTTCGCCTTCGGCCACGCGCAGGCCTCCGACCGGCTCGGCCTGCGTCGTCTTGTTGAGACCTTCGTACCAATAGACCTTGAGGGGCGGCAAGCCCTCACGCGCCGGGATGTCCCACCGGATGCGGCTGCCGGTCGGATAGCGTTCGTCGCTTCCGCCGCGCAATTCCTCGACCTCGATGGCGGTGGGCTGATCGATCTTGAGCGCCCAGAAGACGCCGTCCAGGACGTGACAGCCCATGTTGCCGATGGAGCCGTTGCCGAAGTCGTACCAGCCATGCCACTCGTGGGGATGGATGTCGGAATGGAAGTCGCGATACGGGGCCGGCCCGATCCATTCGTCCCAATGCAGGCCGGCCGGCACCGGCTCGACCGGGGGGCGCGGCCCGACGCCGCCGTTGGCGCGATTGGTCCAACTATGGGTTTCGGTGACCTTCCCGATCGCGCCGGCCCCCAGGTATTCACACAGTCTGCGATAACCGTCCTCCGCATGACCCTGGTTGCCCATCTGGGTGGTGACCTTGTAGCGACGGGCCATGTCGCGCAGCAGCCGGGCCTCGCCGATGTCGTGGCACACGGGTTTCTCGCAGAAGACGCCTTTGCCCAACTGCATCGCGATCAGGGCCGGCAACGCGTGCTGATGGTTCGGGGTGGCGATAAACACCGCGTCAATCTCCTTGCCGATCGCGTCGAACATCCGCCGGTAATCAGTGAACGTGCGGACCTTCGCCGCGTCCTGGCCTTTGTCCTGCAGCCATTTCCGGGCGACGTCGAACCGGGGCTCGAAGACATCCACGATGGCCACGAGGTTCTGTTTGTTCCCGTTGACGACGGCGTCCAGGTGGTTCATGCCGCGCCCGCCGCAGCCGATCTGCGCGATCCTCAGCTTGTCGCCGCTGGGAGCGGCCCGGAGGTTGAGGCGGGGGACGGACAGGGCGCCGGCGGCGAGCGCCGCGCGTTTCAGAAACCAGCGACGATTCATAGCGGTTCTTTCGTTGAGGATGGCGCGGATATGATGAGGATTCTCGGGACGAAAGGCTACTTCTTTGTGAACCGGTCGAACACCTGGATCACCGGCAACGCGTTGCCGTCGTCGTCGAACATGCCTCGGGCTCGCAGTCCGCCCGTGACCGCTGGCTCCCACCAGAAAACACCGATCCCTCGGTTGTTCGGCGTGCTCAAGACCAGGCGGTTCACCTCGTGCAGAAACTCGCGTTGGCCCTCGGGCGTCTCCGGAAACGGCCCGCTCTTCTTGGTGTATTCGGTCGGGCGCCAGCAATAGGCCACTTCCACCAGCATGATGTCCTTCTGGTAGGTGTTGGCCATGAAGATCAGGTTCTCGCGCAGGTCCAGCAGGCTGCCGTGCCACCAGGGATAATAGGATTGGCCGATGACATCGTAAGGCACCCCATACGAGTGCAACTTGTCGAAGAACTGCCGCGTGCCCGCCTGGTCGCCGCCTCGGTCGATGTGGATCATGATTCGCGGGGGACGATTCGTCCCGCTCCCGGCCTCGACGCCCCGGACCCCGGCCTTCAAGAGGTCGGCGAAGTTGTCCCAGTTCGCCGGGAGCTTGCCGTCGGGCCATAGCATGCCGGGCGTGATCTCGTTCCCGACCTGGACCATGTCCGGCAGCACGCCCGCGTCACGGAACGCAGCGATCGTGTCCCGCGTGTATTCGAACACGGCCGCGACCAGTTCGGCGTGCGCCTTGTCCTGCCAGGCCTTCGGGAGGGTCTGCTTGCCGGGATCGGCCCAGGTATCGGAGTAATGGTAGTTCAGCAGGAACCGGTAGTCGAGCTTCCGGGCGTCCGTCGCCAGGGCGAGCGTGTAGTCCAGGTCGTTCGGCAGCCGGGTCGGGGCGTGAAACAGCCGCAGCCGGATCCAGTTGTAGCCATGGTCCTTGAAGATCTGAAGCCCCGGCTTCGCCTGCCCGGCGTCTTTGAACACGGTGCCCTGATCTTCGGTCTGCTTGAGGAACGACAGGTCCGCCCCGATGGCGTAGTCCGCCGCCCGGATCGGCTGGAACGGGCCAAGGCCGCACAAGAGGATGGCCACGGCGATTGAGCCGATTCGTGCGGCGTGCGGGTGGAGGCAAGCGCGGGCTTTCATTGACTGCGCAGTGAACCGCGCCAGTTGGGTTCGTGCAATCCCCCTTTCTCCCTCAGGCATGGCTCAACCGCGAAATACACGAACCACACGAAAGGAACCACGGAGGAGCCGAACGGACCCAGACTCGGCGTAGCGGCGTCTCGGCAGAGCGCCGCCAGATTCTCCGCGGACAAGGAAGTCACGGGCGGTTTCCCGGCCTGCAAGTGTCACTAGGCTGGCACCGCCTCGCGCATGGGGCGGGTGCTGGCCGGAGGCAAGGCAAGTCCCTGCGCCTGGGCGGTGTTCACCATGTCTTCCACGATCTCGGACAGGCGGGTGAACGTCTCGACGGGCGTCGCACCGTGGCACACGCCGCCCCACGGAAAAAGGTCAGGACAGTAACCCACAAACGCCTGGTCCTCGTCGCTCCAGCGGACGTACTGAAGATACTGGTCTTGCGCTTTCATGACTGCACCTGCCGCAGGCCGTTGCGAACCTGTTTTTCCAGGTCGAACAGGAAGCCCTTCATGCGGCGGGCACCAACGAGAAATGATTCGCCATCACCCGCGAGGCGTAATCCAGGCAGGCGCGCACATCTTCCGCCGTCAGGCTCGGATACTCGGCCAGCACGTCCTCCACGGAATCCCCGGCCGCGAGAAACTCCAGGACCGTCTGCACCGTGATCCGTGTGCCCCGAATCACCGGCTTCCCGTTGCAGAGGTCAGGTTGGACCGTAATGCGCTCAGACATGGACACAATCTACCCTTCGTGCGCAGGAAACCAAGTGCCAAGCGCGTGCCGGATCCGCCGGACCAGGAATCCGCGGCGCTCGGGCACAACCTGGACGTAACGCCAGGTCGAGACAGGATGAACAGGACGCACAGGATGATGCCGGTTCGATCCTGTGCATCCTGCTAATCCTGTCCAACACGGCAACGTGCGCCCCTCTGGCACGCGGGTCAGCGGATCCACCGCCGCAGCTTCGCCACCAGCCGCGCGGTTCCGCGCTCCGCATTCCGGGTCCCGCGTTTAGGGAGCTCGTGTTCCCAGAGACGCACCACCCGCCAGCCCGCCGCCCGCAAGGTACGGTTCACCTTCCGGTCCCGCGCCCGGTTGGTGGCCAGCTTGTCCCGCCAGAACCGCTTCCCGGTCCTTGGCGCCTTGGCGTCTTGGCGCGCCACCCTCTGCATCGCGCTCCGGCGCAACCATCGCGCCGGCGGCGAATGTCGCGGGCAGCCATGACAGAAACAGCCGTCCACGAACACCGCCACCTTGCGCTTGGGAAACGCGAAGTCCGGACGAACCCGCACTCCTTCCCCGCGCCGGGGAGAGGGTTGGGGTGAGGTGCGGCTCCGCGTTCCGCGTTCCGCATTCCGAATTTGAACGTGTCTGCGCCAGCCCGTGATGCCCTGCCGCCGGAACAAGAAAGCCAGTGCCAGCTCCGTCTCCCGGTTCCCGCGACTGTGGATGCGGGACATGACCTGCGAACGTTTCGCTTTGGAAAAGACGTCAGGCATGGCGGCAGAGTGTTGCCGGGCGGGCAAGGGCCTCAACAAACACCTGTGCGGCGCGGCCGGGTGTGCTAAACATCCCGGAGAACAACCTGAAGCGCCAGCCATGAACGAGCCTCTGCCTCCCGCCGCCGACCTCGGGCCGGACAATCTCATCTTCAATGAGCTGCAACTGGTTCTCTCGGAAAAGCGGACCTCGCTGTCCGCGATGCGCACCGGCATTGCCATTTTTGCCTTTCCGCTCTCGGTGCTCAGCGTGCTGATCGCCACCTCCCGCTACTACGAAACGACCGCCGTGCTGCACTGGCTGGTGCCGCTGCTCCTGCTCAACGGCGGGTTGGTCGCCCTCGGGACCTATCTCATCGTCACTGCCATCCGCCGCATCCGCCACTACAACCAACTGATCGACGAATTCAAGCGGCGCTACACCCGCCTGGCCCAACTGCTCGACTGACCCGCGCGGCGCAACCCGGCCCGCGGAGCGGACCCGCCACCTCGCCTTCGGACGCCTGGCCTGGGTGAAGAGGTCAGGCATGGGGCAACCACGAAACACACGAAAGGAACCACGGACGAACCCGGGCGGGCGGTGATCCGGCGCAGCGGCGTCTCGGCAGAGCGCCGCCAACTTCTCCCGGCACAGCCATGTCACCCGCGCTTTCCCGACCGCCGGGTGCTCCGCGCGGGCGAAGGCGCCAGACCCGAGTGCGGATGAACATCCGACGTCCCGCGTCGGGAGTCCAATGTCGAGAGCGGGAGACTCCTCTTACGTTCCACGCGCTCTTTGAGGTTTCAACGGAGAAACAGCAGTTGAACAGCAAAGACGCGAAGACACGAAGTTATGTGGGAAGGGATGGTGCGCCCAACCGCCAGCACGGCGGCTTCACCCGCGGGTGAACCTGGGTTGGTTTCCGAACCCATTCTGCTTCGCGCCTTGGCGCCTTCGCTGTTCATCCCAACTGCGGAATCCAGGTTCAACCCTGAGACGCAGCGGCCAATGCCTTCCGAATCCGCGCCATTCCGCGCTCCGCGTTTCGTGTTCCCCGCTGCGTGCGATCTGTTCCGCGCTCCGCATTCCGCGTTCCGCGTTTAGGGAGCTCGTGTTCCCAGATCCGCACCACCCGCCAGCCCGTCGCCCGCAACGCGCGGTTCACCTTCCGATCCCGCGCCCGGTTCCCCTCGAGCTTCCGACGCCACCACGCCGCGCGGTGCGCCGGCCACGTCGCGTGCTTCGGGCACCCGTGCCAGAAACAGCCGTCCACGAACACCGCCAATCGCTGTCGGCGAAAGACGAGGTCGGGCTTTCCAAACATGGGCAGGTTACGCCGCCAGCCAATAATGCCAGCCTTTCGGAAGACTGAGATGAGGGCCAATTCGGTGCGGCGGTTGCCGCGTCCCCGTACGCGGGACATGACTTCGGAGCGCTTCGCCCTAGTGTAGATGTCCGCCATGTCTGGGCAATTGAGTGAGCTTCCCAGCGAGGCTCTCCAGCATCACTCCGCTGCCAACCGCAGGACTTGACGCGCAAGGGCCTCAGCCAGTTTGACAGGTACGGCGTTCCCGATCTGGCCGGCGAGAGCGGCTTGGGATTCGCCATAGAAGACGAAGTCGTCAGCGAAGGATTGAAGACTCGCAGCCTCCCGCAAGGAGATGGCACGGTCTTGCTCCGGGTGTCCATAACGTCCGTTGGAGAGACTGATGCAGCGGCACGTCAAGGCCGGGGCCGGCGCGTCCCACCACATGCGTCCATAGACGTCGGTGTGGCCTTCGTAGTTATCGGAATGGCAGGGCAGAGCCAACGATTTGGGCCAGTGCAAGCGCCCGCCGCCGTTTGGCGGCGTAGCCCGCAGGCGGCGCAGATTGACTTCCGATAGTTTGGCTGCGCGATGATTGGGAATGTTTGGGTCTTCGCCGCCAGCTTCGATTCTCGGGTAGGCGGAGATCGCGTCACGAACAGTGGCATAGGGTAACTTGCTGGGGCCGTGCGGCGGCTCCGGCATCACGGGTTGAACACCCTGCGCGGCGATCACCACCCACCGCCGGCGCGTCTGGGGAACACCAAACCACTTCGCGTCCAGCCTGCCCTCTGCAAAGCGGTAGCCGAGCGCACGCAAGCTCGTCAGAAACCGCCGATACGTGCTGTTCCCTGGCACCTTCACTATCCCCGGCACGTTCTCGACGATTACAAAACGCGGGTTGAACTCAGCCACGATCGCGGCAAAACCGCCAAGCAGAGTGCGGTCCTTTCTGTGGCCAACGACTCGCCTCTGTTTGCTGAACGGCTGACACGGAGCACATCCGGCGAACATAAGCTGGTCGTTTGGGATGCCGTGGATGAGCGACGCAACATCCTCGGGTGTCAGTTGGCGAAGGTCAGCAGCGATGAATCTTGTGGGCTGGTTGTTCGCCTCATACGTGCGGCGGCATCCTTCATCCACGTCGATGCCAGCGACAACATTGATTCCTGCGTCGAGGAATCCCCGCGTCAACCCGCCGGCACCGCAGAAAAAGTCGAGGGCGAACATAGCCTGAACTAGCTAGGTTTGGAGCCTTTCACTGTCTGGATGATCCTCTCGGTAAAATCCACCGCATCGGTCACCGGCATCCCCGGCCGTCCGGCCACCTGAACGTATGCCCATGCCACCTGCTCTCGGAACGGGCTATCAACAGAAGCAACTCGGACATACTGCGAAGCAGCGCCGCCGCCAAGCGGCTCGATCTGGTTTCGAGGAATCAACTCAAGTTCCTTCAAGTCCACCGCCATGAGTGGAATGTGTCCAGGAAGACTTGGCAGGATCTTCACACCCTCGTGCTGGTCCCGCGTGACCTCTCTCGGCAGCTTGTCACGCAGCTTCGCCTCGGAAGTGGCAGCGTCGAGACTGAGCTTCTTAAGCCAACGCTTGGCATCGACACAGCGCGCGACAAGAACGTTCTCCAATGCACCCTGACTGATGACCAGGTCACAAGAAGGCGAAAGCACGACTCGGAAGGCACAAGGGTCATTGGCCTGACCTGCTGCTTCGCGAAGAACATCTCCTGTCAGAATATCGGGATCCAACGGTGGATATATGTACTGCTCCCATGCCCGCGTACGGTGCCCGTCGGTCGGAGGCAAATCGAACGACGCAGCCACTCGCCTGCGCGTCACTCGGAGGAGCATGTCACGCTTCTCCGATTCGCTCGCCGGCTCCTTCCAAACCAACTCGCTGACATGACGCAGTGATTCTGCTGCCTTTTTGGCAACTTCGTCTCCGAAGGCTCGCAAACCGTCGATATGACTTCGGTAGGTCTTGAGTTTCTCGGCCACGCGTTCCTGACTGTCCTGCGATTTGGGTTCGTAGTGGGCGAAAGGATGACGCTTTCCCCTCAGGAATGCAGGTTCCTCGCGCGCGCTGTGGACGACCACGGGACAGAAATGGACATCCCAGATGTAGTCCCAAGTGGCGTCCGCTTTCGTTGTGGTCTTGGTCTGGTCCTCGAAAACGTCCATCACGACGGCATCAGGGCGTTCTGTGGCCACCTTCTCTTTTGCCTTACGGAAACCGGTGCTTGATACCTTGACGTCAATGAGTCTGTCCTCGAGCGTGAGCTTGAGGCTCTTGATCATCGTTCGGTCGTCTTCAATGATGAGAACGCGGAAGCGCACAGCCATAAATCACCTTGAGGCTGCCGGAAGGTCGAACCTGAACGTCGCCCCTCCGAGTTTGCCGGGGCTCTTCACGCCCATCTTCCCGCCGTGGCCGACGATGACCTCCGATGCAACGGTTAGCCCCATTCCGAACCCGTTGGGACGCTTGCTCACACCAGGCAAGAAGATGCGCTCCTGGTCTTCCCTCTCGACACCCGGACCTGAGTCATGAAAGAAGCAGACCACTCGGCCCGCCTCGTTTGCGGGCCGCGTTTCGACAAGAACCCGCCGACTGCCGCCTTTGGCGCGTCCAAGCCAGTAGATCGCGTTGTCGAGCAGGTTGTAGAGGACCGTCCACAACTCGCCGGGATCAATCTGGACGGAGTCCGGAGCACGCAAACTCGTTTCCCACTTGATGCCGGCTTGCTGAAGCTCATCGCTCTTCGCTTCGATGCAGGCGGTCCAAATCACTTGGAACGACGCCTTCCGCTGGCCGCGCGCGAAACTGCGGCTCGCGAGCGGCCGGAACAAGTCTGCCAAACGCCCCAACGCCTGCACCGCGTGCTCTGCAAGCTCCAGGCGCTTTTCCAGCACCGCACGGTTTGGATTCTCAGCGGAGAAAAACTCGCGAGCGACCCGCAGGAATGCTCCAATGATGCTGACATTGTGGCCGACCTCGTGAACGAGCTTCTGGGCTATGGTGCCGATGTTTGCCAGCCGGCTGTAGTACGTGAACGTGGCCTGCAACTGTTTCTGAACGCGTTCGACCTTCTGGTCGTAATCCGCAAGCAAAGGCATCACGTCCGAAGCAGAGCCATTCTCGGCGGCGACTTCCTGCGCTTGTGCAAGCAATGGGCCTGGCGATAGCTCTTGGAAAAGATCGCTGATTGGTTTCTCTTGGGTAATCTTGTCCTGGTTGCGTTCTGTCTCCAAGACGGTCACGATGTAGAGGAGGACGTGGCGGAACTCCGTTGCTTCGGGCGTATCGACGAGCCGCTCTCGGTCGCTCGTGTCCTCGATCTTCGGGTTGCTTTCCGCTGAGATTGCCAAGTAGCCGACAATCTGACTGGTGCTCAAACGACGGCCAACCAAGCTGACACGCCGAAGGTCAAGACCAAGCCAGTCCCGGTTCGTCTCAGACTTGGGCAAGACCAAGACACCATCCCGATAGATGGAAAGGCCCTTGAAGGCGCGGATCTGACTGCGGATATCCGAACGAGAAATCGAGAAAACCTGCTCGGCCTCTGCGAGGCTGTCCTTCTCAAGTTCCCAAGCGCGAATCTCAAACTCAAAAGGCCCACAGGTCGGTTTCTTGCTGTCTGCCACGTCGAAGTCGTAGTGACGTTTGAAGTGAGCTTGGATTTCACTCCACGCGTAGGAATTCTCGTCCGGGTTCCTGCCACGCCCGTGGTAGGGCCGAAACGCGTACCGATAAACGAGGGTGCCATCGGGCTTGAACTCCCCCTCCAAGCGGTAAACCGGCTTGTCCAGGAACTCCGACGTTTCCACTTCCGTGGGAACCGCATCCGCTCCGGGCACCGTGAGGTAGATCGTGAAATCCTTGACCTTGGAGAAGGGCGACAACAACCGCGACAGCCCTTCGCGCAGTTCGTCCACCCGTTCTGTGGACCATTCGGATTTGAGGAAGATCCGCACGCGGGTTCCCGATTGGTAGGGCAGGTCGTTGACATCGTGGGGGCTGCGGCTCGCAAAACAGAAGTTGATGTCCTCTGCCTTCGCCAAGTCCTCCCAGGAGACATCGACTCTCCAGCACTCGCCAGCTTGGGTCTTGGTGACAAGTTCCAGCCGCGTCCCGAGTCGCGCAGCCGAAAGACGGCCAAGCCCCTTCGCACCGGTCACGCGGCGAACCTTGCTTCCGCGCTTCGTCTCCTTCTTGTCAAGGCGGAACGGGGTCGCCACCGTGCACCAGACTCCGTCGATGGTCTCGGCATGCATCCCGTGCCCGTCGTCCTCGACTTCCAAGGTAGGCTTGCCCGATTCGTCCTTGCCGAAACGCACATCCACTCGCCGTGCAAAGGCATCGTAGGAATTCTTGACGAGTTCAATGACGGCCACCACATCGCTCGTTACCAAGTCTGCGCCCAGCGCGGCAAAGACCCGCGGATGAAGCTTGAACGGGACTCGCGTGCTCTGACTGGCGGGACTATCGCTCATCATGAGAAAGGCATCTGGTTGTTGCTTTCGTTTCGGACACGCATCGAGGCCGCGTCTGGATCTCGGTGAAGCCCGACGATCAACAGTTCCTTCTTCATCGGCGCTGGATGCTACTTTCGGACCGCTGAGAAGTCCAGTTTGGTCTCAGGCCGGCGACTCCCCGTGCTGCGCCTCGTGCCCGATGGACTCGGCGCGAGAGGAGACTCGCCGCTGCCGCCGGGGACGTCCTCACACCGCAAAACGCGGACACTGTGCCCCGTGGCCAATGCAACCGTGGGCTCTACTGGTGCAGGGAATCGACACTCACTTTCGGCGGAAGACGTTGTTCCGGTGCCAATCCAACAGGTTGGCGTCGGGGAGGAAACGCTCCGGAAGCCGGACGCCCGTGCCTTCGTAGTCGAGAAGAAACCGCTTAGTGGCCTCCTGAACCGGAGCGGCTTTCAGTAACGGAGACACTTCCACTTTCAAGTTCCCGCTCAGCGTGATGAAGCCACGGTCGAAAGCGCAGTCGTGAAGCGCGTTCAGGCACAGCCCATTCCGAGGGTTGACGCGATTGGCCGTGTCCCTCGCCCACGGGACGATGTGGCTGGCGATCAGCAATTCCTGCACGCCCAAGCCCGTGATGCAGCAGCGGCCCCCATAGGCAGCCAGCACGGTCGTGCGAAAAAAGCGCTGGTTGACTCGCTGCCGCACAACTCGCTCACGTTCCCGGCCCTCGCGTGGCAATTCGTCTTCACGGATTTCAGCTTCCTCCTCCACAGGCTTCCCATCGAGCCTGGCGAGGAGTACTTCACTTTCGAACGCCAGCCGTTCCCAATCCTTATGAAACTCCTCCCACACGGCGCGGTCCCCGGCGCTGGTCCCGCTCAGACCGCTGATGCCTCGCGCCTGCTGGACGGGGTCAAGCGACGCCAGGTTGCACAGCTTCATGGCTACACTGCCGGGCGTGCGCCCCAGTTTGTTGGCCAGCGCGATGATGACGGGATTGCGATGGTGAAGCTGCCCGAACGGCAGTTTGCAGTAGAGATTCATCGCCACGATGAGTTCATCGCGCGACCAAGCTCTTCCTTTTGCCATGCGCGTCATTTTGCCGGTCTCCTCCGCGGCTGGCGAGTTCT
>Ga0315286_10007607_pt1 | contig 10627 bp, 10 predicted proteins | sample YL17G10_0_MG_FD_205038 | JGI IMG/M metagenome (GOLD analysis project Ga0315286, IMG submission 205038) | Sediment microbial communities from Yellowstone Lake, YNP, Wyoming, USA - YL17G10_0 | ecosystem: Environmental > Aquatic > Freshwater > Lake > Sediment | place: USA: Wyoming | collected...
AGCTCGGGCGTCAGCCCGAGATGATCAAAGGACACGAAGGTGCTCCTGGCGGGGCCCTCCCGCACCGTGCGGGGCCCGGTCAGGGCGCAGAGGTGGATCGAGATCGGCGGCGTGGGAACCGGGGCGCCGACCGGAGCGCCCATCGAACACGAGAGAATGTCAGTCTACGCGAGATCCCCGGATGACGCGCGCGACGCGATCGCCATGGTTCGTCTCGCGTCAGCCCTCGCCCGCAACCGCGCCCGCAACCGGCTCCAGGTCGATGGTGCGGACCTGTCGGCTGCGCCCCGCCTCGGTGCGAACCGTGGCCGCCGGGACGACCGACCCGCCGAGCTTCTCGATGAGCGCCAGCTCGCCAGCGTAGAGGCCGGTCCCGAGGATCCGGACGCGCTGCCCGACGGCGAGGCCCGCCCGGCCGCGGCGGGCGGTCAGGTCGATGGCAACCACGCTGGTCCGGACGACCGGTGCCTCGCCCGGCGGGAAGGCAGGCGCCTTCGGGGGCGTGCGCTTAACGGGGTAAACCACTTTGCGCTTGCGGGCCACCTAGCGGGGTCTCCGGGTGCGGGTGACATCCTTCGGCGGCTTTGGCTCGTGGCCGGGGCGCGGCGGATTGGGGGCCGTGCCGGGAGCCATGTCCGGCCGCGGCGGGAGGGGTCCGCGCGTCCGCGCCGACTGAACCGCGTGCTCGAACTCGCGCGCCACGTTGGCCGGGGTGCTGGCCGCCCAGGCAGCCTGGATCTGGCGTACCCGGTCGGTCTCCACGACGCGCTGGGCGCGCTCGTGCTTGGATCGCTTGGTCATCCGTCCCTCGCCTTGCCGCGCCTGCGGCGCGGGTCTGCGCGAAGTGTAGAGCCTGATCGCACGGGGGCTCGCGCGGGTCCCGGCGTCAGGGCCGACCGTCCCGGGTCCCGTCGGTGCGCCGCGACCCGGTCCGGACGGCGGCGCGGTCCATACAATCGTGGGGACCACCCCCACGAAGCGCGGGGATCCCGTGCCGCGTGCCGCCCAGGCCACGCCCTTCGGACAGGAGTCGGACGACGATGAACGCGCACTCGATCACGATGCTCGGCACCGGGCTGATCGGCGACTTCTACACCATGACCCTCCACGGCCAGCGCGGCCGCGACCGCGTCCGCGTCGTCTACTCACGCAGCGAGGACCGCGGCGCGGCCTTCCGCGGGCGCTGGGGCATCCCCGAGTCCACGACCGACATGGCCGCCGCGATCAACCACCCGGAGACGGACGTCGTGGTCGTCGCCCTCCCCAATCATCTCCACGAGGAGGCGGTCACCGCGGTCGCCCGGGCCGGCAAGGCCGTCCTGTGCACGAAGCCGCTGGGCCGCAACGCCGACGAGGGCCGCCGGATGCTGGAGGCGGTCGAGAAGGCCGGCGTCTTCGCGGGGTACCTCGAGGACCTCTGCTACACGCCGAAGACGCTCAAGGCGATCAAGTCCGTGCAGGGCGGCGCCATTGGCGACGTGACGTGGGTGCGCTCGCGCGAGACGCACCCCGGACCCCACTCCGCCTGGTTCTGGGACGGCCGGCTGACCGGCGGCGGCGCGATCATCGACCTCGGCTGCCACTGCATCGAGATCGCACGCAACTTCGTCGGCAAGGGGAACCGCCCGGTCGAGGTGATATGCCACACCGACACCCTGGTTCACCCAATCGCGGACGAGGACAACGCGATCGCGCTCATCCGCTTCGAGTCGGGCGCCATCGGCCAGTTCGAGGTGAGCTGGACGTTCCGCGGCGGCATGGACCTCCGCGACGAGGTGGCCGGGACCGGCGGCACGATCTGGATCAACCACTTCCTCCGCACCGGCTTCGAGATGTTCACCGCCGGCGGCGGCAGCGGCTACGTCGCGGAGAAGGCCGAGACGACGGCGGGCTGGCTCTTCCCCGTCGGCGACGAGGTCTCGGAGCTCGGGTACGTCGACATGTTCAGCGACATGTTCAACGCGCTCGAGGAGGGGCGGCAGCCGCAGGAGACGTTCTACGACGGGTACGTCGTGAACGCGATCATGGACGCGGCCTATCGCTCGGCGAAGAGCGACCGCTGGGAGCCCGTCGACCTGTTCGAGTGGCGCGGCGGCTCGACGCCCCGGATCAGCTCCACGCCCGAGATGTACGAGGGCCACGTGGTGATCAAGCGGGAGATCCTCCCCGACGGGCGCCACAAGCTCATCCTCAAGGACCCCGCGTCGGGCGACTTCGTGGACCGCGTCGTCGCCGGCGGATGACCCTCCGTCTCGACGTCCTGCCGGCGGCAGCCTGGGCCGGCCAGGTCGCCGCCGACCTCGCCGCCCGCCTCCGGGAAGAGCCGGGGATGCGCCTCTGCCTGCCCACCGGGGACACGCCGGCGCCCGTCTACTCCCGCCTCGCGGTCATGTCCCAGGCCGGCACGGCACCCTTCGCGGCGGCCGAGGTCGTGGCGCTCGACGAGTACCTCGAGCTCCCGCCGGGGCACCCGGCGCGCTGCGACGTCCGCCTGCGGCGCGAGCTCCTGGACCTGCTTCCGGAGCCGCCGGCCGCCTTCCACCGGATCGAGGCCGACGATCCGGACCCCGCCGCAGCGGCCGCGCGAATCGAGGCGACCGCCGCCCTCGGCCTGGACCTCGCGATCCTCGGTCTCGGGATGAACGGCCACGTCGGGCTCAACGAGCCGGGCTCGTTCGCCGACGCCCCCACCAGGGTCGTCCGGATGTCGGAGGCGAGTCGCCGGGCCGCCGTGGAGCGCTACGGGGCGAACCCGGCGCCGACGGCGGGGATCACCCTGGGCGTCGCGCGACTGCTCCAGGCCCGCGAGATCTGGCTCCTGGTGACGGGCGAGCGCAAGGCGCCGATCCTCGCCCGCGCGCTGGAGGAGCCGGAGGGACCGAATTGCCCGGCCACCTGGCTGCGCCGCCACCCTGCCCTGCGGGTCGTCGTGGACGAGCCGGCCGCGTCGGCCCTGCGCGAGCGCGCCTGAGCCGCGCGGCCCTATCCTTGGCGCCGTGAGCCTCTTCGACCTGCGCGAACCCACGGACCTCGTGGCACCGCTCCTCGTGGCGTCGTTCGACGGCTGGGTCGACGCCGGCGCCGCCGCCACGACCGCTGCGGCACGCCTCGCGGAGGGCGCCGAGACGATCGCGACGTTCGACGCCGACCGCCTCTACGACTATCGGGCGCGGCGGCCGACCCTCGAGATCGTGAACGGCAGGCCGGATCGGCTGACGTGGCCGGAGCTGACGCTGCGGCGGGCGCGATTCGGGGAGCGCGACCTGCTGATCCTCTCGGGGCCGGAGCCGGACTATCGCTGGCGCGAGCTGGAGCAGGCCGCGGTCGAGCTGGCCCGGCGCCTGGAGGTGGCGGCCTGGATCAGCCTGGGCGCGATCCCGGCCGCGGTCCCCCATACGCGGCCGGTTACGGTGCTCGGGACGGAGTCGCGCCCGGGCCTGCTCCGCGGCGGCGTCACGGCCGGACCCGAGGGCGTCCTCCGGGTCCCCGCTGCGGCGATCTCCGTCCTGGACTTCGCGGTGAGCCGTGCCGGCGTGGCGGCGGTCGGCTACTACGCCCAGATCCCCCACTACGTGACCGGCATCTACCCGCCGGCCTCGGTGGAGCTCCTGCTCCTCGTCGGGCAGCATCTCGAGCACGAGGTGGCGATGGGCGAGCTGCGCGACGAGGCGCGTCGGGTCGTCGCCCGCCTCGACACGGCGACCGCCGGCGACGCCAACACGCGGGCCTACGTCGAGCGCCTGGAGGTGATGGTCGACGAGGCGCGCCGACCGGCCGGCGACGACCTGATCACCGAGATCGAGCGCTTCCTGCACGACCAGGGCGGCGGCGACCGCTCCTGACGGCGCGGCTATCCGTCGGCGAGCAGCGGGGCGATCGACCGGCGGTAGACCACCCCCCAGGAGAATTCGGTCCGGACGCGGCGAGCGAACGCGACGCGCGGGTCGTCGTCCAGCCACGCCAGCACCAGCGCGGCGACGGCGCCGGGCTCCGCGTCGGGGGCGATGTACAGGGCCGCGTCGCCGGCGAGATCGCGTAGCGCCGGAAGGTCCGAGCAGACGATCGGGAGGCGGTGGGCGCCTGCCTCGAGGATCGGGATCCCGAATCCCTCGTCCAGGCTGGGGAGCAGGAGGAGGTCGGCGAGCCGGTACAGGTCGTCGACGAGCGCCTCGTCGGCGGGCTCCTCGAGCGCCTCGGCCAGGAAGATCGCCGAGGCCTCCAGCCCGAGGTCGCGGCGGAGGTCGATGAGCGTCTGGAAATACGCCTGCGCAGTGGGGTCGTGGGGATCGACCGGCCCGGTCACGACCAGGCCCGCGGCGGACCTCCCGGCCGCCCGCATGGCCGCGACGACGCGAAGAGCGAGCTCGATGTTCTTGCGCGGCGTGATCCGGGTCGGCTGGAGGACCAGCGGGGCGAACGCGAGCAGGTCGGCCGCGCGGACGACGTCCACGGTGCGTGGCGCCAGCCCGAGGAGCGCGGCGAGATCGACGCCGTTCGGCACGACCCGCACGGCGGTCGGGTCCACGTCCATCAGGTTGGCGAGATCGGCGCAGCGCGCCTGGGAGACCGTGACGTGCGTGACGCCGGGCCACGGGGTCCGCAGGAGGTCCCAGGGGAGGCCGTCGTGAAGGGTTCGGCGGTAGCCGGGGAGCGTCCAGGCCAGGTCGTGGTGCCAGAGGATGGTGCGGGGGGTGCCGGTCCGCGCGGCAAGGTCGTGCAGCGCGGCCGTGAGGGCGAGGTTTCGGCCGAGGGAGCCGACGTTGTGGGCGATGACCACGTCGACCCCGGCGAGGGCGGTCGCGAGCTCGTCGATGAGCCCCTCCACGACCCGGGGGAAGGATTCGGGCACGCGTCCCGCATCGAGCTCCGCCTGGAGCCGAACGATCTCCGGGTGGCAGGTGTCGGCGCGAGGCACCGCCACGAAGGAGATCCGGGGATTCGGCGGGTCGCCGCGCCCCGCGACGATCCGCACGGCGTGTCCGGCGTCGGCCATGAGGCGGGCGTGACGGCCGAGGACCTGCTCGACCCCGCCGACCACGGGCGGCGCGGTGTAGTGGAGAAGCGCGACCGCCAGGTGTTTCGACATCGTCCTCCGGTCAATCCTCGCCGAAGCACTCGTGGAGCAGCGCATCAAGGCGCCGCTGGAGCACGGCGTACGAGAAGTGGCGGCGGGCGAGGTCATAGTTCGCCTCCGCCCACGCCGCGGCGACGTCCGGCCGCTCGATGAGGCGGCGGGCGTCCGCGATCGTGGCGGCCCGGATGTAGCCGTCGAACTCGACGACCCGGAAGCCGTGCGGCTTGATGTCGAGCTCGTAGATCGAGTAGCGGTTTACGACGAGCGGGCGCCGGAAGTAGACGGCCTCGAGGAACGCGTTGCCAAACCCCTCGATGCTCGACCCGTACGTGACGAGGTCCGCGTGCGGGTAGACGTCGGCCAGGACGTAGCGCCGGCGCCCGTCGGGCGTGGTGCCGCGCTGGGCGTCGACGAGGTCGGATTCGAAACGGACGCGAACAGCGAGGAGATGGGCGAACTCGCGCACCCGCTCCTCGTACTCGTCGCCCTCGTCGTCGCCCGCGTGCGAGATCACGAGCGTGGCCGGGATCCCGAGGCGGCGGGTCAGCTCGATCGCGTGCTCGATCCCTTTGCGCTGGACGATCCGGGTCGGCTGCAGGATGAGGGCCTCCCCAGGCCCGACGCCGAGGTCGGCGCGCGCGGCGCGCGCGTAGTCGTCGAGCGGGCGCGGCGGGGTCTCGAAGTCCATGACGTTCGGGATCACCCGCGAGACGAGGCCGGTGCGAGAGGCCAGCTGGTGCGCCTGCACTGAGTTGATGACAACATGCCGCACCGAGGGGAGGGGCGGCGGGAATGCCGCGGCGATATAGTCGGCCACGCAGTTCGTCGCGAAGCGCTGGCGCTCCCAGGCGAAGTCGTGGTGATGGGCGAGAACCGGGATCCCGGTCTCGGCGACGAGCTGGGCCAGGGCGAGGCCGAGGGGCAGATTGAGCGGGATGGCGAAGGCGTTCTCGACGACGAGGAGGTCGAGGTCGAAGTCGCGCAGGAAGCCGTAGAGGGCGACCTTCAGGTCGCCCGCCAGCTCCTCCACGCGCTGGGTCACGTGGGGCGGCCGGACGTAGGGTGAGAAGAAGTCGCGACGTCGGACGAGCGGGTGCTCGGCGTCGGCGGCGTCCGTGACCTCGCGGCTGCCGGCGAAGGCCACCGCGTTGATGGCGTCGATCTCCGGGTGGCGGTAGAACGCCTCGGGGACGACCCGGCTCCGCTCGGCCGGTCGGTCGACCTCGCCGGCGAACCAGAAGCAGGTGTGACCGAGGCGCTCGAGCACGGTCGCCCACTTCGCGGCCTCGAGCGAGACGCCGTCGGTGCCGGCGAGCCGGGTCGAGACGAACCCGATCCGGCGGGCTTGCTGGACGCCCATCACCGTCCACGGTACGCTGCCGGGCCGGACCTGTCGACCCGTGCCCGTCGGGCCCACCCCGCCGACCCCGACCCGATACCATCGGCCGTCGTGACCAACCCCCCGACGGACCGCTCCTACCGGGCCCTGCTGCGCGTCCCGACGCTGGGTCGGGTGATCCTCTCGATGCAGATCGCGCGCACCGCGCAGTCGATGCTGGGCGTGGCGATCATTCTCTTCACCCTGGCCGCGTACGACTCGCCCGGGCTGGCGGGGATCGTCACGTTCGCCTCGATCTTTCCCGGGCTCCTGCTCAGCCCGATCGCCGGAGCGCTGCTGGACCGGCACGGCCGGGTCCGCCTCATCGTCGTGGACTACGCGGTCGCCCTCGCGTCGCTCGTCCTGATCGGCGGGCTCGCCCTGGCCGGGCTCCTGCCGGCGTGGCTCCTCATCGTGATTGCGCTGGTCTCGTCCGTGACCGGCATCTTCAGCCACACGGGCCTGCGGAGCCTCTTCCCGATCCTCGTCCCGCGCCACCTCTGGGAGCGCGTGAACGCGGTCGATTCGAACGGCTACGTCGTCGCGACGATCCTCGGGCCCCCGCTGGCCGCCGGGCTGGTGGCCACCATCGGCGGCCCCGTCACGATCGTCTGCATCGCGGTCGCCTTCGGCGTGGCGGGGGTCGTCATGGTGCGCGTCCCCGAGCCCCACGTCGAGACGGCCACGACGGGACGGCTCCTCGCCGACGCGTGGCAGGGGCTCGTCTACTGGTGGCGCAACCCGACCCTCCGCGGGCTCGGGCTCTCGCTGTCGATCACCAACCTCGCCAGCGGCATGACGACGATCGTCATCCCCCTCACCGTGGTGAAAGCCCTGGGCGCGGGCCAGGCGGTGGTGGGGCTCGTCTTCGCCGTCGCCGGGGTCGCCGGGATGGTCTCCGTGCTCGTCTTCGGGCGCGTGGACACCCGGGGACGGGAGTGGCCGATGATCGTGATCCCGCTGTTCCTCAGCGCCGGCGCCGTGGCGCTGATCCTGCCCGCCGTGGGCGCGGGCGGCGTCGAGGTCGGGATGGGCGCCGGGCTCGTCTTCCTGGCCGCCCACTCGCTGACGATCGGGCTCCTCCAGGGACCGCTCGACATCGCCCTCTTCACCGTGCGCCAGCGCCGAACCGATCCCGCCTGGATGGGGCGCGCCTTCGCAGTCTCGATGGCGGTCAACTTCATGGGATTCCCGATCGGCGCCGCCGCGGCCGGGGCGATCGCGGCCGTCTCGCTGCCCGCCGCGGTGGGGCTGGGAATCGTCGCCTGTCTCGTTGGAGGCGTCCTTGCCGCCGTCACGATCCCGCGCCGCTGAGGCCGCGCCGCCCGCCGCCGCCCCTCGTCGCGTACGCTCTCGCCATGCATGACGATCCGGCCGAGCTCTTCTGCCGGGGCTGCGCGAGCTACGCCCACCCGTTCCTCGAGGCCTGCCCCGTCTGCGGCGCGGAGCGTGAATCCCTCTACGAGGCCGCGACGGCGACGCCCGACCTGGGGCTCGCCGCCCTGCCGTCCGACCCGCGCGTCGGGCGAGAGGTCGCCGAGGTCGTCCTGCGCTACTCCCTCAAGGTCATCGGCTCGTCCGGAGCCGCGAGCCTGCGCGAGGGGCTCGGGATGGTGGCCGACGCCCTGTCCTACCGCTTCCGCGTCGGCGGGGACCCCGCGGCGGGCGGCGATCCCGGCCACCTGGAGATCGGCGAGGCGGACCTCGTCGTCCGGGAACGGAACCCGACCCGCGAGCGGGTCCGCGTCCCCCTGGACGCCTTCCTGGCGGTGAGCCCAGCGGTCCGGGGCCGGCGGGCTGACGCGTGGTCGGGCCTCGTCTTCGAGGACCGGCGCGAGCGGACGTCGCTGCCCTCGCTCGACGGCGACCTGGTCGTTGCCCACGCAAGTCCCACCGGGCTCGCGCGCATTGCGCTGGCCAACCGCAGGGGTCTGCTCGCGGCGCGGGCAAGGCCGGACCACTACGCGATCCTGGCCCGCTGGATCGGGATCGCGGCCGCCGGGGCGGCGGAGCGTCGGTGGACCGCGGTGGGGACCCGGCGCCATGCGTATGAGCTCGGGCTCGTGACGGCGCCGCCCGGCGGCTGGCCGGTCCCGGTCGCGGAGGCGTCCGCCACGGGCCCCTCGTCGGTGGCGGACGCTATGCGGCTGCTCGAGGAGCTGCGCGCGGCGGGCCTCGTGTCGGACGGCGAGTACGCCGCCAAGCGTCGCGAGATCCTCGACCGCATCTAAACCGAACTTCCAGCGCCGATCGCGGCTGATCTGCCCCGTTTCCCGATCGGATTTGGTCCGAGACGGCTGTTCCATGGTGTGAAATGTAGCCATGAATATGGTTGACATTGGCGCCGGTTGGTGCGATGATCCGTGCATGGCGAAGCGGGGATCTGGCGCGATGCACGTGGCCAAAGTGGTCCGTCCGTACAAGGACCGCGAGTACACGTACTGGTTCCTGCGCCAGACGTATCGCGAGGACGGCAAGGTCAAGCATCGGACCCTCGCCAACCTGTCGGCGCTGCCGGCCGAGGTGATCGAGCTCGTCGCCCGGGCGCTCAAGGGCGAGCAGTTCATCAGTGCCGGGGCGGCCCTGCGGACGGTGCGCACGCTGCCCCACGGCCACGTCGCCGCGGTCCTCGGGATGGCCCGCTCGCTCGGGCTGCCCGGCCTCTTTGACCGCCGGCCGTCGCGGCTGCGTGACCTCGCAACGGCCCTCGTCGTCGCCCGCGTCCTGGCCCCGGCCTCGAAGCTCGCGACCGCCGGCTGGCTGTCGGACACGACCCTCGCGGGCCGTCTCGGCGTCGAGGGCGCCGACGAGAACGAGCTGTATGCCGCCATGGACTGGCTGCTCGCCCGGCAGGCCCGCATCGAGGCAGCCCTCGCCCGCCGGCACCTGGCGCCCGGCGCCCTCGTGCTCTACGACTTGTCCTCGACGTACGTCGAGGGACGCTGCTGTCCGCTCGCGCGGTTCGGCCACTCGCGCGACCATCGGCCCGACCGGGCCCAGATCGAGTTCGGCCTGCTCACCGACAGTCGGGGCTGCCCGGTCGCGGTCGAGGTCTTCCCGGGCAACACGGCCGATCCGGCCACCGTGGAGGCCCAGATCGAGAAGCTGCGCGAACGCTTCGATCTGACCGAGATCGTCCTCGTGGGCGACCGGGGGATGCTGACCTCGGCCCGGATCGAGCGCCTGCGCGAGACCGGCGGGATCGGCTGGGTGAGCTGCCTGCGGGCACCCGCGATCCGGGGTCTGGTCGAGGCGGGCGACCTCCAGCTCTCCCTGTTCGACGAGCGGAACCTGGCCGAGATCAGCAGCCCGGACTTCCCGGGCGAGCGCCTCGTCGTCTGCCGCAACCCGGCCCTCGCGGCCGAGCGGACGCGCAAGCGCGAGGCCCTCCTCGTCGCGACCGAGGCCGCCCTCGCGAAGATCGCCACAGCCGTCGAGCAGGGCAGGCTCAAGACAGCGGCTGCGATCGGCCTGCGCGCGGGGCGGGTCGTGAACGCCAAGAAGATGGCCAAGCACTTCGAGCTCGAGATCGCCGACGGGGTCTTCACCGCTCACCGGCGGACCGCCGCGATCGCCGCCGAGGCGGCCCTCGACGGCCTGTACGTCGTGCGCACGAGCGTGTCCGCCGACCGTCTCGACGCATCGGCGGTCGTCGAGACGTACAAGCGCCTGTCGGCGGTCGAGCGCGACTTCCGGGCTCTCAAGGGCGACGACCTCGCCGTCCGGCCGATCTTCCACTGGAAGGAGGACCGGGTGAGGGCGCATCTCTTCCTGTGCTTCCTCGCGGCCTATCTGCGCTGGCACCTCGAGGTTGCCTGGGCGCCGCTCCTCTTCCGCGACGAGACGCCGCCCGCGCGCACCGACCCGGTCGGGCCCCGGCCCCGCTCAGAGAGCGCGCTCGCCAAGGAGGCTGACCACGTCACGCCCGACGGGCTGCCGGTCGGCAACTTCGGGCGGCTGCTCGGGCATCTCGCGACACTCACCGAGCATCGGGTCATTCCGGCCGGGCTCGACGAGCGGGCCGCCTTCTGGCAGCAGGACGAGCCCACTCCGCTCCAGGCCCGCGCCTTTGAGCTCATCGGGGTCACTCCCGCGAGCGTGTAGCCAGAGCGCTGCAGCTCAATCAGCCGATTTCGTGCTCGGATGCGCCCGTCGGGCGCTGGAAGTTCGGTCTA
>Ga0315286_10007609_pt1 | contig 10625 bp, 11 predicted proteins | sample YL17G10_0_MG_FD_205038 | JGI IMG/M metagenome (GOLD analysis project Ga0315286, IMG submission 205038) | Sediment microbial communities from Yellowstone Lake, YNP, Wyoming, USA - YL17G10_0 | ecosystem: Environmental > Aquatic > Freshwater > Lake > Sediment | place: USA: Wyoming | collected...
ATCGCTGGATCGACATATACCCCAACAAAGGCAAGCAGACGGGCGCCTATTCGGGCAGTGTGTACGGCCTCCATCCCTACGTCAAGCTCAACTACAACGGACTCTACAACGAGGTTTCCACCATCAGCCATGAGCTCGGCCATTCGGTGCATTCGTACTTCGCCAACAAAACGCAGCCCCACCCGAACGCGGGCTACCCCCTCTTCCTCGCCGAGATCGCTTCGACATTCAACGAGACCTTCCTGCTCCGCCATATTTTGAAAAACGAGAAGGACGATCTGTTCAAGCTCTTCATCATCGACAGCTACCTCGACCAGGTGCGCGGAACGATTTACCGGCAGACGCTCTTCGCCGAGTTCGAGCTCGCCATGCACCGGCGCGTCGAGGAGGGGAAAACGCTCACGCCCGACTGGCTCGACAAAACGTACCTCGATCTCACGCGCCAGTACTACGGCCACGATACAGGCGTGCTCAGGGTCGACGACTACATTCAGAACGAGTGGAGCGGCATTCCCCACTTCTTCAGGAATTACTACGTCTTCCAATACAGCACGGGGATGATTGCCTCGATGGCGCTCGCGGAGAAGGCGCTTGCCGGCAAGGACGGAGTCGAACGGTATCTGGACCTTCTCAAGGCCGGCGGGAGCGATTATCCGCTCACGCTCCTCAAGAAGGCGGGAGTCGACATGATGACTCCCGAGCCGGCCCAGGCGGCGTTCAAAACAATCGACAATCTCGTGACCGAGGAGGAGCAGATCGTGGCGCGTCTCAAGGCGCAAAACAAGCTCTGATTGTTCATCGGGATCGGACGCTCGATGCCGTCAGGCTAAGATTCCTTTTTTGCCATCTCGCAGATCGTCGCCGCCCCGCATCCTCCCTGTTTTCCGCACGGCGCCGGCGAGCAGGAACTCGATCTGCGCGTTGACGCTCCGGAGGTCGTCCGCGGCCCACTTTTCGAGGGCCGCGAACAGAGCCTCGTCGAGCCGGAGCAGAAATTTCTTCTTCTCGCTCATGGGCGTATCACGCCGACGCTCATTGATACAGCGTGCCCGTGTTGATGACCGGCGACACTTCCCTATCCGATACGAGCGCCACGAGCAGATTGTTGACCATGGTGGCCTTCTTGTCTTCGTCGAGCTCGACGATCTTCTGCTCGCTCAACGCCCGGAGCGCGCTTTGGACCATACCGACCGCGCCCTCGACGATCAGCTGCCGCGCCGCGATGATCGCCTGCGCCTGCTGACGCCGGAGCATCGCCTGCGCGATTTCGGCCGAATACGCAAGGTGGCTGATCCGCGATTCGAGCACCGAGACGCCAGTGATTTCGAGCCTCGTTTGAACCTGGGTTTTGAGCTTCTCCGCGATTTCGAGCGGGCTGCCGCGGAGCGAAGCCTGGTGTTCATCCTGGGTGTCGTACGGATACTCGGATGCGAGCGCCCGGATCGCCGTTTCGCCCTGAATCTGGACGAACTGGAGATAGTTCTCGACGTCGAAAAGCGCTCGAGCCGTATCGACGACTTGCCATACGACGACGGCCGCGATCTCGATCGGGTTGCCGTGGAGGTCGTTCACTTTGATCTTATCGCTGTTGAAGTTGCGGATTCTCAAGGAGATACGCGTCTTGCTCGCGAACGGGTTTGCCCACCAGAAGCCCGCCTCCCGCACGGAGCCGATGTATTTGCCGAAGAGCACGAGCACACGCGCCTCGTTCGGTTGGACGACGACAAACCCTGTCAGCACAAGGACGATGAACACCGTGAATGGGCAGAAGAACCAGAGCACGGCGGTGTTTTCCGTCAGGATTCCCGCGCGAAGCACATAGACATCGATCGCGATGAACACGAGGAGGAGGAAAAGCGAAACATAACCGCTCATCCGCCAGGCCTTCGTTTCGGTAACGGTTTGCATAGGTCACCTCCGTAGGTTAAGTTTGATATCAGAATGATATCATTATAATATCATTCTGTCAAGGGGAAAAATGATGCAAGCGCCCCGGGACTTTTGATACTATAGCCGTCATGATAAGTAAACGATGCCTGATAACTGCCGCCCTCGTCATCCGTTGTTCATTCGCACTCCAGGCGCAGGAGCTTGATAGAAACATTCAAAGTGCATTTCACTCCATCAGCCCGATGGATGCCTATGATTACTGCAAGAAGATTTCCTCTCGCGAATTCGCAGGACGCCTGACCGGCGATGAGGGGTACACGGCGGCCGCTCACTGGGCCGCTTCGAAATTCAAGGAATGGGGGCTCAAGCCCATAAGCAAAGAGGATGGATATCTACAGGCGTTTCCCTCGCCGTTCACGCTGGTCGACGAAGCGGAGATGATCCTCCTGCTCCCCGATTCGGGCGGCGCCGGCACAGCGCCTATCAAAGAGATGAAGCTCAAGGCAGGAGAAGATTTTCTGCCGCTCCTCTTCACGGACAGCGGCGACACGACGGCGAGTCTCGTCTTCGCCGGATGGGGAATCAGCGCCCCTGCTCTCGGGTACGACGATTATGCCGGAATCGAGCCGGCCGGAAGATTCGTTCTCTGCATTCGCGGCACGCCCGATAAGGACAATGAGGCTTTCGAGGAGTACGATCAGCACCGGAGCAGAATGAAGGCGGCGAAGGAGCGGGGCGCTCTCGGGATCATTTACCTGTACGAGGAGCCCAACGGCCATCCGAACGGCGATTGGATCGAAGGTTTCTTGCCCGCCATGATCAGCGAGAAGATCGCCGACTCGCTGTTCGCGGAAAAGGGCCTCACGATCGCACACCTCAAGGAAGGTCTCCAGCAGAGCAAGAAGCCGAACTCATTTAACTTGAGCTCGAACATTCGCTGCCGCGTGAAATCCCGGCATTTTCCGAACGGAGTGGGATATAACGTCGCCGGTTTCATCGAAGGTACTGATCCGAAACTGCGAGGTGAGTGCATCGTTATAGGAGGGCATTTCGATCACTGCGGTGAGCATCTCGGGATGCTCTTCGCCGGGGCCGACGACAACGCGAGCGGCAGCGCCGTCGTCCTGGAGATCGCAGAGGCATTCTCGACGCTCAAGGTCAAACCGAAGCGCTCGGTCGCCTTCGTGCTTTTCGGGGGCGAGGAGGAGGGGCTCGTCGGATCGAATTATTTCGCGGAGCATCTCGCCCCACGCATCACGAAAATCGATGCGATGCTAAATTTCGACATGGACGGGGAGGGGGAAGGAACGAACTGCGGCTACACGGTCGAACCGTCGGAGATGCTCAAAACGCTCGAGGAAGCCGACCGGCACGTGAAAACGCTGCGCACGAAATGGCCGATCAAGCACGTGGGCGTGCGGTCATCGGATTTTGCTCCGTTTTTCCTCAAGGGCGCCCCGTGCGTGGCGTGCTTCTCCAACGGCCCGCACCTGCACTACCATCTGCCGGGGGATACGATTTACCGCATCAATCCCGATATGCTCGCGGATGTCGCCCGCCTCGGGTTCTTGACTTCCTACCAGTGGGCGAATCGTTGAGCGGCCTTATTTCTTCTGCAGGAGCGCCTGGACATCCGCCGGCACCGCGAAGACGCTGTCCGGTATCGCGGCGTTGTACTCGACGCTCGTCATCGTCATGATGCGCTCCTGGCCCATTACCTTCACGGTCGACTTATATGCCTGCAGCACGTCGCCGACCTTCCGGTAATCGCCGGGAAAAGACTCGATCGGGATTTCGCCCATCTGTGTCGGTACCGTGGTTTGAGTCCTGACGAGGAGGCCCGATTTCTGATCGAAGGAGAGCGTGCGGGGCTTGCCGCCCTTCGCCTTCATGACGACCTTGTAGCAGGGGTTGCCCGCCACCGTATCGGTCCCGGCGACGGCAACCGAGTCGTACTGTCCACGCCAGTACACGAGACCCTCAAACGCCGCCTCGCGAAGCGCTTCGGCGAGTTCCTCTCCTTCGAGGACCCGTGCTCCCTGCATGGTCGACTTTTCCCAGAAGATCGTACCGTCCGTGCCTCGCTCGTTCTTGCCGATCGCGGGGGACTCGGCTATCGTACACATCTTGTTCGGCCGGGCCGAATATACGGTGAGGTCGACGGTGATTCCGGCAGCGGGAATCTCGAGGGCCCCCTTCGAGATGCTGCTCTGCAGCTTATCGTAGGCGGCCACTCCTCCCGTCGCCTCGACGAACTTGTCGAGAATCTGTTCCGCGCTCGGGGTCTTGCCCGGCGCCTTGGCGTCGGAGAAAGACACGCCGAGCGAAACGAGTAGAATGGCGAGCGCCGTTATTCCGAGCGACGCACCTGCCTTGGACATTCGGTTGGCCATGAAATTGCACCTCCATGCTTCACGGGTTGAACGTCATTTTACTATATACCGTTGACTCTGTATCCAGTCAATTGCTGTTTCTATGGCCGGGTCCCGCCCCTCGAGGAGCGCCTGGCGAGTCGGGCGTACTTCCGCGTCCGGGATCACGCCCTTGCCCTCGAGCTCTACGCCGTTTCTTGATGTGTACGATGCGAACGCATACTGAAAGCCGTCACCGTTCGGCAGCCGTACGGCGGCCGAGGGAAGTGTCGCTCCGATAGTCGGAGACCCGATTATCCGGATGCGCGGGAAACCCTGAACGCCGCCCGCGAATATCTCCGCCGAAGAACCAGACAACCCGTCGACAAGGATGGCAACCGGCCCTCGATACACGTTCGCTCGGGGGTTGATGACGAAGCGCAGCGTATTGGTGCGCGTGCGCATCGTTCCTATGTCGATATTTTTTTCTTCGACGAACCATCCGGCGAGGCCCATGGCGATTCCGGCGATGCCGCCCGGGTTTCCGCGGACGTCGATAATCACGCCGGGAGCGTTCATGAACGACTGCATCGCGGCGCCGAATGCCGGCATGAGGGTTATGGGATCGAAGAAGCAGCTGAATGCGAAATATCCGATGCCGTGTTCGAGCGTGTCCGTCTTCGTGGTCAAATAGAAAGGAGGGAAGTTGCCGAATATGATTTTTTTGCCGGTCTTTTCCTCGAGAGTCACCGTTTTCTCGACGGGGTCATTCGTTCCATCTATGAACTGTATGGTCACGGTATCTCCGATTGCGCCGCCCATGCGCGATCGGACAGCGGACGCGAGATAGTACTCTTTCTTTGGACTGTTCTTGAATTCCTCTTCGATCGAAGGAAAGAGAGGCGGCAATTCCTCTCCGTCTATTGCGCGAATCTCCCAGCCGGGCTTGACTCCGGCCCTGTAGGCCCGGGTCTCCGGGGCAACTGACGTCACGATAGCCGCGCCGCCTATAACGCGGACCGCGATGCCGGTCGAGCCTCCCCGATCTCCTCTCTTGGCGGGGGCATCGATATTTTTGTAAACGTCCGCAGGGATGATGGAAAAATGGCTGAGGCCGAGGCGGGAAATCATTTCTGTCAGGACGGCCCGCGCCTCCTGCGCATTCCCAGCGCCTTCCATCTTCGGGCGCAGCTCGTCGTGAACGGCCTGCCAATCGAGACCGCCGAATGTCGGATCGAAATGCTGATCGCGGATTGTTGTCCAGACCTGCTCGAACGAATCGAGGTTGAGGCTTTTTTCCTCGGGAGTCAGTTGAGCGCAGGCAGCGCGCGAAATCGAGATCAGCATCGCGATGATGATCGCTGCCGCCCCGACGAGATGTAATCGCTTCTCCATCTCCCCTCCCTGCATGACTTCTTTGTGCCGTTGGCAGGAACGCACGAATAGAATACGCCGAGTATATGAATTAGTTCCAACATGGTATGCCTTTTTCTTGGTACTTGAAAGGCATAACAGCTTGAAATGATTAATTTTAAAGAAGCGCCGCAATTTTTCTTGCAATACCGTGCAACATACGGTATTATGTGTACGTACAGTATGTGTGGCTGGAAGAAGGAACTCCCCAGCCGAGGATGGTCAGCTGAATGGATCCGGAACTGAGCTCTTTTGAAACCGAGATGAACCGGGGCTTCCTGCAAGTCCTGGTCCTTGTAGCGCTCGAGCAGGAGATGTACGGCTACGGGATGATCAAGCACTTCGAGCTGATGGGATACGCGGTGGAAGAGAATACGCTCTACCCGCTGCTCAGGCGCCTGGAAAAGAACGGCTGGATCGCGAGCGTTTGGAACGTGAGCGAGGGTAGGCCGAAAAAGTTCTACCGCATCACGGAAAAGGGGAAGGCTGTCCGGGAGCAGGCACTCAGGACATGGACCGGCCAAAATGAAATGTTGAACAGGATGAAGGAGGTACATCGCGATGCATGAGAGCCTTGAAAAGTATCTAAAGGAAATCAGTCACTACCTTGCCGTCAAGCAGGGGGCGGATGAGATTCTCGCTGAGATCAGGAGCCACATCCTCGAAAAGGCAGAGCGTGAATCCGGCGGCGTGACGGAAGCGTCGCTCCAAAAAGTCATCGGCGCCTACGGGCGTCCCCAGGACATCGCGGCGAAGTACATGGAGGGGCATGAAATAATATCCCCGACATTCAAGAAGCATCTGTTCCGCTACACGGCGATGCTCTTCGCGCTGCATTTCATCCTCACCGTCGTCGCGGTCTATTTCCGTGCGAGCATCATCGCGATTCCGTTTTTCTTCATTCCGAAGATGGGCATCGCCGCGGCGTGCATCTATGTTCCGATGGCGTTCGTCTACGATTTTGGCATCGTCGCGCTCATCCTGTACTTCGTGACGCAGCGGAGAAAGGACATACGGCTCCCGTGGTTCGGGATTTCATTGGGCCGACGAGGCGAATCGGGGCTCAAGCGTCCGAAGCGAACGGTACTCGTCATGCTCATTGCCATGTTCGCCGCCCTCGTCTACTTTCTCGCGAAGTACCACACGATATTCTTCTGCTCGACCAATTTTCACGCGCCCGAATCGCTGCTCAACCCCGCCGCGTCGATGTTCTTTTCGATCATGTTCCTCGGCGCGCTCGCCTGTAGCATCATCGCGTACTGGATCCGTTTCATGTTCAATTCCGCATGGGTGACACTCGTCGAGAATATCCTCATCCTCCTCATTCTCTGGGTCATTTGGAACAGCCCCATCAAGCCCGAGTTCCGGAGCGTCGCGGGGTTCGACATGCAATTCGCGGGTGGTCTCTTTGTTCTCCTGCTCATCGTAGTGACTGCCATGCGGTTTCTCAGGAGTCTTGTCCGGATCACGCGAGAAATGTCTGTTGCATGATTGTAATGCGGCGCGTTTTCAAGTAGATTACTGAAAACCGGTCAGCAGCGTAATGCCGGCGCCTCATGGCTCGAGCAGTGGCGATGGAGTGATGTTTCGGGTGCCGGCCGCTGGATCAAGGAGCTCGGCCATGCCCCTTTCCGATTTCGCGAAGATCAGCCTTTTATATCTGATCCGTTCGATCGCGAGAACGATCTCCGCCATGCTCCTTATCTTGGTCGTGATGATGATTATCGGAGAGGGTCTTCCGAATTTTCGAATATTCTCTCGAGGTGAGACAGTATCCTCGGTCATGTTTATTGCCATGATCGCGGGGCTCATTCTCGGCTGGTGGCGGGAGCTCCTCGGGGCGATTCTCATACTCGGAGGATTTTTCTCTTTCATGGCGTCGGAGTATATAGCTTCGGGTGATGCGGGGATGGGTTTGATATTCATGCTGTTCCCGCTTGCGGGAGCGCTCTATCTCATCTACTGGTGGCTGACGAGACAGTGACGCGTGCGTGAAACGGTCAGGGTGCATGAGTTACGGTACGAGGAGGGTGTAGTGGAGAAAAACTCGATAGCGGGATACGCGGTGCTCGGCATCGCGGTTGGTCTCGGCATCTGCATCGCGGGCTTGAGCGTGAGCAATGCCGTGTACAAACTTCGGGCGTCTCAACGGTACGTTACCGTCAAGGGGCTCGCGGAGCGGGAGGTGGACGCCGACCTCGTCGTGTGGCCGCTTACGTTCGAAGTGGCGAGCAGCGATCTCAACGATCTGCAGAAACAGGTCGATGCGAAACGCCAGACGGTCCGGCAGTTTCTGACCGCGGCGGGATTCGAGGAGGCGGAGATCTCCCAGGCGGCGCCACGGATCAGGGATACCGAATCAGAGGTCCAGTACGGGCAAACCGTTCCACCGAAGTTTCGGTACATCGCCCAGGCGACGCTGACGCTTCGCACGAATAAGGTGCCGGTTGTGAAAGCGGCGATCGAGAAAGCGGGCGAGCTCATCGGCAAAGGCATCGTGCTCGTCGGGGAGAACTACGGGAGAACGACCGAGTTCCTCTTCACGGGCCTCAACGAGATCAAGCCTCCCATGATCGAGGAAGCCACGAAGAACGCTCGCATGGCGGCCGAGCAGTTCGCGAAGGATTCGGGGAGCAAGGTGGGAAAGATCCGGAGCGCCACGCAGGGGCTTTTCACCATCACCGACCGGGACATGAATTCTCCAGACAAGAAGAACGTGCGCGTCGTAACGACGGTCGAGTATTATCTGAACGACTGAAGCCGCTTCGAATCGTCGACAAGACACCGCAGGGCCGGTTTCGGATCGCCGAGGAGGCATAGTTGAACGCGCTTCTCGGCTCAGGGAAACATGTCTGAACGGGTACACAAGAGACGTACGACGCGCGCGAGCGTCCTCGCGAAGCTCACCTCTCTCGCAAATGCCGATAACGTTGCGGGCATGGCGCGTTACGGCATTAATCCGAAAAACACACTCGGCGTTTCGGTGCCGCTCCTGCGCGCGATGGGAAAAGAGATAGGCAGGGATCACGCGCTCGCGCTCGAGCTCTGGAAATCGGGGGTTCATGAAGCCCGTATCCTGGCCGGGCTCATCGACGACCCCGCGCTTGCGAGCGAAGCGCAGCTCGAGCGGTGGGCCCGGGACCTCGATTCGTGGGACGTGTGCGACCTCGTCTGCAGCAACCTTTTCGATAGGACGCCTTTTGCGCATGCGAAAGCGATTGCGTGGAGCTCGCGCGAAGAAGAATTCGTGAAACGAGCCGGGTTCGTTCTCATGGCGGCTCTCGCGGTGCACGACAAAGAGGCATCGGCCAGCTCGTTCAGGAAATTCCTGCCGATCATCGAGCGCGAAGCCTTGGACGAGAGGAACTTCGTTAAGAAAGCGGTTAACTGGGCGCTCAGGGAGATCGGCAAGCGCAGTCCGGAGCTCAACAGTGCCGCCATCGCCGCCGCGAGGAAGATTCAGAGCATCGACTCGAAATCCGCGAGATGGATCGCATCCGATGCGCTGCGCGAGCTCGAGAGCAGCGCGGTCCAAGAACGTTTGAAGCAGCCGCACGGGCGCTGACGGTATCGCTGGATGCTTGTCGCTGTCGCATCACTGAAAAAGGATTATGAAAATAACAAAGCCGCTTGCTCCCAAACAGATCAGACGTTGCGGAGCGGTGAAACCGGGCAAGCTGCTGTCTCCCAGAGCAATCAGAGATTTTCAAAAGTCGGTATATGCGCACTATCGCGCCCACGGGAGGCGCGATCTGCCCTGGCGGAAAACCAGAAATCCCTACCGGATTCTCGTCTCGGAATTCATGCTCCAGCAGACGCAGGTTCCGCGCGTTATTGAGAAGTACCCATCATTCATTCGGCGCTTTCCGAATTTCGAGTCGCTCGCCCGAGCGCCGCTGCGGGATGTGCTGAAAGCATGGAGCGGGCTCGGCTACAACCGGCGCGCGCTTTACCTCAGGGAAACCGCGCGAATTGTCATTTCGGAGCACGGCGGGAAGCTCCCCGCGGATGTCGATCGGCTGCGGTCGCTCCCCGGCGTCGGACGTGCAACGGCATCCGCTGTCGCCGCATTCGCTTTCGGCAGGGCGCATCCCTTTATCGAGACGAACATCCGCGCTGTTTTCATCCATCATTTCTTCAGGCGCAGGAAGCGCGTTTCCGACGAGGAGATACTTCCTTTCATCGAGCAGACGCTCGACCGCAGCGACCCACGGACCTGGTTCTATGCTCTTATGGATCGCGGCGCGGCCCTCAAGAAGACGCACCCGAATCCTTCGCGGAAGAGCGCGCATCACACGAGGCAGGGAAGATTCGAAGGATCGAACCGGCAGGCGCGGGGGATGATCGTCAGGGCGCTCGTGGACCGGCCTCTGGGCGAAAATCAGCTCGCCGCTGCAATGGGGCTCGAACCTGCAATGCTCCGCGGGCTCGTACGGCAGCTCGAGAGGGACGGAATGATCGTGATGCGCAGGGGAAAGCTGCGCATCGCATGACGGAGGCGTCGCGGCCGAATCTAATTGAACGGGTTGGGATAGTTCTGCCCCAAACGGAATTGAGTCGGCGGATCCCTTCGCGCCTTTCGTACCATCCCGGTCGCTTCGGAAGCGGTTGCGGCGCCCCTTCCACGCTCGACGGCCAGTCCCGACGGCGCCCAGGTGAGGTCAAAAATGTTGGAGGCATTCTGGATCGTGCGAACATACTCCTGCGAGACATCGGCCAGCGTGTCGGTCAGAACGATAGTGACGCTATCAGTATAAGAGAATTCGCCGACGTCGTTATTCTCCGGATCCCGGCCATGGAGGGTGGGAAGAGATAGCAAATTGGGAAAGAGGAGATAATTGTTGGTCCGAAAAACCCCCTCGGTTCCGGTATATCCCAATATGGTCCCATCCGGCCGCCACAGCACCGCGAAGACGATATCGCGGAACAGCGTCTGGTTCAGCGCGTTCCTGGCGGTGAGTATGCACTTAT
>Ga0315286_10007610_pt1 | contig 10623 bp, 13 predicted proteins | sample YL17G10_0_MG_FD_205038 | JGI IMG/M metagenome (GOLD analysis project Ga0315286, IMG submission 205038) | Sediment microbial communities from Yellowstone Lake, YNP, Wyoming, USA - YL17G10_0 | ecosystem: Environmental > Aquatic > Freshwater > Lake > Sediment | place: USA: Wyoming | collected...
AGCAGCTTCAGGGGGGACGTGAAGCTCAAGGTGCTTAGGGACCACCTGGACGACCTCAACCCGGTGGACCTGGCGGATGTGCTCGAGGAGATGGAGCACGAGCAGAGGGTGGAGATCTTCAGCGGCATGGATACCGAACGCGCCTCGGATACCTTGGAGGAGATCGACCCGCGCGTGCAGAGGGCACTGGTGTCCTCCCTGGGCAAGGAGAAGGTCGCTGAGCTGATCGACGAGATGACTCCAGGGCAGGCTGCGGATGTTCTTTCCGTTCTCCCATGGGAAGACGCGAAGGCCATCCTGGAACTCATAGACAAGGAGGATGCTGCCAAGATCGAGTCCATCCTGGAGAAGGGGGAGGAGAAGATCATCAACTTCGCGTCATCGAACTTCATAAAGGTGTACCCCAGCGTCAGCGTCCTGGACGCCCAGGAGGAGTATCCCCATATTGCAAAGGGCAAGGAGGCGATCATGTACCTCTATGTCGTTGAAAAGGACGACAAGTTGCTGGGCGTGGTGGATATCAAGGACCTTCTCAAGGAAGCGGACCAGTCTCTGCTAGGTGAGATCATGGAGGACATCATCGTGAGCCTCAAGCCGGAAACCACCCTCAGGGAAACGGCCGCGCTATTCGACAGGTACGATTTTCGGGCACTCCCCGTGGTGGACCCGAAGGGCCGCATCGTCGGTGTGGTCCCGTATCGCGACGTCATGAAGCTGACGCACCACTTCACCGAGTGAGAATCAGGAACCTCCAGTGTTGGAGTTTGTTGGAAATCATTAAGCCTTGGTGGCTATTCCGACTGACAGGTGTCATGGGATGCCACGATTCCGACAGATGCAGTTCTCAAAGGATTGGGAAAAGCTGAATGACAGGTTCTTCGCGACCATAAGGGTCCACAGGGGCGAACTCAAGTACTCCCCCGACGAGAAGGTCGAGGTTATAAGCCCGAAGAAGAAGTTCATAGCGCACGTCCTCCTTCAGCGCGATTGGAAGCTGGGGGATGTACCGATGGGGTTCCTTCTGTACGACCTCGAGGGGAAGAAAGGAGAGTCGAGGCAGGACCTCATCAACAAGCTCGGGAAGCTCTACAAGTTCTCGGAGCAGCCGAGGGAATCGGACACGGTCACGATATACTTCCTGGAGCGCGTCTAGACTTCGTGGTCTTCTTCCGCTTGGTCCGGGTCGGACTGCCACAGATGTCGCATTCTTCGACCTCGGCGGTGAACAGCTTCCCGCATCCTGTGCATTTCGCCTGCCACTCGAAGACCTCTCGGATGCCAGATTGCTCCATGCCCGTGGTCTTCACGCCGATGACCTTGGCCAGGTTCTGGATGGAGTAGTCATCGGTCACCAGCTCGTACTTCATCTCGTAGGCGAGGGCCAGGATCTCGATGTCCGTCTCCGAGAGCCTCCTCACGTCGCCCGTCTTCGCGGCCGCCTCTCGGACAGCTCGGACTGCAAGGATCGATGGCGAGAGTTCCCTGACCTTGGTTTCGAGAAGCAGTTCGAGCCTCTCTGCCATCCCGTGTCTCCTCAGCTCCTGAACGACGCCAGGTGTAACCACGTACTCGTATTCCGACGGCAGGTCCTTCCCGTAGAATAGGGCCGAGGAATCAAGGACACATCCCTTCAAGTCATCTCGACCGTCCCGTCGAATTCAATATCCGCGAGTTTCTCGACATCCACCTTCGCTTCTTCCTCGATGGCCGAGTCGATCTTGCTATACGTGGACGGCTTCTTCGGGACGATCGTGCAGCACAGGCCAGGACCTATGGAGGTCTCATAGGTGCCGATCCTCTTGGCGATCCTCTCGATCTCTATCTTGTCGAAGCCGATCAAAGGCCTCAGTATGGGCAGGGATGTCGCTCTCTCCTCCACGTTGATGTTCGCGAGCGTCTGGGACGCCACCTGCCCCAGCGATTCTCCGGTCACGATGACCTGGGCGTCGAACTTCCTCGCCAGCCGCTCGGCGACCCTGAACATCATCCGCCGGCAGAGCACGCACTCCATGTTCCTCCGACAGCATCTGGCCAGCTCTGCTTGGGACTTTCCATGCGGCACGAGTAGCTTCCTGGTCCTGATCCCAGACGCTTCGTCCACTTTCTTCATGAGTTTGATGGCCTTCTCGACCTCCGCATCGCTCGTGAAGGGACGGTTGTCGAAATGGACCAGGATGAGTTCGAGCCCCTGCTTCGCCATCATGTAGCCCGCGACGGGAGAGTCTATCCCGCCTGAGAGCAGGACGATCCCGCGCATCTAGTCACCAACATACTGGGAGAAGATCGTCTTCGCCTTCGCGAGGTCGGTCGTCCCGCTTATGATAGTCCTCCCGTCCGGGAAGACCGTCAGCTCGACGCCCCTCTTCTTGAACTTGAGCACTCCGTCCACTATGGAGGCCTCCCCCTGCCTCGAGAGGGTGTCCTTGAGATCCTTGAGGTCCCCCTTCAGTTCCTTCGTGGGGACGATCTGGACCGCATTCCTGCCGCACATCGAGACGACCAGCTTCCTCTTCCTCGCCTGCAGGAACTCGAAATCACGTTTCCCGCAAGTCTCGCACTCCGGGTTCCTCTTGACCTTGATCCTCTGGAGCTCCCCCTGCCACAGGTCCAGGACGAACAGCCCGTTCGAAGGCTCTTTCCCGAGCATGATCTTGAACGCCTCGGTGGTCTCGATGGATGCGACAGCGCTCGGAAGGGTGTTGATTATGCCCACTGTGTCGCATGTCGGCAGCTCGCCCGGCTGGGGTAGTTGCGGAAAGACGCACCTCATGCAAGGGCCACCCGGAACGATGGCCATCACCATGCCCGTCACACCTACCGCTCCGGCATAGACCCACGGGGTCCTGTTCTTCACGCAGGCGTCATTGACAAGGAACCTCGTGTCCATGTTGTCCGTCGCGTCGAGCACCACAGCTGCCCCTCGGACGAACTTCTGCACGTTCGTGTAGTTGACGTCGGCGACGACGCCCCATATCTCTATGTCGGAATTGACATGTCGGAGACGCTCCTCAGCCACCTTCGCCTTCGGTCTGCCCACATCCGCTTCGGTGAAGAGCGCCTGCCTCTGGAGGTTGGATATGTCTATGATGTCCCTATCGATCACGACGACCTGACCCACGCCTGCCCTTACGAGAAAGGAGAGTGCGTGCGTGCCTAGGGCTCCGCAGCCGATGACGACCGCTCTCGCCTTGCCGAGCTTCTTCTGCCCTTCGGGGCCGATCTCCGGAAGGAGGATCTGTCTGGAGTACCTGTTCTCTTTCACTGTGGCAGAATACGCGCTGACGGTATAAATGGCTTTCATGACCCACAGGCGATATAATAATTCTAATTTGACAATATTTATCTCGCATGGACTATCCGTGGGCGGCTGCCAACATTTGCATTCCTATTGAGACCCGCTGGCAGTTGTTCGAGGCTTTTGGGGAGACCGTGGCAAACTCCTGGATGCGCCAATGCAATCGGTTCAACTGTCGAACCGGAAGTCGAGATCGAACCTGTCTCTCAGAGACTTGACCTCTTTCTTGACATTCTCACCCTTGGCAGCCGCCATGAAGATGTCTGCCAGTGCTGGCAGGTCCTTCTCCTTGAACCCCATCCTCGTGATCTCGGGGGTACCTAGCCTTCCGACCGAGTCGATGATGAGGTTGGATCTCTCGAGCATCACGGAGAAATCGTTGACCCCGAGCCCGAACTTGGCCTTGAGCTTCTTGGGATCGTAAAGGAGCTGGTGCGATTTGGAGAATCCCAGCTGCTCGAACATGATCGGGAAGCCCCTCGTCTTGAGCTCCTTCCCGAGCCTCTGCGAGTTCCTGACGACCTGTTTCGCGTACTGCGGCCCGAACCGTCTGGATTCGAGCAGCGCTTGCCCGAGGGATGCGATCCTGTTCCAGTGGGCGTTGTCAATGACCCTCCAGGTGAGATTCTTCCGGATCTGCTCGTCCAGGTCCTTGTTGTTCGTGACGATCAGCCCTCCTTGGGGCCCGAAGAAGCTCTTGTGGGTCGAGCCGTAGAGTATGTCCACGCCCTCATTGAGCGGCTTCTGGAACTCGCCCCCAGCGATCAGACCGAGGACGTGGGAGCCGTCATAAGCGAGCGTTGAGCCCGCAGTCTTGCATGCGTCCTTGATCGGTCCAAGGTCGTACGGGAACAGGATGGATGATGCGCCGACGATCACGAGCCTGGGTTTCTTCTTCTTGATGAGCTCTGCCGTATCCCCGGACTTGACGTTGTGCACAGCCGGGTCGAACGGGAGGGGGAACGATTTCAGACTGAGGATGTCCGGTATGTATTCAGGGGCGTACCCGTCGTATCCGCCGTTGTCCGGCGAGATGGCGAGGATGGTGTCGCCCTTCTTCGTTGCGGACAAGATGGTGATCATCGCGGCGATGTGTCCCGAGAGTGGCTGGACGCAGGCATGCTTGGCCCGGAACACCTCCTTGGCGACTTCCTCGGCCTTGAGCTCGACATCGGCGGTTATCCTTGTGCCCCTGTAGGCGTTCTCCAGGTACTCCCCCGCGTATACCTTCTTGATGGGGAGGGTGTATCGGTTCGAGAAGTCGGCCGACAAGATGGCCCTCACCTGCGGACTGGAGGCGTTCTCGGAGGGGAGGAGGTTGATGCATTCCTCGACCCGCCACTTCTCCTGGGCTCTCATGCTGTCCAAAAAATAGCTGTTCTTGACCTTCGCCATCGCTATGCCTCCTCATCGGGAATGGTGAGTCTGCTTAAAAACCTAGAGCCAGGAGATGACCTTGGCAATCAACAAGCGATGACAAGGAATCGGTCCGCAACATGCCGGTCCGCGGGTCCCAACACATGATTCAGTTGTAGATGTTGAACTTGTCCGCGTTGGGATATGTCGGGAACCCTTCGCCTTCCTCATCTTCGAGGTCATCTTCCATGACCACGTTGACCAGGACGTTCACGATCTCGCGCAGTTGCTTCAAGTCCTCGCGGAGACGTGCAATCTCCGCGACTAGTTCCCTATCATTGTCAGACAATGAAGTCCCCCGACGTTTTACACTCATGCACGGACTGGCTTAAATCATTTTCCACACAACTACTCTTTGTCGAACGCGCGGTAGTCGTCGGCCAGCTTGCGGTTCTCGGTGATGTCGTCACGCTCGCAGTAGAGGCTGTGCCCGCGCTTCTCCAAGGGGATCTTGCACCTGCCGCAGAGCGCCCTGATCACGCCGAAATGGGGTCCCGCGGTCGACAGCTGCACGGACGGCTCCACTTGTATCACGGTCGCTCGAATGATATCGCCCGGGCGCATGACATCCCCTGCGTCCTCGACATAGGAGCTCGAGAGCTTTGAAACATGGATCGAAGCAAGGGTCTCGCTGGAGACGGACCTCTCGTTCCCTTCTTGCACCATTATGCTCACGATCGCCATTGCGGGCTTCGCGTCCGTGACCTCGCCGATGACCGTATCCCCTTCGGAGAGCACCACTGGGGGGTTGTCGAGTATGACCTTCACTAGCTTCTCTCTAGGGTCAAGGTCTAGCTCGCCCACTGCGCTCGCGTATATCTTGCCATCCATCTCATAGGTCCCTTCGCCCGACATGTACTCCTCGGCGATAGCGACCTCGTCACCCGGTAGGACTTTTCTTCCAGTCAGCGCCAGCTTAATCACCTATCTCTCAAACCTCAAAAGAACTACCGAAACGCTTTCCGTAGCCTTTCTGTGGAATTCGAATGCATATGGTATCTCGAATTTATACCTTTTGACTGGCAACGACACCCCTCCCAATGAGGATACCAGCTTCTCGACGAAGGGCTCCGTACCGTCATTGTGCAGCGAATATGTCCTGTGCGCCACTTGGAGGGCCTTTTCGATGAACGGGCGGTCCGCGTGCTTCGTCTGCGCTCCGAACGGCGGGTTCATCAGGGCAGTGTCGAAAGAACCCTTGGCCGTGGACACATCAGCCTCGAAGAACTCGACGTTCACGCCGGTGTCGGCGGCTGCCTGCTGCGCGACCTTGATCGCCTCAGGGTCGATGTCAATACCGACGGCACGATGGGCCCCCAGGAGCATCGCCCCGATGGCGAGGATGCCATTGCCGCACCCGAGGTCGATCACGTCCTTCCCTTCGATGTCCCCGGCTGCGAGGGCCTCCCAGAGGAGGTCCGCAGCGATGTCCGCAGGGGTAGGGTACTGCTCCAGTCTCGGAGACCTCGATGTCAATGGCCTAAGTTTCTGAAGGGCCATTTCCAGCTGCCGTTTCTTCGTTGAACCACCCATTCGTCGTGCGCACGGTGTGAGGCGAGGTCATCGGGCCTCGTCGATCATCTTCCAGCGCCTGAGCTTGTTCACCTCGGACACGTCCCTTCCGTGGACGTCCCGCTCCACGTCCGATAGGTACTCGATCGCCATCAAGAGGGATTCCTTTGTCGGGGCGTTCACGTTGACCTTTGCCTTCGTGAATTCCCTTTCGATCAGCTCCATGGCTTTGGAGGTGTCGCCATATTGCTCGCAGAAGTCACACACCACATCGTCGACTGCGGCAGCGAGGGACTCCGCCGACATGTCCAGGCTAGGTCTCTTCTCGATCAGCTCACCGGCGAGCATGAGCTCGCCGATCTTCTTGAAACAATCTTCGATCTTCTCGCCGGTCTTCGCGCTGCAGGGTATGACTGGCATCTCGGCCTTCGTGGACAGGGTGTTGAGAGCCTCGACCGCACCAGGCTTGGCTATGTCGATCTTGTTGCCGACCAAGACGATCGGAACGCCGTGGCACGTTTCCGTGATCTCGGGCAACCAGAACTCTTCCGCAGATTTGATGGTCTCCGGTCGGGAAAGGTCACAGACCAAGATGACCCCGTGGGCGCCGCTCAGACCCTGGACGCGCATCTTCTTGTAATCCTTCTGACCCAGGATGTCCCACATCATCAGTGTCAGGTATACCGTCTTGTCCGGCAGCTTGAACTCGATGTCCCTCTTGCTCACCTTCGCGCCTATCGTCGCGATGTATTTGTCGTCGAAGACATCTATGACGAATCTCCTGATGAGGGAGGTCTTCCCGACGGCCGAATCTCCGACCAAGGCGACTTTCTTGATGTAGCGCTTTGACTTGATGATGCTCAGATGTTCACCAGATGCATTGTGTCTTGACGATTCCGAATTGTCCTTCAAACAGAGGGCTCAGGTCGGATTGGTCAAGAGCCTACATAATCCTTTCCGACTCGAGTTTAGGGAGCCTGCAAACGACCATGGACTCGGCCAGTGGGATATTGAATGGCGGAACCCCGGTATGCAAAAGCTCAATACGGGATAGTAGATAACACCCAGTCGGTTCCATGGAAAACGCCGCCAAGTCCGCATCGCCTCTTCCCGCCAAGAAGACGCTCGAGAACTACGCCATATCCTACATGGGCGCCTATCTGAACACCGTCATGGCGGCGCGGCCGGACCGTCTCCCCGTGCTGGCCAGGAACCAGTTCTACGAGATTGAAGTCTGCTTGATGCCCAATAACTGCCTCGCGATGCTCTTCGAGAAGGCCGAGGAGACGAGCGTCGCCGTGAGCGACAGGACATGGAACTATGTCGAGAGCAAGGTGATGTCAGGCGTGACGCACCTGGTAGCGATATACTCTCACGAAGGAATGAAGGTGGCGGATGCGATCGTCAGGGGCAAGCGTGACGCGGTAAGGGACATCAGGTCAGTCGAGGATTCGAACATCGCCAAGGCTGTGACGGACCTCGAGAAGATAGTCGACGGGCTCGGGCAGATCGAGAAGTCGAACAAGGGGACCCTCAGGCTGGGCGAGGCGGAGCTGGCGAAGCTCAAGCCGATCAGGGATGCGATCATCACCTCTGGCCCCGAGGTGGACATGCTGGCCATAGTGGACGCTCTCAAGAGCTGTCCTGCCGTCCCGACCGCGATCAGCACGGACACGAAGGACAAACAGCTCCTGCAGAAGCTGGCCCAGGATGTCGGTGATCTGTCGGACGTGATAAGGCGGGTTGAAGATCAGGACAAGAAGCTCCAGGAGATAGAGCAATCCCTCACCAAGGCCCTCTCGGAGTACAACAGGAACATCGACGAGCGGATCTCCAAGGGCCTGGCGGTCATTCTTCAGGCCTCTGACAAGAAGATCGACAAGGGTCTTGCGGTGGTCAAGAGCACAGGTGCCCAAGGGAACGGCAGTGTCCCGAAGGATCTGGAGCTCAGGCTCGAGAAGTTCGACAAGGATATCGGGGCGATCCATTTGCAGATTCAAGATGTCGCTGGCAAGAGGCCATCGGCGCTACAGCTACCTCCAGACCTCGAGCTGCGGTTGGATGGACTCGAGAAGGCCGCGAAGGCCGTGGATCTCATTGTTCACGAGCTGTTCAGCAAGCCAGGTACAAGCTCGGAACAGAAGAACGAGAAGGCCGGCATTGTCGACGAGCTAGTGTTCATGGTCGGAGATCTCAAGGACAACGTCGCGAGGCTCAATGCCCGCTTGATGAAAATCGAGGAGTTCCTTCTCCAACTGCAGACCCAGGGAGCTGCTCCCAAGCGGCGGCTCCTCAAGCGCACGCTATGATCTCAGCCAGATGCCTTTGGACACAAATAGCAATGCCTGGTTCATGCTGTGTGTGAGGACGTTCGACCTGATCGTCTTCAGAACAACGGGATCCGCGAGCAGTGCTTTCCTCAGCTCTTCGAGCGAAGAGGAGTCCTGGACCCTGGTCGTGCCATTTCCTATCTCCATGACCAGGTGCGCATCCGAGGAGGAGAATCCCGGCATCCTGAGTTCGGTCGCGTACTCGAGCGAACGTCTGTTGTCCCGGGGGCTGAGCGTAGCGTTGAAGACCTCCAGCCCGTCTGCGAGCGCGATGTCCTGGCTCGTCATCTTCGGCGATTCGCCCGGATGAGGGACGATGGCAATGCCTCCGTCCGACCTGATCTCATCCACGGCGGCAGCGAAGGTATTCGATCGGACCTCCTGGCTCACGAACAACGCGAGCAGGTCGCCCTTCTCCGTCTTGAGTTCCACGCCCGGGACGATTAGGAGGGACTCAGGGGCGAGCCTGGCCGCCGCCGCAGCCCCCTCGAGGGAATCGTGGTCGGTCACGGCGATCGCACCTAGGCCCAGGGTCACTGCGCGCTTGATGATGTCTTCCGGTCTTGACCGGCTGTCGGGCGAATACTGAGAGTGAATATGAAGGTCTACTTCCAAGTACAACCCACCAGCGATAGGCTATGAAAGGACTCGTGGGAGAATATGCTTCTGGTCGACAATGTCAGGTCGGTCTATTGGTGATGCCTTTGGACTGGTAGGCGACCGCCGCGGCTATGATCTGTCCAATGAACTCTATCCACCGAATCGCGGACATGTCTGGCAACTTCATGGTTGTCGTGCCCGCGAGCTCTATCCAGCCGAGGATCTCATCATTCTTGCCCAAGATGTGTGTGTCAATGTAGTCCCCCTCCAAGCAATCGTCAAGGGATCTTCGCGTCATCCCGAGGAGCGAAGGCAGGTTGTAGGCTTCCTTCTCGTTGTCGAGCCAGGGATTGTCCTCTGCAAGGAACACCTTGGTGTACTTGCTTATCATGGTTCCTTTGTAGATAGAGGCATCAGTGAACTGTCCGGACGTGTATGCCAGTTTCTTCGTCGCGGCTTCGGTCTCTGGCCTGTAGCCGACCAGCACTTCATACCTGTAGTTCCCGTCACTCTCTCTCAGGCCGATACCGACCTCCTTCAGGGAGAACTGCTTCGCCATGAGGTTCGCTGCGTCCGTCATCAGCTCCCGCAGATTCATCTGCGGTTTCTGGAAATGGGCCAGCAACCCGCACACTTGGTCTAGGATCTTGTATGTCTTGCCCGCGGCGGGGAAATTGTACTCCAGCTTCATCTTGCGCGGTATGTCCTGATAGTCTATCGGTCCCGGCATCGTGACTTCTCTGCTCGGAGTGGTGTAATCCTTCACTGGCCCCATCACCTGTAATCTGGGTTCGCGGGGACCGGAACGTAGCTCGGCGTGCCGAGGTCACCCTTAGGACTTCCGTCCACGGCTTGTGTTCGGTCCGGTCCGCCCTTTAGGGGGAATAGCGGTCCATGCCGTAATTCCTTCGGATGGTTTTGAATAGCCCATAATGAAAAGAGCTATCAGGTAGGCTTGGTTTTGCCGAAGGACTCGTAGCTGGTAATCTCGCTTAGGGTCTTGCGCTTGTGAAGGCGCTTCAAAATCGCCCTCGAGATGTCCATCTTCTCCTTCTCATAGCCGAGGGCGAGCATCGCGACGACTTCCCAATTGTCGGGTATGCTCAGGGCGGCCTTCACCTCGCTCTCGTGGAAGCTCCCAATCCAGCAGGTGCCGAGGCCTTCGGCCGTGGCTGCCAGGACCATGTTCTCCATCGCGATCGTTACATCGACCACATGCCATTTCGGCGATGCCTCGCGGTCACCTAGGCCGGCTATCACGACAGGCGTGCTCTTGAGGAATTTCGCGTATTTCCCAGTGGACAGGGCGGTCCTCTTCTGCAGATCCGTGACGATGATGAAGTGCCACGGTTGAACGTTGGAGGCGGACGGCGCGGTGCGGCCTGCTTCCAGTATCTTCTCCAGCACGTCGGTTGGGACCGGTCTGTCATCATATGATCGGACGGATTTTCTTTCTCTGATAGCTTCGAA
>Ga0315286_10007613_pt1 | contig 10622 bp, 8 predicted proteins | sample YL17G10_0_MG_FD_205038 | JGI IMG/M metagenome (GOLD analysis project Ga0315286, IMG submission 205038) | Sediment microbial communities from Yellowstone Lake, YNP, Wyoming, USA - YL17G10_0 | ecosystem: Environmental > Aquatic > Freshwater > Lake > Sediment | place: USA: Wyoming | collected...
TTCACGGCTTCATCAAAAGCCGCGTCAAACTCTTTTTTGAGCGTGCGGAGTTCGGCCAAATCATTTTGGAGTGAGGCGCATTCGCGGGGAGAGGGCATAAAAATTATATCAAAATCCAAAAATCAAATTTCAAACGAGCCGCGGGAACAACGGTCTGGGGTCGCCGAGGACGGAACCGGGTTTGAGACCGCCCCAGACCAGAGCATTCCCCCATCCGCGTTTGATCTCGGCATCCGGATCCAGACCGAGTTGGTGGAAAATTTCGCGCGCAATTTGCGGCATGACCGGCGCGACGAGCCACGCGTACCAGCGGCATGCCTCGAGCAATGAATACAAAATGCGTGCAACCGCGTCCGGGTCGGTCTTTACCAGTTTGAAGGGTTGAGTCTCTTCGATATACTTATTCGCCTGCAACAGACCGGACCAGCCTTCGGCCACGCCATTCCAGATGATTTCCAGCGCAGAATCGCACCGCGCCGAGCCATACGCGGATTCCACGGATTTGAACAGCGTATGCAAACCGTGCGCGCCGCCCCATTGAACTTTTCCTTCCGGCGTCGCGGCAGACTCGGGATTTGCCGGCGGAACCTTTCCATCAAAATATTTTTTACTCATTGCGATCACGCGGTTGACCAGATTGCCGAGCGTGTTGCCGAGGTCGGTTTCGTACCGGTTCTTCAGACGGTCGAAGGAGAAATCCCCGTCTTCGCCGAATGGCATCTCGCGCATCACGAAATACCGGAGCGTCTCGACGCCAAACTTATCGGCGAGTTCGCGCGGGTCGATCGCATTCCCGAGGGACTTGGAAATTTTTTGGCCGTTCAGCGTAAAAAATCCGTGCGCAAACACGCGCTTTGGCAAAAGCGCCGCGCCCTGATCGTCGCGGAGCAGCGGATCCGTTTTTGCCGCGCTCATGAGCATGGCCGGCCACAGGGCGCAGTGGAATTTGATGATTTCTTTGCCCACCAGATGCAGATCCGCGGGCCACCATTTTTTGAAACGATCTTCGTCCGTGCCGTAGCCGATCACGGTCAGATAATTCAGCAAGGCGTCGAACCAGACGTAGATCCGCTGGGACGGATCACCCGGCACCGGAATCCCTACCGGGACAACCCGCGACTCGCGGCTGATCGAAATGTCCGCCAAATGTTCCGCGACGTAATTGCGCACTTCGTGGCGCCGCGATTCGGGCATCACGAAATCGCCGCCTTGGTCGTACAACGCAAGCAATTGATCGCGGTAAGCGGACAAACGGAAGAAATAATTCTTTTCTTTCAAGCGTTCCAAGGCCTTGTTCGGATGCAGCGGGCAGCGCTCGTTGACGAGTTCGGAGTCCTTTTTAAACGCTTCGCATCCGGTGCAATACCAGCCTTCGTATTCGCCCTCGTAAATATCGCCGCTCTTTTTTACCGCGTCCCAAAAACGGACGACGCCGGCATGATGGCGCGGTTCGGTCGTGCGGATAAAATCGTCGAACGTGATGCCGAGGTCCGTCCAACTTTCCTTCCACGCATCGGCCATGCGCTCGAGGTACCCGTTCAGATCCCGCTCCCCGGCTTTCTCCATGGCCTGAATATTCTTTTGGCTGTTCTCGTCCGTTCCCGTCACGAACATCACGTCTTCGCCGCGCAACCGGTGATACCGCGCCAGGGCGTCGGCCACGATCGTCGTGTACGCATGGCCGATGTGCGGTTTGTCGTTAACGTAATAGATGGGGGTGGTGAGGTAGAATTTTTTCATAGGGTGTTCCCCCTCCTTACGAAGGAGGGGCCAGGGGGAGGTTCGGCCGAGCGTCCGGACGAACTAACGGACGACCGGCCGACCCCCTTGCGTTCCCCCTTGGTAAGGGGGAAATAATCATTTCGACGGTCCGATAATAATAACAAACTCTCCTTTCAAACTCGATGTCTGCAACGCCTTGACGACATCCGCGATCGAACCGCGATACAAGGTCTCATGCATCTTTGTGAGTTCGCGGCCGATAAAGACCGTGCGGTCCGGAGAAAGAACCGCGGAAAGACTTGCGAGCGTCTTCTCGATGCGGTGTGTGGATTCGAAAAATATGGTTGGCGTTTTCCGCTCGCTCATCTCCTTAAACATTTTCTCGCGTCCTTTTTTGTGCGGGATAAATCCGACGTATGTGAACTCATCCATAGGAAATCCGCAGACAGAAATCGCGGCAGTCAAAGCAGACGGACCCGGAATGGGAACGACGGAAATGGAATGATCGAAACACGCGGCCACGAGCTTACCGCCCGGATCGTTCACGCCCGGCGTGCCGGCGTCGCTCGCATATGCGAAGGACTCGCCTTTTTCCAGACGGCCAATGATCTGACGGATCCGGTCGGCATCGCTGTGCTCGTGGATCGAAAGCAACGGTCTTGCGATTGACGCGTGCGCCAGTAGTTTTGACGTGACGCGCGTGTCTTCACAAACGACCGCATCCACTTCGGACAAGACACGGCGCGCGCGTTCGGTGAGGTCCTCGAGATTCCCGATCGGAGTCGCGACGACAAAGAGAGTTCCGGACATGGCAACGTTGTACCAAGTTTTGGCCACTTTCGCAAAAAATCGCTATACTGAATCTTATCTTTATGAACAGATCCCGTCTTCTTATCGCACTCCTGCTCGGCAGCTCGCTCATCCTGTTCGGATTCGGATGTAAGAAGCCGGCAGCGCCGAAAATGTACACGGACTTTGAAGCCATGATGCCGAAGACTCCGGCCCTCGTCCAAAAAACAACCGCGCCGGCCGCCGCACCGACGCCAACAAAGACCGCGGATCCGAACGCGTACTACTTGCGCGAAGTCATGAAGAATTTTGACCGCGTAAAATCCTACAAGGCCGTTGTGACCATTCCCACGCCGGACGGACCGGTAACCGGCAATATCGAATTCGTGCGCACGACCGGCCTGCATGGACTTCTCTTGTTTTCGCAAAACCGCAAAACGGAAATCTATCTCCTGGGCGAAGACATTTATTTCCGCGTCAACACGTCCTCCTGGGAGAACCTCAGCGCCACACCGGAAGGAAAACAGGTCTCCGTCCTTTTCCAGTCCGCTTTTTCCCTGGGCGACAACGGCTCGGCCGCGATCCTTCCGGAATCCGCGCGCGTGGTCGGGACGGCCAACGATCCGAGCGGCTGCCGTCTTTTTCTGGTCGCCTCCGATAGCCCACAGGTTCCCCTGCAAATCTGCGTGAAAAACGACCTGCCGGTCCGCGTCACAAGTCCGGCTTCCGCGGGTCCGGTGGAGGTCCGGTATTCCGATTACGACAAGCCGATCACCCTCGTCGCGCCGATAAAAAAATAGAAATTAGATCCTGTCATTGCGAGCGAAGTCCGACGAAGCGCGGCAATCTCCGGAGATTGCTTCGTTCCTCGCAATGACAGATGGGATAGGCACCGGACATACACCGTTGACGGGATGCCAATTTTTAGCTACCCTGATTTTAGCAGTCTCTATTATTGAGTGCTAACTATGATGCCCAATAACTTTACGACCAAAACGCAGGAAGCCCTGCAAATCGCGCATCAACTCGCCGTGGAAAACGGCCAGCAGGCGCTCGAACCGATCCACGTTTTTTTTGCGATGCTCGAACAGGAGGACGGCGCCGTCGTCGCCATTTTGAAAAAGCTTTCGGTGCAGCTCCCCTCTTTGCGCGCGGCCACCGAAGCGGCCCTGACCCAGCTGCCGAAAGTGACGACGTCGGCCGGCAGTCTGGCGCAATTGTACCTGTCCCAGGAACTCGGCAAAATGCTGCAGGCGGCCGAACGCGCGGCCAAACATTTTAAGGATGAATATATTTCGACCGAACACGTCTTGCTCGCCATGGCCGAATCACAAAATGATGTGGCGGTTATTTTGGCAAAGCACGGCGTGACGACCGAAACGATCTTGCAGGCGCTGAAGGAAGTGCGCGGCAACGTGGTGATCGATTCGCCGGAACCGGAAAAAGCCTACCAGGCTTTGGAAAAATATTCGCGGAATCTCACGGCGCTCGCCAAACAGGACAAACTCGATCCGGTCATCGGACGCGATGACGAAATCCGGCGCGTGATGCAGATCCTTTTACGCCGCACCAAAAACAATCCGGTCCTGATCGGCGAACCTGGGACCGGAAAGACGGCGGTCGCCGAGGGCCTGGCGCAGCGTATCGTGGCCGGAGACGTGCCGGAATCGCTCAAGGACAAAGACGTAGTCGCGCTCGATATCGGAGCGCTTGTTGCCGGCACAAAATTCCGCGGCGAATTTGAGGAACGTGTCAAAGCGGTTTTGCGCGAAGTGGAAAAATCCGCGGGCAAAGTGATATTGTTCATGGACGAATTGCATACGCTGGTCGGCGCGGGCGCTACGGGCGACGGCGGATCGCTGGACGCGTCGAATTTGCTCAAACCGGCGCTGGCGCGCGGACAGTTGCGTGCGATCGGCGCCACAACTTTGCAGGAATATCAAAAGCATATCGAAAAGGACGGCGCACTCGCCCGCCGGTTCCAACCGGTCCTGATCGAGGAACCGGACGAGGACGATGCGATCGCGATTTTGCGCGGCATCAAAAACAAGTATGAACTCCATAGTGGCGTCCGCATCACGGACAGCGCTTTGGTCGCGGCGGTGAAATTGTCGACGCGGTACATCACGGATCGGTTTTTGCCGGACAAGGCCGTGGACCTGATCGACGAGGCGGCCGCGGCGTTGCGCATGCAGATCGATTCCCTGCCGGAGGAATTGGATAAGCTCAAACGCGAGCTCATCAAACTGGAAATCGAAAAACGCGCGCTGACAAAAGATGAAGAGAAGGAATCGAAAGACCGGTTAAAGGAGCTCGAGCGCCATATGGCCGAGGTCCGCGAAAAGGCGGACCAGATGGAACTGACGTGGAAGGCGGAAAAAGAATTGATTACAAAAATCCGGACGATTAAGAAGGAGATGGAGACCATCAAATCCGAAGCGGACATCGCGGAGCGCCGCGGCGATTTGGAACGCGCTTCTGAAATCCGCTACGGCCGCATCCCGGGACTGGAAAAAGAACGGAAAATGGTTGAGACGAAACTGCGCGAAATGCAGGGACAGCGCGGGCTCCTGAAGGACGCGGTCACCGAAGAGGATATCGCCACGATCGTGGCGCGGTGGACCGGCATCCCGGTGTCACGCATGCTGGAATCCGAAGCGTCGAAGCTCGCTAAACTCGAAGAGGAACTGCAAAAACGCGTGGTGGGCCAGGCCGAAGCCGTACACGCGGTTTCGAACGCGTTGCGCCGTTCGCGCGCGGGCATTGGCGAGGAAAAACGACCCATCGGCTCATTCCTTTTTTTGGGTCCGACGGGCGTGGGGAAGACGGAACTTGCGCGCGCGCTCGCGGCCACCATGTTCAACGACGAAGACGCGATCGTGCGGCTCGACATGTCGGAATTCATGGAAAAACACACGGTCTCGCGCATGATCGGATCGCCGCCGGGCTACATCGGCTATGACGAGGGCGGGCAGCTCACGGAAAAAATCCGCCGCAAACCGTACTCGGTCGTGTTGTTGGACGAAATCGAAAAGGCGCATCCGGACGTCTTTAATACCTTATTGCAGGTGCTGGAAGACGGGCGGCTGACGGACGGCAAGGGGCGCGTGGTGAATTTCAAAAATACGGTGATCATCATGACCTCGAACATCGGTTCGGACATGATTTTGGATTGGGGTACGCGCCGCGGCGAGATCGGATTTGCGGATGAAAAAGCGGACTCGGAAAAGACCGACGAAGACGCGATCCGCGAGAAAGTCATGGAAATGCTCAAAGAAAATTTCCGTCCGGAATTTTTGAACCGGGTGGATGAGGTCGTAATGTTCCATACGCTCGGCAAGGAAGAGCTTGCCAAGATCGTGGAACTGCAACTCGCGCTGGTGGCAAAGCGGCTCTTAGAAAAGAAGATCGTTCTGACATTCACGGACAAAGCGAAAAAACTCGTGGCGGAAAAGGGTTACGATCCGTCGTACGGTGCGCGTCCGCTCAAGCGCGCGATCCAGGATCTGATTTTGGACGAGCTCGCGATGCGGATCGTGGAGGGAAAAATAAAAGAAGGCGACGACGTGACGATCGACGCGGCGAAAGACCGGATTGTCATCAGATAACCGGAATTTTATTCTTCCTTCAGGTCTTTGAGATACTCCTGCATGGTCTTCCAACGGTCCATGAGGAACTTGCGGACGATCGGCATCTCGCTGTCCGTGACCTCTTTGGTTTTTTTGTAATAGCCGAGCACGTGTTCGACTACCTCTTCGTATTTTTCTTTTGAGAGCTTTTTGACGTTATCCAGCTTTTTCATGACCTGAGCCTGCAGCTGCATCGCTTTTTTTTGCGCGTCCTTGGTCAGCTCCTTGCCTTTACGTGATTGGAGGAACAAGCCGGCCGCCATGCCGAGGATCGAGCCGACCATCAGACCCGCGCCTAAATGAGATGAACTTTTCTGCTGGGGTTCGCACGCTTTGTCCATAGGATAAAAAAGTAAAAAATAAGTCTGGTCTGGTAAGAGTTTACGCGTTGCGTAACCATTCGCGCAAGCACCGTTTGCCCGCTTCCACGCCGGGCTGGTCAAAGGCGTTCACATCGAACAACTCGCCGAGATAGGCCGTGGCGATCATGAATGATTGGAATAATTCGCCCATGGATTGCGCGCTGATCCCGCGGACAAAAAGAGTTCCGTGCGGACGGCCGTTTTCCGCAAGCGCCTGGGATGTGCAGACGCGTTCCGCGTGGATCAGTTGTTCGAGTGTTTTTCCGGCGAGCGCGCGCCAGGCGGCGGCCATCACGGGCGGGGCGGGAACCGTGAGTTTTTCGTCGAATGACTTCACTTCCATGAATGTGATCACCTTGTCCGCCGGGCCTTCCATATACAGCTGGATCTGCGAATGCTGGTCTGTCGCACCCAGTCCGGCAATGGGTGTCGGACCGATGCCAATCCCAAGACCGGCGCGGTTTTTTGCCTTGCCGAGGCTTTCGGCGATCAACTGGCGATACCAGAGGGCAAATGCCTCCAGACGCGCCGCATACGGCATGAGTACGAATACATGGCGGTGATGTTTGAGATACGCGTCGGCGTGGATCGCGGCATAGACCGCGGGGAACTGTTCGGCCGGAGGCTTTGTCGCAAATTGGCGGATCTGGATCGCGGCGCCGGCGAGGATGTCTTCGATCTTGATGCCGGCCCAGGCGGCTGGAAACAAACCCGCGTCGGACAACACGGAAAAGCGTCCGCCTACATTGCGCGGGACAATCAGCCGGTGGAACCCTTCGGCGCGCGACCATTCGGCGAGCGTCCCCTCTTCGGTATCCGTGGTCGCGATGATGTGATCCGCGAATCTTGCGCCGACCATTTTTTTCAAGCGGTCGCGCACGACCAAAAACGTGGCCATGGGTTCGATCGTATCGCCGGATTTGGAAACGACATTCACCGCCGTTTTGCGCAGGTCTATGGAGGCAAGAATGGAGACGAGCTCATCCGGATCCGTATTGGCGCCGGCGAACAGGACCTGCTTTTTTGATGGCAATGCCTGCAGGATGGCGCGCGCGCCGAGGGAGGATCCGCCGATCCCGATCACCAAAAGCGTTTTGAATTTCGATGTGGCCTGGACCACGGACCGGATGCGCCGGACCATGTCAGCCTCGAACGGCAGATCCAGCCAGCCCATTTCGCACCGCCGCTGACGCGTGATCAGCGAGTCCCTCGCCTCTTTCAAAAACGTGGCATACCCATGCACCGCCTCCGCGGGATCGCGGTGGCTCGGCAAAAGCATCGCCGACGGATCGTAGGCAAGGGACGATGCGGGCATAATTCCCCATCAGTGTACACCCGTTGAGACAAACGATGAATGGATGGTGCGCGAAAATGTGATAGACTGGTGGTAATTCTATGCTTGATTTGATCGCCATCGGTGACTCGACTTTGGACATGTTCCTGCATATCCATGACGCGAGCCTTGCCTGCACGCTCAACAAACCGCAGTGCCTGCTCTGCCTGGAATATGCCAACAAAATTCCGGTGGAATACGTCGTGCGCGTGCCAGGCGCCGGGAGCGGATCTAACGTGGCCGTAGGCGCGAGCCGTCTCAAGATGCATGCGGCGATCGTGAGCATCCTGGGCAATGACCGGACCGCGGAAGAAATTTATGAACGCTGGAAAGAAGAGGGCGTATCCGAAAAATACGTACAGACCGACCGCAAGCAAGGGACCAATTACACGGCGGTGATCACCTTCAAGGGCGAGCGCACCCAGCTCGTGTATCATCATCCGCGTTCCTACAAACTCCCGGCGCTTGAACCCACGAGCTGGATTTATTACACGGATCTCGGACCCGGGCACATCCGCCTGGAAAAAGCCATGCTGAAGCATCTGATGCTGCATCCGAATATCCGCCTTGCGTTCAATCCTGGCGCGCAACAACTGCAACGCAGGCTGGCCGCCCTGCGCCCGGTGATCGCGCGATCGGATGTGTTTATCGTGAACAAAGAAGAGGCGGAACATCTTTTACAGCTGACCGAAGCGCGCCCGATCCCCAACCTCCTCATGGATTTTGCGCGGTTCGGGGCAAAGAACGTCGTTATCACGGATGGCCCCAACGGCTCCTACGCAACCGACGGGAGAGCCCTGTGGCATTGCCCGATTTTTCCAGCGCGTCTGGTGGAACGTACCGGAGCCGGCGACGCGTTTACCATTGCGCTCATCAACGCGCTCTTCCGCGGCGAATCCACGCCGGACGCGATGCGTGCCGGAACCGCGAATTCATGGAGCGTGGTCCAGAACATCGGTCCGCATGCCGGATTGCTCACGCTCGACAAGCTCCAGAAAGTTCTGAAAAAATACGCGCACATCCAGGCGCGGAAAATGGAAAATAACCATACGACTTGATATTTAGATTTTGATATTTCGTATCTGTCATTGCGAGGAACGAAGCAATCTCCTAAGATTGCCACGTCGTCGCAGACTCCTCCTCGCAATGACAAATCATATTCACGAATTTCCATACCATTATGTTGATACCCGCAAAACCTTTGTTGATCGAAGCGCGCGCCAACCATTACGCGGTGCCCGCATTCAATATCAACAACCTGGAAATATTAAAAGCCGTGATGGCGGCGGCGGAAGAAATGAAATCGCCCGTGATCGTCCAGACCAGCGAGGGCGCCATCGAATATGCGGGCATGGGTTATTTGATCGCCATGGTGCGCGTGGCGGCCGCCGGCAAGATTCCGGTCGTGCTCCATCTGGACCACGGAAAAAACATGGACGTCCTCACGGAGGCGATCCGCTCCGGCTATACAAGCGTCATGTTTGACGGGTCGAGTCTTCCTTACGACGAGAACGTCGCGAAGACCAAGGAAGTCGTCCGGCTCGCGCATCCGAAAGACATTTCCGTGGAAGCGGAGATTGGCGTGCTGGCCGGCATTGAGGATTTTGTGAGCGTCGAAGCGAAAGATGCGGCGTTGACGGATCCGAAACAGGCGGCCGAGTTTGCCGAAGCGACGAAATGCGATTCGTTGGCCGTCGCGATCGGCACAGCCCATGGCGCGTATAAATTTAAGGGCAAAGTCCATCTGGACATCGACCGGCTGGAAAAAATCGCGGAACTCGTAAAGATCCCGATCGTTTTGCACGGGGCCTCGGGCGTTTTGGAAGACGTGGTCAAGCTGGCCGAGCATTACGGCGCCAAGCTCGGCGAGGCGCGCGGCGTCTTGGACGAAGACATCAAACACGCGATCGAACATGGTGTCGCCAAGGTGAATATCGACACGGACCTGCGGCTCGCCTTCACGGCCGGCATCCGCGAGGCGACCGTTGACATGCCGAAAATAATCGATCCGCGCAAACTTCTTGAACCGTCCATCACGCTCATGACCGAAGTCGCCAAGCGCAAAATGCGTGTGTTTGGAAGCGCGGGACGCGCCTAATCCTATGACCAGCCACGACTATCTTGCCAGAATGTTGTTTGAGTTTTCCTATTGGAACGCGATGAACAACGTCGCTTTTAAGCCGCGGGCGTATCAGCTCGCGTCCGAAGCGGTGAACGGACTGGGAGCCGAAGTGGAAGAGACGTGGAAGAAAGGCGGGATCAAAGGATTGAAGGAACTGCCCGGAATCGGCGCTTCCATCGCGGAAAAGATCGACGAATATCTGCGCACCGGACACGTCAAGGAATATGAGACGCTGAAGAAAAAATTTCCCGTGGACATCTGGGGACTCTCGCGCATCGAAGGCATGGGGCCGAAGAATATCCTGGAACTTTGGAAAGAATTGAAGATCAAAAACATGGCGGATTTGAAAAAGGCGCTGGCAAAACACGCGATTAAAGATCTGCCGCGATTCGGGGAAAAGAGCGAGGAGAAGATTGCGCGCGGACTCGCCATGATGGAAGCGTCGGCCGGACGGCAATTGCTCGGATACGTCCTGCCCGTCGCGGATGCGATCGTGAAGAAGCTGGCGGACGTGAAAGGCGTCAAACGCTGCGTGTATGCGGGTTCGATCCGCAGACGGCAAGAGACCATCGGCGACGTGGATTTGATCGCGACCGCCGAAGATTCCAAGCGCGTGATGGACAAATTCGTGCATTTGCCGGAAGTGGAGTCCGTGATCGAAAAAG
>Ga0315286_10007616_pt1 | contig 10621 bp, 3 predicted proteins | sample YL17G10_0_MG_FD_205038 | JGI IMG/M metagenome (GOLD analysis project Ga0315286, IMG submission 205038) | Sediment microbial communities from Yellowstone Lake, YNP, Wyoming, USA - YL17G10_0 | ecosystem: Environmental > Aquatic > Freshwater > Lake > Sediment | place: USA: Wyoming | collected...
GATCAATATATCCTGCCCTGCGTCGACGGGCGCAATAGTAAACTGCGGATCTGGATCAGCATTTGGCACTACATTTCGAATTCGCCGCGGCACGCCATGCGAATTCATTGGGGTTTTCGCAAAGTTTTTAGGAAATCCGCCTCCGAACTGTCGAAGACGGGCCAAGGCCTCACCAGTGCGCGAACGGCGCTCAATCTGCTGCGCACTCTGCTCTTCTTGGCCGCTTCCGCGGTCAGCCACGAGCGTCATGTTCTCCTTCCGCAGCAACACGGTCGAAGCCGGGCTTCGGTTCTCCGCGTGCAGGCGCAGGATGAGAATCCCGGCGTGAAGGGCGTCCAGCCCGAAGTACTTCTTCGTCTCCTCCTTGTCGAGTATCGGCGACACTGTGAACCGCAGACCATTCTGCTCCCGAGTGCCAGCGGATGCTGGGGGTGCGGCTGCCCGGTAACTCTCGACCTTCTTCATCGCGCACCCGCTAGCCAGCCCGAGACAGACCGTGAGCACCCCGGCCGCGAGCTTGCCGGACCTGAAGACTCGTAGAAGCACACATGCCGCGGGGCAAAGGGGTTGCTTTCCGTAGATGACACCTGACGGCTCTCGTTTCTCAGAAGTCTGGATGTTCATAGAGTCTGTTCCCCCGCGCGCGGCCGAGCCGCGCCGCTTCTCTCATGGAATCACCGCACGGTAAGACTGCCCGGACCGCGAGACGGCGCTGCTATCGACCACCTCTTGCGGACTCCCTGTGGTGGTCACAGTAGTCCAGTCCTGCCAGTTCCTCAAATCCTGGCTCCGCTGAAGAAGCACATCCCGGCCGGCGTCACCCTCGAAGAACGTGTGAAATCCGGCGGCATCGAGGCGCATCGGTGGGAGAAAGCGGAGCCTCGACAGAGGCTCATACGTCCGCAAGATCACCAAGCCGGTCTTCCTTGAAACGCTGTAAACCACCCCGGCGTCAACCACCACTGCAGAAGCGGAGAAGCAACTGTTGCCGCCCACTCGCTGTGGCTTGGCCGGGTTGGCGAGGTCGATCACCTGCAAGCGGCCTCTCATCCTTTGCGCTCCGCCATCCCATCGAGGTCGGCCCGCCCCCGTTGGACGCTGACGCCCGCTGGCAACGCCTCTGCCGCGACGTGCGCACATTGCCCCCCTCAACCGCCTCGATTTCTCCATTGCCTTTAACCACTTGGGTATCCTACCGCCCGAAGCCTGGCCGCCAAGCGATGGCCCATTCAGGCACAGCCCCCCATGCCGCTCAAGAACAGAGTCTCGGAACGCAACCGGCTTCACGGCGCCACCGCCCGATAGAAGCCGCAAGGCGCCGACAGTGTATCGGTGTCGGTCACGTCCGCCGGTTCGGTTCCCAGCGTGACTTGCTGCCAGTCTTCCCAGTCCCTCAGGTTCCGGCTCCGCTGGACGCGCACCTTTTGGCCCGGCGCGCCAGTGACCAGAAAGTGGAATCCATCCCTGGCCAGGTTGATGAGGTCAATCACCTCCAAGCCGGCCTGCTCCTCCGCCACATAAGCGTAGTTGCCGGCGACCGCCACGCCCTCGGCAGACCCGCTGGTGGCATAGCCGCCCACCCGCTGCGGATTGGCCGGGTTGCGGATGTCAACGATCATCAGTCCGCCCCACTGCGCGGCCACGTAAGCGTAGTCCCCCTGGACCGCCACGCCCCGTGCCTCGTCGGTGGTGTCATAGCCGCCGACCCGCTGCGGATTGGCCGGGTCGCGGATGTCAATCAGTTGCACACCATTTGTACCATCCGCTACATATGCATAATTGCCGGCGACCGCCAGGCCGTGTGCATAGCCGCCTGTGTCATAGCCGCCCACCCGCTGCGGATCGGCCGGGTCGTGGATGTCAATGATGATCAGTCCGCCGAACTCGGCCGCCACGTAAGCATAGTCGCCCTGGACTGCCACCGCCTGAGCCGGGCCCCGCGAGTACGCAGGCCACTTCCCCACCGGGACCACCTCCAGGTCCAAAGCCAGCGCCTGCGCAAGCATCCAGGCTGTAGCGAGCCCCAAAGCGATCCGGCAATGGCGGCGGCTTACCGGCCTTACTAACTCGGCTCCAATCGGATTCTCCATCTGACGGTTGCTGGTTTGAGCCCTCATAGCATTGAAGGTTTTCACGGTTTCCGCACCCGGTAGAATTTCGTGGACCCAACAAGATCAAGGGTGACGCTTCGTTGATAGCCCAACGCCGCCGGAGAATCAGTGAGTGGCGCCCAGTTGATCGGGGCGAGGCTGTCGCTCGCCTCCAATTGGGATGCTCGTGACGATTGACGCCAGGAAATCACCAGTTGGCTGTTGGTTCGCGCGATACCCAATGTGGGCGGTTCCGATGGCAGAGGCGGGATTTCCAGCACGTCCTGTCCCGCGGCCTTCTGAAGCACCAGCGCTGCGTCATAGGGGCTCAACCTGCCGTCGCCGCTTACGTCGGCCACAATTACCGGGTCAATCACGCGATACGCGGCAAAACCGCTGTCGAGGCCGACTGCCACTCGGGAAATGGGGTCCGCGTCAGCCGAGTCGTAGCTCTGATTGCCTGAGGCATCCCCGAGATACGCCACGACATGTACCGCACTGTCACCCATTGCCGCTTGGCTTCCGTCGATTGTCACCTCGCTGACGCTCAGAATCCCTAGCGTTCCATACGGCGCGTCCTCTGGGACCTCGGCCTCGATCCTGGCCACCTCCAAAGCCCCAGCCGCCAAGGGGCTCGGACCAGCCACCGATACCGCCACGCGACCCGTCGTGGAAAGACCCTGCGTCACCACGGTCCAGTCCATCGGCAGATCGGTACCCTTCAACACTCCGGTCACGAGGAGCAGCTTCGGGTCGTACTCCAAGACGAAATCCACGTTCGTAACGCCCGCGCCGTCGCTGAGGGTCACCGGGATGCCCGTGTTGGTGCCGGTGACCGGCACGTGCACCACCTGGCCGGGGCCACGCGCGAAGTCCGGCAGCGACAGCACTGGGGCCTGCAAGTCAGCGACCGTGACATTGGTCACATAATCTCCGCCGGGAACGTTGTCCCTGTCACCATCGAGCAACGTGCCGTCGCTGGCCTTGAAGGCGTTCGTGTCGGACCGCAACGTGATCGTATAACTGTCCGGCGGCAGCAGCGTGTTCGTTCTGACGAAGTGAACGGTTTTCATCTCCGGATCGTAGAGAAGCGATCCGGCGTTCGTGCCGGACGTGTTACCGACGACGGTCAAATCCGGCGGCCCGAATCTGTTGGTTTGCGCGTCATAGAGGTTCAACACGCTGTCATCAAGCGCCTGGTTGAAACGGACAACGAAACCGCTGGGCGTCATGTCCAGTGCTTCAACGATCAAACCCGTCGCGACAACCGTCGTGGACGCCTCAACGGCCAAGCCGCCTTCTTCCACGTTGCCCACGTTGTCCCGCGCCACACAGCAGAAACCGTAGGTGCGGCCGATTTGGCCAGCGAACTGGGTCGAAATGTCCGTTGTGTTCTCCAGCAGCAGCGCCCAGGAAGACCCGCCATCGGTGGTAACGTAGATGTCGTAGTTGGCAGTACCGGCGCCGATGTCAGGAGGGTCCTCCCGCCAACTCACCCTGAAGGGGCTGGTGCTGGTGGCGGGCAGGGGGTCCACGGAGCCCACGGGCGGACTCGCGTCGATGGTGTTGAGACACTCCTTGGCCGGGACAACAGTTGGGTCGTGAGGCGTTCTCCAGTTCGTGCCGATGGCCGGTTGCAGATCGAATGAAATGTAGGCCACGTTGCGAATCTCGGTGCTGGTCGGCAGGTTCGGCTTGGCATTGATGGTGTAGGATACGTGGCCCCGGCCCCGGCCTGTCCCGTCCTCCGGCGGGAGGAAGCCGATGTTGACGGGAGGCGGCAAGCTCGTGGCTGGGTCAATCGAGCGGAGAATGGCATACACCTGGCCGGAGTTCAGGTTGATGCCGGCCTCGAGTTGCACCTCGAAATCCGTGCCCAAATAGCTCATCGGCACGTTTGTCTCGAAGTGCTGCAAGTTAGGCGGCAGGACGATCAACTGGTCGCCAAACCCCACCTCGGTCAACTGGAACGTGCCCCAGTCCAGACTCCCGCTCAGTTGGTCGGTGATGACCACCTGCTGGGCGGGGGCCGAGGCGTTGGCCTCGTTCTCGAAATCCACCCGGTAAGCCAGCGTGCCGCTGGCCGTGATGAAGCCGTTCGCGCCGAAACCAGCGGGGCCAGTCTTGGCATTAGGGTCGCGCACCCCAACCGCCTGGCTGGTTCCCTCCTGACACTCGTTGATGATGGCTCGAGCGGGAAAAGGCAAGATCGTCTTCATCAACTCGCCGTAGTACTCCTTCGCGAACCCCTCGACGTCCGGGTTCTCGTCAAGAACGCTCCCTCCCAGGAAGTCTTCTGTAATCTGGCCCAAGCGGCTACCTAGGCCTATTCCCCGTCCAGGCGCCCTCAGCATCCCAACTCCAGGTATCCGGCCAATCAGGTAGTCAACAAAGCCACGCCCGAGGTCCCTGATACGATCAATGACAGTCCTTGGTTTGCCTGGGGCGCGCCGGCGGTGCAGCCCAGATGGATCAATAAAAGAAACAGGATCATTCTCTACATACAGTCGTCCGCTAAGACAACAATGTCCCATTGGATCCTCCGTGGTGAACTGCCCCAATTCGGCATCGTAAATTCTCAGTCGCATGCTGCACGTCATCCCCAGGTCGACAGCGACGCCGTACTCACCCACGAGCTGGAACGGATTCTGAATCGTCTCGGTTCTCATGAGCGAGCCGCCAAACGGCGCACAAGCGTACGCGTTGGCGATGGCGCCGGTGGAGGTGACGAGTTGATGCGTGCTGCCGATGGCGTCGAAGGTGTAGTAGACGGGGTTGTTCGTGGCGGCCGTCCGCGACAGCAGGCCGAGGCCATGGTCGTAGTGGGCGAGCAGGTTGCCGGTGCCGTCGTATTCGCCCACGACGTTGCCCAAGCCGATGGGGTCAACCATGAACCGCTTAGTCACGCCGTTCTCGGCCGTGGCTACGCGGTTGCCCAGCGCGTCGTAGGCGTATTGCCACAGGCTGGCGTCTTGCGTCACCGCGATGAGCCGGTTCTCGTCGTTATAGACGAACGTGTTCGTGGTCCGTTGCCCGCCGTTCATGATGATTTCGGCGATAAGATTCCCGTCGAGGTCGAACACGTAATCTGACCTCTGACCTCCGACTTCTGACCGCTGGACATACTGGTTCAGGTTGTTGGCGGTGTATTCGGTGGTGACGCCGTTCTCGATGGTGCGGATGCGGTTGCCCAGCGCGTCATAGACGTAGGCGAGGTCCTGGCTGGGGATTTGCGGGTCGGTCGAATTCAGCACGGCGCGGGTCAACTGGCCGAGGTCGTCGTAGTCGTAGGCCCAGGCGCCGTAGTGCGTGGCCATCGCGGTGCGGCGTCCGCGCGTGTCGTAAGCGTAGTTGAACCACGAGATGGCTGTGCCATCGGCCAGGCGGTTGGTCAGGGTCAACAGTTGGCCGGCGGGATCGTAGACGTAGGTGGCGACCATGCCGTTGCCGAGCGTCTTCCGGGCGAGGCGGCCCGCTGCGTCGTATTCGTAGCGCACGACCAACTGGCTCAGTTCGTTGGTCATGCTCTCGAGCCGGCCAGCGCCATCGTAGTGGTAGGTCAGCAGGTGGCCGAGTTGATCCAGACTGGAGGCGCGACGGCCGGCGCTGTCGTAGGTGAATGCCAGCCACCTGGCATCGTCGAAATCGATCCGCGCCAGACGGTCTGCCGCATCGTACGTCATGCTGGAGCCATTCAGCCTTAAGCCTTCAGCATTCAGAATTTCCGCGCTGGTGAGATTGCCGTGCGGGTCATAGGCATAGATGGCCTGGGAGCCGTCGCTGTGGTACACCTTGTTGGTGAGTCGGCCATCGAGATCGTAGGCATACGTGATGTTCGTGCCACGCCGGTTGGTCCACGTGATGGCGTTACCGAGCGCGTCATAGACCCAGTCTTCGTGAGTGTGATTGGTGTCGGCGTAAGTGATGGATTCTAGGTTGCCGGCTCCGGTGTAGGCGTAGCTCGTGACGTTGCTGTTGGCGTCAGCCACGGAGGTGAGCCGGTTGAACACGGCCTGGTACGTGAAGCGTGAAGCGTGACCGAGCGGGTCGGTGCTTTGTGTGAGATTGCCCTTGCCGTCGTAACCGTAGTTGTAGGAGCGGCCGGCCGGATCGGTCAGGCGAACGAGGTTGTAGTCGTCGTCAAAGGCGAGGTGAACCGCGTTGCCGAGGGCATCTTCGGCTTTCACAAGCAGACCCCGATGGTCGAAGTAGAACTGGCCGGAGTTGGTGAGCGCGTGGGTGGCGGTGACTGTGCCGGTGGTGTCGTAGCTGAAAGTGACAGCCTCGGCGTTGTCGTCGCGATGGGTGCTGCTGAGACGGCCTTGGGTGTCGTAGGTGAAGTAGCGGCGGGTGCAGCAAGAATTGGCCACTTCGGTGAGGGCATGCCGGCTGGAAGCCGGCGCTCCGGCGTAGGCGTAGCTGGCGGTGCGGCCATCATAGTACTGCGCGCTTAGCAGGTGCTCGTTCGCCCCGTCGTAGTTGAGAACCGTTTGCCGGCCAAGGTGATCGGTGATGCTCGCCACGCACCCCCCAGCTCCATAGCCAATCGTCAATTGCTGGCCTGACGAGTGCGTGAGGCTGGCGAGGTTGGTGCCGGAATAGTCGCAGTTGATGCGATTGCCGTTCGGGTCTTCCACATAGTCCAACTTGCCGTCGCTGCGAAAAGTGCGGAGCAGGCCGGCGGGCTCGATCAGAGTGAATACGCCGCCGCCCAGCGATGTGAGCGTGGCGTGGTCGCCGGGTTGGGCGAAATACCTGGTGCTGGCGGGATTGTTGGTGGTCCGGCTGTCCGGCTGGAAGACGCGACGTGAGCCGCCAGGGCCGGTGATCGCAACCGTGCCGTCAGGGGCGTTCGTCAGCGAATACTGCCAGTTGTGCGACCAACCGCGGCCGAGTCGGCCGAGCTCGAATCGTTGCGCGATGGACGCCGGGAAGAAGCGCGAGAACACCAGCGGCAACCCGGGCGCTTCCACCGCCGCATCCACCGCGCTGGCCAGCGTGCGGAGCGGACTCAGCCCATCGGCTTGCAGGAACTCGAAACCCAGCAGTTGTCCGACGTCCACCACGCGCTGGCCCAGCCGCCCCAGGTACGTGGCATTGTCATCGAGCATCCGCACATAATCGCCCCAGGTCGTGCCGACCTGATTGGTGAAGCCGGCCCAGATTACATCCCATGCCTCGGCATTGATCGTCGCGGGCTTCATGCTCTCCTTGAGCGCGGCCCAGTTCACCGCGTTGGTGTCGTTCGCGCGGAGCACGCCCAGGTTCCAGTTCATAGGCGGGTAGTGGAAATCCCACGGTTGCTGCCAGCCGGCGTAGTAGACCGGCACGCGCACGGAGTCGCCGGGTTGCAGCACGCCCGGGGTGTCGCCGCTGGCGAGGATTTGAATTGAATGGCTGAAGCCCTCGGGTTGGGCAGCAGTCCAGAAACCCTCAACCAGTCGGTGGTTCTGGAGCGTGAGCCGAGCCCCTTCCTTCCCGTTCTGCGTGGCGGTCAACACCAGCAACGGCGCCGGCATGGCGCTGTTGCCGGTGTTGCGGTACTCGACATAGATGGTCGCGACGGTGTGGTAGCCGAGTTGGGCAGGGACAATCAGGTTCGTTTCCAGTTTCGCCCCGCCGATGGACACCGCTTCAAAGGCGTCTGCAAGTTCGCTGGTGTCGGCACCTACTCGTGAAACGCGGAGGGCGTAGCGGCCCACCGGTACTCTGTTAGGCGCAAAGGTTGCGGTGATCTGCGTGAACGAGTCCACTTGCACCGGTGCCGCTGGGTAGGCTGTGCCGTTCGTCGCCACCAGTTCCACGACGGTTCCCGCCACAAAACCAGCCCCGGTCAGAGTCAATGTCACAGGCTGGTCTATCGCATGCCGGGTGGGCGTGACCGAGGTCAAGAGCAAGTCGGACAGGTAGGACACCAGCGTGAAGGTGCTACCAGGCCCCGCTGTCAGTTCGCTGTAGACGAGCACATACCAGGTGCCTGCCGGCGCTACCGGCACGACCACCTGCTGGTCGGCCGATGAAGTGTTGGGGAAACGATAGTCGTAGTCGGCGCGCGTGGGCGGAGCGCCGAACCGGACGTAAAGCTCATTCCGGTTGCGTGGGTCGCTGTCGTTCAGGACGACGTGCATGGGATGGCTGTTCGTGACGTTCACGCGGAACAGTTGCGCCTGGCCGCTGCCAACAAAGGTCCCTTGATAGACGGTGTCCGGCATGAGGTCCGTGACCGTGGTCTCCTGCACGCGAAACGCGTAGGTGACGCCGTATTGGCCGCCCATGCCATGGGCCGTCAACGTGTAGCCGCCGGAACTGGGCAGCGTGACCAGATCCGAGTCGGTCACGAGGTTGCTGAAGCCGACCCAGCCGTTTGGTCCCTTCAGATCGAAAGCGATGCCGCGGCCCGAAGCTGAGATCAGGTCAAAACGGATTTGTTGGCCCGCCACGCCTGAAAACTCCCAACGATCCGCACTGTAGGGGGTCTCAATGGTTCCGCCGCGTTGCTGGTTCAGAGGCAGCATCGTGACGTCGGCCGTCGCGTCCCAGACGGTGATCAGGTAATTGCCGCTGCTCGCGGCGTGCTCCGCTGGCGCATGGACCTGGACGCGATAAATGCCATCGGTCGGCAAGGCGACGTCGTAAAAGGCCACGATCTCGCCGGCGACCCTGTTGGTGCCTGTGGCCAGAGTATTGCCGCCTGGGTCAAGCAGGAGCGCTTTGGCATAGGCGAGATAAGGAGGCGGGAGCGCGGGCGAACCGCTGCCACCTGGATCCACAATCACCGTGACGGACCGGCCTGCGCGACCAAAGAAGGTCCACTCGTCCAGTTCGCCCGCCGTGCTGATGGTGGCAGGGGTGGGCGAGCTGAGGACTAGCGGTCCGCTGTCGGGCACTTGAATGACCGACCCCCCAACGACGGTGCCAGACAACTGTCTCAGCCGCGCGTACAGGTGCAGACCGTTCAAGTCCAGGGTCGTCCCCGCCGGGACGATCAGCGAATTGACATAAAAGGCTTCGGCCCCGGTTCCCGCCGAGTTGGTCGACCGGTCCAGCAGCCGGACGTAGGTGTTGTTCCCCAGACTCAGTGTGCTATAGACAAAGTTGCGGTTGAAGCCTGCCGGGGCCAAGCCAAGGTCGCGCCCCATCACTTCGAGCAGTTGTGGCGAAGCTGCGCTCCCAGAGCCATCAAACACCACCTTGGCGAGTGGTGAGTACTGACTGGCATTCTGCGTGTCGCCGAGCAGATCCTGGCCGACCGTCATCGTCCCTGCTGCCTCGCCAGTGATCCTGCCCAGTCCAGTGATCGCGACGATGGGATCAAGGTTGAGTGTCCCCCCATTTACGGCGCTCAGGGTGCTCTGGTTGTCCAGTTGCCCGCTAATGGTCAGGGCCTGCCCCGGTTGGTCGGCCTCCAAGATCCCCTGGTTGACCAGCGGCACCTGAATCTGACCCACCCCATGCACCCGCTGCCCTGACCCCACCGTCAGCACCACGTTGGTCGCCCCGCTCACCACCGGATCCGCGGCCCACGAAAATCGCTTCGCCAAAACCACTTCCCCAGCCCCAGCCAACGTCGCGCTCGCCTCCACATAGAGGCGCGCCCGGCAGCTATCGTAATTGCTCCGCAGCTCAATGACCCCTGCATTGGTGAAGACCCCTCCCCTCAAAGTTAACTGCGCGTCAGAAAGCCACGACGACCAAACCACCAACCGCTGCCCCGCCGGCACCCCTCCCACCAACCGCGCCGTCGTGTCCTCAACCCGAAACTCCCCAGCTCCCAAATCCTCCCACCCCACCCCGTTGAGCGTCACATCCCCGCTAAACAACACCCGGCTGTTCACATCGTCCGTCACCCGCAACGCCCCACCGCTGACCACGCTACCGATGATCTGCACTATGCCGCTGTCCGCCGCGATCATTCCCCCTTCGTTGCCTGCTGTCGTTCCGGAGAACCTCAGGGTGCCGCCAGTCGCCGCTGACATGGTGCCCGCATTGGTGACTCCGCCGGAGAGCGTGAATGTTCCACCGCTGGTGATCTGGAGCGTTTCGTACGTGACCAGCCCACTGATCGTGATGGCTTGGTTGACGGTCACGGTCGCGTCTGAACCCGCCACGTCGAGAATGACCGAGTAGGTCGTGCCGCCGGAGTTGTTGGGCACCTGTCCGATGTCCCAGTTTGTGGCGACCGACCAATTGCCCGAACTGCCAACCCAGCGGGCGACAACCGAGGCCGCGAAAGCAGGATCCACCGCGGGCATTATGGCGAACCAGAGAACGCCAACCGTCAGCAAGACGCCAGTTGGAGCAAAAACGTTCCTTTTCATAATCTGTCAATCGACTCTCCGGGCTTACCGCAGCGAACGCCGCTACGACCCCGGGAAAAGGGTCGCGGTTTAGAGCTGTGGCTGAGGTCACAGTTTGCATCTAGTACACAGACACGTAAGTTACGTTACGTAATGTCGCCCCAACTTGCGATCCGCGTCTTGCCGGGTGAAACCCCAACGGATCCCCCGGTGTTCGCCGTTGCGGCGGCGCTG
>Ga0315286_10007617_pt1 | contig 10620 bp, 8 predicted proteins | sample YL17G10_0_MG_FD_205038 | JGI IMG/M metagenome (GOLD analysis project Ga0315286, IMG submission 205038) | Sediment microbial communities from Yellowstone Lake, YNP, Wyoming, USA - YL17G10_0 | ecosystem: Environmental > Aquatic > Freshwater > Lake > Sediment | place: USA: Wyoming | collected...
TCTGTGCCTCAGTCGCTGATCCTGCAGATGCCGCGCTTCGGTCTGGATGTCGTCCTGGCGCACCCGCCAGAATTCAAACTGATGCCCGAAATCATGGACCAGGCGCGTGAGCAGGCGCGCAAGTTCGGCGTCGGTTTCGAGATCATGGACGATATGGAAGCCGCTTTCAATGACGCCGATATTGTCTATGCGAAGTCTTGGGGTGCCATGGTACATACTCCCGACCCCGAAGAAGGCAGCCGCATTATCAAGAAGTATTCACATTGGATCACCGACGAGCGCAAGATGGCCCTGGCAAAACCAGATGCCATTTATATGCACCCGTTGCCGGCTGACCGGAACATCGAAGTAACCGACGGCGTGATGGACGGACCCAACTCGGTCGTATATGACGAAGCCGAGAACCGTATGCATGCCCAAAAAGCAGTCATGGCGCTGACCATGCAATAGGAGATAGAAAATGGGTAACCCTGTCGCAATTGTCGCCATCGGCGGAAACTCACTAATTCTTGATAAGCAACACGAGGATGTCCAATCACAGATGAAAGCTGTGGAGGAATCCTGTAAGCATATCGCCAATATGGTCGAGCGCGGTTGGAATGTGATCGTCACCCACGGTAACGGTCCGCAGGTCGGGTTTATCCTGCGTCGGAATGAGCTGGCCACCCCCGAGGTCCACTCCACACCGTTGGATTTGATCGGCGCCGACACCCAAGGCTCGATCGGGTATATGATCGCCCGTGCCCTGGATAACGAATTCAAGAAGCGTAATATCCAGCGCTCAGTAGCGGCGATTGTTACCCAGGTATTGGTTGACCGCCTAGACCCGGGTTTCAAGAATCCCACCAAAGGTATTGGCGGCTTCACCACCAAAGACAAAGCTGATGTCTTCGCCAAAGAGGGTTGGATCGTCAAAGAAGACGCCGGGCGTGGTTGGAGACGCATGATCGCATCGCCCATGCCGCTTAAGATCGTCGAGCTGGATGTAATCCAAAGCCTGATCGGGGGAGGCTTTATCGTTGTGGCGGTTGGCGGTGGCGGCATCCCGGTGATCGAAGACGAGCATGGTATGCTGCAAGGCACTTATGCAGTGATCGACAAAGACCGCGCCAGCAGCTTATTGGCTTCTGAGCTAAAGGCTGACCTCTTCCTGATCTCAACCGCAGTAGACAAAGTGGCCATCAACTTCAACAAGCCCGATCAGAAATGGCTGGACAAGATGACCCTAAGTGAAGCCAAAAAGCTCTACGCCGAGGGGCATTTCCTCTCTGGCAGCATGGGTCCCAAGATCGAGGCCATCATCGCCTTCCTGGAAGCCAACCCGCATGGCAAAGCCCTGGTTACCCGTCCCCAGAGTATCGTTGACGCACTGGATGGGAAAACCGGCACCTGGATCGTTCCCGATTAGCCACTTGGAGTCCTTTAGAGGCTCTATAACTCTAAAGGGCTCCAAATTAAATGTCATCTGGCGTAAAAAAAAACAGGAAGAATGACCATAGACGTAAAAGCAATCTCGTTGTATGCTTAAGCAGTAAAAAGAAAGGAGGTCTCCAGACGCAACTACCCATCGTTCAACGAACTAGTGTGTTAAATAAACTGGATACAAGAATTTAACCCGTTAAGAAGGAGAAGTAGAATGCACAGCAAAACCCTTTGGCGATTATTCGCCCTCATGCTCGTAATGAGCATGCTTTTCACAGCCTGCGCCGCCCCCGCGCAGCCCACCGCCGCTCCGGTCAAACCCACCGCGGCTCCAGTAGAACCCACCGCGGCTCCGGTCGAACCTGCGGCTCCGGTAGAGCCCACCGCCGCTCCAGTAGAGCCTACTGCGGCTCCGGTAGAGCCTACTGCAGTTCCTGCCGAAACCGGCGGGTTCCAGATCCCTGATATTCAGGAAGGGAAATTCAACGTCGCCATGGTATTGATCGGCCCGCACGATGATGGCGGCTGGTCCCAGGCGCACTACGAAGGCTTGGAATACGTCCAGGCGAATGTTGAGAACGTCAATACTGCCTATATCGAGAACGTGCCAGAAGGCGCCGACTCGGAACAGGTCTTCCGCAGCCTGGCACGCAAGGGCTTCAACCTGATCTTCGGCACTTCCTTCGGTTTCATGGATCCCATGGAAATCGTAGCCGGTGAATTCCCGGATACTTATTTCATCCATATCAGCGGTTACAAGTCGAACATGACGAACTTTGGCAACCTGTTCGGCGCCATGGAAGACATGAAATACCTGGCTGGCATGCTCGCTGGCGCCCGCGCCAAAGCCGATGGCAATCCGAAGCTGGGCTATATGGCTACCTTCCCCATCCCGGAGGAAATCCGGTTGGGCAACGCCATCGCCCTGGGTATGAAGAAGACCTGCCCCGAGTGCACCATGGACGTGCGCTGGATCAACACCTGGCACGACCCGGTGGTTGAGAAAGAAGCCGCCGCCTCCTTGTTCGATGCCGGCGCTCAGGTAGTCTTCACCGGCGCTGACACCCCGGCTGTCGCGGATGTGGCGCAGGAAAAGGGCAAATGGGGCGTCACCTATGACTGGTCTGGCTCCTGTAAGGTCGAGCGCTGCCTGACTGCCCCCTACTGGAACTGGGGCGCCACCTACGCCCGTGTCGCCAAAGCCCTCATCGACAAGACCTACGTAGTCGGTTGGGATTACTTCGACGCAGAAACCGGCGGTTTGGGTCTGTTCGGCTTGATGGAAGGTCAGGAAATGACCCTTGGTATGCAGGATTTGCCGCCCGAGGTCTTAACCATGGTAAAGGAAACCCTGGCTAAGATGCTGGCCGGTGAATTCAACCGCTTTGACGTGTTCTCCGGTGAGATCAAAGACAACAAGGGTACTGTGATCGTCCCGGCTGGCGAAAAACTCTCACAGCCAGACCTGGATCAATTCCCGCCTGGCGCTCCTGGTCTGGAGTGCAAGTACTGCATGTACTGGTGGGCCGAGGGCATTACCGCTGAGCTGCCCAAGCTCTAGCTAATCAATAAACTGAGGCCAGAATTTCTGCGAGCAAAGCAGTGTTTGCCAGAGGTTCTGGCCTCTTTCTAAAAACTGAGTGTGAAACCGGAGGATTATGTCTGACCAACCATCCGATCAATCACAATCCGTAACTGAGGCGCCTCTGGTCATTGAGATGCGCAAGATCGTCAAGCGCTTCCCTGGAGTGCTGGCGAACGATCGCGTTGACTTCGAGCTGCGTCGTGGTGAAATCCATGCTTTGCTTGGCGAAAATGGAGCCGGGAAGAGCACTTTAATGAATGTCCTGGCCGGGTTATACCGTCAAGACTCCGGGACGATCCTGGTCAATGGGAAAGCGGTTGATTTTTTATCGCCGCGCGATGCCATTCGCTCGGGCATCGGCATGGTCCACCAGCATTTTATGCTCGTCCCCACTCAAACCGTCACCGAGAATATTCTGCTGGGTCTGGATGAGCCACGCTTTTTGATGCGCTTACCTTATTATGACAAAGTGATCGAGGATTTGGGAGATCGATTTGGGCTAAAAGTCGATCCTCGCGCAAAGATCTGGCAGTTATCGGTCGGCGAACAGCAGCGGGTCGAGCTGCTGAAAATGCTTTACCGTGGCGCCGAAGTCTTGATTATGGATGAACCTACCGCTGTGCTCGCCCCGGTGGAAATCGAAGGACTGATCACGACCTTACGTTCGATGGTTGCTGAAGGTAAATCCGTGATCTTCATCAGCCATAAACTACAGGAGGTCATGGCAATCTCAGATCGCGTAACGGTATTACGAAAAGGTAAAGTGACGGCTTCCGGTATTCTGACCAGCCAATCCAGCCGCCAGGAGTTGGCGCAGCAGATGGTTGGTCGGGATGTAGTATTTCAGATGGATAAACCGCCCCAACAAGCGGGAGATGTCGTTTTGAACGTTGAGAACATCCATGCTCTAAATGACAAAGGCTTGCCGGCCTTGCGCGGCGTGTCCTTGAATGTCCGGGCTGGAGAGATACTGGGGCTGGCTGGCGTGGCGGGTAACGGTCAGAGCGAGCTTGCCCAGGTCATCAGCGGTTTACGCAAATGCTCGGAGGGAACTGTAACACTGAGCGGCGAAGAAATTTGCAATCATCCTACGCTTTTTGCAATCAAGAGAGGGCTGGCTTATGTGCCGGAAGACCGCACCCATGTCGGCACCTCTCCAAACTTAAGTGTTACCGACAACGTAATTATGAAGAAATACCGCCTGCCCCCCATCGGGCGCGGTTGGATGGTCGATATGCCTGCCGCAACAAAATTCGCCAATGAGTTGAAAGAAGCATACGATATCGTCGTCCCGAATGTCGAGACGCCGGTGCGCCTGCTTTCTGGAGGGAACCTGCAACGCGTCATACTGGCGCGCGAGATCTCAGGACAACCAACCTTCATGCTGGCAATGCAGCCAACACGCGGGCTGGATGTCGGCGCGATCGAAGGCGTGCATCACTTGTTGCTGGCTCAACGATCGGCGGGCGCGGCTTTGTTATTGGTTTCAGAGGAATTGGAAGAATTGATGAGCCTGAGCGACCGGATTGTTGTCATTTACGAAGGTCGCATCATGGGTGAAGTGCAGACAGCCGATCTGGAGACAATCGGATTGATGATGACCGGCACACCGCTCGAACAAATTCAAAAACAAGGAGCAGCGCAAAATGAGTGATATCGCCTCTACTCCCGCTGCAAGGAGCCGGAAACGGCTGCCCTTCCAGATCAAACTGGAACCGCGGCTGCATGAGCCGCCCAAATGGTTCCCGGCTGCTGTGTCAGCCGGCGCAATTGTGGTTGCGTTGGTTTTCGGCGGTATCCTAATCTCCCTGGTTGGCGGCGATCCCTTTAGAAGCTATGCGCATATCGCTCGCGCCTCTTTTGGCAACCTGGGCGTCTTTTCGGATACCATCGTCAAAGCCACCCCGCTGATCCTGGTCGGCCTGGCCTGTTCGGTTGCATTCCGGATGAAGTTATGGAATATTGGCGCTGAGGGTCAGTTCTTCCTGGGCGCCTTTGGGGCCAGCGCTGTCATCCTGACCCCACTCCTCCCGGCTGACGCTCCCAGGTGGCTGTTTATTCTCACATGTGCAATAGCGGGAATGGCTTGCGGTGCTTTATGGGCTTTCATCCCCGGTTACCTGAAAGCGCGTTTAAACGTAAATGAGATCATCACCACCCTGATGATGAATTACATAGCGATCGCTTTCGTGAACTTCTTTATCTTTGCGGTGTGGACCGAGGGCGGCTTCCAGATGAGCCGGATGTTCCCCAAGAATGCCTGGTTACCACGCCTGACCGATTTCAGTGCTGCCTCTCCCCTTTTCCGCGGGCTAACAACCCATCTGGGTTTGATCCTTGGGCTAGGAGCTGCAGTGGTCGTCTGGTTCATCATGTACCGCAGCCGCTGGGGATATGAAATCCGCCTGATCGGCGACAACCCACGCGCAGCTCGCTATGCAGGCATCGACATCGCCCGAAACACCATCCTGGTGATGATGTTTTCTGGAGCGCTAGCGGGTCTGGGAGGTATGTCCGAAATTACCGGGGTGGTCCACAGGCTCCAAGGAGCCATCTCTCCTGGTTATGGATTTACCGGTATTATCGTTGCCTGGCTTGCCAAGCTGAATCCGTTTGGCGTGGTCGTCGTCTCCATCCTGTTCGGCGCACTGATCCTGGCTGGTCGGGAGATCCAGCCCTCCGGAGTCCCGAAACTGATCCAGGGTTTCATCCTGGTCTGTCTGGTCGCCAGTGATTTCCTGCTTAGATACCGGATCCGAATCGTACACCAGGTTGAGGAGGAATAAACATGGATGCAATTGTCATCATTCTTCAGGCTGGTGTCGCCAGTGGAACGGTCTTGCTCTTCGCTACCATCGGCGAGATATTCGCCGAGCGTTCGGGAGTGCTAAACCTGGGTGTTGAGGGCATGATGTTGATCGGCGCCATGAGCGGGTACAGCATCGCTTTGAAGACAGGCAATCCATGGTTGGGTGTGCTGGTAGCCATGCTGGCTGCCGGGCTAATCAGCCAGATCCATGCCTTTCTCACAGTTACACTCCACGCAGATCAGGTGGTCAGCGGCCTATCGTTGACATTCCTGGGCGTAGGCATCAGCCTGGTTTTGGGCGACGGTCTGAGCAAAGCCGGAACCGTCTCTCTGATGCCGCGTTTCTCGATCCCGCTGCTCAGCCAGATCCCTTTCCTGGGCGAGATTTTCTTCACAAATCATAGCGTCTTCGTTTATTTTGGCTATTTGCTCATCCCATTGGCCTGGTACTACATCAACCGCACCCGTCCTGGGATGCATCTGCGCGCAATTGGAGAGTATCCGGCCGCGGCGGATGCATTAGGAATTAACATCTACCGGTTGCGTTATTTTTACGTCTTTGTCGGCGGGGTCCTGGCCGGTTTAGCAGGCGCTACCATCAGCCTGGCGGTCGCGCCTGGCTGGTTCAGCGAGCTAACCACCGCCGGTCAGGGCTGGATTGCTATCGGGTTGGTCATTTTCGCCCAATGGGATCCCCTGCGGGCTGCCTTCGGCGCTTACGCCTTCGGAGCGCTACGCCGGTTGATCCTGGATATCCAGGGTCCCCTCGTGTTGCTGGGTTTCCGGAACCCGTTTTACTACAACCCTTATTGGGGATTCTTCCTGCAAATGCTGCCCTACGCTTTTACGATCATCGTATTGGTGATCGGTTCAAGAGAAGCAATGCGCAAACGCATGGGTGCACCCGCCGCTCTGGGTAACCCATATATCCGGGGCGAGCGCGGTTTATAAATTCGCCGCATCCGAGATAATCAAATTAGTCCATCTTCATTGCATCGATCTGGAGATCATAGAAATATGGGTCATTTTATTGGATTTAAATGCAGTATATGCGGACATGAATATTCGCCTACCGAAGTCGAATATACCTGCCCGGATGATAACGGGAACCTGGATGTAATCCTGGATTTCCAGCACGTCCTTCAGGCGCTCGGGACAAATGGAGAACGCCTGGGTGATGAGCCTTCTTTATGGCGCTATCTGCCCCTTTTGCCGGTGAGTGACCCCGGTGGTCTCGGCACCCCACTCCGTGCGGCCGGTTGGACGCCTGTCTTCGCGCCCCCACACCTGAGAGCTGATCAGGGCTTAAACAGATTGTGGGTCAAAGACGAGAGTCGTAACCCGACCGCTTCTTTCAAGGACCGCGCCAGCGCGGTGGTTGTAGCGCGCGCACGTGAGATTGGCGCTGAAGTTGTCGTCACTGCCTCCACCGGGAATGCTGGAGCCGCATTAGCCGGCATGGCAGCCGCAGTCGGTCAGAAAGCCATCATATTTGCACCCCGAAGCGCGCCGCCTGCCAAGATCGCCCAACTTTTAGTCTTTGGCGCTCAGGTACTGCTGGTGGATGGCACCTATGACGAGGCCTTCGACCTGACCATCCAGGCTGCCCAGGAATTTGGCTGGTACTGCCGCAACACCGGCTACAACCCCTTTACAATTGAAGGTAAGAAAACTGCCGGACTGGAAATTTGGGACTGGTACAGGAACCTTGAACCCAAGATTGATCTCTCCGAGCTCAGAATCTTCGTCTCAGTTGGGGATGGGAATATCATCTCCGGTATCCACAAAGGCTTCAAAGATCTGCTCGCTCTAGGGTGGATCAACGCTGTACCGCGTATCTTTGGTGTGCAAGCCGAGGGATCGGCTGCCATCGCCAATGCCTTTCTGGCAAATACCGAAAAGATCACACCAGTATCTGCAAAGACCCTGGCAGACAGCATATCGGTCGACCTGCCGCGCGATGGGGTGCGCGCCGTGCGCGCCGCATCGCAAACCGGCGGCAGCTATATCCTGGTCAGCGATGCCGAGATCCTGGCTGCCATTGCTGCCCTGGGCAAAGCCGGCATATTCGCCGAGCCGGCCGGGGCGACCTCCTACGCCGGACTGGTTAGAGCTGTGCGAGACGGATGGATCGAGGCGAACGATCCAGTGTTAGTATTAAATACCGGTAGCGGATTAAAGGATGTGAAAGCCGCCATGCAAGCCGTGAAAGAAGCTCCTATCATCGAACCAAACCTTGAAGCGGTCAAGAAATTACTGGGCTAAGTTACTATCTGGCTGAAAGTAACAGTGTTACAATAACTAATTGCCATGGAGATAACTTTCTCAATCGTTGCGCCTGTTTTCAATGAATCTGCCAGCCTGACAGAATTCTACCGCCGGGTCAGCGGAACTATGCAATCTCAGGACGAGCCATGGGAGTTGGTGGTAATCGATGATGGCTCGCGCGATAACTCCGCTGAGATCATGCGCGAGCTGGCTCGCAACGACCCGCATGTCCGTCCGGTCATCTTTGCCCGCAATTTTGGCCACCAGTTAGCCGTCACCGCCGGACTGGATTACAGCCGCGGCCAGGCGGTGGTGATCATCGATTCGGACCTGCAAGACCCGCCCGAAGTGATCCCCGATCTGATCGCCAAATGGCGCGAAGGTTTTGAAGTGGTCTACGCCGTCCGCACAGAAAGGGAAGGGGAAACCTGGTTCAAGCTTTTCACTGCTTCTTTATTCTATCGCCTGATCTACCGCATCACAGAGGTTGATATCCCGCGCGATACCGGTGATTTCCGCCTGTTGGACCGCAAAGTGGTCAATGTGCTCAACCAGATGCGCGAGCGCCATCGCTTCTTGCGCGGCATGTCGGTCTGGGTCGGTTTCAAGCAGACCGGTGTGGGCTACAAACGGCGTGCTCGCTTTGCGGGCGAGACGAAATACCCGCTCAAGAAGATGATCAAATTCGCCAGCGACGCCATCACCGGCTTCTCCTACCTGCCGCTGCAAATTGCCACTTACATCGGTTTTTTCTCTGCTATCCTCGCCATCCTGGCGATCCCAATAGTGATCCTCGTGCGCCTGACCGTATCGGATGGCTTCTTAGGACAGGCATCGACTCTCATCTCGGTACTCTTCCTGGGAGGCGTGCAGTTGATCAGTCTGGGTATTTTGGGCGAATATCTTGGCAGACTATATGATGAAGCCCGTGGTCGCCCGCTATACATCATTCGCGATGACCCTGAAACAATCTTGCAGGGAAAAGACCAGGCAACCGGCTAACTAATCCCCTTTGTTATTAGCTTCCACTCATCCCATTTTTTCAGGAGAGAAAATAAATTGGCTACTATCGATTTGACCGTTGATAAAGCCCGCCGCCTCAGAGCAATCCAGCGCGTACGCGAGCGCAACATCATTATTCCTACTTTCGCCCAGATGAAAGACCCCAGCCTCACCCCTTCAGCGGTGAAGGAACAGCTTGCCAGTACCGGTCTGTGGGATGTGAACCCATGTAACCTGTTTCGCATCACCTGGAAAAACCAACCTTCACCCAAGGGTAGTGGTTTTGGAAAAGTGAACTACCTGGAGCTGCCATCCAGTCTGACCGGCGTACCGGCGCGCGTGATCGTCATAGTCGGAAAATGGTTTCCGACCGGCGCTCACAAAGTCGGCGCGGCTTTCGGTTGCCTGGTCCCCCGCCTGGTCACCGGTCAATTTGACCCTGCCAGCCAGAAAGCAGTCTGGCCCTCCACCGGAAACTTCTGCCGGGGCGGCGCCTACGACTCAGCTCTGCTGGGCTGCCAGTCGATCGCTATCCTGCCGGAGGGGATGAGCCGCGAGCGTTTCGATTGGTTGTCCAAAATCGCTGGTGAAGTGATTGCGACACCCGGTAGCGAATCGAACGTCAAAGAGATATTTGATAAGTGCTGGGAGTTGCGCGGTTCCGGTCAGGATCTGATGATCTTCAATCAGTTCGAGGAATTTGGCAATTACCTGTGGCATTACGAGATCACCGGGCATGCCATGGAAGAAGTCTTGAAAATGACTATGGGGCCACGCGATTCTTATCGCGGCATGGCCTCAGCCACCGGTTCGGCTGGCACCATCGCCAGCGGTGATTATCTGAAGCAGTTATTCCCCGGCAGCAAGATCGTCGCCAGCGAGGCATTGCAATGCCCAACCCTGCTGGAGAACGGTTTCGGCGCTCACCGCATCGAGGGCATCGGCGATAAGCACGTGCCCTGGATCCACAATGTCAAGAACACCGATGTCATTGTCGCCATCGACGATAATGCTGTCGTCAATATCTCCCGCCTTTTCAACGAGCCTGCCGGACGCCGCTGTCTGGCCGAGAAAGGCGTACCTGAAGCGATCATCAGCCAACTAGACCTGATGGGTTTCTCTGGCATCTCGAATGTGCTCTCCGCTATCAAGTTCGCAAAATATTATGAGCTGGGAGAAAACGATATCGTCCTGACCATCCTGACCGATTCGATGGAGCTGTACGGCAGCCGGTTGAAAGAGATGCACGCTGAATTTGGCGAGTATAAAGAGGTAGACGCCGCAGCTCATTTCGCCCATTACCTGCATGGTCAGTCCACCGATAACATGCTCGAGCTGTCATACACCGATCGCCGCCGGGTGCATAACTTGAAATACTTCACCTGGGTGGAGCAGCAGGGCAGAACCTATGAAGAGATCCTCGCCCAATGGTCTGACCGGGATTACTGGACCGGTTTCCAGACCCAGGCGGCTGAGATCGACGAGCTGATCAAGGAATTCAACCACGACGTTGGTTTAGCTCACTAACGGACGC
>Ga0315286_10007618_pt1 | contig 10619 bp, 9 predicted proteins | sample YL17G10_0_MG_FD_205038 | JGI IMG/M metagenome (GOLD analysis project Ga0315286, IMG submission 205038) | Sediment microbial communities from Yellowstone Lake, YNP, Wyoming, USA - YL17G10_0 | ecosystem: Environmental > Aquatic > Freshwater > Lake > Sediment | place: USA: Wyoming | collected...
TGGACAAGGTGTATGACGCCGATGTCGAGGATTGGGATGCGATGATCGATACCAATGTCAAAGGTCTTCTCTACGTGACGCGGCTTATTCTACCGGGGATGATAGAGAGAAACCGGGGCCATGTGGTCAACATAGGTTCCATTGCAGGATCAGGCGCCTATCCGGGGGGAAATGTCTATTGTGCCTCGAAGGCAGCGGTTCATATGCTTTCCCAGGCCATGCGGATGGATCTTTTTCCCAAATCGATCCGTGTCACCCATATCGATCCAGGCATGACAAAGACAGAATTCAGTCTTGTGCGGTGGAAAGGGGATCAGGCCCTGGCCGATAAAACCTACGAAGGGGTGGATTATTTAACCGCAGAAGACGTTGCAGAGGTCATTCTCTTCTGCGTCACCCGTCCCTCCCATGTGAATATCGGAGAGTTGGTCATCACCCCTGTGGATCAGGTTTCTTTCACCCAGGTGAACCGAAAATCCAAATAAGGAGTGGTTTTTCAAATACCGTCTGGTCAACAATAATGATCGCTGTCCCTATTTTCCGTCCGAGATGGGCTAAGGAAGATGCGGCTTTATACCGGGACCCTTAGAGCCGGAGCCTGAAAACAGCCCAAGACGAAGATCATCTCCTGGCCGTTCCGGTGAAACAGGGGATGCTTCTCTGATCGGTGGAAACTACCTGTACGTTCTGCAGATCGGACAGTCAGGGTCTCTTGATACCGTCAGTGTGGTGATGCCTTCGGCTGTCCATTCCCGGTCCCAGTGAACGCCCTGTTCTGCGGATCTCTCCCGGAAGTGCCTGCTCAGGAAGAGCGAGAAAAATCGAATGTCCTGAGGAGTACTGTAGAGGGAACCGAAATAGAACCGGTTTGAAGGTTTTCCTCCCTTAAAGTATTTGATCATCTCGGCAAGAGAGAGCGACCCCAGGGCAGCCAGGGGCAGGATGTTGATTGGGAAGATCGATGCCTGAAATGCATTTCCGAATGCGGCATGCTGAAATCGACCCAGGAGACAGCTCAAACAGGGGGTATCGGGAGTGCGCAGCATGGAGGTATAGAAACAGTTCGAAACGACGCCTGCAAGAAGGTAAGGAATCCTATGCTCCGTTGCGAACCGGTTGACGATGAAACGGAATGTCCATTTGTCAAAGGTATCAATGATCAGGTCGGTGTGAGGATTGAGGGCGTTTTCACACGTGGACTCATCAATCCGCACCTGCCTGGCCAGGACCTCCACGTTCGGATTTAGCCTCCGGGCATAAATCCTGAAGGATTCAGCCTTGCTCATGCCGAGATGCTCGACATTGTGGACATATTGCCTGTTCAGGTTGGACAGTTCCACGGCGTCGTGATCAAAGGCCTCGAGGGTCCCCACGCCGAGAAGGAGAAGATTGTTTAAGATGGAAGAGGCTGCTCCTCCAATCCCCAAGACCGTCACGTGGAGGCCCTTGAGTTTGAGTTGATCCTCCTCCGACCAATCGGCCATTGCCAACTGGCGGAGGTATCGCTGCCTCTCTTCCGGGCTAAGTGTCGCGCGCACTGGATTCATCTTCGGGTCACTCTCCTTTGTATTCGGGGCAACCGGCCAGGGCCGGGATAGGCCTCCCATCGAGCTTGCACCGGACATATTCCGCGATCCTCTCAATGGTGCTGAAGCGTCCCGGGCCAATCTCTTCATCCAGAATCTCAATGCCGAATTCCTCTTCCAGGGAAAGAATCAGCTCAACGAACATGAGGGATGTGAACCCCTTCGTTCGCAGGTGATCGGTGTCTCCCAGATTCGGTCCGGTGCATGGAAATCTCTTAACCATCATTTCTTTGATTCTTTCTTCCATGTTGACCGCCCTTTATGCGGAGAATTTTTTCCTGAGCAGATCGTATCGGATCTTTCCATTGGAGGACCTTGGGATCTCCTCAGCGAAGACCACTTCGTGGGGAGTCCAGACCCGGTCCAACCTGGCCTGACAGATGGAGATCACCTTTCCAGGGCTTAGATCCGAACCTTCTTCCCTGACAATCACGGCACAGATCGTGTTGCCCCGATAGAGGTCCTCCTTGCCGATCACTGCGGCATCACGGATCCCCTCGGCCTCGCGAAGCACCTTTTCAATGGCCTCTGGAATGATCTTTTCTCCCCCCGATTTGAAAACAGAATCCTTCCGGCCCAGATGATAATAGTACCCTTCCTCATCCTTCTTGACAATATCCCCGGTCCGGAGCCATCCATCGATGATGGTCTTCCGGGTCAGCGGCTCATCCTTCCAGTAGCCGGGAGTGATATTCCCTCCCCGGGCGATCAACTCTCCTGCCTGATGGGGACCGAGTTCTTCCCCGTTTTCATCAATCACTTTCAACTCCACCCCGTTGATGGGAAGTCCCATGGAACCTTCCTTTCTTTCAAGGTCTTCCGGAGGCAGGGCGGTCAGACGGGTGCTGGCCTCCGTCAACCCGTACAGGATGTGGATCCTTGCATTGGGGAAGGAGACCTTCATTCTCTGGATCAGGGTCTTTGAGGGTGCATCTCCTGCCACTGTGACGAGACGGACCCGGTCCCATCTCTCTTTCTCTCCGCGGCGGGTGAACAATGCAAAATGGTAAGGGACCCCTGCAATCACATCGACACGACGTCCGGTGATGATCTCCTTGATGACAGCCATGCGGGTGATGTCCTGGACCACCCCGAGGCTGGCGCCCCTCCTGGCCATGAGCCAGAGATGAGAAAGACCGTAGGTATGAGCAAACGAAAGGGCTGTAAAAATCGTGTGATCATCATGGATGGCCAGGGTCTTCTCAATGCCCGCGGCCACTGCCTCCAGGTTGGCCCCATGGAGCATGACTCCCTTCGAAAGACCGGTCGTTCCAGAAGTGTAGATGACATGGAGAAGCCTTAAGGGATCATCGTCCAGGGCAGGCAGATCCTGTTTCCGGTTGGGCGACCGGGTCAAGGCATCAAGGTCTTGATAACTGTTGACCAGCCACCACTTTTTACTATCCCAGGACGGCTTAGAATCGAAATCGGATGACCCGATCACCAGGAGAGGATCGATCTCTTCGAGCAAAAGGCCGAACCGGTCGGGACTCAACCCCGTGTCAACCGGAACGGCGACCATGCCCGCAAACAGGGCGCCGAAATAGAGGACAGCGGCTGGAACACTGAACGGCAAGGCGATGACGACCCGTTGCCCGGGTCTCCCCTTTAGCCCTAACCACTTCGCCACCCTGAGGCTATTCTCATAGAGGTCCTCAAACCTCAGGGATAATTCCTCATCAAAGATAGCCTCCTTCTTTGGCCACCTCCGTGAAGCCTGGTAAAGCCAGGAGCAAGGACCCACCATGATCTCACCCCAGCATGAACAGCTTATCCCGGATATTGATAAAATTTTGATCAAACGGACAGGGGTATGCCCCTCGGAAAGGCTTCGAGGCGCACCTTTAGACGAATGGGCGCAATCCTTCCTTTCCGAAACAGGAATTCACTTAAAGTAAAATCCTCCAATACCGATCCAATTCCAATAAAACCGCCATCCGAAGCGTTGGAGATGGGCATATCCATGGCCGTTTGATGCACCAGGCGCGTTATTTAGAGGCGCACAATCTCTTCAAGGGTCCCATGATAGGCCCCTTCGATGATGGTGCGCAGGACTGCCTCGCTCTTCTCGGCCGGGATCGGCCGGGGCATGGCCTCCAGTTTCATCTTGTTCTGGGAGGCATCCTTGATCGCCTTGTCAATTAAATCCTTGGAGAATCCCTCATACGCCTTCAGGGTGGCCGGGAAATTCAACCTCTTATAAAAATCGAGAAGGCCTTCCGCAAAGTTCCTGCCGATATCTCCGGAATCCCTCACCTCTAAGATCTCTGCCAGATGCTTCAATTTATCCTTGACCACAGGGGCATAGTAGGCGGCGTAGTAAGGGAGCATGACCGCGCAGGCCTCACCGTGATCCATCACGTTACACCAACTGAAGGAATTGAGGTGAGGACCGCCTGCCTGCTTGAAGTAGAGGACCGAGCCGCCAAGGGTGCTCGCCAGGGCCATCATCTTTCGGGCCTCTCTGTCCTTCCCATTCTCCAGGACCCGGGGAAGCGCCTCAAAGAGCAACTGCAAGCCAATCAATGCCCTTCCATTGCATTCGGGGTCTGCGTTCTCATCCACCGTGTTCAAATACCCTTCCATCAGATGGGTCATGGTATCGAGACCCGTCACCAAAGAGATATGGCGGCTGCAGGTATAGGTCAATGTGGGGTCAACGATCCCCTCGACGGGCACAATCGCCGGATCAATGGTCAGCTTCTTGACATGCAGGGTCGTGTCCGTGATCACTGAAAATTTGGTGAATTCGCTTCCCGTACCGCTCGTGGTCGGCACGACGATGAGAGGCATGATCTTTCGGATCTTCTTCGAAACCATCCCCACGCCGAAATAATCGTCCAGTTCCCCTTCTTTGACGGTCGCAAGGATCCCTGCTGCCTTGGCCGCATCCATGACCGACCCCCCTCCTACGGCCAGCATGGATGGGAATCCTTTGGCGAGAAGATGGTAAGTGATGCGGTAGACGGTCTCCTTGCTCGGGTTCGGTTCAACGCCTCCGCAGACCTGATACTGAACCCCATTTCCTTCCAGGAGCCCTGTCACCTCGTCCAATACCCCTGACCTTTTGATCGACCCTTGCCCAACGATCACGAGCACCTTGTTCGAATACTTCTTTACAATCTCACCCACTCTCCGGAAGGACCCTTCTCCAAAGGTGAGCCGCGTCGGCTTCCATGCCTCCAGGACCTCTTCCGCCTCTCTCATGGTCTTCTGCAGATCTTTCATTTCACGCTCCTCCGTTGCGACCTACGGTGATAAGGATAAAGGAAGAGGGAAATGCCTTTTCCAGAGGCGTTTCCCTCCTGTTTCTTCCGCCCGGATCCTCCACTGTTCAATGGACGGTTACCCGGCGTACTCTTCCATGCCCAGCCGTTCGAGGAGCGCTGCGGTGGGGACTCCATTCTCGTCCCAACCCCGGACCTTGTAATACTCCAAAATGGCCTGGTCCAACCCTACAGGCACCTTCCCCGCTGCAGGACCTTCATGGACGGGCTCCATGAAACGCTTCGGATACTGGAAGTCGTGCTCCTTCTTCCAGCCGTAGCGGATGTTAAGGATCTTCTGCAGCGTGGTGATTCGTTCCCCGCACTTCCGCAGATCCTCGAGGCTCCAGTCCAGCCCACAGGCGGCGTTCAGGGTCTTCGTCAGGTCGGTGAGAGTGTAGCCCCTGAACTCCTGAAACTTGCAGTGTCCGGCCGAATTGATGACATTGCAGTAGTCATGGAATTTGGCGTTCCGGTCAGGCGCGTTCTTCCAGGACCAGCGTTCTTCGTTCTCCACCTCACCGACTCCCCACTCCGGGAGCCGGATATGGCCCACCCAGATGTGCTGGGAGTTGCCCCGCTCGTGATTCGGCCCCGAGGCCACGCCTGTGCAGTAATTCAAGGCTGAAATGTACTGGGCCCGCCAGTTGTGGGCGGCAATCTCCTGGCCTTTCATGGCCACCGACCAGGCCTCCGAACCTTTTCCCAGTCGCTGGGCTGCATATTGACACCCTTCCCCAAGGAGATAGGCAAGGCCGCCTTCCCGAAGACCGATCTTCTTCGTCAACTCGACCACGGCCTCATGGTTGCCCCATTTCAGGTCGAGCCCGTAGGTGTCTTTCTTCGTGATCACACCCTTTTCGTAACATTCCATCGCCCAGGCAATCACCACGCCGAGGGAGATGGTATCCATCGAATATTTGTCCGCCAGCTCACACGCGTAGGCAATGGCCTTGACATCGGCGCACATCGTGTTGAAGCCCATCATGGCGAAGGATTCATACTCCGGCCCTTTCCCTTTAAACTGATAGGGGCCTTCCGTAACTTCGCAGAGGTTATGGCACTGGATGACGCAGTACTTGCATGGCCAGGGCTTGGGGTTCAACTCTTTGGTGTAGTTGGAGGCATGCCATGCCTTTACCCCTTCCGGCCAATCCGCCAACCGGTAGTTGCTGATCGGCAGGTTTCCCTGGGGCGCAAACAACTCCGTCGCCATGGCCGTACCGACCCGCTTGATCTGGAGCCACTCGGGCTTCTGAGAATCGAGGATGGCGAGCCGTCGGTTGATCTCCTTGTTCAGGGCATCCAACTCTGCGGGATTGTGACACGGCACTCCCTGCGTGCCCCGGACGGCGACGGCTTTCAGCAGTTTAGATCCCATGATCGCCCCCATTCCGCTCCGGCCGCAGTAGGACTTCTTCCGGGTCTGAATGTTTCCAAATCGCACCCCCCGTTCCCCGGCCTGGCCAACGCTGGCCACCTCGAAGTCGTCCCCGTCCGCGGCATGAATGCCGTCCTCGGCTTCATAGGCATCCTTGCCCCAGAGATGGCTCGCATCCTTGAGGGTCGCCTTGTCGTCGTCAATCAACAGGTAAACGGGCTTATCCGCCCGGCCTGTCAGGACGACGGCATCATACCCGGCGGCCTTGATCTCGATGCCGAAACTTGCAGTGGCGGCAGAACCGGCGTTCAGGTAAATCGAGGGGGAAATGGCGGTCGTTGCCCACTTATCCGCCCCGCTCTGTTTAATCCCGTTGAACGTGCCGGCGCCGAAGGTGAGGCAGTTGGCTGGATCAAACGGCAGGGTTCCCCTTGGGCTCTCTTTCCATAGGAAATAAGCCCCCAGGCCCTCTCCGCCGAGGAAGTACTCGTAGACCTTCTCGGGGACAGGCTCTGCCTTGCAGGTGCCTTTTGAAAGGTCAACCTTTAAAACCTTCTTCCAAACGTGTCTCATAAAGCGTTCCTCCTTTCGGATAATTTAAACCTTTTAAGGAATACCCTTCCCGCAAAACTGGGACCTCTCCATCGGTTTGCAAGCACGCGGATGGAGGGGTAATCAGATCTCAATCGGTTTAATGATCAACATGATGGCCATGACGATAAACACCATGGTTTCCGCGGCCTGAGACCAGTACCTCGCCGTAAAGGACATGACGAGCCCCAGGGCAAACGCGGATACGAAGGTCCCGTTCAGGTTCCCCATGCCACCCACGATCACCACCGAGAAACTCAACAGGAGGACCGTGAACCCCATGTACGGGTGAATCGAGGTGATGGGCGCGTAAAGGATCCCTCCCAGGGCAGCGAGTGCGCTTCCCAGCATGAACACCACGGAAAAATATTTGTCCACCTTAATCCCGAGGCACCGCACCCCGTCTTTGTCCTCCAGGGCCGCCACCACGATCTTTCCCACAATACTCTTCCTGAAAAAGAAGTTCAATGCCCCAAAGAGCAGAACGGCAATCACGACGATGAGGATACGGTAGACGGGTATCGTCAGTCCGCCGAGGGAAAGATATTTCCCGATGGGATCACTCATGGGATAAGGATTGACTCCCCAGATCCACTTGATCGCGTCCACCCCGATCAGGAGAACCGCATAGGTGGCAATGATGGCATAATCGAGGGACTCCCCGTAGAGTCTCCGGATGATGAAGCGCTCGATTACGTAGCTGATCGGAACGACCACTGCCGTGCCGATCAGGGCGGCGACCCAGAAATTCCCCTTGAGGAGCGGGAGAAACGTGATCACCATATAGATCCCCACTGTGTAGACCAGGGCATGGGCGAAGTTGACGATCTTCATGGTTCCAAAGGTCAGGGAGAGGCCTATCGAAATAAAATAGAGAATTGCTCCGATCGTTAGGCCGTAAATGATGGTGTTGATCATCCTCTTTCAACCCCTATCTCTGCCGGAATGCTCCTCCGGGCCCCTTTCTTCCGTACATAGCCCCAGATGCCCTGCCTGAACCTGAAAACGAGGATGAGCAGGGCCATCCCCAGAACGATCTCCCAGCGCGGGATATAGATGGCCAGGTAGTTGCTGATCACCATGTAAACCACGCCGCCGATGATGGACCCGTACAGATTGCCTGCCCCCCCGATCAGGACCGCAAAGACAACGTCCACGTTCCGATGGGTGTCCATAAAATTCGGATTCACATATCCGTAATTCAATGCGTTCAGCGTGCCGGCCAGGCCGGCCAGGCAGCCCGCGAGGACATAGGTCAACCATTTATAGAGAAAGGTGTTGTACCCGAGAAACTTGACCCGCGTCTCGTCTTCCTTGATGGACCGGATCAAATACCCATAGGGAGAGGTGGTGACCCGCCTCAGGACGTAAAACGTGAGGAGCAGGAAAAAGAGCACAAAGCCAAACATGATGGGTCGGCTGCCGAGATTCAGCCCTCCAAGCCCTGCCGGAACGACGCCGAGGCCGTCTTCTCCCTTTGTGATCTTCCTGAGGACCGAGAGAACCAGAAAGAACCCGACCTGGTTGAAGGCCAGATTGATCAGGGCGAAGCAGGCGCCCGTCGTCCTTACGATGATCGGGCCGATCAGCATCGCCAGGAGACCTGCCAGGACAATCCCTGCCAGGATGGCCAGGAGAGGGTCTTTCGTGATGTACCGGATACAGAGTCCCCCTCCGTAGGCCCCGGCCCCCAGAAAGAGCATATGACCGAAGGAGAGCCGTCCCATGTAGCCGTACAGCAGGTCAAAGGAGAGGACGAAGATGCAGAAGATCATAAAATCGGTAACCCTTTGGACCTTGAGAATAGGGGCGAGAAGCACGAAGCCTCCGGCGACGATGACCAGTTCGAGAAGGATCCTCTCCTTCGGCAAATGTCTCTTGAATTCAAGGAAATCCGTCATCGGTCCGGGTGTTTTTTCAGCTTCCTTCTTCAACATCCGCTCCTTCATCTCTCTCACAGGTACTGTTCCAGTTCACGGATATCCGAGAGGGCAGACCGGTCTGCAATCTCTCGTTCCACCTTCCCCTCTTTCATAATAAAGATCCGGTCTGCCAACCGGCTCACGAGGGTGAGGTTCTGCTCCACGATCATCGCAGAGACACGGCCTTTCATCCGGCTCAGGATCGCGGTAACGTCTTCAATGACAATTGCAGCGAGACCCTCTGTCGGCTCGTCGACGAGAAGCAGTTTGGGTTCTCCGACCAGGGCTCGGCCAATGAGGAGGATCTGCCTCTGCCCGCCACTGAGCTGGCCCGCCTTCAACTTCAAAAAATTCTTAATTTTTGGATAGAGTCCGATCACCTTGTCCAGGGCCTGCTCCATCGGTTCCCCCAATCCGTAGGCCGCGAGCTCGATGTTCTCTCTGACCGTCAGGTTTCCAAACACCTTTTTTTCCTGGGCCACGTAACGGATGCCTTCGAGAGAGATCCTTTCCGGGGGAAGCCCGGATATGTCCCGCCCTTCATAAATGATCGATCCCTTCACAGGCTTCAGAAGCCCGGTAATCGTCTTGAGGAGCGTGGTCTTCCCGGCTCCATTTCGGCCGATGACAAAGGAGGTTTCACCCTGTTTAATGCTGAGAGAAACGTCATGAAGGGCTTTCGCGTGACCATAGGCCACATCCAGGTCCTTCATTTCCAAAATGGCGTTATTGTTCAACATCCCCTTCACCTTGGCCGACGTTCTTTCATCCCCTTCAAGGGGCTCTCAGATTCGTCTCCCCTCTTCCCCAGTAGCATTCTCTCACGGCCGGATCGCAGAGCACGGTATGGGGGGGACCCTCACAGATAAAACTCCCTTCGTGCATGACGCAGAGCCGGTGGACCAAATTGACAATTTTCGACAGCTTGTGCTCAATGATGATCAGTGTAAAGTTTTCCTTGATCCGGTGCAGGAGATCCAGCACCTCTGAAATCTCATAGTCGCTCAGCCCCGCGAGAGGTTCGTCGAGGAGCAGAAGCTTCGGTTGGAGGGACAATGCGATCCCGATCTCCAGCATTCTCTTATAGCCGTAAGAAAGCTCGGAGGTTAACGTCATGGCCTTATTGTCGAGACCTACCAGTTTCAGCGCTTCATAACAGCGGTCTGCGATCCCCCCGTTCTTCGCTGAGGCAAGGAAGAACTTCCTGCCGGAGGTGTCTTTCTGTTGGAATCGAATGCTGGAGAGGACCAGATTCTCCCAGGCCGTCATGGAGCTAAAAACGGAGACAAGCTGAAACGTCCGAACCATCCCCCTCATGACCCGGCCGTTCGGTGAGATGCGGGTGACGTCTTCCCCCAGGAAGACGATGCGGCCTTCGGTGGGAGGAAAGAGCCCCGAGAGAAGATTGAACAGGGTGGTCTTTCCCGATCCGTTGGGACCGATAACACCGGTGGCCTCGTCTTTTCGAATGGTGAATCGCACCTTATCGACGGCTTTGAGCCCGCCAAAGTGCTTGCTCAGTCCTTCGGTTGTCAGCATTTCAGACATCTTCTGTCCTTAGCACGAAACCGGGAGGAGGAACCCCAGTAACTTGGAATACCTCCTCCCGCAGGATCTCCTCTTACCACCCTTCTTCCTTCGGGGGCAGTTCGTATTCATCTCCTTCGTACGTATCGATCACCTTTGCGTAATCCCACTTCGGATCCTTCCTCTCCTTGGGTCCCTTTCCTTCCACAATAAAGGACGTGTATTTGTAATGAGCCCTGCCATCGACACGCCAGGTGGCAGGTCCTTTCGGACCTTCAAATTTCGGGTTGTCCATGATCGCCTTGTATGTCTTCGCCGGTTCGACCGATTTTGCAAGGCCCCACCC